>Ga0209611_10002034_pt1 | contig 35340 bp, 38 predicted proteins | sample S1TSphgellanicum_3_FD_187693 | JGI IMG/M metagenome (GOLD analysis project Ga0209611, IMG submission 187693) | Host-associated microbial communities from peat moss isolated from Minnesota, USA - S1T2_Fc - Sphagnum magellanicum MG (SPAdes) (version 2) | ecosystem: Host-associated > Plants > Peat...
TTAAGGACCTCATCCTAGGTTTTCCCACTTTGAACCCCACTTGGACCCCTATCTTGAAACAAGTTTATGGACAACACTATATAAGGGATGAAGGATGAGAAAGGACCCAATTGGGCATCACGTTATAGATAACTCTAATGCAATTAATTATGAAAAAATTGCATGAACAAAGATTAAAGTGTAGACCCCATGACAAAAAAATTCTAACTTGAGAATTTTTTTATGTTAATGATGAATTATCAATTGATGTTAAATCATGCATTCTATGTTGTGTATAATAGTGTTATCATCATTTGCATCAATTGTCCAAGGCTGAAAGTTCCAATGCAAGTATAGAATTGATGAAAACAAGAGTTTGAACATTTTTGAGATGGTGGTTGGCACTTGTGAACTTGCAAAGGAGCTTGTCAATCAAGAATTGTTGATATTTTGTAGATATTAGGGATGCAAAAGATATCAAATGCTTTTTGGAGCAGTGAAAGAAACATGAAACCATGTTCCTAATTGTTAATTTTTTAACTTTAAGCAAATATTATGGATTGTAGGCTTTGAAACTAAAACTAAGGGGAAAAAATTCCCTTGTTGAAATTCTCATCAATTTGAAAAGATACTACTTACAATAAATTGACCTTGAAATAAAAATCCTTATGAAATAAAAATTTTCAAAATGATGCAAGGGTGGGTTGTAAGGCTCCTAGTAATTTGTTAGATTTGATAAACTTAAAATTATACTTAAAACATGAATTAGATGAATTTAAAAGTTCTTTTCAGCAAGATGAATTGAAAGAGAACCAATTTAATTGTTTTTGTCTTATATGTCTTTGAAATGTGATCACATAATTTTATTTAAATATTAGAGTTGTGTAATGATTGATGATTTGTTTTTGGCCTATGAAAATTTGAAAAAAATTAGACATCTTAATTCTGACATCTGAAAGTGGTTAAAAAATTAGCTTCACATAACCATTTAATTTAAATGAATTAAAAACGTCTTGTGAAATAACCAATTGGGCATAAGGAAAAATCAAAATAAAGAATTGGACATGGTATATTTTATTTTTTAATGTGAAAACTAGTTTACTTCTTGAATTTTAAAATTTTGAAAACCAGAACATGTGGTTATGGGAAAAAAGTTAATAATTTCCCAACACTAATATATAACCACTTAACTAATGATGGTGAAAAAATCCAAAGTATTAATATAGTTGTGGTTGTTGATTTTTTGGCAATTTTCAAAAAATCACCTTTATGACCACAAGTTCTTTCATGAAAATTGTCTTTTCTTTGATATTTTGGAAATAACTAAAATTGGTGATTCTTTGATTCTGATTTTTCCCAAAACCTGATATTGCAAATTTTACAATTATGAAAGATTTAAAGAAGCAAAACCACCAACTATTTAAAAAATCAAATAATTTCCCAACACTACAAAATACATGCAATCAACCTCAATTATTGATCACATTCTTGTTTTATCAAACCTTGAAATACTTGTGACAAAATTATTACATAATTAAATTCATGCAAAAACTTCTTTTTCATTGAAATAAAAAATATTTTAATAATAAATATATCAAGTCTTATTTTATGACTATTTCTCCTTTTTGTTGACAATGATCAAGAGTTGTCTATTTAAGCAAAAATTACACCTAATGTTAAAGCACTAATGATAAAATAAACTATCATGGAACTAATCATTAAATTTTAGAAAAATTATCATTTAGTGCCAAGATAATGGATCTAACGTTTAGTAGAGCAAAACTTGTGCTAATTCATATCAAAGACAATGTTACATGGCACGACATGTATCATGACCTTAACATTAACATTGCTTCATACCAAAAAGCTTCATATGTTTCATAGAAAGTTAGTGTTACCACCTTTTTGACCCATTTTTTCTCATTTTCATCTTTGGTTTTTCACAATCTTTTATGTGTTATGTAACTCATGTGTTAAATGGTCACTTTGACTTTCTTTACATAAGATTGAGTTAATTGTTCAAAGTCTTTTTTTTTTTTGCTAGATTTGAATGTTAACTACCATCAACATTAACAACAAGTTATCATTGTGTGCCAACAAGGATTCCACATCATCATGAATGTTACTTAACATTGCATATGTGAATGCACCCAATAATAAAAAAATTGTAATATTAACTTACCAATGACTTGGCATTGGGTGTGAATCATGAACTGCTTCAAGATCATAGAAAATCAATAGAATTGTAAAACAAAAAATAATGGTTTAGAGACATGTCCTTATATTATGACGAAAGTCTATGTACAAACATCCTTAGTGCCTTTTGCATGTCAAGAATCTACTTTTCTATCATTATTTCAATGGTCGGAGTTGATTTCAATGTGAACTAGGTTTTAGTTTTTTTCCATGTTTTGGGGTTTATCCCAAGGAGATTTATGTGTATGTCTTTATGTGCATGCCTTTGTTAATTATGATAGTGACGAATGTTGATGTAGTAGTGCATGACACCAATCATGTTCATAAATTATTTAAAACTTTCTATTATCTTGAATTTTTCAACCTTAAAAAATCTTCCACCAACTAACTTATCATAACTTTTTTACGGGGCTCACCATCACAAAACACCCCCATGTAACGTTCTTGAATGTCAACTTCCATTGTGGGCCAATCATGAAAGGACTTTCCATGGGTCGACCTAACTACCATGAACCTTTCTAGGAGCCTTTCATGGATAGGAGGATTCATTCATGATAATTACCACTTGTGGATAGATGCTATTCGTTACAAACCTTGGGAAAAAAATTGGGCAACCATGTTTACACATAGATTACTTTGGATAGTGTGGTTCTAGTGTTGGAACATTTAAATACTATGGAATTGAGTGGAGTGGGTGGAGATGCTCTTGGCCCTTTACACAAAGGCTGTTTTTCCATACATGGGTGCTCAAGATTTGAATAATGGTTTATTGCTGAAAAGGAGTGGCTTTCTTTCCCAACAATTTGCAGAAGATCATCTTGTATTAAGGCTTATCATGAGCAATATGAGATGAACAAATGGGAACAAATCTTTTAGCATACCTTCCAGGGTAGAATTTCTGGACTGCAGATGGTAGAATGTCGTTTTGAATTCTGACCAAGCTGAAAAAAACATGCTGATCAGCAAAGAATCATCTTCTTGCAAGCACCAAGTAACCTGGAAGAAACTGGTCAAGAGCAAGCTGCTAGGAGGGATGTAGAAGCGAGGAGTCCTGTGCAAGTAGATGGAGAGGAGCATGGGGTATAGGCTGCCAGCTCTTTTCCAGTACCTCTATCGAATACCTTTTTTCCAGCAGCTCCACTGCAAAGTGTCTCAACTCTGCCAAGAGTTGTTGAAGCCATTTGTGCCACAATTTTACTTTAGAGTTCTGCAGACCATCTGAAGTCATAGTCAATCAATACTTCCACATTAGCCAGTATTGAAATGTCAATAACTTGGTCATATCATGCAACCAGGGCCATGTCTCTTCCCTCCCTGCATCCACAATGACATTCAAAGTTTCAGGAGGATATATGCTTGCTGACTGTTAGAGCAATTCCATGGGTGCTTAATATGTTACCCTGCAAATTAAAATTGGATGAAGAAAAGTCAAAACATGCCAGTTTGGCTCAGCAAAATGGATTTGGCCCAGCATTCTTGCACACTTTGCTGAGGCTGGTAAAAGGCACAGCAAAGTTGAACACCTGCCAGAGAAAAGTGTGATAAAAATGATGTGACTGCTACTCCCTGTTTCTGATTGACCAGGTGCTTTGCTATTAGTAGTCTCCCACCTACTTGTAATCCCATTTTTAGTTTTACGGGCAGGGTTGGAAAAAATTATATAACTAACCTTGAATGGGAAGAATATTTTTGCAGGGTCACATACTGAGCACCAATGGAGATGCTCATAGGGAGAAAATCTAGATGCAACTGTACAGCAACAGGCTAACTGATGAGTTCACACCTTGATTGATCCACCCATGGCCTGTTGGCTGAAACCTTGTTTCTGTAGAAGCTTCATCAGAACTGGAAATTAGTCAGCATGCCTCACCAGAGCCAACACCTTGCCAGAACATGAGTTCTCTCCTGCTGCTTCTTCCATGCTTGTTCAAGAATCTTTGTTATCTGCTCACATTCACATATGCTCACAGCTGCTAGTTTCATAATAGTTAGTGCATCTTGCATCTTGTATATTGGTCATAAACCCCAAACTCTAAACCGTGAACCCATCAGCTTGTTAGGATAGTGCAGTACAATAGGTTGATCACACATAAGATAATACAGAGCATTTGCCTGGGGCATGTAGAGCAACACAGACCTTTGACAGCTTGGTCTCTTCAGTAGTAAGGACAGTTAAAGCCTGTATGATGCAGGCACTCAATAGCTGGACAAGACAATTCTGATAAAGCTCATACAATAGGGCCCTGGAGCTAGTCATGAGTGATGTTGACCACCTCTACAGGGAAGGTGGCACTCAAAATACCCATTTTTGCCCTTGGAGGAAGATGTCCCTTGATGGTCACCATCTCCTCTCCATACCCATGGCTGACAAGGTCATCCATTCCATCAACCAGCTAGAACAACCAAGACTCAAACCCCACTGACAAAACACACCAGAGAAAAATCCAAACTGGTTAACAATGTGACTATCCATTTGCTGGTTGCAGATACATTGAGGAAAAATGGAGCATCACAGCCAAGTCATTCATTCAGCAACAATTGAAATCCATTGATGCCTTAATTTGGAATATATGACAAAAGAAATCGCACATGGACAACCAATTTAGAAGGACTTTTACCACATAAGAGACATATCCAAGTGAGAGGGCATGTAAAGCAAGGAGCTGACAGAGGCAGTCTGGAGTGGCAACTATTATTTCAGGCGTTGATACAGCCAGCCAGCCTATTGACCCAAAATTCACATACTCAAAAAAGTCAATTGCTGATCATAATCCCAACAAGATGAGCATACCACCTCCTGTAACTCCCTCTCCTCTTCCCGAATGGATTACACTCTGAACCCCTTACTCTGCAAAACCTAGGAAGAGAGCACTATCCAAATGTGCATGATGCATCCACCAAACCCTAAACCCTAAGAGTGATCCACCAACCCATCCAAGTGATGCTTGAGAGATGTGCCGGGATGCAAGCCAACAGACTGTATGTCCAAGGCTGTGTCTTCAGAGGCTTGCAAACCTGCCTCACCTACAAAAAAACAGCAGACAACTACTAGAGATTGGCTGACATGTCCAGGAGACAAAAAAGATGGAGGTGTTGCAGAATATTTAAGACATGCAATTCAGGAGGTTAACTTCACAGTGCTGTAAATCTGATTGCAGAGAAGGAACTTGAACACAATCAACAAAGTCTGATCACCTACCATTAAAGCTTGTTCTCTTGAACAGACCAGAAGAAGCACAATAGGCTTATGGAGAAGAAATCAATCCATGGGTGTACCGATCGATGGGCAGGCAATGTGAGCAGCAACAGGCAAAACTATGGAGACTCCCCGAAATAAAAGGTTCTATTTTTGAAGTGCAGAGTTCCTCCCCTTTGGCTCAACATTTGCTAGACAAAGCATATGAGATAAAAGTGAGGAACTATGGAGAACATGTTGGGGAACAAATTGGGAACCCATTGAGAACTTTAAAGGGAACACAATGAGAACACCTTGAGAACCAAGGAAAGATGGAAAAAAAAATCCTAGACTTTCTTGCAAAAGACCCCGACTAAAAGAGGCACCTTTTTGAACCATGATTTCACTAAGGTAATCTTGTCTTAGAATGAAAATATTACTAGAATTGGGTTGAAAAGAGTCAATTTTGAGTCTACCTTACCCTACTAAGATCAATTTGGTGATTAAATAATCCCCCAAAATTTTGTTGAAAACATGACATTGAGATGTTGAAAATGATCATAATTATCATAGGTTACATTACACCCTGAATAATTTCACTACTCGTATCACAATATCATAGTTAGCCTAGATGATGGAAAAATATATAAATTTTCAAAAATTTTAAACTAATTCATTTTTGGGAAAAAATAATTATTTGTTTTGTCAATGTGCAAAACTGACCCTAGGCTTCGGTAATGATTTTGGGCCACTTTAGATGAGGGTCCAGGGTCCAATGAATATCTCTGCATCCCTGGAAGGATTTTAAGATTAAATGACCACAGGTTTTTTGGAGGCATCATAAGACTCCTGCTAAAAAATACCCAGAAGCACACCCCAAGCAAATAAATAAATAACTAAATAAAATTTATTTAAATAACAATAATAAAAAAATCCAGATCAGTAGGTAGGTAGGTAGGTAGGTAGGTGACAGATAGGTACCTAGTAGAAAACTCCACCCAGCAAAGAAAGAAGAATGCACAAGGTCAATGCCACATTGTTGTTTTCCAAGCATACCATAAATCTAGGTCTTCGATGAGTTGCATGTTTGCTCCTCTTTCTGCAGGAGGAGGAGGAGGAGTAGTCGTAGGAGTTTTCTTGGCATGACAAGAAAATCCTAAACCTTCCAGGTATGTATGCATGTATCGTGATGTATACACTAAACCCCATTTCAATCTATACACCCAAATCTGCACAACAAGAAGCAGAAGAAGAGGATTCACTAGATATTATTATCGTGGGTCTCGTTTGATCATGGTCAAGAAATCTGGTTTTGATGATGCAGGAAAAAACAACAACAAAAGCACCCTCTTGCTTTCTTTGAGGATTTTTTTATCAAGTAGGTACCTAAATGGGTACTGTACTTGTTCCATTTGAGACACCCATTTGTGGCCAGCCCATTTGCGTGGGCATTTTTCTCTTCATACAAAATTGTGATTCCGAGTGCGCAGCAAAGAAATTTCTTTTTTCGCATTTGAGAGAGATGGGTCGATTTTAGGGTTTTAGTTTGGCAACTCCCAATGCCCACCCAATAGATTTTTGGTTTCTTCTTCTTTTTGTAATAGTGGTGCCTAGTATTAGAGGAGTGAGATTTTCTGGAATTTCTGTTTTCAGCAATATTAGTTCTTGCTGTGCAGCTTTGTGTTTGGTGTGGCAAAGACTTACTCCTCCTCCTCCTCCTTTCCAGTTGTTGTTGGAGGTGGTGTTGCAGGAGAGTATCTTAAACTTTTTGACATTGATCTTTAGATCTTGTTAGGGTTAGGGTATATGACTTCCTTGCTTTTCACCTCATGCTTTCTTTGTTCTTTGTGATTGCTTTTCAAACCTGCCCTCAAGGTGGGTGGGTGTTTTGAAAAATTCGAGAATTACTTTTGTAAGACACAGTGAAATCTTGTCACAAAAAGTTGTTGTCTTAGGTGGGGGTTTTTGGTGTATTCACAATCTCCTCCTTTTCTGTGTGTAACCCTAACTCTGATAGGGCTGGTTGGGTGTCATCGGTGTTTTCTTTGTTGCAGGAAAAACTGGGAAACTGTAGAAGAACACAAGTCTTGGTAACACAGTGAATTAGGGCTACATTTTTTATCCTCGACACCCATGGGTTGTGATGCAGAGATGTCTGAGCCCACTCCTGAGTCAGGTAAAACCCTGTCATAGCAATTGAAGCTAAAAAGATGCCTTGAAGAAGAAAATCATGATGTGTTTTTGACTGTTCTTGTGTCTGATGAATTTTGGTCTTGGCAGATCTGACATTTTTTGCATTGGTTTTTTGGAGACTGTTGGTGGCAAATGGCGGGAACCATTCTGACCTTAAAGCAAGCTGTCTGTGCAGATGCTGCAGCAGAGAATCAGGAAACCTCGCAAGCTCCAAGAACTGAAGGTGGAAGTACAAACTCAGCTCCTGAAGGCTCAAATCCTCCCCCTTTCCAGGTATGCTTGAGCTACAGGAGCAGTACTGAAGCTTGACGCATTCTGTGCCCTCTAAAGTCAAAGGTGAAGGTTGGGCATTTCCACATGATTTGGATGTTCTGTGCTGATGATGCCTTTGATAAGTTTCACAGGGAGGTGGATGGAATCCATGGGTGTTCAATCCAGCCATGGGAGGTATGGTGCCTGGCCTTGGCGGGGCAGGAGGGGGAGAAAGAGCCAATGGCATAGCCATGCCTCCATGGGTGCCAAATTTACAGATACCCACAATGCCTGGTTTTTCCCCACTGATTTTACCAGAGCAAGGTGGGCAGCCAGGAGCCTTTGTTGTTGTTCAACTGGTTCCGATTTATGGGCCCCTTGGTGACAGTACTTCATCTAATTCTCTCCCAGCGACGTTCACCATGCCTCTGTAAGTGGCTGCAACTGAGCAAATGTTTTAAAGTGGTCGCCACTGAGTACCCTAAAATTGGATTTAGCTGCAAATATGTCTGTCCAGCAGAAATGTATGCTTATGGATTGTGCACTAAATCCACATGCTGGTCATAATTGGAGGCACCTTGAATAGTGACCCTGGCAGTTGTCCTTTGTTCTCAGAGGGGCGCCCATGACGGTCGAAGGATTCATGCCTCCAGCAGGTGTTGCAGCTGATGGGGTTGGAAGGCCAGACAGAGTACCACGAGCTGATGAGAGAGTTCCTGCTGGCCTTGATGGACTACGCCAGAGACATGCAGCAGGATTAGCCCCTGTGTGGGGGGGAGCAGTGCAAAGGCCTGAACTACAGAGGCAGATTGTTCGTAGGTCAGTTTTCAGCTCCATTACAGGTGAATTGTTTACATAATTTCATAATAGATCATCCAGAGTTTTCTACCAAGGTTTGGATCAAACAGTAGCAAATTTCATGATAGAAGAAAAACTGTGCAAGAATGTAACCGAAAGGTGTGGGCATGTTGTTTCTTTTTGCAGATTTCGGGTGGGCTTCCAACTTGATCTGTTGCTGCTACTAAAACTAGCAGTTGTGGTGTTTGTGTTCAACCAAGATGGGTCAAAAGACAGGCTATTCCTCCTTTTGTTCTTGGCCGGAGTTGTTTACTTGTGAGAGTCCCTACAACCCTTTTCTTCCAGTTAGCTGAGTAAGTGCTCTTGTTGTGGAGTGTTCTGTCCCTTTTCACAAGAAGCCATGCTCACAGTGACATCCTCCTTGCTTAACAGCAGATGGTAAAAATTCTGGGCTTGGTGCTCATCGTTTGGTTATACTGCTGCTAACTCAAACTCATTGCATAAGGAAAAGTACTTGTTCGTAATTTAGTGGAGTTTTCAGTGCAATCTCATAGATAGATATGTTCCATAATTTTGTGGGTCCATATATTGCAGATATCAAACAGGTGCTTTGACCCCTTTACTGCGGTGGATCTCCCAAAGTGCACAACAAGCTATGAGGCCGCCTCAGCAACCTAATGTAGCTGGGCAGGGAGGCCAACCTGGTATTTTTTACATCTCTTTTGCTGGTTTGAGACCATGGTTTGCCAGCTAGATTGCAACTGGTTTGGTCTGTGCTCTGGAACTGTATGAATTGAACCATAATACTTTTGTGCTGTGGGTGCTGCTGCTCAGAGATGGGTCTGTTGAATTCTTGTGCTTTTACTCATTGAGTTGAATTCAGCTCTGTTTGACAAGTACTTATCTGGCAGAGCAACCAAGAGATGGCGTGGCAGGTGATCGTGCAGCAGATGCAGATCCAGCAGGTAGTATATAGCTTCTGCACTCGTTGGGTTTGTCAATCTCTTGCATTTCTGATATGTTGTAGGTCCTAATGTTGTCTGCTCTGCTGCCTACTGTGATTTTTTTGCTGGGTTTTATTTCTTTGATTTTCCCAGACCTAAAGTGATGGCAAATTTGTTTCAAATGAGGCAAAAAGCAATGCATGCTTGAGGTAGATAGGAGTGAGATACAAATTGCTGGAGAAGTCTGACTTGTTGTGTATACTTCTCTTGGTTCATTGCAGTCAGAGCTGCTGCAGGCGAGGCAGGTGGAGGTGCAGGTGGAGTTGCAAATCCACCCCTAGTACCTGAAGTGGATGGAGATCGCAGGGCACCTCTTCCTCAGGGCAATTGGTGGGGTTTTTTCAAAGAGGTCCAGATGCTTGTTGTGGGTTTTGTGACATCTCTGCTTCCTGGTTTCCAACATGCTGATTAACATACTGCTCGGTACGCAGATCACAACACATCTGTCATTTGGTTTGAGGAAACCGCTCTTTCCACTAACTGTGAACAAGCTGCAGTTGATATTTAGACAAAATTAGTAAGCATTTTGTTTTCCAACTAATTTCTGTAGTGCCAAAGTTTCATGCCACATAATAAATATATTTTAAAATTTTAGTTTTGGCAAGTGGATTTTTAATTCTGGAGTTTTCAACAGGTAAGGAATATATTATAATTAAGAGATCCCTTCAAGTGATGTGCTTGGAGATGCACAGTCTAGATGGTTACCTTACTAGGCATTCCAAATGTGGAGATTGGGGTTCCAATCCAACCAAGCCAGTATTTTGTCTTTTTAACTTGATTTTTGAAATTTTTGATACAGTGAGTTAATAATAAATTTTAATTCAGAAAATTTTTTAAAGTACTTCAATTAATTCTGAAGGTGATTGTGTACCATGGTAATAGATACATATCAAACATTGTTATCAATAGCACGGTGTAAAAGGGTATTATGAGAGTGTAAAGACCTAGCTTAAAATTTAAAACCTTGCACAAACACTAAAATTTCTCTAGCAGTTCTTTTAGGGGGCATTAGGTTACCTTTTGTAGGCAAGTAAAACTTTTTGAAATAATAAACTTGTCCGCAAAGTCACCCTCTCTTTCACCCCCTATCCCCTCTGCTTCCACCCGCTATCTCTTCTTTTAGTGGTATCCTCAAAGGAAGGAAATTTTATTAAATCTCAGTATGAATGTTGAAACTCAGCATTTAATGCATAAGGTTTGAGAGTAATATAATAGTTGTACAGGTAGGAGCAGTGGAAATATATGTAGTGACACTGGAGGTGCTCAGGTAAAAGGAAAGAGGGGATGAAACTCAGTTTACCACCAAAATTGATGGCTTTATGAGTTTCGTCCCCCCTTGAATGCTAAAGTACTTTTTTGAAGGTTTTTTTGAATCTCACCCTGTGTATGATCAAACTTAGGGTTCTGATGCTGTGTTTTTCTTACTTTATGGATAACTCTATTATATCACACAGTGAACCAGAAGCCATGAGCAACACACCATGAAGGATGAATGGATGGATGGTAGGTAGTCACAAACTAGTTTGGGTCCCAGTTATTTCATTTTGTAAAATTCATTCTCAGCTATGCATTTGATGCCCTATTATGCCGAAACTGGCTGTTCTCACCCCCTATTCACCTGACTTTATGGATAACTTTAATGTGGATGATTTCTTCTATGGCACCAATACGCAATTTGGAAACAAAAATGTATGCCTAGTGTTTAGATTGCAATGAAAAGAAAAATCACATTGTGTGCTGGCTCTTGTTTTTGCTTGATCAAACTCCCAATTTATATTGCAAACTCTCTTCTCGTCTCAGTATCAATTCATTCAGTGGTGTCTCTTCTTAAATTCCACTTGTGTTCAGTATTAGGCTAGTAGTCTATGTTATTGTTTTGGTTGTAAATGAAAACCGGTATTGTGGTAAGTTAATGTATGGTAAGATATCAAAGTGTATAGTAAGTTAATAATAATAATAATAATAGCATGATACCACCCATAATAATGTCATGTAAAAAACCGGTGTTGGGTGGTTCTCATTTTTTGAGAACCGTTAGGTCTGGTTCTTAAACAAGCTTTCCAAATGTAGAAGAATTGACCAGGGTATCAAACTTTGGGGGGGGGAGGGGAGGATATTCAGTTGGTTCTCAAAAGTGTTGCATTCTCACAAATTTAATAAGAGGCAATTCTCAAAGGTGATTCTCATAAGCCAGTTATCAAAGCTCACACTTGTTGTATGTATGGTGCTGCCCTAAACCATAAATGCATTGGAAACTCTGGCTACAATTTTAGAACCCCCTAACGAAAACCCTAAAGCATAGCCTAAAAACCTAAACCTAGACCTTACTTATCACCTTTGTCCCTAGACCCTACCTACTACCGAGCCTAATTTTGTGCAAAATTTTGCACCGAGAGAAAAAAAGGTGGTCAGGACAACAGGGCAGAAACAAAAATTTTACCAAACTAGATCATTCTAGTCTAGTGTTGAAAAGAAACCAAAGAAACCAAAACAAGGGGTGTGTCACACTGTGACCTTGCCATTTACATTAACAAGTATCTTAAGGCAAAAGAAGAATCATGAAAACTCAAATATTTCACCATGCAAAAATATAATCTTAAAAAAAAATCCTCTAAAAGAAACCAAAATCCTTCAAGATATCATAACTCATGTAATTAATCTCAAGTTTCGACTCAAGCCAAAATATCATCCTCCGAAAATCCTCATATAAAAATAGACCTATTATTATTACATAGGGGCCAAAGTCCCTTAAGCTACTATACTCTATAATGAATCTAAACAGATATCCTTGCCTTTGTAGGCAAGGACAACAAATTGTTTCTATACCAAGTGTTCGATCATAGGCACTCATATGAACAGCAGTCAAGTCAAGTCAAGTTGGGACATGCATGTTTGATTACCGGCTCCAACCTGCACTATTTGGGGTGTTTGGTTGTAAGCCTGTGTTTGGTGATGGGCATAGCTTATCCTGAGGAATTTCAGATCCCAGTCACAGCTACACTAGTTTTTTGATGCCAATGTCAGTTGTAGACAAAGTCAGAAACCCCAAATTCAGCTACCCTAATGCTGACAAAGTCCCAGCAACATGCCCTAAACCCTAAACCCTAATTCAGCAACATGCCCTATATTGATTGCATGTTTTCAATATTGAAGAAAGGATGGTCAAAATAACATTGAAATTATTGCAATAAACTTTGGCAAACTCTAGTGAAACCCTTATTAATTAGGTTAGGAGAATACCGTAGGTATAGCTAATCATGGTGTGGTTAGCTTGGTTGCTTTTTTAACTTATCTACATAATAACAAGCAACCTTTGTGACCGGACATGGAGTCTTTTAGGTTTTTATAGTGTGAACGCTATATTTGTTTTAGGGTTTAGGTGTTAAACCTTCATCAACTTTCTGCATGCAAACGGCAGGGTCTATCCTTTCATTATTTGTTAGTGATGGTGAGTTGGAAGGTTTATTGCTTGTGTGTTATGTGAAACAGGGTGGTAGTTGAAGATGGATGGCGAAGCGCGATTCATGGGTGCAAGGAAGACGAGAAGAACAAGAGGTTGGATGAGGATATGAGACGAGATTCAAAGGAGAAAGAGGGGGTTTTCCAGGTAGAAGAAAGGCAATTTTTGGATGGTAAGAAAGCGCTTGCAAAATAGATAGTTGTTTTTTTCCGTTGCACCAGTAACTATATGATGGTTGGCTCTATGTTTTGGTTAAAAGTAAGACTGATCAAGGGTTGATGTTGAAGGTTGATGACGCTTAAAGGTGGTCTGAGCTATAGAATTAGAAGCATATAGAAAATTACATTTGTAAGGGTTTGGGGAAGACCTTATTTGGATTATCCAGTGGGTAGATCATAACACCTGAGTGAGAGCCAGAAACCTCTTGGTGGGTATCCTTGGGACTAAGCAGAATGTGGGAGATAGAGAACTAAAATGGAAGAAATCACAGCCAATATTCATAGATCCATACTTCTCATAGAATTTTGTCCCCTTCTTGAGTAGTTGCAAACCAACTTCTTGTACCTGGTACCTGGTTCAGTTGTTGAGTAATACCCAGAAGTTAATCTATGTCAAGTCCTAGCACAAGCATTTTTATGCATTGATCCATGTAGAGGGGGAAGAGGGGAATTAGCAGCTCATCATAGATCGAATGAACATGGAGAGTTCTAACTTCAAGCCAAATCCTATTAACATTTGGTGTTCACTATACAAGAATGTTGCTGCCTCTAACAGCAACTAAGAACTATTGCTATTGTAGCAAATTTAGGATAGGTTGATGGGTGTGCATCTTCTTAGGAACTATTAGATAATGGAGAATCAGGAGCTATAGGACCCCCAGAATCAGACTGCTAGCTATAATGATGCATGTTTGAAAGAAGATGAGTACTGACATTACAATAGGTGTAGGGTTGTGTGAGAAGTAGATGTTTTGTGCACCTTCTCTTTTTGGTATCAGAGCTAGATCAAATATGGTGACATTAGTAGACCTTGCGTATGTTTGGGTATGACGATAGTTGAAGTATCATGTCATCGTCTAGTGCAAATGAGGTTGGTATAGATGAAGTAACGCAAGAAATTCATGAACAACAAATAGTCATTAGGTTCGATTATCCAAGGGGGCAAGATGGACCACAGATAGGAACAATAATTTTGCATTTCTTGGGCTTTGGTGCAATAATAGTTATAGGAATAAACCCAGATGAAGCCTAAGTTAGGGATGTGGCAGTAGAAATAACTCATAATGGCTTCTATACACATGTTCAAGTTTGGTTGAAATTAAAGGATGGAGCAAGGGGATGGGGGTTGACTTCAGAGCTACAAAGGCAATATCATTACACCTCATACCTTGTGTAGAGTTTCACTTTCATTTCCTGAAAGGCAACATAGTGTACCTAGGATAGGAGAAATTTGGATTCCCAAGCTTATTACTTCGCTTAACCATTTTACCAGATTGTACATCCTTGGTGTGGAATACTTGTTCTAGATTGGAGATCACCTACTCATGGTGGAACACTGTGGATCAAGGTCCCGCATCATAAATTGGAAGCTATGGCGCAATCCAGAGGAAGGGTGGCAGTTCCAATAAGAATCCACAAATGAGCAAAGTTTTTCCACTTTCCCATCTGATGTTGTACCTTTAAGACCAATAACAAAAGGGGATCAGTCTGAATTTTTAAATTGAATCGTAGTTGGCTATTTCTTGAAAGAAAGTTTGTTGCACTTGGTATTTTAGGTATGAAATAGTCACAATTAGGATCAACAATCAATACAAATCCTTAGGATTTACACATTTGGAAATGAACTATTTTGATGCTTATGGAGTATAAGTAAGGTGGTTACCAGTGTTGTTACGACCTTTTTCCAGCACAATGGTGTGTTTAAAGGATAGGACAGGATCTATCCGAAAGGAGTTGCACCTCATGCACTCAATGATTAACATCTCTGTTCCAATAACATTGGTTCTTTTCAAACTCAACATGAGCAAAATAGGATGAGAAATTGGACAGGAATGTGGCTACTTGAATGTGGTCTAAAGACATTTGTGCAACAAAAAATATTGCAACTTTAAGTTGAAGTTGAACATTTGCAAAATGACTAGCCCTTAGGGGATGGATGAACTATTTTGGGGGTGGGACCATGAGGAAGTTAATGATTAGGCAAAGAGGTTTACTATGGCTATTGAAGTGCGAAATTTGAATGCAGACAAATTGTTCAAGATTGCGAAGTTGAATTTGAGAGGTAAGGCCAAGGAATGGTTTAGGAGGTTACAACCAACACCAATCGATTGGGTTAAGTTAAGGACTCTGATAGTACAGAAGTATGGGGACATAGATGCCGATGACATAAGGATGAAGCTTGATGCCATTAAGCAAGAACCCAAGGAGAGAGTTTAGAAATATTTTTAACGTCTTGACAAATTATTTCAAAGGGCCAGGATACAAGATGCTGAGCAAAAAAGAAGATTTTTGGTGAGATTGAGGCCAGAAATTCGAAAATTGTGTGTGGTAAAGACATTCACAAATATTGAAGAGTTAGTTGGTGCTACAACAAAATTGGAAAGAGTGTTAGGCGAGCTTCAAGAAACTCCCTATGCTCCTCTAAAAGAGGAACAAGAAGAGGGGGCCTCAAAAACCATGATGAGAAACAAGTCACTGCATTAAACAACACACTTATCAATTTCTTCAAGGGGATTATAGACAATCCAAAGGCATCATCTTCTTCCACTATGTTTGGAGGATGCCAAATCTGTAAAGGAGGGGACCATTTAGCCACCACTTGTCCAAAATTAAATGAGCCATGGCCAAAATGTGCCAAGTGCGGTATGCTTTATAGGACAAAGAATTGTGGAATAAAATGTATCTTTTGTGCAGGTTTAGGCCATTCTAAAGACATATGTTAGAAGAAACCCAAGGATGGGAAGTCTCATTTTGGAGCAACAAACTTTTTGGAGGTGTTGTTGAATGATGAAGAGGTGACCATGTAACAGCTTAACAAGCTTTGTGGGAATGAAAATCTTTTCTCTTACACCCGAGTGCCTAAAAGGAGGATTCATGTTGATGTAGCACCAGGAGGGGTTGTATCGACCCTTGAAGCTGCAGGAGATGGAGTAGGTGCAAACTAAGACATTTTAATCATGTCCAAGATTCTTGCACACTTCATAAAAGGAAAGGTTTCCCTTTCACCTATGGAAACCATTATGATGATTTCAGGGGAACTGGAACACCTTGAAAGTTTGGTAAGGTTGGCTAGGCGAAAAAAGGATTCAGAGGCAATTGAAAATCAGGTGTCAATGGTTTCTGCAGTTCCAACACTAAGGAAGATTTGCATCAACAAAACATATCGAAGCAAGACTCTACATTTGCTTGTGGAAATCAACAACTATGTTGTTAAAGGACTGGTGGATACTGGAGCCTCCATGTCTGTTATGGCTATTGTTATAATTAGAGAATTGGGCATAATGCATTTGGTTACTGGATTAAAAATTCATAAAACAATATCAGGAGTTGCCACATAGGCCCTCGATAGAATTGATGAAGTACCAATGAAGGTTAGAGGAGTGCAGTGCACTATGACCTTCGTGGTAGTTGATACGGACAGTTACGATGTATTACTTGGTTTGGATTTTCTTATAAAGATTGGTGCAATTGTGGATGTGGAACAAGGCCTAATCTAAATAAGGCTTGGTCCAGGGGCCAATGTGGAAGTATTGCCATTGACTATGGTGAATTTGTTACAAAGGATGAACTTAGAAGCTCTAATGCAGGAGGTTACTACTATCTTGAAGAACACACACGTTAGTGATGATTTTGACATAATTGATTGGATACCGGATCAAGATAGTACTGTCATGACCAAAGGAGATGATGCATTTGCTTCAAATTCAGATATTGGTATTGATGGTAGTGAACACTGTGATTGGGAGCCTCGATAATTTAAACAAATTGATCATGAAGATGAGTTTAGGGATATTGAATTGGAAGATTTGGTGAGGTTAGAAGGATCATAACAGATTCTACAATTGATAGTGGAGGGGCAGGTTAACAAGTTTATGGAAGAAAAAACAACAAATGCAGATGATTACGCAAATTGGTTGAGATGCGTGTTTAATGTAAAGCAAAGTAGACAGGCCATGTATGAATCCACACATGATGTAGCAATCCCAGCACTATTGTAGGTTCACCAAACAAAGGATGGCAACCTTGATCACAACTCCACTAAATAGTTGGCATCATCCAACCATGATGAGATGAACACTAGATGGAGGGAGTTCTATCAACAAATTAGGATTGACACTAGCTTAGATGAGGAGAAGCAACAATGGCTCTGGAAAGTTTTGGAGTGGTACCAAGATGTTTTTGTTTGGAACAAGGGTGAATTTGGCTGTTACACTATTGGGGAACATTTTGTGGATACACAAGGGTTTCCACCTTGCAAGGTATCTCTTGGTTGATTATCCTATTGGGATGAGGTGAAAGTGAAGAAGCAGATCGATGTCCTAGTGGATTGGGGCAAGATGAAACCCAGTAACTATGAATATGCATGTCGGGTCATTCTACCAGTAAAGAAGGATGGGAGTAGGCGTTTATGTGGAAACTATCAACCACTCAACACACAAACTCGTCGAGATTCATTTCCAATGCCACTTGTGGATGATGTAATTAACCAGTTGGGAAAATCATCATGGTTTATCGCCTTAGACTTGTAGTTTGGTTTTTGGCAAATTCGAATGGCTCCAGAAGATACGAAGAAGACTACACTGATCACTAAAACTAGATCGTATGACTGGACCATCATGCCATTCGGTCTTAAGAATGCAACCAATACTTTTACCAAAACTATGTCAGAGGTTGTTAAAGACTTGGGAAGCACATTCCTGAAGGTATTCATCGATGATCTCAATGTGCACATCAAAAGTTGGGAGGAACATCTTCAACATTTGGATGCATGTTCGGGGAAGTAAATCTAAAATTGAACCCAAACAAATGTTGTTTTGCTATAAAGAGTATTACATTTCTGGGCCATGTGGTTAGTAAGGAAGGCACCAAACTAGATCTCAACAAAATTGAGGCAGTTCTACATTTTCTAGAACCAAAGATAGTCATAAACGTCAGGTCGTTCTTAGGTCTAACAAAATATTACCAGAATTATGTCCAAGGCTATTCATGACTAGCAACTCCATTATTTGAGTTGACCAAAAGAAATGTTGACTTTGTGTGGGATGCAGGTTGTCAACAAGCATTCTAGGCGCTAAAGGTAGCACTGGTTGATGCGCCTGTATTCATACGGCCTGATTTTAAGAGACCATTTTGTCTGGATGTTGATTGGTCACCCAAAGGTGCTGGAGCTATATTGTCATAAAAGGAGGGTAAGTTTGATAAGGTGGTGGCCTATGCCAGTAAGAGTTTGACAAAAGCACAGAGAAAATTCCACCCCATGGAAGGGGAATGCTACGCACTAATATGGGGCATCATGCATTTCAGGCAATACTTGCACAATAATCATTTCATTTTGTGGACATATCACAAACCACTTGAATGGTTAGCAACCATGTCAGATGCACATGGCAAGAAAGGCATGTGGATTGACATGTTGTAGGATTTCAATTTCAAGATAGTACACCGACCAGGGCTCAGACATACAAATGTTGATGCTTTGAGTAGGAATCCAGTTGGACCAGCCACGAATGATGATGATTTCAGTGAAGAAATCCAGGATATTGGAAATATACAAACTGACACACATGAGGAAGAAGGGGAAATTCTTGCTGTTTAGACTGGCAAAGAAACAGAATGGCTTGGTTTCAAGAGAGAGGACAAGGGGCTTTTACAACATCATGAATGTTGTTTTGAGCTTGTTCCACATGAGGCAGAAGATACAAAAGGGGGTGAGATTCTGCAAGACATTGAGGTAAGACTGACGTTGAAGAGAAGGAGACTTCATTACTATGACAAACAATAGCAATTGGAGCTAGTATTGGCAGCCCAAGAATTGTTTGAATCTAGTGAACATGATTTGATTTCTATAGACTCTGATGATGAGGATAAGTGTTGGATAGGCACGAGAAACAATGATATATGGAAGGATGTAACTTGCATGAATTTATTGCAAGAAGGAACAGTACCATACATTGTTGATATTGAGGAATGTAAAAGAGCAAGGAAGAGGGTATTAAACTATCACTGGCAGGATCAATCACTTTATTTCAAAAGGTTGTTTGTGCCAAGGCCAGAAGACCATGGGACTAGTAATCCAAATGCATAAAAACCTAGGGCATTTCGGAGAAGAAAGGACCTTGGTTGAAATCTGTAGGAGGTACTTCTGGGATAATAGGATAGAGGATGTGAGGACTGTTGTAAAGATATGCCAACATTGCCAGATGGTGAGAAAGATGGGGAGTATACGCTCTGAAGATGAATAATTGAAGAGTATACCTATTTGTGATTTGTTTTATAGGATTGCTATGGACACTACAGGACCGTTGCTTGAAACCAAATCAGGAAACAAATGTATTCTGGTGGTCATCAACCATTACTTTAAATGGTGCGAGGCAAAAATGGTTGTTGATCATGGTGCTAAGACTGTAACCAAGTTCCTGGAAGATGACATAATCTATAGATATGGGGTTCCCAAATTTGTATTAATTGATAATGGAGGAGAGTGGGTAACATAATTTGATGTCATGTGCAAGGACTATGGGATTCACCATCAACATACAATACCCCAATGGCCATAGTGCAATGGGATGGCTGAGCGTCTGATCAAGACTATTAAGCATGGCATAACAATACTATTTACAATGCCTGAAAATGCCAACTGTTGGGATGAGTAAATGGAAAAGGTTATGTTTGGATATCGATGTGGAATTCATGCTAACACTAAGTTTTCCCCTTTTATGATATTAACTAGGCGCACACCACGTTTTAGGGCTGATAACTACTTACATTCCTTGATTGCCGTGGTTGATGACATTGTTGATGTAGAAACTATTGCAGAACAATTTATGCAGAAGATGAAGTTGATTGCAAGCATCCATGAGAATGTTCTTTTCAATGTAAAACAAACACAACAAAAGCAAAAGAAGACCTATGCTACTAGAAGAGGAAACAAACTTTTGAGGGTTTGGTTGTTGGGCAAACAATGGTTAAGATGAAGAAGCTAGGAAAAAAGAAGGCTTTGACTTCTAGTTGGGAAGGTCCATACCAGTTTGTAGCACATGAAGATGGGATTGGAAAATCTTGATTTTGAAGAAGGTAGCAGAATATGCATCATTTAGGATGTTGATGGGAATTAGTGGGAAAGAGCACACAAGGATCTACAAATCTATCACATTCTACAAAATTAAAGAAGCTGAGGGACTTAGTTTTTTAAGGAAGGGAGGGGCTAGATATGTGACAAGATAGGGAGTCTTTTAGGTTTTTATAGTGTGAACGTTATATTTGTTTTAGGGTTTAGGTGTTAAATTGTTGTCAACTTTCTACATGTAGACGGCAGGGTCTATCCTTTCATTGTTTGTTAGTGGTTGTGAGTTGGAAGGTTTGTTGCTTGTGTGTTATGTGAACCAGGGTGGTAGCTAAAGATGGATGGTGAAGCGCGATTCATGGGTGCAAGGAAGACGAGAAGAACAGGAGGTTGGATGAAGATAGGAAATGGGATTCAAAAGAGAAAGAGGGGGTTTTCCAAGTAGAAGAAAGGTAGTTTTTGGGTGGTAAGAAAGAGCTTGTAAGATAGATAGTTCTTGTTTTTTTTCATTACACCAGTAACTATATGATGGTTGGCTCTATGTTTTGGTTAGAAGTAGGATTGATCAAGGGTTGATGCTGGAGGCTGATGACGCTTAAAGGTGGTTTGAACTGTAGAATTAAAAGCATATAGAAAACTACATCTGTAGGGGTTTGGGGAAGACCTTATTTGGATTATCCATTGGGTAGATCATAACACCTAAGTGGGAGCCATAAACCTCTTGGTGGGTATCCTTGGGACTAGGCAGAATGTGGGAGAGAGAGAAGTAAGATGGAAGAAATCACAACCAATATTCATAGATCCATACTTTTCATAAAAGTTTGTCCCCTTCATGAATAGTTGCAAACCAACTTCGTGTACCTGGTACCTAGTTCAGTTGTTGAGTAGTACCCAAAAATTGATTTGTATCAAGTCCCAGCACAAGCATTTCTGTGCATTGATCCATGTAGAGGGGGAAGAGGGGAATTAGCAACTCATCATAGACCGAATGAACATGGAAAGTTCTGACTTCAAGCCAGATCCTACTAACATTTGGTGTTCACAATACAAGAATGTCGCTGCCTCTAGCAACAACTAAGAACTATTGCTATTGTAATAGATTTAGGATAGGTTGATGGGTGTGCATCTTTGTAGGAACTATTCAATAATGGAGAATCAGGAGCTGTAGGACCCCAAAATCAGACTGCTAGCTATAATGATGCGTGCTTGAAAGAAGATGGGTACTAACATTACAATAGGAGTAGGGTTGTGTGAAAAGTAGATGTTTTGTGCACCCTCTCTTTTTTGGTTACACCTTATCAATTAAGGTAGCAAAATATAGCTAATCATTGTGGTTAAGCTTGGTTGCTTTTTTTCTTCACTACCTACTAACCTTGTGGGTTGTTTGTAGGTATGTAGTAAAGACAACCCTTACCTTTGTATAAAACCATCTACACATCTAGTAGTCACCTATTTTCCTACCTTTACATCTACATGTAGGACTCAATTCTTATAGAACGGGTTACCAAGGTGAACTGGATATTAACTCAAGTTGACTCAGTCCCCTTGACCATGGTTTGAGGTGATGGACCTGAGGCCATTAGCCTGAGTGTGGAAGTGAAACCAAGGGTGTGTTACTTCAACCCCAGGAAGTCCCAAAACTAAGGGACTTCCCTGCAAAAAGAAATGGGAATTTCTTTTAGGGTGTTTTACCTTTTACCATGCAGATCAAAGGGTCTTACAAATGCTTGTTGGTAGAATTTTCTCCATCCATTTAGCATTTGTTGAAGCTCTAATTTTTGTTTCCATTTCAAAAAATCATATTAAAAAAGCACTTCCAAAAATATACCCACAAAAACCCAAAATGAATCACCAGATCGGCTTGCTAAAATAAAAGAAAAACCGCACTGTAAAGGAAAGAGCCACTCTGGTAAAGAAACAAAAGAGGCCCTGGAGCTGTCTTTTCAAGGGAAATCAAATGTAAGATTCTCTTGCAAGGAAAACCCTGTGAAATCCAATTTGCCAATTTAGGGCACCCCAGTTCAGTATGGGAACAGAAATCCCCAGAGTTCTTCTTTATGTCCACAGCTGCTTGCATGCCAATAAGCTGAACATCGAAACCTACATTCATTCATCAGCCTGCAATGGGGAAAGGGGAATTTTGCACTCTCTTTGCTGGGGCACACAAATTCACAAGTCATCATCATCATCATCATCATCATCTGTGCCATCCATGCCATCAAAGTCATCAAATTGCAAATTAAACAGAAAATTTTCAATACCCCCGACCTCCTCCTGCAAAAAAGTACAGAGCACATTCATGTTAATCTTCCATCTGCCAGGCAAGAAGAAGAATACCAACGGGAGCTGCCTCTCCAGAAAACATCAATCTCTCTACAGTCACTTTCACCACTTGAAATTTGCCTAATGCCACAACATCAACAAAACAGACCAACAGCCAACACAGGTTTGTAGCACTGGGAAAATACTGCTGAGATGACTGATGGACAAATTATTTATACTCATGCAACAGTTGACTTCATGATGGGCAAACATCCAGCTCCAGAATACCATGCCAATTTGGTGTCCATCACCTAGTATTTACCTGTCAACAGTTTCTTAGGAATTTCCTCTAGCTCCCTACAATGATTTTCAAAGGACAGTAAAAAGGCCCTTACCACTTCCTTCCACCTTTTATTTTGGATCATGTATTCTTCAACCGTCATCACAGGCCCATCCTTTTGCTGCACAAAAAGACATTACCACAATCTTTAATTTAATTGCTAGAAAGTGATACAATGTACCAAAAAAAAAACAGATGCATGGTACATATACCAGTGGCAGAGGGAAACCTCACATGAGATTCAACAGTTTCAAAGTGAAGCTCTTGTTTGCTTGCTAGATGAGGTGGTGGTCCTATCTTGATGGCTGCTTTCGAAGATGCATGATGAATAGGTGAAATCAGGTCTTTCAGGAATGTGCTCCTTGGTATTACCACTGCTAGCACAATGGACTGTGCAATTTAGTTCCCACACATGTAGATGACTGTTGGACACTCAACCCTTGAATTTGAATACTCCATCTGGATACTACTAAAATTTTGCATATCACATATAGTGTCAGCAAACTAAGTCTCCAATTTAATTTTCATCTCCAAATTTCTTTCATCTTGTGACATTGGGTACTCACATTTGGCTTGCCGAGCATCCACTGGACTGTGTTTGGCATCTCGAGTATCCAATGTATTTGATGGACTGTGCACTTTCTCTTCTCTGCTGGCCTGCACACAAGGCAGTTATTGGGTTTCATGATTTTGTCCTCTATCTCAATAGAGCAAAGGTCATGTGTGCTCAGTACCATCATGCAGCAAACAGATCCTATGCTTCACTGTGTACTTTGCATTCTTTTGTAGAAAAAAGAAAGATGTAGATAAAGATCTGTTAAAAACTTGACATGGAACAAAAGAATAGAAAATTTGCACATGAGTATCAACTTCAAGCAGTTGGCAGAGATATCAATGTGAAAAATCCTACAAATGACTCCACCATCAATACAGAAACATTACAGAGAGCAGATAGGTAGATAGCAAAGGCCAGACTCACCATGATCCTGTGGAAAAAGCTGCTAACTTGTACATGACAGAAGAAAAAAAGCCCAGCATGCACACACAACCAACATTGTCAGCACAACAAGAGTTGCCAGATGATCAACAAAATTCAGAATCCCAGCTTCAACTCTTTTGGTAGTTATACAAAGTCAAAAAAACATCAAGGGAAAACCACAACAAGGCAGGAAACCCTAGATGGTAAAACATGGGAGGTTGCAGCAGGAGAGGGAAATTACATACAACCCCCTTTGGAAGACTTCATCCGCTCTTTGTGATGTGTGCTGGATTGTGGCTGTGGTTCAGGGCAGGCAAACTTCAGCAACTGCAAAAGAAAATTGATAAATTCAAAGATGACGCTGCTGAAAAATACATGCCACACCCACATCCACATTGTGGCAGCAGCAGCAGCAGCAGCAGCAGCAGCAACCGTGGTGGAAAAACCCTAGATACTTACCTCATGGTGTTGTGCTCTCTCAGTTTCCTCCTTGGCAATCCTTTTAGCCTCCTCCCTGGCCTCTTGATGATCCTTGAGCTCCTCCATAGCAGCTCCCTGCAGCAGTGGCTTGCCTAGCGACAGTCGAGACTCCTGGCAATAACAAAAACCAAATCAATCTTTCAAACCCAAAGGCAAGAAGACTGTATGCCAAGTCAAGCGAAAGCTCTTGCTGCAGTTTGTATGAGTTGAAGAATGTGAACAAGAACAGAAGCTCTTACAAGGACATGGGTTGCCGATTTGCTCCTATTGTAAGCGGGATTGTCGGCCCTCCTCCTCCACAGGGGTCTCTGTTGGATAGAAGAAGCTCCTTCTTCTTCTTCTTCTTCTTTCTTCCCTGTTGTATCTGTCACCTGTTGAACGGTGGTTGCTGCGGCGCAACCCATGTCAGTGCTGCTCTCCATGTGCCTCATGGACTTTGTTCTCGTGATCTCGGAGGCCCCTGCAGCAGGAGGAACACTAGTACTACTACCGATAGCCGATACTCCGCCAGCGGCAGTTCGAGCGGGAACAACAACGGAGGCGTCACCCTTGAACAAGTCAACATCCATCAAATTCCATTGCTGCTGCGACGGGGTCGCCACATCGCCTGCATTCTTCTCGTCCTCCGGATGATGTGAGCTCGAAGTCTCCACCAAACCTGCGCCGTATGGTTGTGGCTGAACGGGTTGTTGTTGTTGCGAGTCGGTTTCCTCCCAGTCGATCAGATCCACCTCGTTCCAATTCCTTGCTGCTACAGTCGTCGTGGTCGCCGTATTACCGTAAGCCGTGGCTACTACATTCCTGTCCTCTCCAACAACACCTCCTTGTTCTTCTCCGGTTTTCTCCTCATTCACCTTCTCTTCTTCCTGTTCCGCCACAGTCTCATCAGAAGAGACTCTAACCTCCCTCTCGATCATCTTGTGTGTGTCTCTCTGTCTGTGTTTCTCTTTCCCTCCAGGAAGTGTAACAGCAATTTCGTCGGACAGTCGTGCAACAACAACAACAACAACAACAACAGCTCTTGGGAAACCTCAGGAGCTGCAAAATACATGCTTTTGAACACTGCAACAAAAAACAAGTAGAAGAAGAAGAAGACGAACAAGAGTCCAGCCCAAATTTGTCGCTGCAACTGATCTGCCGCGAATCCAATAGACCGCGCAGTACGTAAAGATAAACGTGAAAGATATTCAATCGCGTCCGTCTCTCTCGCGTTCTGTCTCTCTCCTCCTGCTCTTCCTCTTGAGACCAGTTATTTATTTATTTATTTATTTTTTAATATAAATTTTCTCATGTTGCGCCAAAAGTGGCGATCAGTCAAAAGGGGATTTAGCCAAATATCTGGTTACAAGAGAAATAGATAAGTAGAAAATTAAGGAAAATCCTATTCCATTTGTTGGCGAACCACTAGAACTTAATTGATAAATATGGCGATTTCTAAAGAAGAAAGCTCGAAATTCAGCCCAGTGTTGTTTTTTTTAATTTTTTTAATTTTTAAAATTTAATAATTTTTTGAAAATAATTTATAATTTTAATAATTTTATTCAATTTTCTTATGTTGCGCCAGATTTTTATTTTTATTTTCCCAAAAATTGACTTCCATATTTAGCTTGGAGTTAAATTTGGCTAAATCTTTCTATGGTGATCACCGCTTTGGTATCCGTCTCTCTCTCCTCCTTTCCTCCTTTTCAGCCTTTCTTTTGCTGGTTACATATAGCCAAAAAGCTATATTAAAGCTTAAAAGTGCTAAAATCGAGTTTTTTTTCCAAGAGTTTCAATAGCCATAATTCGACCAAACTTTTAAGAAAAATAGCCAGATTTTTTTCACAGGGTTCAAGTAGGGCAGCAAAAAATATAGAAAGGCTTAATTTTTTTTCAATAAAAAGATTCACTTCCATATTTAGCTTGTAGCCAAATTTGACTAAATCTGTCTGTGGATCATCGCCGCCTGGGCCACATCATAAATTTTTTTGTCATACAAAACACGAACTCCTCTTCTCGCTCACTCTGACCGACCACAGACCCACCACCTGACTTGCGAACAAATGACTCGCAACGGAGGGGCCCGGGCAGCCCGAAAAACATTTGGGCCCTATGCCTAAGGTCTCTTTCATAGGCTTCCGGTGCCATGTGTGCTCGACTTTACGGATAACTTTAACATGTTGTTCCCAATGTGTTCCAATGAAAGGCCTATTTTTTTTCCCTATCAAGTTCCCAATGTGTTACCCAACATATTCTCAATAGCCCCTCACTTTACTCCATATCCTTTGTCTTAAATTTTACTTTTGTAACCTAAATAAGCAACCCAAAGGAAGAAATTTTTCGTAACCTATATAAGCAACCCAAAGGAAGAAATTATAAGCACTCTTTATAATCTCCGGTTAGGGTTTTGCACCCACCATGGAGGATGGTTTTGAGTTAGGTTGGGATATTAGAAATTTTAAAAACCTTGGGTCAAATCTAGTTTTGATTGTTTTGTTAACCAAGAGACAAGAGTTTCGGTTGAGCATTGGGGGGGGGGGGGGGGGGGGGCATATGAGGGTGGTAGGGTTATTTCATGAACTAATAAGGCCAAGGGGAGAGAGGGCACGAATGTTTTTCAAAAAACAAAACACTGGGACTATTTGAGGGGGTTTGATTGGAAACAATGTTTTTTACTACAAAAATTTCGCCCAATGGTGACCCCGAGATTAACCCCTTCACCCTCTCAAAGGGTTTTTTTATAAAAAATTTCAATAATTTAACAAAAAAGTTAGAGTAAAAAGGGGGAGTTCCTCATATTTCAATTATCTCTTCCTTCAACACAATTTTGACAAAAAAAAAACACACTTCCTATAGCCAAACTTAGTGAAATCCTCCTATAGATGACAAAGAATGTGGCTACATCAAAAAATAAAAACATTGATGGGAAGGGCCAGGTGACATTTGGAGGGGTTGGGGGAAAGTTTTTGTATGGTTGGTTTGAGGATCATCACTTTAGGGCACTTTGAATACCTATCTATTTAGGTGCCTGTTTAACTTAGTTCTTATTATCAAGGCACACAAGAGGGAAATGAGAAAAAGATAGGGTGAAACTCAAGGAAGCATCAAAATCTCGATGCATTTATGAGTTTCACCCTATATATATTTCTTTTGTTTCAGCTCACTTGTTGTTTTTGACTGTGTCGCAAGCTTTTGCCAAACACAAAATGAGAACCCTGAGTTTTGGTGACTTTATAGATAATTTTATTGGATGGTTTCAAATTTTAATGCATAGCACAAAGTGAAGGGGGGGATTGATGTTGTGCAATGGAGACAACATGTTAAAGGTCGGACAATGGCAATAAATTGTAAAATCCAAGGCATAAGAAAAATAAGTTGCAAAATTCAAAATCATGCGATGAAGGCAAAAAGCTTGATGGAGACTGGAGACATGGAGAATGGAGACCGATGAAAAGCAAAACCCTAAAGCATTAAACCCTATGTCTGGATCGAGAATTGGGTTTAGATAAAAGCTTGGTTTTGGTTCCAGTTCTAAACCTAACCAACCCAACTGGGTCCAGTTATAATTTTTAAAAAATAGAAAACTAGAGGTTAGGTTCCTAGGCAAGTCCCTTCCAATCTTGTATCGAGGTTAGGTTCGTATGTCAGTTCTCTCATCTTGACAAATTCCCCAATTCCGGTTATTGAGGTTTTGAGAATTTGAATAGGTTCTGGTTTGGGTATTTGGAACTGGAATCAGAACGGACGGTTCTAACCGGCCAAACTGGGTACCCGCTGAACACTGGAAAAATTACAACATATCTATTATGGGATTGTCCAAAACTTTGATATTTTAATTTTAATTTTAATTTTTAATCTTTTGTCTGTTCCCAATGTGTTCCCAAAAAGTTCTCAAGATGCTTCCATCAGGTTCTCACCACTGTTCCCAGGTTCTCAATGTGTTCCCCAAGATGTTCCCACTTCCACCTTTTTTTAAAAATCCCATATTGTTTGCCCACGGTTCAACTTCCATGTATATAAATCAGGGCAGAAACAAGGGAATGGGGCAGCAGTCAAAAAGGCTTCTAATTTGGGCAGGGATGCATATTTAGGCTTCCATGTTAGGGAGTTGCCCCCATATTCCAAAAATATTGGTGATGGACCAATCAAACGACTCCTTGTGAATTTATTTTTAAAAAACTTTTTTTGTGGGCTCACTAAACCATCCTATTCCTTGACCTGTTCCTTTTTTTCGTCGCCGCCCGGGAGTCTACGGGACGAAAAACGAATAAAACATTATGGCTGCCCTGCCCGGTGAAGTGCGTCGGTAAGTGGCCCCACCAGTTCACCACTGGGCAGCGGGCTGATCTTCGCAAGAAACAGCGCGGCCGGCGGGCGTCCCTCCATCCGCCTCTCAACAACAACGACGAGCGCAAACTGTGGAGAGCGGAAACACAAGCAGAAACAAGGGATACTTACAGACTAGCGAGCGAGAGAGAGAGAGAGACAGAGGGAGAGACAGAGGGAGAGAGAGACAGAGGAGCACATCAAACTGAGACTGAGGATCGGGCTATGGCGGTTCTCTCTTCTTTGCACCTGTCCAAATTACTCAATCTCCAGCCCTTTCTTTCCACTGTAACTGTCATCACTCCATCAGCCTTCATCCTCACACAAGGGGAGGAGGAGGGGGAAAAAGAGGAGCAAACAAGGCTTGACGAACTCCCAACAACCATCTCCCAGGGTTTCTAACTCTGGTGGGGGAGAGACAGACACAGTGAGCAAAGCGCTGCTCAGACTGCAGCAAATCTGGTTTGTCTTTCATGTTTCTTTTCACAAGCACTTTTGTTTGTTTGTTTGTTTGGTTGCTTGCTTCTTTTAGATAAATTTTTTAAAAAAAATAAATCTTTTTTTGGAGGTTTGTTTTGGTGTGCATTTTTTCCTTTTATGATTAGGTTTTTTTTTCCCCCAGGTTTTATTCTGGTGTGTTTGATTTTTGTTTCTGGGTGCTCTCATGGCATCGTCAAGGTAGTTGGAAATCTTTGATCTTGAGCCTATTAGGGTTTTTCTGTATTGCGGTCTTTTGAAGCATCTGTGGGTGGGTTTTGGAGTATGAAGTTAGCATGAAGAATTTCTCGTTCATAGTATTATCAGCATGTGAAATGAGTGCTTTTTCATTTGAGAATTTGATGCGCACATGTGGATTGTGTTCTTTTTCTTTATTTGAGAATTTGATGCAGATGTGATGATGATGATGATGATGATGATGATGATTATCTATCAGTAGTATATAACCTGGAAATAGTTAGGGTTTGAGGCAGGCAGGGTTTGAAGAAGCATCATCAGAAGAAGAAAGTATGGGAGACTATGGATTGATATCATCATGTTGTTTTTGGTTGTTGTACTACTATGTGGATGGGGATATCTGACTGTAGTGTGTATGTTCGTCTATGTGTGTTTGTTTTGCATTGTGATAGAAAGAAAGAACTCTGGGACTCCACCAAAGTCAACAGAAAATATGAGCCTTGAGGTTGACCTGACGGGGGATGGAGGTGTCTTGAAAAAGATCCTCCGGGAATCCAAACCAGGAGCCTTGCGCCCATGTGAAAACCTTCCTAATGTGGATGGTGAGCCCATCATTTATTAATGTGAAGCATCAAATCTTCTCAAATTGGTTTCCTTTTGAACTGTTTGAGTAGCACTCCTGTGAGCCCACTCCCAAATTACAGAACTACTGAACAAGATGATGCACTTACTTTAATTCAGGAAAAAAATTGCTGCTTTGTTACTGCCGATCCAATTTCTATTCATGGTTACTCAACTTGTAAGTGTGGAGGGTTCTCCATACTTATGTGGGTATGATTCTTGCTGCAGATGCAAGTTAAACTAAGAATGTTGCTTGCTACACCTTCAAAGATGTTGAGCACAAGCCTGACTGCCAAGTGTTTCATTTGGGTTCATAGATAGATCCAGATGCTTTGCAAAGATGATGACCATTTGATGGGACTGTACTTTCCTTAATGGTTGTGCAGTGCAATATGAGGGCAAGCTTGCAGACACAGGTGAAGTTTTTGACTCCACCCGTGATGACAATACTGTTTTCTCCTTTGAGGTGGGCAAAGGGAGTGTGATTCGTGCCTGGGACATTGCCATCAAAACCATGCAGGTGAGAATAAATGAGTGCCTGCTTTCAGGGACTATTTGTATGACTATGTTTGTTGTTTATGCACTCAGAAGAGTTTGGGCCCTCTTCTTATGGCAACACTTCCTGATTCCAACAAGACTTAACAAAGTGTAATGGAATTTGCATTAGCCAAACAAAACTTGAGTTTTCACCTGTTGTCAGTTTTGACAGATATGATGTTGTCATTATGCGGATCTATTGTCAGCTAGTGTCTTGCTAACATATGTAACCTCAGGAAGGGCTCTACCCAATACTTTCCCTGTGGTCTTGGTTTGCTCCATTTGATTTATTGAAGACTTTTTTAGTTGTTTGCATGTCAGTCTCTTTCTGTAACTAGAGGTGAAGCATTCCATTTTCAAGTTTTGTTTCATTCCTACCTTTGATCGTGTTAGCTCTGCTGTGCTTCCTTGGTACCATTCATATAAGGTTTGCTATAAAGAATGATCATGACCAGTTCTTTCTTTTGCTTCTGGAAATGTGACAGAATCTCAGGGTGCAGAATTTGTATAGTTATTGTTTGCCTGGAATTGTTGTTTGCCCTGTGAAACAATGATTACCTTCAACATGTTGTCATGGTGGAGTTTTCTCTGCAATCTCATGGATTTGATGTACGATTTATAGAAGAATTCAACTAGGACTTACGAACTGTCTTTTTCTTTTGTTTTGGACCAAAGGTTGGTGAAATTGCTCTCATCACTTGCAAGCCTGATTACGCATATGGAAAAAGTGGAGCACCACCTGAGATACCACCTGGGTAAGTGTTCTCTCACTTGACATTTGGGAAGTTGAATTGGAGATCAGGGTTAGTAGGCAGATGGCTGTCACCAACAAGTGGGATTCGGTTCCTTTATTGTTCATGCTACTGATCCTGGAGTAATGCTGGAATAGTAGCTCAACTAGTATTGTATACTGTGGCTTCTTCCTAGGCCTGCAGTGTCAGACTCTAGCTCATTCTTTCCACTCTGTGGGTTTTCTTGGTGCAGAGCAACATTGGTGTTTGAGGTGGAGCTGTTGGCAGCCAGGCCACCAAAGGGATCAACTCTTAACAGTGTTGCTGCAGAAAAGGCTAAGCTTGAGTATGCGTGCTACTAACTTCTATGTTCTTGTCATATCATGTCATCATATCCTTAAGTGGGGTTTCCTGGTAGAAAATGTGGTCCTAGAACAGGAAGATTACAGGTAACTACATTTGATGTATGTAGTATTGATCAATCTGCCGCCTCCACTTCTCTAAGTTCTGTTATTCTGTGTTTCGTCAAGAACATTTTCTTGGAACATTTGAACTGGATCTCAGATTGCTGCTGGCACTGTGCAGTTTGTATAGAGGACTTTTCAGTACAAAGGTTTGTGTGTGGTTTTCTTTCTGCAAAGTATTTTGAGGTTTGCAAAGCTGCCTGACAAGTTTATTACGTATGGGGACAGGATGATACGAAAGGAGAGAGACATAGGGGCTGCCAAGAAAGAAGAAGACAAGAAGAAGAGGGAAGAAGCAAAAGCAGCAGCTGCATCCCGCATGCAGGCAAAACTGGATGCCAAGAAAGGTGCTGGCAAAGGAAATGGGAAAGGCAAGGCAGGAAAATAATGGAACCCCAAAATTTGCCCTTAAAAAAAATTTGTACTGAAGGACGGACTGTTGGATTCCTCAGTTTGAGGACAAAGGAGACAACTGACTCTGATAACTTGTGTTTTTTTCTCTTATTTTGAACTTCAAAAAACTCCATATCTTAAATGTACGTACTTTTACAAAAGTCTCTGATTGGCTTTGTTATTGGTTTAGTAACATGTTGGTTTTGATTATTATAAGCAAAGAACCTCCTATGACATGTAATTGGGTATTGGGTTTCACTACTTTTCTCCTTTCTTTAGCTACCCATTTACTACAGTATTATCTCGAGGTATATGAATACTGATGTTTTCTTTAAGTGATTTTCCAATCAAGAACACACAATGCAGTCTGAGTGATTTACCACTTTGATGGTTCTTTCTTTACTTCCATGATCTGAAAGTATTTGGAGACCTGATTTTATGAGGCATTCTCTCTCTCTCTCTCTCTCTCTCTCTCTCTCTCTCTGCTGATGTTTTTGCTCATCAGGTGAATGAAATAGTTTCACAACTTTTGTTTGAGAGAATGAAGGGTGCATGGAGGCTGACCGTTTTGGATGAAATCTGGCTGATGCAGGGATGTTGGGTGGATGCATATGTTGTAGAAATGTATCAATCTTGGATTCACCTTTCATTACCTTAATTGAATGATTCTCTTTTCTTTGGAAAATAGTGCAGTCAAGTAGTAATCCACCAAGAAATGCATGAATTGTTTTTGGTGGAAATTTGGAATCCTCTAAAAGATAGATTTCTGGCAAGTACATGTAATTTTCTCTGAATTTGGAAATTACAACAAAAAGATTCGATTTGGACTCATTCATAGAACTGAATAAGAAGTTTATATTTGGTATATTTTTTATACAAAAATAACATTGGTTCAAAATAAGGTCCTTAAAGATTGTTTTGGGTGGTGAATATTATAGACAGTGAAGAAAGTAAATCAGGATCCCAAACTGCTTTTGAATATGTTGAAGAGAAAAGGCGGTTGATTTTTTTAAAACTATTATTTGATCTATAAATAAATTATACATATCTATTACTTATCAAAAGTTTGCCATCTTCATAAATTAATGAAGACAAAATATTGATATTAATTTCATTTATAATTAGGTAGCAAAACAAGCTCATTACACTTTTCTTAAAGTCATACCTAGTCCAGCTTTCTTGTATATTGTTTTAGCACTTGTGAAAGTGCAATAAAACAGTTTGATCCTGATTGTGACCCTCAATGCAAATTAATTAAATAATTTAATACTCACATAACCATTTTGATCTGTTTTGAAGGCGTAAAGGTGCCTGGATTTTTCCTTTGTATTTTCAGCTCCCTCACCTGCCTGAATAAACCTGTTTCCAGCAAGCAGGTTCTTCTACAGTGGAAGGTACTAGCCAGGCTGTACTGGGATCTTCTGACCAGCGGAAGGTACTAGCCAGCCTGTCACTATTCTAAAAAGTGAAAAAAATTCCCAGCTCTGCTTTCCGTAAAAAAAAAAAAGGACCAGAATACAGGCCCTTCCGTGATTTTCAACTTGTTCCCTTGGCCTACCAGCCTTGGGCACGGATCTCAAATCATGGAAGGGCCTGTACTCAAGCCCTTCTCCTATACTTAAAAAACAATTCCATCCTTATTTTGGCTACTTAAAAAAACATTCTATCATGTAATGACTCTTCCTTTTACTACAACTTCAAATTTCCAACTAAAATTTTCCATTATTGAATCTAGAACTTCTCACCTAATCAAGATGCATACACTTCTATGCAACATGCTCATCAGTCAAATCTACATATAACATAGTCCTTTAGACATCAATCACACATCATTGAGTTGAGTTTGAGCCAAAATTTGATGCCCAAATCCTACCCCAAGTGCAAAGTTTTTGAGAGCAAAGCTGTGCACCAGAATTTTGGAATTTGATTTCTGGTTTTCTTCTTCTTGCAGATGAGGAGGATCGTAGTCTGTAACACAACAGAAGTTGTACTAGCACAGTGATATTGCACTATGAATAGATCAATAGGAGGAGTAGGAGATCCCAGCTAGAGTAAAAGAACATTAGAAAAACCTGATTAGTTCAACTAGGTGAAGACCCGAAGCACTATCAAGAAGAAAAGACCAAAAACATGATCAAGAGGAGCCAATTTCGCAAGAGGAGAGAACCATAAAAATTCAATTAGGAGAAAATTAAAAACGCCATTAAAAAAAGTTGAGTTCAATTAGGAGAGGACCAAAAACACCATCAAAAGGAGTAGAGCTCAACCAGGAGAGGACTAGAAGCATCGTCAAGAAAAGTCAAGCTCAACAAGAGAAAGACCAAAAACACGATCAAAAGGAACCAAACTTAGTTAAGAACACACCAAAAGCACAACTAAGAGGGTGAGAAGAGGACCATAATCATGGTTAGGAAGAGTTGAACTCAATGAAAGAAGGTGATGTGCTCCCAAGTCCCTAATTAGACTCAAGTTGAGTTTAAGTTACTCTCATAGCGGAATTGTGAGGAACTGGGGGCATGCTCCCAACTCTCAACATTAGAAGGGGTAGAGGGGCGTGTTGAAACTCCGGGATAGGATTAGGAAGAGACAAAGCTATTCATTTACTCGAACTTACATCAAACTAACCAACAAGTTGGTTAGTTCTCATTCTGGAGCACCCTTGGTGCTAGGACAAGCCACGAGTAACTCTAGACTCACTTGATTCACCACGGTCCGGACTCAGGGAAGTTATCACCTTTCCCCATATAGTATACTTTGCGCCTCTCCGTGGCACCCGCATCCAAATGACTTTTTGTCCCGGGACTCCCAAGGAGGAGTCTCGAAATTGTCTCGGTTTGGACTTTTGGGACTTTGCATGATCATAATTTTTTGCTCAGATCTTCGATTGGGATGAGGTCTGAAGCAAAGTTGTAACTCTCCTCGAAAGCTTTCCAACAGTTTGTCGCACTCCACCTGCACGCACTGAGGTCAGGTTGATTCCCGACTTTTAGTGGTCGAGAGTCAAATTGCTAATTTTTGCCATAATTTTTGTTGCAGATGTCGAAATGGCTCATGCAAGGCCATTTTCAACATCTACACTTCAATAGTTTTCCAATGATATAAAAAACACCCCAATGCTAAGTGTTTTGACCCCTGCAATCGAGCTCTAAAATTTTAGAAGTCTCGAAGTACTCCAAAGTCCCAATTTCGGGAATGTGAGTTTCATCCTCACACTT
>Ga0209611_10002035_pt1 | contig 35339 bp, 22 predicted proteins | sample S1TSphgellanicum_3_FD_187693 | JGI IMG/M metagenome (GOLD analysis project Ga0209611, IMG submission 187693) | Host-associated microbial communities from peat moss isolated from Minnesota, USA - S1T2_Fc - Sphagnum magellanicum MG (SPAdes) (version 2) | ecosystem: Host-associated > Plants > Peat...
TTGGGATATTTATAATAATAATAATGTAAAAGCAGTGATTTTTGGCTTTGCCTACCAAGGCAAGGATATTGTGTTTAGATTCATTATAGAGTATAGTAGCTTGACGGATTTTGGCCCCTTAGTAATAATAGGTCTATTTTTACATGAGAATTTTTGAAAGATGATATTTTTGCTTGTGTTGAAATTTGAGATTAGTTATATAGTTATAAAATCTTGAAGGATTTTGGTTTCTTTTAGAGGATTTTGTGAAGACTATATTTTTGCATGGTGAAATATTTGAGTTTCCATGATTCTTCTTTTGCCTTAAGATACTTTTTTATGTAAATGACAAGGTTGCAGTGTGACACAACCCTTGTCACCATGGTATCGGTGTGGGTGCTGGCTGGTTAGCTCAAGGCTGTATAATGTGCCGACGAAACCAGACTTGGTTTTCAAAGTGGGCTCAAAGGTTCTTGAATGTACCAAAACTGAGACCATAGGTCTAAAATTTTGGAAAAACCAGGCTCATCCTACCCACACCTTGACAACATCCAAAGAAATACATAGTACCGAAGTGCCAAAACTGGGTCACTTATCTTCCCTACCAATTAACCCACTTACAAAGTTAGTTAACTAGGTAGTGTGACATGGAAGTGGAAGGGTTCATCCACAACTGCGTCATAAAGGGTTGGTTTCCAACTAGCCGTTAAAATAGCTCTAAATCATGGAAAAAAAATTTACACCCATTCTCCAAGTACAAAGGGGAATTTTTTATAGAATATGTCTTTTTCCTTTTTTAATCAAAATTTTGTGAATTTTGCCCCAATTTTTTTTTAATTGTGAATTTTTTACCCTTGCAAAAGTTCCAATTTCATATTTTCATCATGTTTGTATCATTGTTGGATCGGTATTGTACATACCATACCATACTATATCATAATGAAATTGGTATACATGGCCCATGCCTTCTGAAGTTTTTGAGACTAGTGAAACATTGGTATTGACAGAATTCTAATATTTCAATTCCATGGTATTATCCACAATTCATCATTTTTGTGATGTTATACTAGTATCAATATCACAAACTTTAGAAATTGTTACCATTTCATGGCTTTGTCAATATTAGTCTAATTTTTTTTACATCATTACATATTGCTAGTATTTTCCCAATTAATTTAAAAACATTGAATGTCAAGGTTGGTTTGCATGTCAACATTGTTTAGTTATTTAGTTTAGAGGTAATATATGGATACCAATAAAACGTACTTTAAAATTTTTGTAGATGGGAAGGATATGTATGGAAAAAAAAAATCATCTATTACGTAACTAGTTACAAATTTAGTTTTCTTTCTTTCTTTGGTGGTTACAAATATGTTGGTTTTCAATTTATGAAATGTGAAAGACATGTACAAAGGTTATGCATACCAAATTTTCCAATTGTGGTTGTTAATAAAAAATATTTGAAATAATGCAACCTAGTTTACAATAACCAAAAGAAAGAAAGAATAGAATTAAAACAAAGTAACTTGCAAGCAAATTGAATCATGTTTCTTTGAAAAAATTTGCCCAAGTGCAACACAAGTATTCTACCCCAACCACACCCCACACAATTAATCAACATCAAACTATAAGTGTTCAAAAATATTAGTTGATTCTATCAAATTATAATTTTCCTTTGCCAAAGAATCGTCCACTTTAATGTAGTCCTTCAAATCTAAATTCAACATGCAATTCAAATGCAAATCAGTAGGCCAATTCATAACTATAGTGATAATGCAATCCATGTGTTTCACCTAGAAGCAATGTTGTTTAAAAGTCTTTTAACACCTTAGCAATCTTCAAGAAACATATGTTATGTTTCTTCATATTTTTTTAGAGGGACTGTGGCACAAAAATGTAATGATTGCACAATCAAATGAACCCATTTTTTTCTTTCTTGATAGTTAAGTTGACTATGATCATGCTTTTTATTGAACCACAACTTCCTTTAAACAAACAACTTAGGAGTGCACATTTCACACGAATTTTCATAGGAGTTATACCATTTGTTTTGTTATATTTAATGAGACCATACAAGTTTTTGTAAAATTTTGTGACACCAAATCATTTTTTTATAAAGGTTTATTGCACAAAAATGTAAAGATTGCACAACCGAATGGACCCACCCTTTTCTTTCTTGGTAGCTACATCAACTATGATCATGTTTTTCGTTGACCCACAACTTCCTCTAAACAAACAGCTTAGTGGGTGCACATTTCACAAGAGTTTTCATAAAAGTCATACCATTTGTTTTATTGTATTTAATGAGACCTATATGGAGAATAAATCTTTGCATCAAAATATTACTACTTGTTGGTTTGAATCTATAAATCACTCGTGCATTGTAGCATTTGTGAGCTCTCAAAATCAACATGCAAATTGTCATTAATGATAAAGAAACGCCAACAAATAGACATTTGATTATAAGGTATCCCCAACACAAATTGCATTTCTATTATTGTAACTTGTAGAACTTCAACATCTAACAAATTGTTAGTTTGCATATGCACAATTCCAACATTTGAAACTAAAGAGACATGCATACAATAGGGGGCATTTGATGCATATTCATCAACTCCACACACACATTCTATAATACAATTTATTAAAGCCATTGAAAAAATGAAATGCACATAATCACAAATGATGAACACGCATTAAGATGAACACATATTTTCAAGTTGCCCCCCTATTAAGGGTGGAAAATCTTTCAAGGCTAACTAACATCATGAACATCCTAATAACTAGTTAATTATTAGTGTATAATTTATTTACCATTTTCTATTTACTTAGAGGATGAAACTAATGGAGTGATTAGTCCTTGAGGATAACGATTGGTATTTGTTATCCTCAACTAGTGGGATGTGTGAAAGAAATTAAGGTAAGAAAAAGAAGATAATGAAATTCACGTGTGATCCTTCTTTAGTTCCTTATTTATCCTTTGAAGAAGAAGGAAGGGGATTATTATAATTATCAAGGTAGCATGGTAGGAGGAGATATAGAAAGGTTGGGGAAGTTGGTAGGAGAACCATGTTGTATTTGATGTTGTGTAATGGAAAATGGTTGAAGGTTATGTAGAATGAAATGTGCTATTTTTTTTTGTTTATATTGATATTTTGAGAAGGTAGGAAAAATAATTATTTTAAGTAGTTGATGTAGAATATTAATTTTTTCATTTTTTTCAAAAAAAATTTTGCAATGAAATTACTCTATGTACTTGTTAGTATGAAAGTAGGGTTGTTGTAGGAGGGTAGCTACCACTAGAGAACAATAGCATGAAAGTAGCCACTTAATTTAGAGGTTGTAAAAGGTATATTGATGTTGTAGATGGTAAGCAACAACTAAAAAAAGTTTGTGGGTATTATAATAGACAATATGCAATAGCTATAAAAGGTTTATAGGCATTGTGGCTTTTTTTCAAATATGCAAATGACAATAGGTGCAGCATGATGGTAAGTAGTTAGAAGATAGGTCTCACTTTCATGTCCTTTCATTTTTCTTGTTATTTTTTTTCTACCCAACAACCCTTGCCTTGATGGTACATAACTTGTTGAAGTCCACAATTTTACACCCCTTCTCCCCCCAACACAATGGAAGTTGAGAAATATGAAACTCACCTCTTTTGCAATGGGTGTAGAACTTTCTTTGAAGAATTAAGTAATCAATTCAAAATTCAATTTTTAAAAACATCTCTTCCCAAAAAAAAGGACAATACAAAGAAAATATTTAAAAAAATAAAGTTAAAACAAAAAGTCATCAACCTATTTAGTTCAAAGCACAAAAGACCAAATAACAATGCTTAAAGGTTTGAAAATCAAAGGAAAAAACCAAAATAGTGGCACCCAACTATTGTGAAGCAATAACTCAAAATAAAACACACCTAGTTGTTTAAAAAAAACAAAAATGAAATGCAAAGTTGTTACAAAACACATTATTATTGTGAAGTGGGAAGGAAAAAATTACGTTTGATTGTTGTGAAAGAACAAAATACACAAATATTAATTTGAGTTGATGTGATATTTATTGTTTGTTATTTTTTTGAAATGTTTAATATTCACTTTGCTCCTTAAAAACACCACATCCATATTTTATTGCATTCATTATTAACTTCAAAAGCTAATGCCAAAAATAATTACATATTCTTAATTTTTTATTTTTTCACAAAAGGGTTGTGTTACTAAACATTAAATCCCAAATTTTCAATCACTTATAAATAGGGTATCATCTAGATAGAATAATTGTGAACATAATATTAAGTCAATATAAGTATATATCCTAAATATTGGCATCAATTAATATAAAACAAGTGTGGTGTTTCCCACATATGTGTACACACATTAATATCGTTTTTTTCTCATTAACCAGTATGTGTTCACAATGTTGATTTATATTCTTAAAATATTAAATGGGGTTTTTATTCCCAAGGCTTTCAAGTTGATAAGTAATAAACATTTTAATGTCAACTTTGTTTATCAAATTGAAGGTTTTGACCAATGTTGGGCAAGAATTTTTAAAAACCTAAAAAACATCTAGGGGTTTAAATTGATTTAAAACTTGAATACCAAGGTTTTATCACTTTAAAATCTAATTTAGGACCATCAAGTTTTGAAAACTTTGATACTTAAGAATAAGAAAATTGGTGGTTTGAAAACCACCCAAGGTGATACCCATCCCAACCTTAAAACTCAAGATGTTAAAAAATTAACATTAGGATTTAGTTATCAAGGCAAGGGGTCTAGGGTAAACAGGGTGTAAAGTAAGTAGGGTCTAGGGCTACATTTAAGTTGGTCAGGGTTTAAGGCAACTAAATTAACATTAGGGTTTCAAGGTAGCTACTAATGGACTCCAGTGTTTAGAGGAAGCAACCTTGAGCTTGGATATAAAGCCAATTGATTTCCCCTTTAGCCCCACTTTGTATTGTTGTTTTTGTCTTTTGTTTTGCACTTTAATTTTTATTGCATATATTTTATTTTTTTGTTAATTAGTTTGCATTGTTATGGCTCTCTTTATGTTTACATTATTCTAGTTCTCCTTGCACTATTTGACATTTTTTCATTTCCCTCTTACATTATTTCAATCATTTTCATTCCTTAGCTTTTGCTATGTGCCTTATTTCTTCCTTTTGCTTGGGTTGGCTTGCTAGGTACCAATTTGCCCAAGTCAAATTTTCTTTGTGTTGTTTGGCTCTTGCACTATTTGGTTCTTCCTTCACTATTTGATTCTCTCTATGCAATTGTTATTTCCCCCTCTTGCTCATATGTAAGTGTGGGTCAAGGCTTTGAACTTGGAACTTTAACAACTAAACTTCTTTAGTAAGTTTGGTTGATGATTTTTTTGGTATGTTTGCTTTAACTTCAAATCAACTAAGCAAAATTGCATCGATTGTTTGCATGGATTTTCCACCCAATGATGAGCATCAAAAACTTTGAATGCATCAATACTATTCAACTTCTACATTGTAAATGTGTTACACCACTTCTTTTTCTTCTTCTTCAAAATTAAATCTTTAAATGATCACCATTTTCAATGTTCTCCCTCTCTTTTACTTCCAACATTCCCCTTGCACTTTTTTTACTTCCTTATTTACAACATTCCTATAAATGCCTCCTCCAAGCTCATTGCACATGATGCTCTTGATTACACTCCCCAACCAGGTTCCTTGCAAGGTGTAGAGAAGGATTGCAAATATGAAAGTTTTAAAAAGAACCCAATACCAAAACCAAGTTGGTATGAAATTTCTAAAATTACTAAATGCAAGCTCATGAGCTAGTATGACTAGGATCATGTCAGTATGTTCAAAATGGTAGTATATTAGGAGTCATATTAATTAGTTATGGGGACCACCAAAGTTCAATTTTTTTTCTTGTGATGGGCATCTTTGATTGGCCCATCACAAATAAATAATTCAAGCTTTGGATGGTCCAAAAATAGACATGTTACAATCTCTTCCTTTGGGTTGCTTATATAGGTTACAAGAATAAAATTTAGGGCAAAGCATATGGGGCAAAGTGAAGGGCTATTGAAAACATGTTAAGGAACACATTGAGAACTTGATTGAGAACACAATGGGAACAACAAAAATTCGAGACCCCCAACACTCCCATAAAAGAAGAAAATCTGAACCCTTGGGTGCATGTTGTGTTGCTTGCCTTGTTAGTTGCAAGAAATTGTTTTGCCTACCAACATTCTTTGCTATTTTTGGCCTAGGCTATGGTAGGGGCATGAACCATGTGTGTGTATACCTACCTATTCAAAATTTATACCAGACCAACATATTCCATTACACCCAATCCTCCCAAATCCCTAACAAATTGAAAAGCCATTGGATTCATTCCTAAAGGTGCATTCACACATGGTGTTGGGTACTCCAAAGTTGAGTCCCCAAACACCATACTAACCATTTAATCAGGACTTAAACCTAGTTACCATGGAAATTTTATGTTAAGCTAACATTTACTTAACATTAAGCTATGGCCCATTTAACATTGGGTGCCATCTAGGATGATGCCACTTAGATTTTCATTTAACACTGACTTAACTTCAAGTGTGAATGCACCAATATATAATGCTAACATCAAGTGATCATCAATACCAAATTTAATTAGGATGAGTCTGAATAAGAGAAGGATGATAACTAGGCAAGTGTAAATGGGTGCCTATCTAGTAGGGTCAACATAGTGTGCAGCCCATGCTTATCTGATGTGTAAAAGCTCATCTTAAAAAGTCTGCAACACTTTAAAGCGTTATGCCTTATCTCTCTTAAAGAGCAGCCATGTCAGTACCCCTCAGTTCGTTCATGAATCACTTCTTTACTGCAAATCTCTGATAGAATTGAGTTGGCTAATGCCGAGGTTCCCAGCCCATGAAAACCTTTATACTCAGATGGGTGTGTACAAACTACAAACTACAGACCTGTCAGTGCAAGTAAAGACATTTTTATTAAATCTCAGTATGAAACGCTGAAACTCAGCATTTATTTGATGCACGAGGTTCGAGACTAATAGTAGATGTACACTTAGGAGCAGTGAAAATATATGTAGCAGCAGTGAAGGCGCTCAGGAAAAAGGAAAGACAGGATGAAACTCGGTTTACCACCAAAATTGATCGTTTTCTGAGTTTCATCCCTTGTTGAATGCTAATGTACGTTTTTGCAGGCTTTTTTTTAATCTCACCCTGTGTATGACCGAACTCAGGGTTCTGGTGCTGTGTTTTTCTTACTTTACGGATAACTCTACTCACTGTCCACTTAAATTTTCATCCTCATTTTACCCTCCTCCCCAATAATGAGAATTTCAAATTTCATTTTAATCATCTTTTTATTTAATTTATAAAAAATTCGAATTTTAGACAGATTGAAAAATATAAATAAAACTTTTAATCCATTAAAAATTAATTTAAGTTATGCAGAAGCCACCAAGGTAGTATTGTGGTATTAAAATATTGACTACAAAATCTTCAAATAGGAAGGTTTTTGAATTAGTCAATATTTTAATACCACAATACTACCTTGGTGGCTTCTGCATAAATTAAATTTTATTCTCTTTTTCTTTTTTTTCCAAAATTGGGAATTTTTAATTATGAATTTTTTTTCCTAGTGTAAATTCAACTAATTTCTTGAAAAAAATTGTCGAATTTTCAATATCACAACATTGAAAAAAAATAAAATCCCAATTTGACAAACAAATCAAGCAAAGAATTCAACTAAGTTTGCAATTTTTTGGTCGCCAAAATTTTGATATTAAAAAAATGGAAAATAAAAAATAAAGAATTAACACCAGTGCAGAGGCAGCTTCAATTAATTAATTTTGAAGATTCCATTCCAAAAGGACAAATATTCTTGAATATTACAAAAAGATTCTTCATTTTCCCTTTATTTAAAAGAATTCTTCAAGAAAAGTATTTTTTGAGATTTCAACATGTCTAAAAATATAAGTATACGTAGTGTATGGTATTCGAATACGTAGAGAAGATTGATGTGTATAACAGTAAGAGGAAGCAAGCCGACATACGTAATGTATTGTATTCGAATACGTAGAGAAGATTGACGTGTATAACAGTAAGAGGAAGCGATCCGACAATTGCATGTTTTCCAGAATGTGTGTTTTTGCGGTTTTGTGTGTGTCCGTGTGCGCGCCCCGCGTCCGTCTCTCTCCCCGTGCCCCCCGCGTTTTCGTGGTGCTTTAGCGGCTTCTCTTTCGTCTTTCTGTCGCTGTACACCTTGTTTTTCTTGGCGTCTGGAGCGTGGCACCAGCACGTGGAGAGTCGGATGCAGCACTTGGTTTCAATTTTGCGACTAAGACTACCTCTGTTTCCGAATTTCTGCTGGTAATGTTCGCTTCTCTCTCTCTCTCTCTCTCTCTCTCTCTCTCTTTGGTCTTGTTACATATGTTGAAGTTTTGGTTTTCAACTTATTTTCCCCTCCTGTGGTCTGTGCTTTCCGAATCCACTTCTGAATCCGCAAGCAAAATATGTTTCTGGTTCGTAATCTGATTTTCTGAGGTTTTAATCTGAGTTTTGATGGTGTGAATTGCGTTAGGATGCATTGTTGTTTGAAGCAAAAGGCTGGTCCCTCTTTCCCCTGTCCAGTATCTTTGTTGATGCCAAGCGGAGTAGAATTTTCTCTTACGTTTTGGCCCTTGTGTGATCGTTTGATCTCCTGTTTTTGCTGTGTGCGTCTTGGTTTTTCTTTCTTTTGTTTGGAGGAAGACTTACTGCAGACAAAACAAACCTGTGGGCCTTTCTCTGGAATTTTCAGTTGTCTGGTTTTTAACTTACTTTGGAAGCAAAGCGTGTTCCAAAACTCCGATCAAGAAAGCTGACGGCGGATTTGTTCTTTTGTGATGATGCAGTAGAAGAAGATGCTGCTGCACGGAGCAACCATCCCCGGGTATCTGGCCTCCTCGTTCTCGGAGACCGCCATTTGCAAGTCTCGAGGAGCTGGGAAAGTGGCCGTTTGGAGATCACTTTCAACTAGTAACACCTTACGCCGCGGCGTGGTCGGGGTGAGAGCGGCGCAAACTAATGAAGTAGACTCCAGGGCTCTCACGGGAGTCATATTCGAGCCGTTCAGAGAAGTGCAAAGCCAGTTAGTGCAGGTCCCGACAGCGTATTCAGAGTCTCTGGCACGCCAACGCTACGACTCCTCATGCGAGGCAGCAATCAATGAGCAGATCAAGTACGTGGTTTCCTTCCCCCCCCCTCCTTCATTTGTGCGAGCTGTCCTGAATATATCCACCTCTTCCTCTACACAGAAAGGTTGAAAGCAGGGCAAAGAGAAGAAAACTGAGTCATACTTGTTGGCAGCCATGGCGTCATTATCTTCTACTCCGTGTTTGTCGACGTTCTTGCAGTGTGGAGTAATATGTGTCATATGTACCATGTTCTGTTCATTCTCTTCTACTGACTCTCCATGTTTGTCGATGTTTTTGCAGTGTGGAGTACAATGTGTCATATGTATACCATGCACTGTTTGCCTACTTCGACCGTGACAATGTGGGCCTTCCAGGTTTTGCGAAGTAAGTTCTATGAACTCCTGAAGGCAGCTTTTGTTGCTCCTTCTCTGTTATCTTCCAGTATGTTTATTGTTTGAGATGGCTTCTTCTGTTTCAGGTACTTTAAGGAGTCCAGTGAGGAAGAGCGAGAGCATGCTGAGAAGTTTATGAAGTACCAGGTATATTGGGACTGACCATCATCCTGCTAGATCAAATGGATTTGGTTTGTTACAGGCCAGACAACACATGGATTGCTGTAGAGATGGTCAACAAAGCCAGTTTCACCTTTTGTTGTCTGCTTTGCCTTTCCTGTCAACTTGAACTTTCAACTTACTCTTTTACTAACAACTTCTATATTGTGTCCTGTGGTCATAAACAGAACAAGCGTGGAGGCAGGGTGAAATTGCAATCCATTGTTATGCCAGTAATGGAGTTTGATCACCCTGAGAAAGGAGATGCTCTTTATTGTATGTTGACTCTCCTACTGTATCCCCAGCTTGTAGGAACAACTCCAGTGCTTCTTTCCTGGAGTCTTTAGCTTAGCTCTCTAATTAGGATGGTTTCTTATACTGCACTGTCACTATGCCCCTATGCATCACCTTTTCTTCTGTTCTGTTTGTAGTTATTCCTAACATGCAACCCTGAACCTGCCTTCTCTTTCAGCTATGGAGCTGGCTCTTGCATTGGAGAAGCTCACCAATGAGAAACTTCTGTCACTTCACCAGGTAATTCAAACAATCATTGCTGATTCACCTCCTCTGAGGTCTTCTTAAGTGATGTTGAGTGTAACCACAATTTGTATCATTCAAGCTCAACTAATTGACCAGTTATCTATGTCAGGAAGGTGGTGTGGTCTGCTGTCATCTCCTGACTACATGGTGCATCATATTTGTGTCATCAAGTGCTAATTGAAGAGCAATTCATGTCAGGAAGGTGGTATGGTCTGCTGATCTCTCCTGACCATGGTATGCATGAGTGAGGTCTGTGGCTATGTGTGTTTTTGCATAATATAACTGGGTATTGGGTTCTGTGTCACTATCAGATTGCAGTGGACAACAATGATCCCCAAATGTGTGACTTCATAGAAAGTGAATTCCTCAATGAGCAGGTACACTTCATCATTAGGACTGCTCTAGCATATTTGAAATTTTCATTGTTCTGTAATGCTTCAATATCATTGATGGTGGAGCAAGTGGATTTGTGCAGGTGGAAGCAATAAAGAAAATATCTGTGTATGTCTCTCAGTTGCGGCGAGTTGGGAAAGGGCATGGTAATTGTCTTCTTAACCTTGTGAATGCTAGAGCTTCACCTCTCTATATGTTGAAAGCCAAAGCTGTCTTTGCTATTTCAGCAGCACAGTAATGGTTAGTCTTGTATAATCCACATGAGAATCTGTGTAGACCTCTCCAAAATTGAGACCTATTGAACAGTATGTCTGAGCTGTTTCAATTGTGGTGTTGCAGGTGTTTATCACTTTGATCTACAGCTTCAGCATGAAGCAGAGGCTATAGCCTAGCCGAGAAGCTCAACAAACTAATTCAAAACTGCAGCCAAAAGAAGACAACATCTGTTCTACTTCTTGGTCTTTCATCACCAGGAAAGACTTCTTCCAAACACTCCAACCCTAGAAGGTGGATGTGATCCACAACATGTGTAAAAAGGTCAAGCTGACCCATAATTCTCCTTAGGCAAAACAGTTTTCTCTCACAGGCCGTTGTATCCTTGGATGCTTCCTTCTCGTGGCAATTAGCTGTGGAACAACAGTTCATATGTGTAAGGCTTAAGCTACCACCATTATTTCCCAGAATATGAACATTTTCCAAAACTGCAGTATGTGAAAAATTTGTCCAATTTTGGTGAAGAAGAGAACAAGTAGGTCTTTGGTCATATTTGGACAGTCGCTCTTAATGTAGATATATGTGAAGTATATCTTTGGACAAAACAACAGTAGTCAAGAATTAGTTTTCCTCCTCTCCATGTATCACTTTCTTCATTTCAAGGGTAACTGCACAAAGAGCAATTGAACACACACACACTCCTTTGGGGTAGGATTTTACAGGTTGCTGGCTTTTGGAGTGTAGCAAGATGATTCAATCTTGAGGGTTTGAAAGATGATGAAATTTTTTGGGAGAGGAAAGGCTATATAACTGACATGACAAAATGTTTTATAAATATGATGACTTTTTATTCATGATGTTTTGTTCATCAGTCTTTTGGTAGTAGTGCTCATCAATCATTTGTTTCTTCTTGAGATACTTTGAGATAAATGATGAACTTGGATTATAGAGTAAAATGGATTAGATGTGATGCCCTTTTACTCTAACGTTAAAGTCACTAAAAATCCACACCCGATACAAATGGAAACTCCCATAAGATTTTGGATTGCAAAACATGGGAAATTTTGGTATGGGTACGTTGGTTAATTGACTGCCCAAGTGCATACATGTATTGCACCCACAAGAAACGAGTTTGTCACACTGTGGCCTTGCCATTCACATTCAAAAGTATCTTAAGGCAAAAGAAGAATTATGACAACTCAAATAATTTCACCATGCAAAAGTATAATATTAAAAAAATTCCTCAAAAAAAATTCAAAATCCTTCCAGATATTATAACTCTATAACTAATCTCAAGTTTCAACACAAGCCAAAATATCAGCTTTCAAAAATCTTAAATAAAAATAGACCTTAGTATTACCTAGGGGCCAAAATCCCTTACTATATACTCTATAATGAATCTAATCACAATATCCTTGCCTTGGCAGGCCAACAAAGGGAGACCACTTCACTCCATGGGACAACTTCTCATTGGTTGCATGGAAATTCTATTCCTAAAATTGGCTGCCACTATTTGTGGCCAGGACCAATAACCATTCCTAATGGCACTCTTCCTATTGACTGAGATGAGAATTTTCGACCTCTTGCCCTCACTCAACTTATGATATGCCTGACACAAACTCAAGATAGAAAATTTCTAGAAATTAAAGAATTTCTATTCTAGTTTTCAGTGCCTACAATGTTTCAATTTGTGAGAATTGCCAAATTTAGCCAAAAGAAAGCACATTTTGTTGAAATTGAACTGGAAAAACAGATTTGTCCACAATTTTCTCTGGAAAAAAAAACGTCCACTTGTGAAAATGTGGCCCCCAAAAAAAGACTCCAGTTCCAACTTCCAATTCAAATTTGTTGAGTCCTACTTCAAATTTTATCAATCCTTCACTTTTAAAATTAAAAAAACAAGTGGCAAACACAACAACAATCTTTTTATGTTTTTCAGGAATGGAAAAAGAATGCTCCCATTTTTTGGAATGGAAAATCTAGAATGCCAGTACCCAATGCAGTTGAGGTGATGAAATCTGCAAGTGAGCATGTCCAAAAGCCAACACCTGCTACACATAAGCAATTTTGCTTTCAGTGTTTATTTTCCTGATGCGGGTAGGGTTTAGGTTTGAACCCTAAACCCTACCCATTGGATATCATAGTTTTAAAGAATTAAAAAAACTTCAGGGACCCAATGCCCTGGCCCTATACCAACAGACCCTTTCAAAATTTTGAGACCCCTTGGCTGGTACTATACATAGTAACTTTTGCCTCATGCTTTAGGATGAGTAAAGTCCATGGATGGGGGACATTCCCAGGACAAGGTCCCTTAACTTCCCTATCACACCTTATTTGTAGTACCTTCTATTTGTGGAGGTCCCCCGCCCAACCCATCGGGCTTTACTCATCCTAAGGCATGAGGGGACATTCCTAAGAAATGGCCGGACTTGGGCTCTAGGCCTCAGAATAGGCCCCTTAATTTGGATACTGATCCCACCCTGGGGCTCTCGCATACACATTTCACATCGGCCCTGTCTGTGAGCAGATTAGTTCCACGTAGTCGACTCTTGCGCCACAAGTGCGCACAACGCACAACACCCACGTGCAATTCTTGTGTTTTGTTGAAACCTTGAAACTCTCAGCGCGAATTGCAGTGGTTGTCGGAAAGATTTGGCGATGGCTAAGCACAAATGAAACCTCATGTTCACGGACCAGTTTGAGCGGAAAATGTGGGAATTCTCTTACAAAAGTCTTCTGTAGCAAGGATTTTATTTTATTGCCCCTTTTGCCTCTCACAATGGCTGCTGATTACTAGAATCAGACCTTTTGTGCGTGTGCGTTTTTGTGCGTTTTTTGTGGGTCTTTGTCTGTGGAGAGGAATGTAAGATAGTTTTTATATCATTAGGGTTAAGAATAGAGGAGCGGCCTCCATGTTGAGGTTGCCAATGCTGATGGAGAGGAGGACACTGCCGCTGCTGACGATACCAGAACCGCTTTCAACGTTCTCAAAGTTCAAAGGAGCAGGCGGGTACTACTTCCAAGCATCGCTGCAGTCAGGACGTAGGAACAATAACACAGTATCGGAAGAACCAGTTTATTCGCACAACGTATTTACGAAGCCTCTGGCTGCATTGTACCCTGTCGTTCCTTGTCGCTTCTGCAAAGGTTAGTTTTTTCACACAGAAACCTAATTCCAGATGAAACTAGGCTAATGGAACTAAACCTTCAAAGTAAAACGTCTCTGATACCAGCAAATTCACGGCCTTAAACCTAACCCTAATTCTTGTCATTATTGGACCTTACTTACCTTAAAGGCTTCAGTAGATTCTGAAAGAAGACGTAGAACTCATGAAAGTTTCACAGGTGAGTCCTTTTGTAGATGTGGAAAAACTTGGCTGTGTAATTCTGCTTTCTATGGTCATCAAAGGAAAGGCCAGTCTCCACCTAAGATGTGAAACTAATTAGGGTTCATGTAAAGGAACAAGTTTTGCAAGAAATTGTTGAGTTGGATGGATACTGAACACTATGGTGTTTGGTAGTGTGCACTATAGACCGCATTCAATGTGCTTTATGTCTACAATGTGTGTGATGGGTTTTTTTGATTTGTGTAATATGTGACTGAAAGGAATTTTTTATGGGGTGTGAGTGCAGGAGAGGGTGAAGTAGTTTGTGATAAATGTAATGGAAATGGAAATCTTGCTCATGGTGGATATCATAAAAAAAATCTGGTAACTCTCAACCGAATTGTAGGTGAGTCTCTCTTTTTCTCAAACTTCTTGTGACCTAGCAATCTCCTGCCCCTTCTTTCAAGTAAGATCATCCCCTATGGCGTTCAAATTGTGCTTGAAAAATGAAAGTTTTGAAATTGGAAGTGTAAAAACTAGAGTATGGATTCTTTTGTTGATGTGTTACTTTCAGGTTCGAAGTGGACAGCCATGGAGAGCACATTTGGATGGTGTCATTTCACTGTGAGCTCTAAACGGAAAGGACCTGGGAAGGACTGGTTCCTGGAAATGGTGGCCACCTGTGATGAATCATCACGGTTTTGGGTCAATTCTCACAATCTTAAGGTATTTTTCCTCTAGTGACTGATACAAGAAAATCAATTAAATATGTATGTGGATTCTGCTGGTTTCCATCTGCAGCAATAAAGTGTCTTATCAATGTACAAATTTTTTCCTGAAATTTTACACTTCCCTATACCAGTTTGGGTATTTTGTTCTGTTGATTTCTAACATCCCTTGGGTCAGTTTCAGGTGTCTTGTTTTTAGATTTTTCTTTGAATGGAATGCCACCTTATGGTGTGACAGGATAGGGAAAGGTGGAGCTCGGGGTGGCTCCAGAAGGTGGAAATAATGGCAGCACAAGGTAAAAGTATGACTACAGCTTTGTTGTGTAAGGCATGTAAGGGCCAGTGCAAGCTACAATGCAAAGCATGTGCGAAATCCAACAGAGATGGTCACAATGAACCCTCCCTGGAGATCATCAATGTTTAAGGATCACCATTGCATACTAGCTGTTACATCATCCTAACAACCTGGACCCTGCATTAACAAAGTAACAGAAACTGAAAGACACTATTTTATGAAATTAGAGCCCCCCTAATAGGGCTACAATTACATATGGGGAGTTCTCTTGATTTGTACAATATATGAACCAAATAAGATGCAGGTGTATGAGACCTATTGCCAAAGTCAGCCTGCCTGGACTCAAACCAGTTTAATCCAAGCTTCTGAGGGAAGAGGTTTCACCACTATCAACTTTATTAGTTTTGAGCTGGTTTCTCCAGTAGGTCCATATGATAGTTTGAATAGCAGGGTCACAGATTCTCAATTTTTTTCATGAACTGTGTGGCTGTGAAAGTTCTGATAATTAAAGTGTTTGGTTGTATGTTGAAATCTTATTGTTTTAAGTTCTTGTTAGTTCAAAGAATGGCTCTTAAGTTCAGGTCTTTGTGGCTTAACAATAAAAAAGACATACATTATTTTGAGTCTCTCCAAAATTTCAAGGTTGTAAAAGTCTCAAATTTAATCTTTTGAATATAGTATTTGATTAGTGATCTTTGCTTTTTTGTTCACTGTGCTAAGTGACAATTTATTGGTATCCCAATGGGTACCCATTGCATGGTCTATTTAGCAAACTTCCACCTATTTTCCTATGAGTTTGATTTCTTGAAGTGTTGTTTGAAGTTCAATGCTTGTGCTGTTGTTCTTCACGCAATATCTCTAGTCCAACTGTTTGTGGATGATGTCTTTGTCCCAGGTTCCCCAAACTTTGAGAGTTTTATGTACCTTGATGAAGAGTTGTTTGGTGGCAGCATAAACCCTAGAGTGTCTTTTGTCTTGTGTATTGAATTGTAGTTCTAATGGCTTCTCCTGCAACTTCATGCATTAAACCATAAACTAAAGTTGTACAGGTTTCTGTTTGATATCTTTAATAAATGTACTCAACCAGGAGATATTGACATGACCAATATGCCTCATGTTCAATCCAGTATCTCTATTACTGTGATGTGGTGTAATCAATAGTCAATTCTACAGCTTCTTCAGGCTGTCTAGTTCTAAAGTTTCCTTCATTTTTAAGATGGTCAGTCATCTTGTCCTTCTGAAGTTTTAAGGCTACCATCTAAAGATTCTCCCAAAGAGGGCTGGAGGCTTTTCTTGATAAATGGCTTTTCCTTTTTGGAGTTTCAATTTTGGGCATTTTGTGAATGATTTTTGTACAAAGGCTTATAGTGGGGAGCTTTTTTCAAGGCCCCTGAACCCTCTCCACTTTCCATTCAGTGAGAAACTTGGATCCTTTGCAGCTGATGCTTTGTCTACCCAGCCTTTTACTTCACATCAGCTTTGCCATATCCAGAGAGTTTCATAGAGATTATGGAAGAGTGCCCACAGACTATGCATGCCAAAAGTTAAGATTGCTGAACCCTGAAACTTGGGGATAGATTTGTTGAAACCTATAGCAATCATCTCTCCATTGATTGCAAACTTCCTCAATTGCAATGTAGGAATATGATATCAGAAATGCATGGAAAATTCACCCACTCTCTTCATTAGCACACCATTAAGGAGTCTCGACGCCTGGGTAGTATCCCTGAACTTGTAACTCATCTTCCTGTCTAGAAATTGTAACAGAGCTAAACCCTTGAACTTTAGTTGTCATTGAAGCCTGGTCACTTTTCAAGTTAGGAGATTGAGAACAACTTGCTTCTAGAGTTTGAGCAAGTTGCATTACAACAATTCCATTAGAAGCAAGTACTAAGGTTTGAAGATGTTGCATTACATCCTGACAATCTAGCTTCAAGCATGTGTATCAAGCTCAAGATCTTTTCCCAGATGAGCTAATCATGCCAAGCTCTGCAGAGAGTCCATGTTAAAGGCTTCTCTAGTAATGACCCACCACCCACTAGATTCCTAATCACTTAAAACCACCTTGACTATCTGCCTTATCCCATCCAGCCATGCAAAGAACTTCACTCTTTTGAGTTACTGCCCAGGTTCCTCAAAATAGGAAGCAGAGGAATACACAGGTATGCCCTGACAAAATATGAACAGAAATGAAGAACATTCCTGGATAATGCATTTTCAAATACATAAAAGACAGGATCATGACAGAGAATCACATTTTTGCATCACCAGGCTCTGCTGCACCAAATCATGTGTAATGCCATTGACATTCGACAAAGGTTCACAGTTGCTCATAACCATGTCAAAGTTTCTCATAAGAGTGTGTGAGTTACAATATGGTACCTAATTATATTATCAATAAGATATTCTTACTGGATGACAGACAAAGACTATCACAGGAGTCTTCCTCCTAAAAAGTGAGTACAGTTTCTGAGTAAGAAGCAATTTGAAACTATTTTCTACAGCGTTCTGACCTCTTACTATCCACAAGTTACAAATCTCAAAAAATCACTGGCCTAACAAGCCATGTCACATTGACAGGTGCAAGGGAAAAAAAAATTCAAACCAATCAAACAAAAAATCTTTACAGTCCATGGCAGCTTGGATGAAAGATGAGAGTATGACTTGTCCCTATGTTTCTCCTGTCTCTGCCCTCATGCTCAGAATCATGCACCACCTTGTTTCCCATAGTGAAAATACTGTATAGAAAAGTATATGCTAGTTTAAAAGTGTATAGAAATGCATAGTAGTTAAGAGCCTTTTCTGACCTTTGTAAGGCTTAATTGATATGTCTGCCAAAAAACTGGTTCAAAATCCAATGCACAGGTTCACAGCATCCCTGAATTTCTGTTGACCCATCCCAGCGCCCCTTAGGTCTCACCTGCTCCTGAAGACAGAAGAACAATTGGAGTTAGAACAAAAGGGGTTGGCATAGAACAGGACAGCTTTCAATGTGGATTCATAGCACTATCTCTCTGCCCCAAACACTGCCTAAGTCACAGCATAAGTCAAACTTGCAATAGTGTGGACTGGGACAACAGGTGCAACAGACCAAATGAGTTTGTCATCATGTGCAAGATACTGACCTCAGATTTTTTGGGAGAGTTGTAATGCATCAGGTCCACTGGAGTTCCTCCAGAGCCACCCAGGCTAAGTCCTTTACCAAGATCCGCACCATTAGTTCTAGCTCTGGAATGGGTCGTTTGCAAATCAGGACCAGATGAACTCTTCTGTTGTATAAGAGTATCCTTCTCCCTTTCTGCTGGTGGTGAATCAGTTTGCAATGTATGACCTGCAGTTGACAGATGATCTGACAAATATTTATTTTCATATTCCCCGGGAAAAGGGTCAATAAATGAGGTTTCCACGTTAGGAGACTGCTCTACCAAAGCAGACCCATGGTTGTTAATGCTATGCTCTGCCTCCTCTGACACCCCAGCAGAAGGTTCATCAGAATTTTGCTGAACTAAGGATGTCTCTTTCATTGTAACTGGGTCTGCTTCTTCAGCCACCACAGGATCAGGTGCAGCAGGACTGTCATCAACTGGGTCTGCCTTTTCAGACACCACAACATCAGGTGCAGTGGTACTGTCCTCAACCAAGGGTGTCTCTTCAACTGTGACCATTTTCAAATCTTCTCCTTCACTGTGCTGCAATGTCTCAGATGAGTCTTGTGCAGGAGCTAGCATGTTGGCCAGAGGCTCTGAAACATTCTTCTCCTCCTCCAGGGCAAGAAGATTCTCCTCTTGCTTTGCCAAATGAGCAAGTTCTGTCGAATGTGCAATGTCAACAAGCTGATCAAGCTCATCATGTTCTTGTTCAGGCATGTCTTTTACAGTGTCCCCTTGCAGGTTCAGTGGAGCCATGTCCATTGCTTCAATACTCTGATCAGAAGTCCCATCCATACCAGATATGGCAGCATCATCCCCACCTGTAATGCTTCCATCTTCCTCCAGAGGATCACTGATTATTGTGTTGTCCTCTTGTCTGGAGTTTGTTGTGTGATGATCTGCTGCTTCTTCTTGCACTTCTGGTACAGATACATTCTCAATATTGCAGGGTTCCAGATCTTGGAGCTTCTCAAAATGAACTCCCATTCCACTTGTCAGCTTTCCATTCTCGTGCTCTTGTTGCCAGGCAGGTTCTGCACTACCATTTTCTGAGTTAACTTGTTCAAACTCCTCAATAGAAGCAGGTTCCTGGTCCTCTTCCACACCCACAGACCCAGTCTCAGAACAACTGCTTGTCTTCTCAAGGTCATCTGATTTTGTTGATGAAGATTGAGAACTGAGGCTGATCTTCTCATGATCATCTTGCTTGTTTGACAGACATTCAGAATTTCCCTTGTTGACAGGAAGCTTTTGCTCTTGAGAAGAACCAACTGATTCACCCACAACTGAATTATCTTCTGCTGCTTCCATGCTTTCTGCAACATCTTCAGTGGAAGAAGAAGCAACTCCAACCGTGTCCTGTGTCGCAGTCTCCCAATCTGCAAGAAGCTTGTCATGATTACCTCTGAGATCAGTGCTGTAACTACTTTCCTCTGTGGCTACATCATAGTCAACCCCCTTGGACTCAGCTGTTGTGGAACTAGGAGTGCCAACATCGAAATCCGAAACCCTCAACCATTCCTCTGTCTGGAATGTATCATCAGAAGGTGTTCCCATCGAAGACAACAACATCCGATTCCCTTGCTCAGGTGTGTCCGGACATGATGTGGTTCCATCCGATTCATGAGACTCATCTGCGGGGATTGGACACAAAAAATCCTTCACTCAAAGAGAAACGATATTATAAAGAACACTTCAAAACCGCGAGATCACAAAACAAAGATCCTACACACAACAAGCTCTTGACGCATCGAAAGAGAAAAGAAAAAAAACACGTCGACTCGCCTTTTAGAGCAAAGTTCAAAGCTTTTACACTGCAACAGACCGAAGGCAGCTTCTACAAGGCTTTACCTTCAACATCCAGAAACTACAAGAAACACTGGATCCTGAACCGAATAACGGAAATAGAACAGCAACCGCGACTGAAGAAAGCCGTATCCGGAGCACACAACCAAAGTAAGGCCAACTAGAAAACACACAAAGCTTACAGGCATCTCTGAATGAACAGAGAGACAGGAAACGAATCCAGCAGGCGAGAAACAAAACTAGAGCTTCTGCAATAGCTTCACGGTACCTGAACGATTACAGTACAGAATCGCTAAAAGAAACTACTCGTTCTAAGAAGAGAAGAAAAGAGAGCGACTCTGTACACAAACGATACCGACCGACACCGGAACAATCCAGAGAAGAACAAAGGGGAAAAAAAAGATCCAACGCCTTCAAACTTCCAAGACCCTCAGTCGCAGAAATTGTGGAGCATTACAGGAACTGTGTGTGCAAGAAAACATTTGCAGAAGCTGAACTAAGAATACAAGTGAAAAACCGCAAGACGGGAGGGAAGACGGACAAGAAGCGAAAACGGAAAGGAAACTAACAAAATCCGCCGTAAAATGTCTCAAAGCCAAGAGAGAAAAACACACACACACACACACAGAGACACATTCACACACCTGCAGAAACGGAGAAACCTGGAGAACTCCCAGCCCGCCGCTGGCGTCGTCTCTTCCTTGGACCCGGAGGCATTCTTCTCGCTGCCGGTCCTTGACTCCAAATGTCGTGCAGAAACCAAAATCGCAGTGCAAAATCCTTCCAAAAACAGACAGGGGATTTCAAAGCTCACGCAGGTTTCGTGCAGCAGCAGAGCTCTTTCTTTCTCTCCCTCTGTCTCTCTCTGCGTATCTTACCTCCCCAGCCTCGGCAATACCGAACCTCTTGTCTGACCACAGGCTCGGGATTCCGGTGCCGAAGCTCCGCTACGGAAAGAAAGAAAGGTCGCTAGATACCTAGAACGACAACGAGATCTCTTCGTCGGATCACACAGGATCTTACGGTGAGGAAATGGCCAACGCATGTGTGATTTATGTGACCATTTATCTAAAATTAAGAAATTACAAATTTGATTTTTTTTTCCTCTCCTGTTGACCTGGGGTAAGAGTTGGGGGGGCCTGGTAAGGGTGAACCTGCACGCCACACTGGTTACTTCATATTCTTCAGTGAGGCCTCTTAGTGGGCCAAATTAAACCCAAGAAATGCTAGATTTGGACTCAAAGACCCTGATTTAGTCTAATATTTAAAGGTGCATTCACACTTAATGTTAAAGTCAGTGTTAAGTGAAAATCTAGGTGGCATCTTAAGTGGCACCCAATGTTAAATAGGTGATTATTTAATATTAAGTAAATGTGAACATAAAATCTTAGTGGTTAGTAGGTTTAGGTTCTAAATGACTAGCTTGGTGTCAGGGGATGTAATACAAAAGTCATTAACACCAAGTGTGAATCCATCTTGAAGTATGGGATATTTATAGTATTTAGAAGCAATTTAGATTACTTACCATGGTACCAGTTGTGGCCCAAGGCCATTGTTTTATAGCCATTTTTTGTCCACTATAATTTATGGGTACCTTTCTCGATATCTAATTGACAACATTACAAATCGACCATCATCTTCATTTCCTAAATTCCTAATCCGACATCATTGGAAGTTGCAATAACCAAACCAACCAATACTTGCAATTGAGGTTTCCAAAATGCAACAACATCCACATTGGCCTAAGGTGGTGTGCTTCGTGTCGTACTAAAATGCTTTAGCTTTGTCTTTTTATAGCCTTTTTCTACTCCTCTCTATTTCTTTCAAGAAGAGAAAAAGGCTATTGGAGGACAATGGGGATTCCGAGATAAGTTTGAGCCGTCACTTTGATCCAGATCCAGGCTCCCAATGGGTACGAACATATGTAGTCCCCCCCGCCCCCCTGGCCCCCTTAAGATAGTCCAAGAATTGAGACCAAAATTTTCAAAGACATTTGAAAGACCATTGTTTCAAATGTTTCCATTCACATTTCACTACACTACTAGTACCTTCACCTTCTTGAGTGAGGCGGGCCTTTTAGTGACCATATTTCACCCAGGAAATGTTAAATTTGGACTCTGGTTTACTCTTGGAATGAAATTGCTTGTAACCATGGTAACTAAAAAAAGACCATGGTTGCTTTGTTACAAGCAACCCCAACCAAGGACTCTTACCATGGTACCAGTGTAGGTGCTGCTTTACCCAAGCCATGTAAAATGTTGGTACATATTATGGGAGTTGCAACTCTTTTTTGTTTTCCTTGAATTTTCTTTTTCCAATTGGAATGTAACACCAGGCAAGCCCCGTCAGCTAACCCTATGAACTTTCTTTTGGGTGGGGATGGTTAGTTAGGCGACAGGTTGTTGTTGTTGTTATTGTTGCGCCTAGTCCAAGCAAATCCTCAAGTTTTAACATACCAAAATGATGTGAGCTTTTGACACTTTTAATGAAATGGAATATGAACACAAAAGGTTGAGAAGACAAATAGAATCCCAAAAGAAAACTAAAAGGGGGGATGTAGTGGCTTTACCCATCATGGGACTCAGGCAAGGGTGGTGGCCTACAAGGCTAGAAAGTCAAGTAGATGCCAACCTCACTCATAACTTTCCTCGGCTCCTAAACCAAAGATGCTTTGATTTTGTTTAGTAAGTGTGATAGAAACTTAGAGTTAAACAAATTAATAATCTAAAAGAAAAAAGTCTTTTGGGCCTTGGACTCTTGGAGTCCCTGAATTTGTAAGCACAATGGTGCAAAAAACCCATCAACTTTGTTTATCTAAGCTATAGAAGATTTGCACTACTCAAACAAGCAACTATTCTTTTGGGTGGTCATGGGGTTTAGTTTGTTAAAAGTTGTAAGGTCTTAATCTCCCTTTGAATGGACTTAATTCTCATGCTGAAATGGCCATTCAGCAGGAATCCAGTTTCTATAGACTTACTAGATAGGGCCTTGCCAATTCTGTAATGTGTGTTTTATTTAATCTAGCACGTTGTTAATGCCAAGAATCAGCAAAGTTCATGCCCGTCGCTCTCTAGGCTAATACTTTGCCTTTTGTGTGGGTTGTGTACAAAATCATCAACTTGTTTAAGTAAACAATTGAAGATTTGCACATTTTGAGGAAGCAACTTATCTTCCAGGGTGTGGTGATCACACTAAAACTTAGGTAGATTTTTCCTTTTGCATGATATGGTGGCTCACAGGCTATCAATCAACATGTCAATGCCAAAACCAAGGAAAAGATGATACTAGCTTGTAATATAAGCAATATTATGACGACAGTGCTCACCAAAGTACCTGCACACCCATCCTTGGAAAAAGCAATGTCAAATTTCAATGTGTTGGTAAGAATTTATGACTTGTAGGAAGGTGTGGAGTTTCCAATGCTCACCAAATATAAAACAATTGGCTTCTTTGGATATATGGGAGCCGAAGAATCATGGATGTTATCATTGGTCCTAATACCATTCATCTCTCTCCATTAATTTCCTGTAGTAAGTGGATGTTCACATAGCTGATGGGCTGGTTGCAAGTGCATTTAAGCAAACCTCTAATTGACAGATGCATAATAAGGTTCAATTTAGTGGAACAAATAATGTCAATTACTTACTTTTAAATGTTAGAACTAATATAATAGAGTTATCCTTAAAGTCAGGCGATTAAGGGGCGAGAATGGCCAATTTCTGCATAATAGGGCATCAAACGCCTAACTGGGAATGAAAATTTTACAAAAGGAAATAACTGGGACCCAAACTAGTTTTTCCACCAATTTTGGTGGTAAACTGAATTTCATCCTGTTTTTCCTTTTTCCTGACCGCCTCCACTACTGCTACATATATTTTCACTGCTCCTACCTGTACAGTTACTATAATTACTCTGGAACCTTGTGCATTAAATGCTGAGTTTCAGCATTTGATACCCAAATTTAATAAAAAAATCATTACTTTGCAGATACCAGCGAAGGAGGGTAGAGGAGCAAAAGCAGAGGAGATAGGGGTGAAACAGAGGGTGACTTTATGGATAAATCTAATACAAGAAATAAGGTGAGTTCTAGTGAAGATAAAAAAATAACATGCTAAAAAAAGATGTTGAATGCATAAGGTACATTGCTGCAAACATTTTTTAATCTTTGTGTACTGAAATCAATCCATCATTCAACCAATGAGCTACCCCCACATATAGAGCAAACACATAGATACCAGCCGAAAAAGGCTGTAAATTCGTTGCTTTTGAATCTCATTGAGAAAGAAAGGACAAGTATGTATGTCATTGTGAACTGAAATCATTCAAAACAATGGTTAATTATCAATTCATAGTTTTAGAAATTTGAATTAATGGGTTCCAAGTACCAACACGCACTTTACCAAAATATGTAATAACAGATGACAAAACATAAAAAGAAACATGCTTTGAATGGCTGAAGATCTTGGAATGGTGGAACATGAATCGAAGAGCCCTGGAAGAAGAGCCTTTGGAAGACTGCTGTTGTGGCCATGGGAAAATGCACACCCAGCCAGCCCAGGGCTCTTCTTCTTCTTCTTCTATTCATGTTCCGTATTTCCAAAATCCCAGCTCCATTCCTCCAGGCTCACAGAAGTCTTCTTCCAATGGACCCACCGGATGACTACTACTGCACCTCGTCTGAGATTTTCAGTGCAGGGCCACATAGTGAGCACACTTGGGTGGAGCTGCTCTTATAACAATCTTTTGAAAGATGTGATGAAGAGATGATATAACTAGATATTCAATCAGCCTCATCAACAATTGAGAGCCTTTACATGGTGTAAAAGGGTGGACCAGAAGTTTTCTAAAGATAGGCAGAAGTTTACAAGGTGCAACATTAAAAATTGGTAAAGCCCACTCTGATGATGCTGATGGAAAGAAAATGGCAAACAATTCTTAAGAAAAAGTGTAAAACCACTTAATCACACACTTTGATTGGCAAACTCAATGTTTCATTGTATTTTTGTGAATCCTCGAATGTAATGTTGGACCCTATTGTCTTTGCCAGTGAACTGGCAGCTTAACACCATATTTCCTCTTATTCAGTGACTTTAACTCCAACTCAACTTGTGCTGAGGCATGTGATATTTTGGTGCTCAACAACAATTCATCTCAATATTCAAATTGATGACACACTGCAGGCCTCCTCAGGGCTGACTCAGGTTGCAGTAGGAGAGTGGGTACAATCCAGTACTCTTCTTGGGTGGTTATAGCACACAATTTAATTCAAAATTTCTAACCCGCAATTTATGTCAGTAAGCAAGATGGCAGGAGTCACAGCATGCAGCACCTGTGTTGTGTGTCACACCAGCAGCAGCTGGTTGTCCTTCATTCAAGCCATCTGTAGTAAAATGGGTAGTAGGTACTCAAATGCTTATTGGCAAAGGCTTTTTGCTCTGGGTACTACTGACCTGGTTTCTTGTGGCTGGTGCAAAAATCAACTCCACACCATCTCTCTAAACAAGACTGGTGCAAAAATCAACTCCACACCATCTCTCCAAACAAGACTGAAGTATTAAAAGGCCCTGCCATTATGTATGTGCTGTGGTGTGTTATAGTAAAACTGTCTGCTGCTGCCAGCCAGCCAACAGCAACATTGGCCCCGCTCTCTAGAGTGCCTTACCCTACACATGAATTGGACATTGACAAGTGGTCTTAGGCTAATGTTGAAGTTGTTGGCATTATGGGCATAGTATGATGAGATATGTACAAGAGAAGGTCCCACTATGGAGGCCTTCCCGATTTGAGATCCCCCAGGCCTATCAGCCCAGGGAGGTCGAAAATGTGAAAGGCTCCCATAGCGAGACCTTCCCCTGCATAAAGCAACAATTTTTTTGCTTCTCTTTTTTGAAATGACTAATCCTAAAACTGGATCTTCTGAAATTCGGAAGGCCCAAAGTAGGCTGTATTGGGCCTTTCGAATTTTGAAAGATCCAGTAAACCAGAGGTAAATCTCAAATAAATATGAGATAAGTCGGAGAAAGTCAAACAAGATAGATTCAAGCTAGTGAGCAACTTGAAAATACAAAGGAAAAAAAAAAGTGCAGATGCTTTACGTGAGATACAAGCCTCTATTTACAAGTCACTGTTTTGCCTTGGCCAAGCCTGTGTATTGTGCTGAGTAGATAACTTCACAGATGAGTGCCTAACCCAACATAGACTAGTGGGAAATTGCATTCGGAGGGCACCTTATATCTAAGAATTTCCTTTCTTAAAAAGATGAGGGATGTTACACCTAATCTTTAAGTGTGGGAGGTATCTCATGCTTATTTATATGTATAAAGATCCCTCCTTCCTTCCCTCCCACTCTTAAGGGGTGGTAGTAGGCCTAAGAACCCTATCCCTTCCACACCTCTTGATTTCTGTATGTGTAAGTTCAAGCTAACCTTAGTTTAGGATAGTGCAAAAAATTTCATACTTTAGTTCGATTTATGTACATGTAGGTTCATGCTAACCTTCATTTCAAATAGTGGGAAATTTTTCATACTTTCTTTAAAGGGCACCCTATATATCCACGAATATCCTTCTTCAAAAAGAGGAGGGATGTTCCACCTACTCCTTAAGATCCCTCCCTCCCACTCTCAAGAAGTAGGCCAAGAAACCCTGGCCCTTCTAACCTTCACTTAGTGGTTTATGATCGGTAAAGGTCACAGGTGAGGAAGATTCCTAAAATGCAGGGTTGGTGGACATGGGTAATGCCAGGTCCAAACCCCCTTTTATTTTAGGAACGCCCCCCAACCTGGAGCTTTATCAGGACCTACCTAAACCCTACTTGTAAAGCCCAAGGCATATCAGCACAATAGGTTCTTAAGCCAGTCCCCAAAGCACTAATGTCTTTATAGCAGGTCCCTATATTTGTACACCAAGCCTTATGTGGCTGTTTAAGGGGCATTCTTTATCTACACAGCAGCTCTACTTAGCAAAAGTGCTTTTGAGTGCTTTATGACACAATGGGAGTGCAATTCATTAGTCTCTATTCGGTGAATTCACTATATTTCCAACTAGGTCTATGCCAGGGAGATTAGTGAATTCGCTTAAAATCCAGTGGAAGCACTTTAGCAACAAATCGCACTAATGAATTCACTCAAAATCCAGTGGAAGCACTTAACAAACAAATGAGACTAACGAATTCACTCAAAATCCAGTGACAACACTTTAGGAACACATTTTATCGTAATACAAGGTGAGGTTTAGGGTTCAAAAGAGTGAGAGTGATGAACTGTGACGAAAGTTTCATCATAATTTTAAGACAGTGATAAGAGGTTGAGATTTTATGCTTATACAACAGTCACCTGTCTTGTACAATAATAATACTTGTTTCATTTTTAAATTGCTCCCCTGAACTGAAGTGGCTTTTTGCAGGTGCTGAGTGAACACAGATACTGTGTTCATTTCAGTATGACGACAAAATCCAGTAAAGATTGATTCCACTTCCAAAAGGATGAAAAGAGTGACACTAGGAAAAAGCAAAACACACATGATGACTTTGGCAGCCTTGTTGCTGCACCTTTAAAATTTTGAAAAACAAGCAAAAGCCACATTGGTCCCAAGCAAGTAATTGGGTCTTCAACTAAGTATCTCCTGGTGGGCAAAGGTGAACCAGCACCTACCTTCACCTTCTTGAGTGAGGCCTGTAAGAGGGATATACTTTATTAATCCAGGAAATCTTAAAATTTGGGTTCCAAGATACTGCTTTCGTATAAGGATTGGGGGTATTCATAAGCTTTCTAAGCAGCCCCCAAAAACAAATTAGGGTTTATGTGGTAACCATGGTACTAGTGTTAGGTGCTAGTCATGCACAGAATGCAAAGTTTTACTTCCGATCAAATTCACAGAAATCCAGAATTTTGACTTTCATTCAACATTAGGTTCATAACTTCCAAAATCAAGGAAATTCATTTGACCCATACCTACCTGAATTTTGTCGTGTTCAAGTGATCAGTGTGCTTGAGAGGCCCAAGCTCGCCATTCAAGAAGAGGCTTATGTTGTTGGACTCTGAATATTCAGGGGGAGACAAATAAATCATTTGAGCTACCATGGATACCTAGTCTAATATCAGTTGTCTTGTATCTCTGTAAGCTTCAGGAAAACCTGAAGCTGCTTTTTTCTCAGCAACAGCAGCAGCAACACAGAGAGACTACCCCCTCCTTCACAAGCTTTAGATGAAGGTAGAGATAGATCACTATGTTAGGGTTAATTGGGTAAAATCCAAAGAATCTGCACCAACAACAATCTATGGGTCCACCTTAAACATCACCCTGCTGTCTGTGGGGGTGATATTTATAACAGCTTTTTATTGGCCTTGCCTTGTTCCATCTCAAATCCTTATCCTGACCCAGATAGGGTCCCCCAGAGGTAGAATACCCTACTGTAGCTGTGTAATGCCAAGGTGAATGAATCTTGAAGGAATGGGGATCAGTATTTTATTTTTTTGGATTTCTTGAAGTAATAGGAGGGAGTGTGTAATATGGGTACTTCAGTCATTTTTTTAATAAAACAATTGGCTACTACTTTTTTTTGTGGTTATATATTTGGCTATCATTTCTTTTCAAGGGCTAGAGTTTGGTTATTGTGTATTTTTATTGAATAGGCAATGTGGCAAATCAAGACATTTTAGAACTCTGAAACTGAGTGAAAGTGTTTGCCCAAGTGTATGCTACAAAGTCCAAAAGCAGTACTTGGGGAGTTGAACCCCGGTCTCAAACTTTGCCCAGTGCAAAGTAGTGTCCCTACACACAGCCCAACACAACCCACAAGTGCCAAGTTCCAACCATAAATCATGATACAAACAGCAAATAAAATACAAGAATTTTGAAGATTTTTTTTAAATCCCAAAGTTCAAACCCCACTCCAAATTCCATGTGGCACTCTTTGTTGACCATCAAACCTACAAGCAACTAATAAGGATTCAATAATCCTCAAAAACTCACAAATAGGTCAGAATTTCAAAAAAAAGCGCAGTTCCAACATTCATATTATGAGTGTGCATTGTGCACAATACACAAGGAAAGTTGCCCCCAACAAAGGGGACTTGGAATAAAACCTAACTGTCGCTAGTAATGAAACTTCTACTTTCAAGAATCAATATAATATTGGGTCTTCATATTGCCCCACAAGATAATGGCCTCTTCAAATGGGAAGCCTTCAAATTTGTCAAACCTTTGCGCATAAAACTGAGTGCAAAGATCCAAATGACACAACAAGCAATTTTTAGCTTGTTTTTTATGAAAGCCACTATTGCAAAACACCACTCATCCTCAATAGACCCCAAGACCTGAACACATGTTATCTCAACCAACTTAATGAATTCTGAAAGTTTGATCTTGAGGATGGGAAAAGAAATAATCTTCGCCCACAATTGAGTGACTGGGTTTTTATCCTACAACTCCTTCAACACCAACTCATTGTTTGTAGCCATGGTCATCTTTAAAAATGAACACTACAAATCCAATTCATATGGATCAAGCAAAGCATCCACCCACATCCCATCCTTTCCCACTTTCCATCGGCTACAATAAACAGCCCTGATCACAATTAAGCACTGGTGGTGGTGGAACTCCTTTTCGACATTCTACAAGTTTTTAGCCTAGAAGTTCAAATAAATCACACCCAATGCCGACATGAGTTCATGATTTGGAAATCTGATCTCCAATTAATGGACTAAAGCTTAAGTAGAATCTTCACAACTTGATTTCATATGAGCCATGACCAAAAGGAAATATGGCCTCAACACAGGTTTCAAAGCACCTATTGCAAAACCATATTGGTTCACAAAAACATTAGCATTAACAAATTTAGTGATGAGACAATCAACCTCCTCGTTGTTCAAATCTTCACACCAGCTCATCAGCAATTTCTTGTTAGTGAATGACTCAAGAGCTTTGAGTTCATCAAAAGCAAGATCGTCAAACTTGGTGGATAAATTAAAGTAAAGATGATAAAGGTCAAGTTCGCACACCTTCACTGCATCAATAAAATCACATACGAACACATCACGAGACTAAACAAACTTGATGAGGGTATGCACGAAATATAAAAGCAACAAAATTGCATGTAACCCTATAATTAATTCCAAGTCACAAAGCAAGTTCAAATTCTTAATAGCAGTGTTATTCCTTGACGCATCAACATGCATCTTTGCCATCAACGGTTGATACTACTACATAACACGTTTCACAAGAGACAACATACTAATCCATTTCATCTTCACATTCCTAAACAATTTGTTCATGTTTTCTATGAACACATCACATAACTTCTAGAACTCAAGGAACTTTTTAAGTGAGTAAGAGAAAAAAACATACATCACTTGTAATAACATCTCCAATTGAGTCACCAAACTGAGTTTCGACAGTACCAACACAACCAAATTCATCCAATGACAAAATAGTGGATTCCAATCATGAATGGAACAATTGTCTCTTTCGTTTGAATAATCACACCAATGCTAGCACCTTGGAAATAATATTATTGTCACAACCCATGGAGATGAGCTTCAATTCCGAATCCTTAACACCCACACCTTCAAAGGAATCCTAGGATCATAACATTAGCTAAAAGACATTATCAATTGTCCTTTACACATCAACTTTTTCCACACAAACCAGAAGAAAGATTTAGTTCCAATCCTTAATTGCATAAAGGTGCAAAGAAATCCAAGAGGCACTGTCAATTGTTGTCACTTCATCTGCACTCACTTATAAAAAATTAACGACATTAATAGCATCACAAGTAAACTGCAACAAAACTTGGTTCATTGACTCAACAATATCCCAACCTACATAATATGTCTACTATTTTTTGGGTGTGTGCTTCACCTTAAGCAAGTTGAAAAGATCCTTCAAACTTTCAAAGTTTGTCATAGTTCAACCCCTAAACAACAAATGAAAGATAGCAACAAATTGGACGAATTTTTGTTTCTGGTCTTAGGGAACCTCCACAACGACAAGATCAAGAATTGAAAAACGATGCATGGTAATGTAATTTTTTTCATTTTGTGCATGTTGGCTTTTAATATTTAAATAAAAAGAACGAACTTCTACTCCTTGTTTTGAAACCTTGGCTTTGCACCTACCAACCTGTTTAAACAAATTATCAAGCTTAAACAAGAGCAATTTTTCCTTCCCTTCGACTTTTGTGCAAATTGCACACCAAACCTAATGCACCTTACATGTTTCATCTACTATTAATTATGCCCAAGGAAGCTTCATAACCCATCGATCCTAAAAATGGCAACTACATTCATGATTACACTTCTTTTTTTTGGTTACAGGACTCTAAGATTCTAGGCTTGGAATAAGAGGATTAAGGTTTCAACAATCATCTCAACATCTGCACTCTCTACAATTGTTGTGACATCAACATGAAAAAGGAAAAGCGATTTGAACTTAAAGTTATTGGGGATAGTCAAAGGAGCCATGGATGATGGTGAACGTATACTATAAGAAATCATGTCCATCAAATCACACTACCTTACAACTAAAACTCAAAAAACAACTCATATACAACTATTATGCAATATTTCTTTGGTATTACAATTAGTGTGCAACTATCCCCTTAGAATTGTAGTGTATTAATATATAAATTACTACGTTTAAAAATTGATTACTTGTATTATAGTTGCAAGTGAATTGAAAATGGGTCTTTTATACAATAATTTATGCACATCGTACATATAATGTAGTCAACCATGTTTGATTTTTCAAGAATTGCATTGTAATTACATTTGGCAACACTATAAAATTGTTGTAAATGTGTCATTAAAACAACAACTATGTTACAACTGGGTACAATGTATATACATGCGATCATGCCATGTGTTCACATTTCCATCACCCATTATGAAATACATTTGCAACTAATTTTCAATTATGATTCCCATTGATACAATTAACCCAGCCACTAGTGCACCACTACTAAAGTATTCTATTCAACTATGTTATGACTATAATACAACTATTTATAACTTAATAGAAATATATATTCATCAGTTATTTATATTTTCATCATGTGTGTTTCATTTTGAATGATTTAAAATGTTATGGGAGTGTTACGTCAAGCTTTAAAAATCATATTTGAAATGCAAAGGAAAAGAAGTAATGAAAAAATAACAAAAAAAGAAATAAGCTTTCCAACTTACAAAACTTTTTTTTTTCTTTTTTTTTCCTCTTTGGATCCCTCCTACTTTCAAACCTCATAACTTTTTTTATTTCTTATTTATTTTAAACGATTTAAAATGTTATAGGAGCACCACTTGAAGTTCTACAAATCATTATTGAACTTTAATAGCAATAGAGCAACATAAAAATATTTTTTTAGGTGTTTAGGAACTGGCCTTTGGGCATTCGGTGGTTTTTTTATAGTTTTTGACCCCTTCTACTTTGGGGGGCCATAAATTTTTCAATTTTATTCCATTTTTGACAATTTTTAATGCCCCAGAAATGCCAATAGGAAGGGGTCAAATTTTGTTTGGACACCCAAAAAAATGAAACCCTCCCCTTAGATTTAGCTTGCCTTAAACGTTTAAGTGTTATAGTTGCAATTCAATTGCAACTTAATTTGCAACTAAGGAACAACTAAAAGATTTAACCCATATGTTTTATTTTCGAATCCCATGTTACAAATTATATAAAGAAGGTTTGTTCTTTTATATTCCCACATTAAAATACAAGTGTCATTTTGAGATGAGTTCAAAAAAACTTAACCTAAAAGCAAAACATAAAATTAAAAATTAAATTCATGGTTATTTTTATTTTCTACTTACCTATGACCTTAGGTAGGTAGGTAGGTAGGTCCTAGGTAAATACGTAGGTATGTAGGTTTTAATATCTACCAACCTACCTACCTATGGTTATGTACAACCTACCTAAATACTAAAATAAATATTCTTATTTATTTATTTATTCCAAAATATAATTAATATGCCATGTGGAAAAAATTATTGTGCCACATGTCACAATTTCATACCATCATTAACAATCATAATGAACAATGGAGATCAATATTTTGAAAAAAAATTATGTCAAAAAATTTTCATAGTGCCACATGTCGAATTTTAATAGATGGATACAATCATGACGTTAGCATGACATCATGGGTGTAATTATAATGGAGTTGCATAATAGTTGAAAATGAGTTGTTTTGATTGAATTACAATTGAGTTGCAATGAGTTGCACTGTATATACGATGAGTTACAACTTTACAACTCATGCAACTTGTTTGTTAACACTCACAACATATAAATATAGTGAATTACAAGTGTCCTTTACAACTCAAAAATTGAGTTACAAGGCTAGTTGCAAAACACTCCTTTTACTCATAGTGGTAATTAATAAGATCACAAGACCAAAAAGATCAAAAGACTAGAAAAAATATCAGATGAAGATCAAAAGATAAAAAAAAGATTTTAAAAAATGCATGCAAACACAACATAATGCAATGTGCACACACCCAATGCTTGAACACCCAAAAGATTAGCCAACTATACTATTCAACACCAATCACAACTCACAATAGAAAAAAAATACGAAATGAAAAAAAATGAGCACCTTGGTGAGTAGTTGAACTTCATTGTATATTGAAACTCAATTGCTTGCTGCTAGAACTTGGAGTTGCAAGCTTCTCTCCACTCTATTGTGTTTGTGTGCATCTTTTCTTAATTGAAGCTTGAAGAATAAGCTTGAAATTGATATAGCCCCCAAATTTGAAAGTTTTAAAGTACACAATGGCACAAAATTATGGGATCCATAATAAAATTAACTACATTCTTTAGTACATAGTACATACTAATGGCGACAAACTTCAACAAATTTGTAGCAATGGCAAAAGGATAGGAGGAGAATGTAGGTAAATGATGAAAGGTTTTAGTAGAATGTACATAAGCAACAAAAAACACTTGAATGGAAGGAGATGGCTTGGTGATATGATTGCAAACAAACGGCGCAGTGCCACTATATGTTGCTTTGAAACCCTAGCTTTTGGCAAATTTTTATATTTTTTTCATTTTTTTGTCACATATATACATGTCACTAACCTTTTTTTCATTTCACCATTTGGCAAAATTTTGCCACAAAAAAAATGTTGGTGGGGATTTCAAACTCAACATTGAAATAAGATTTGTGAGCAAAATCAAAAGTCCATGCCATGTAGCCCAACCATAATACCGTATGAAAAGAAAAACCCTTGTATATAAAAAAAACCAAGATGGGAACCCATCCACTAGAAATAAGAAGTACAAGGCAAATAAAAGCACAAGAACACATGTCACAAAAGAACATAACAATCAAGACATCACTAATACACTGATAAAATAGAAGATTGTAAACTAAAAAGGTGTCATTTGCCACAAATCAGCTACCAGTGAAATTACATTAGTTATAATGTGTGGAAGAAATGAATAAGATTTCTCAAATGCGGCATCATATTGAAAAATCATAATGGCTTACGAACGTTAAAGGACTATGGACACATGTTATTGATAATAAAATGAACATTATGAAAATTAAAAAAGATCGCTAACAACAAACTATAATGGCTTAAGCACAAAAAGTCAAAAAGGAGTTGAAATGTAAATGAATGACCATATGGGATGGTCAATTTTGGCAAACAATTATCAAAATGAATTCATTTTAGATTATAAAGTCATTTCAACATTTGAAGTTAAAGTTTTGAAAGGTTAAAATTAAAGTTTATTGGATCCTCAAATATTTTGATTATAGTTATTTAATTCATGTTTTTTTGGTCATTTTTTTTCATCTTTATGGTTAATCCATAAGACTTTTTGAAATATTCAAAATTGGAGTTATTATTCTAATTTTGGTTTAGATTTAATTGTGTTTCCATTTTTTTAAACTACAAATATTGTTTTCTCTTCCTACAAAATGTGAATCATTACCAACTAGAATGTTTTATGCATATGCAAAGTTGGAAGAAATGAGACAACTTGCGTTGTGAAGCTTAGCCTAGGAGCTTAAGTTTGGTTTTTAATTAATTATTAATGAATTTGTTATTAACAATTTAATTATTAGTGAATTTGATTAACTACTAATGAATTCACTTGTCTATAACAACTAGTCCTTGTTCATTTAAGGGTTGGCCATTTTCACCACTGGTAAATTTGTACAACTTCATTAAAAATCTAGTGAAACAC
>Ga0209611_10002036_pt1 | contig 35336 bp, 33 predicted proteins | sample S1TSphgellanicum_3_FD_187693 | JGI IMG/M metagenome (GOLD analysis project Ga0209611, IMG submission 187693) | Host-associated microbial communities from peat moss isolated from Minnesota, USA - S1T2_Fc - Sphagnum magellanicum MG (SPAdes) (version 2) | ecosystem: Host-associated > Plants > Peat...
AAATGTGATTTGTAGGAATTCAAATGGCGCTCCTACAACACTTTAAATCGTTTAAAATGAATAAGAAATAAGAAAGTTATGAGCTTTGAAAGTAGGAGGCGTCCTAAGAAAAAAAACAAAAAACAGAACGTTTTATAACTTGGAAAGCTTATTTTTCTTATTTTTCTTCTTGTTAGTTTTTCATTACTCCTTTTCTTTTGCACTTCAAAGGTGATTATAAAATATTTAGTAAATATGATTACTTAATAAAAATATGATTTTGATATTATTATCTAGTTTAAATTAATAATTGCTTAGGATGTTTGTATACTTGTAGGTTAATAAGTGTAGCCTATTTACATTAATATTTTAACATAAATAATAAATTTTAAATATATAATACCTATTGATTATATACATATATATAATTGATTATCACTATTAATTGATTTTGAATAATTTTTTGTTTAATCAAATGTACATTTTCTGAAAAAATATTCCAAAATAAAATAAAGTCAAACATATTTAAACCATGGTTTAGTTTAATTTAATTTAACATAGTTTAGTTTTTAAATAATTAGTTTAATCTAACTTAATTTAACCATTGTCAATTTTAGCCTAATTTAGTTTAGCCATAACTATTATTACCTAACTTAATTTAGCCATAATTAGTTTGGCCTAACTTTATTTAGCCTAGTTTAATTTAGCATAATTTAGTTTAGCCATAATTAATATAGTTTAATTTAATTTAATTTAGCCTAACTTGATTCAGCCATAATTAGTTTGGCCTAACTTAATAGAGCCATAGTTAATTTAAATTAATTTAATTTAGCCATAATCGGTTCAATCTAATAAATTTAGCTATGGTTAGTTTAACTTTTTTGTTTATTTAACCTAGGTTAGTTTAAGTTAGCCTAAGTTAGCATGGGGTTAACCTTAGTACTAGAGGTATATAATACTATTATATATAACCTATATAGATATATTAAATATAGTATTTATGTATGTATAAGTTTATGCCATTATTTTTATGACACGTGTCCATGTTGTACACATTTAGTTGCATGTTAGTTGCACACACAACCGTATGGCTCAAAAATTATACAATACCAAATTTGTAGTTGCAAACATGATCAAAATAGTTACAAACAACAACCAGTTGCATGTCAGTTGCATAGTGACTAGTTGCAAATGACAAGATTTCTAGTAGTGAAAACTTTGATGGGAAAGATTGTTCTTTATGATTTTTTTAATGTATGTGAAATTTCATGGAAATATTATCATTAAATGTAATATTTCTCAGTACTTTTGTTGTAATTTCAAGAATGTGATAGGGTTTCGCAAATTAAAATGCTACTTTGTTAGACCATGATATGATTCATATGTGCATTGATTTCACAACATAATGTTAAATTGAAACATAAACCATCATCTATTACAAGATTTTAATGAAAATTATTTTCCAAATTTCCACCATGATGCATGAAACTTGGATGGGTATTGAAAACTATCAAACTATGATAGTTTTGTGTGCACACTATAGCATGCATTCACCCAATAGAAATGAAAAAATGAGGGTTCATAAAGAATAATGTAGTGAAATGAGTTTGTTACAACAAGTGTGGAAAAAAAAATGTTAGTCCCACACATTAATGTGCTTCAACCTACCTTTGAAGGCAACAATGGTGATGATGCTTGGATGGTGTAGAACCAAGGACATTCAAATGTCATTTACAAAGTTTCCATGCCCCTTCACCAAATATTCATGTTGCATATGCGAGTGGGCATTATGCGATAATTTGTGCAAACATCAAGTTTTTGTTCTCCTAACATGTACCAACCTCGTCAAGGGAAATATCATTGAATATTGTGGAACATGTTATGGGACCAATTGTGATGGTTTCAAAACAATGTTCATGAATCCAACATATTTGCAATTTGGTGATGGTTATTTGAAAGATGAAGATTAGAATGAGGACCATGGTGAAAAGGTTAGTGCCATTGACATTAGGGGGTTCATGGCCATGGATGATAATGGTCTCAATAATGCATATGAGAGTGTCAAGATTCATAAGCTAGAAGGGTCATTCACTCACATTGAACAAACTTTATTTCAATTATAAAATATAATGGCCAAAATCGTTTCCAAGTGCAAGGAAAGTGGTATTGTACTTTGTGACCATGCAACATCATTATTACAAATTGTTGCATCAAACATTCAAAAATTCATTTGACACAAGCTATTGAATCAATGCACCCAAGTATGGTCTTTAGTTGAGTAAAGGATGTCTTGGGGAATTTAATTAGTCAATTGAAAGATTGGCATGAAACTATGTTGAAACATGTAAATTCTCATAATAGGAGGACCCAAAAGTAATTGTTGGCTTCACATTTGTACCTATCACCAAAGTAATATGTGGTGTTTAGTCCATTTGTGACAAATGATCAAGTGGAAGCAATGGTATCCCAACCTTGTGAAAATAATTATGCTGCCCTATTCCATGTGAAGTCATCTTCATGAAGAGGTTATGTAATTGGATTCCAACAAAAATTGGAATCTATAATCTCTTTGGGTGTGTTAGGCTTCCACACAATCACAAATTTGACCATTTTCATCCAAGATTTTCTTACTTGGTTCCAAATAAACGACCCTAGAGCATGTTTATGATCATGGTGAAGACACCAATTGTGGGTAGGGGGGCATTTCCCTCCTAATTAATATATTTTTGAAGTTTACCTTTACCCATGGAAGGTGATTGTTTTGAAATAGGTAAAAAGCGTTAAGATTATATTTGCCCATGATTGTTAATGGAGTACAAGAATATTGCTACAAATATTTTCCCTCCATTGCTTGTTCCATTGTTTTCATCTAGCATTTTGAAACACATTTTGAATCATGTTATACATGTTTTGGGCATGTTAAGGGTGTTAGAGGGTATGTAACATGATACTTAACATATTATGAAACACTTGGTGCATGTTACCTAGCATGTTAGACACCTTTCGTACTCACAACATGGGAGGTTATGGTTTCAAAATGAGGCAAAACTAAAAGAAACAAATTGCAACAATACTCTTGTCGTAACTACATTAATAATTATGCACAAATATAAAATTAGGGGGTAAAACAAAAGTATTGTCAAAATCATTGTATAACATGGATGATTTTCATATTTTGTGATACATGTGGTTATTGATGTGCCTCCAAATTTCTTAAGAGACCTAAATGTGGGTCCCAAAATGAAATAATCAAAAAAAATAAAATGGGGCACATTCCTTAGTTTGCAACACTTCAAAGGTAAAAAGGCATGGTGGAGTTTTGGGATGAAACTAGGACGAACTCACAAGCAAGAATTCAAGATGAAATCAAATTGCACAACCAAGAAAAGAGGGTAGTTAATGCAAGTTGAACACAAATGGTGCAACAGATTTAGTAGGACAACCTCAAACACAAACTTTACACAACTTGCAACCCGCAACCTTTGGGAGGAGACACCACTCCCCTCCTTATAGTATATTTTATGACTTTCCATGAGAGTTACATCCAAATGGTATATTTTTCGAGATTCCCAAGTGGGAGTCCCAAAATTGGGATTCTTATTCTCATGAAACTTTGGACATTCATATATGCCTTTAATCAAGTTTTTTTGTATCATGCGAGGGCATTATATTATAACCCTCAAAAGGATTTTTCCAACATTGTATCACACACCCCAATCAAACTCAATTAACCCATGCTTTAAAGGGATCTGTGGTCAAGAATCAAATTCTCAATTTGGCTCGCAACCCTTTTTTTTTAATCATAACTCCTGCATATTAGATCTAAATGAACAATGCAAGGGCACTTTAGGCATCTACACTTCAAAACCTTTTTCCAATGGTATCTTGGGGGCCCAATTTGGTGCTTGTTTACTTTTCCAACCAAAGTTTTGAACATTTGGGACTCTCCCATGAATGTAATTTTCAAAATGGGAGTGCACTTGGGGTTCATTGGGCTCCATCCCTTGCACACTTGCCCATTTGAGAGAAAGTGTGTTTCACACTCAAACACACACTCTTGACCTCATGGGCCTTTGCACTACACACTTAGTTATAAACCCAATGTTACAGTTGCAGCAATCATGATGAATATGTTCAAACTATGGTGATTAATTCTTATGAATTTTTTTTTGACATTTTATTTATTTTCATTCCATTAATTACCTTAAAAAATTTAATGTATCATATGTTCTTGGAATCTCGTAAAATTTTACTACCACTAGCCATTATAAGAATACTTTGAATGTATTTTTGAGTCTATTGATTGGTTTTATTCCATATTAAAAAAAGAACTATATGATGTTTGAAATTTCACATGTTCATTATGCAATGTCAATTACACAATTTTATTTTTTTCTCACAATGAAATGTAATATACTCGTCTAAATTTTTATCTAATTATATCCACATGGTATGTTTAAAATAAATTATCAACTATATATGGAACCCTTAACCTATGAACATGATAATGTTCATCCCTTACCTTTACCAAGCTTACCAAGATTGACAATTTTACATAGCCTATATACCACAAGTACTTGAAAAAGTAAGCCTATATATATTTACCTACCTGATATATCTTTCAAAATATATATATTTGCCCTTACTTAATATATTAAAATTGATATGTTTGCACAATTTTGGTTTCCAAGTTTTTTTTAAAGAAGAAACCAGTGTTGGGTGTGTAAATTTATTACTTGCATATACCTGTGGCTATATAAAAAGGTGAGCAAATATTCTACCTAGTTAATAATTTTTTATTAGCCTTTTATTTCCTTACCTAATTGGTAAATAATTTTTATGTACACAATATTTATTTTGTTCAACTGATTTATATTTTAATTTGACCCTTATTTGGGTGTAATTAATGTGTTTTTAGAAGGAGTAAAAAACAACTATATCAATTGTAGATAAAATATCATCAACTAATATTTTCACATGGAATCTTGTTTATGTTTTACTACTTTTACACATGCAAATCAATGAAGACTATTTTCTAGGTTGTTTAATCTAAACATGGAAATTGTGAATCATCTTGCGAAACATGTTGGAATCAATGATGTAGGTCAAAAGCATGATTACATTATTCATTACCATATTTTTTTCATATTTATTTTGCATTTGATGAAAATGTGTATCAAGTAACTCATAAAATAAAATTGTGGTTCAATTAGTTTTTGAATTGAAGTTTATTATTAAAAAGCTTTAAATGTTGGGAATTAATTATGTGTATTATTATTGAAAAATGAACAAAATGCCTTTCTTGATCAATCATTTTTTTGGTGACGATTTGTTTTCCATTTTGCAAAACAATCTTGGAAAAAATGTTATGACATAATTTTTTTTTCCTCAAAAAACATTTTCCATTTTTTTCAAACTCTAAAAATTATCAAAATCCCCACAATTGCCTATAATATGAAAGGGGTTTTAATATTTCTGACTTTCATGTATTGAATATTGCCAAATTTGGCTAAGTATAATTGTAGATGATCACCACTTAAGCAACATCACAAAATTGAAAAAACTGAAAAATAAAAAATGAATCATTTTCCTTAATCCTTTTGGATTTTTTTTGAGAGCCTTTCAAATATGTTTGAAAATGTTGAAATTTTTCATTTGTATCCACATACATTTACATGGTGAACTTTGAAAAAGGGTAAATAAATATTTTACCCTTATCCAAATTGAAACTTTGGAATAGCCTATATACCTTTATCCAACTAATATATATTAGTTGGATGCCTTTACCTAGTTAATATATTAAAATCCATGTACATGCCCAACATTGGTCTATTCCAATGTTGGGTGGGTATTAAAAAAAAATGGGCAAGGTTTCAAGCCAATTTTCACCATGAATACCATAAAGCCTTGGTGATACCTTGTTTGAAATCCACCCCACAAGTTCTCATTCAATTGAGAATTGGCCACTTGAAAATCAACTTTTGAGAAAAAAAATTGATACCTTACCAATGTATTAATAAATAATAGGGTTATGGTATTAAATAGGAAGGTTTGGGATGAGTGAGATTTAGAGTCTAGTGTTTAAAATAGTAGTTAAGGTTTTTTAAAATAGGTTTAAGGTTTGAAGGAGAAGGTAACACTGCAAGGTTGTTTGCACAAAAACTTTTTCTCCTCTTTCATTCCTTCAATATAAACATGCTCCTTCCTCTTCATGATTTGTGATTTTTTTCTTCTTGCTCCATTATTGTTGATGTTTCAGTTTTTTCATGCTTGCTATTCACTTTTGTCATGCACTTTTGTTGCTTGCTTTCATTGTTTATTTCTACTACTTGTTTTCATTGCTCTCTCACTTTCATTATTCGTTCATTTTTGTTATTTCCTTCTACTACTCACTTTTGTTATTCACTTTTACTACTTTTCTTGTTCACTTCAACAAACTTTGGCTTGTTCTTTGACAACAACACAACAAACAACAAAAATTAGATACCTTTTTGACATGTTATTGTTCATTAGTGCTTCATTGTTACCTATCATTTAGTTTTGGTTTTCCACCTTTGCAAATTGGTATTCCCCCTTCAAGTTTTTTTAAATATGATTTCATTTTTTTACTTATAAATAAATAAATTATGTTTTTTAAAAAAAATGTATGTCTTTTATATGTTAATTATGTCAAATTGTTTGTTGTGTGCAAGGTTTACTTTTCATATGTTTGCAAAAAAATTCCAAATGTTTTATTTGGCACATTACAACCTTTTAATATGAAAAGAAAAGTGAGCTATTTGTCATTGTAAATGCTTGTCATTGTTAGGGTTTGATTTTCAATACATAGATTTTATTTTTATTTTTTTAACCCACATTTTGGTGAAACATACACTGTTTCATTTTCCATCTTGTTGCGCAATTTTCTTGTGGAAAAATGTAGTCTAGTGAAAATAAAAATATAATTGAAGAAGTAATTGTGGAAGGCTAAAAAAATCCCCAAGTCTCCAAATAGAAAATATTAGGGCAAAAGGAAATGCCAAAAAAAGAATTAAAATGAATCTTAAAACATTACATGCTTAGAGAAAATTTGGAGAAGGCACAACATAAATGCATTATGTTGGGCCTTATATTGTGCTAATGATAAAGAAAATGTTGAAGGGGGAAGTTCTCAAATCATAAAATTTATCCTTTGTTACAACAATCACATGAATATATTTAATCAAAATACTAAAGAAATGAAATGATTAATAACATATATATTATAAAAACAATGCAATAACAATTTTTTAAAAACATGTAGATGCAAACCATGGCATTATTGCAAAAAAGTTTGAAAAGGAAGTCAATAGTCCAATGAGAACAATAGTGTAGAGACAAATAATCAAGAAAAAACCTAATGTGTTTAGTTATGCAATATTTATTTATTTTTCATGTGCAAGATCTTTTTTTTTTAAATGATGTGCAACAAAAAAAAAATTGCAAGCTCTTGACCTTTTAGTTGTGAAAAATTAGTTATCTTTGTAGTTTGTGGAGAATATCTAATTTAAACCTTTGGTTTTACACATATGTCTTCAAATTATCTTCCTTTCTAAAAATCAATTTTCTCAAGAAATATTACCAAACTTGGTGGAAAAAAATAAAAATTAAATGCCTTTTGCCAAATTTAACATAATGGATTTTTGCAACAATAAATTTCGATTTATGGATCTTCAAGGAGGCTCACGATATATTTGTTATTATCATTAACATATTAAGATTTGATTAACAACTTAAACAAATGCCTATTGGTTTGTTTGTAGCCACAAAAATAATTAATCAAACCTTAGTTAATAATTTGATATAATTGCTTGATCAATGCGGGTTAAGAATAAAATCATTGCATATGTCAAATATGAAAGGTCAAATTTGAATACCATGACAATTCCCTTATAATCTATTATAAAATATGAAGATTTAGGTTTCAATGGAAGCTTTTAAAGTACTTGTTTGGTCATTTTTTTCTAAAGCATGATAATATGTTACAATTGTTGAATTTTTTTATAAAAACCTTAAAAAAATTTGAATCGAATTTAAACATCAAATTTGCAAAAATGTATAACATGGCCTAAAAAATCTAAGAAAGGTAAACATGAATAAAACAAGGTTTGTGAAGATTATAATCTTTATTTCAAAAAATTAAATATTCTAATGAAGACAAGGTAGATTTCTAATATTTTATTATTTGATTTTTTAATACTAGATTTTTATTTGAATTGCATTAGTTGAAATAATAACATTGCATCTATGGTTTTAGTTGCAAATTTGTTAGCAAGATCATTATGTCTTAAGAAGATTTGCATTTCAAAAAAATTATTATCCTTTGTTATAATAGATAAAATGCTATCATAATTAGTGGGAAAGTGTCAAATTTTTTCACTTGGAAAATTTCTAAAATAATGTTGGACTAATGTATTGAACTTGTGCAATTTGCCCAAATGTGAACACATTTTTTATTTTTCACATTTTCAATTTGAAAATTCCTAAATTTGACCTTGTGAACACATTAATTTTTCCTTCAAAACCCAATTTTTGCAATTTTTTTGAATTTCCAACATCAAAATCCACTCAAAAATCAATAGTTTCCACACTTTAGCTCTCAAAATTGTGAAATAAAAAATATTAATTTTGAGTCATTGAAGGCTTTCCAACAACACCAAGAACACCCTTGAATTCCAATACAATTTCAATTTCAATTTTATTTACTTTTCATTGAAAAAATGGTTTAATAATCAATATTTTCCACACCATAGCTTTAAATCATTTCAAACCAAGTTGATGCACCCTTATTCATTGAGATATTTTCAAAAATATGAAGAGTGTGGCATGAAGAGCTGTGGTTTTGGGAATTTCAATGTGACAAACAAAACAAAACAAACTTCCTTACTTCATAAAAAGATTTTCTTTTTCATATCGTGAATATTTGTGTCTTGAACCAATTTAGTAATTGCTAGTCATTTTTTGACACACTACAATTTGCCATTACTTTGTGCTTAAAATTCAAGGAAGAAGTTACAAACCCACCAACCTAAGTCAATTTGACCGATGATGATTATAAGGTTGTTCTTGAATTGGTTTGGTTTGCTTCCAACATAAAAAGGGTAGTTTGTTGTGTTTGGAATATTTTCTTTCTTTTAATAAATGTATGAAAAAAAAAGTTCACCAAAAGTTATCTATAATGTTAAGACCCTATGTTTTAAAACCTTCATTTAATATGTTCTTTTATTGGTTGTGAGGAAGGTGTAAATATTGTTGAGGAATATGATAGGCGACCCTTATGTCCTATGTTTATAAAGCATTATCATCATTTGTATCTAATGGCAAATCTAAAGTTGGATGTGTAGAATAAGTAGTGGATGAAGATTCTTGTTTGGACAAGTGGCTAGCACAAGTGAACCATTGAAAGAACTTGTCACTTGAAAGTTGTTAATTTTCAAGTCCTACCAAGCGAATCCCAAGGAAATCAAATGTCGTCTTCAATGGTAGGGAAAACATTAAACCATGTTTCCTCCGATTGGTTTTTTGACCAATTCTTAAGCATCATAAGATCACAAATCAAGATTGAAATGATATTTTTTAATTGCATACATCCAAACCTAAGGAGATGTCATATACAATTGAATAATTTAGAGAAATTTATTTTTCTAAGCAAAACTTGGTGTCAAAGTTGGTTGAAAATCACCTTTCAATTTGGTGAAGTTAAGTGAAAAGGATTTAGATTTAGAGGAAGAGTTTGGAGATTTGAATATTCATTTGAACAAGATGAAGTTGTGAACATATAAAATGTTGCAAGAATTTTGATTTATATATTTTTCATTCTTGGTTATTTTTACCTTTTATATTGGGTATTTTTGTAATTTTTTGAAAATAAAAACTTCATGTTGAAAAAATTAGAACTTTTAGTAATTGATATGTGAAAAATACCTTTGAAAATTGGCTAGTATGAAATATGTGAGAACTGAAAATTTGAAAATTGGATGAAATTATTTTTCTCAAAATTTTGAAACCCTACCCAAGTATTTTGAAAATGAACAAATAAATAAATAAAAGAACGTTGGTAAGTCTTAGGACCCAACAGCTTTTAGAAAATACCAGAGACCCACCCAACATTGGAACAGACTCTTAAACTGCCAGCTAGGAACAAACTTAGCTTGGTTCATAGGGTGGTACTTTAATCTCTTAATCGTTGTTCTCAAAAAGCGAAGACCCCTGTTCTGATATACACCAAAGTACCTAGGCAGCTGTGGCACTTGAGTTTTTTATTTTCAAAATTTCGACATATAAAGAATAAATACAATAAAATCAATAAATATCTCATAGCTTTTTTTTGGGTTGTCCTTTCGCTTAGACTGATCGCAGTTTATGCTACTGTGATGGACAAGGCATGGGTACATATTTGACTGCATTATTACAATTTGATTGAATTTTCAAAAAAATTGACAAAATGAAAATATATATTTTTTGTGCCGAAGCTGCCTTGCTTCTACAGCAATCATCATTCTCAAAAAAATGGAAAACAATGAAAGAACAGCCTAGAAATCCACAGTTCTTTGTCAGGTCTTTCATTATAAAATCACAGGTTCTTTCAATTTTTGAAACAACCGAAACCAGAGGTTCTTTTTGTGATATTTGTTAAAAAATCAGAACAGACACTTATTTGATTTTTAAATTTTAAACAAATGGAACCAATGATTCTTTGATGTTATTTTTGTTAAAAATTTGGTACCACGGGTCATTACCAACACTGCTCCAAAACCCTATTCCATTTTAGGCCCCTATGTGACATTCACCCATTTTCCTTATAACATAAAGTTAGCAATGAAAAAAGAAAGAGTGTATCAATAGCATTACAGAGAAAGGCCATGTCACCGCTATCTCGAGATGGGCGGTCACTGCAGGGGAGAGTTCTTCCAGGCTTGGAGTTTTATTGGCTTTACCTCCCCTTTCTTAAGTTGATATGCGTCATGCAACTGGAGGAGGGTTTGGTTCTTAAGTGGTTCCCTTTCCTCTGGATGGCCTGCCTCTTTTGGGCTGTTTGCTTGCCGGGACTTTGGTCCTTGCCCATTGTTTCTTTTTCTATCCCTTTCTTGGGTGATTTCTTTTTATAAAGTTTGGAATTTAAGGGAAAAAAAGCGCATGATGAGAGAAGTTGTTGGTCATGAAATGAAATGTCCTAATCTGACGCATTATAAATAAGTGGAGGTTGATCACAAGGCATCGCCACAGCCTCCACTTCAATAGTGGGAAACAGACTCATAATCAAAGAACTTCTGGTTCCTGTCAAAATTGAAGAACCATCCGCTCCAGGTACTTGAAAAAAATCAGAATCAGGTATTTTCCAGACCTCAAAGAACTGTGGAGTTAAATGAAAGTACTGGCAATTTTTTGGGCAGTTATTTGTCTTTTTCAAAAAACTTAGGTCCACAGTTATATATCAGAACAGGGTATTTGGATTTTGATAACTGTGATCATATATCAGAACAGGGTATTTGGTTTTTTGATAACTGTGATTATTTATCAGAATCGGATATTTGATTTTTTGACATCCACGGTTATCAGCCCTGAGAACCTCCCTAATACCCAGAAAGGGTTTGTTGCATTTTCTAATACCTGCCCAACACTGAAATATACCTCCTTGTGCATTAAGTTGTGAATTAAGCATAAGGTTCCGTGAACACCTTTACATTGTGATCGAACACGTAGTGAGCTTAAAAACCTGCCATTCACACATGGATTTTTTTCCATGATACCCCAGTGGATGATACCCTAGTGGGTATCGTGGAAATTTTTAAAAATAAAAATCATCAATTTTTACACTCTGTAACACCCTCAGTGGTGGGCATCACCGGAATCAGGCCCACCTCAGGGGCCGTCGTTCTGATAATACCTGTGGCCTCACAATTTACCTTCCAAATTGCACAGGTGGTCACATTCTGTGATGTGTATCCATGGTGGTTAGTGGTTACCTGGCTGTGTTCTATGGCATAGCAAGAGAAACTAGAGTCTAGTTTAGAGAGGCCACTTGATCCCTTTGAAAAAGTCTAGGATACCGTTGAAGATGCATGCCATGGATGCAACTCTTTGGCTCAAATTTGTACACACACCTTCATAAACACCCCAACTGTCATATTTATACAAATCAAATCCACCTTGACTTGCTCCATTTGTGATTTGGCTCTCTTGGTGGTTCTTCAGGCATACTGAACAATCACAAAACAAAGTTTTGCTTTGTATTATGAAATTGAGGTTGCTCTTCCCTTGCAATTCACTATTGGTCTTTTGCAAATTGTAAGATTATTCTTTTGGAAAGAAATTGAAATTTCCGTTTTTCAGGGTTTCTTTGTGTAGGAGAAGGGCTCCAAAATCGGAGCCTTCCAGGTTTCCTTGCCTAAGGGTCTTAGGCTCCCTCACATCCCAAAAGCAGGAAGAGATAAGAGACACATTTGTTTAGGGGCCTCAACTGCAACTCATACTCATGAGGGGACACATTTGCCTAAGGGCCTCACCTGCATCTCAATAGCAGGAATGGACTCATTTGGAACCCTTTGCCCATACTTATGGGAAATATTGGAACTTGGTGCCTTGTGTCTTTTGTCGTTTGCTATTTTTAAATGACTTATGGAGGGAGGAAGGAGGCTTGAAAAGTATTCAACAGACCAACCAAGTTTCAACCCATTGCTGCTGATCTTGTGTGAAGATTGTGCTAAAACTAACCCATCAGTACAGTCATGGGTTAGAGAATTAGGATAAGAAACACACCAAAATATATAGGGCCATTGGGCCTAGGTGCGAAAAAAACCTTGGTGGTCAATGAGATTGCTCATGTTGGGAACTTGAATTGAACCTATGAGCCCAAAATAAAAAAGATTTGTGGTCTTGGAGATTGTTAGATCTAGAACCAATGTTGTGCGGGTTCCCACTTTGACTGGTTAGAACCATTGGTTCTGTTTCCCATTACAAATACCTGAACCAGAACCTATTCAAAGTCTCGAAATCTCAAAATAACTGGAATTGGGCAACAATTGGGATGAGGGAACTGATATATGAACCAAATCTTGATTCTAGATTGGATGGGACCCGCATAGGAATCTAACCTTTGGTTTTTTATTAAAAAGATTTGTAACCAGACTCAAGTGGGTCAGTTAGGCTTGAGGTTTATAACAGAACCAAGCTTTTCTCTAAAACTTGGTTCTTGGTCCAGTTATACGGTTTAGCACTTTAGGGTTTTTCTTCATTTGTTCTCCATTCTCCATGTCTCCAGTTTCCTGAAATTTTTCGCTTTCTTTAGGGTTTTAGTTTTTGTATGTTTTTTTTTGGGTCTCCATTAAACTTTCCGCCTTCAAAGCATGCTTTTGTTCTACAACTTACCTCTTGTGCCTTTGGCTTTGCAATTTATTTCCATTGTCCAACCCTCAACAACTCGTTTCCATTGCACAACATCGATCCCCATCACCTCATGCTTGGCAATTCATCTCCATTGCTAAGCATCATGTAACATGTCTTGAATATTTTCCTTTTGCTTCAAATTGCCATGTTCTTTATTGCTTGTTTCCATCAAGATGCATTTTGCAATTCATTTCCATCATCATGAGTTCTATTTTCTATGGTTTGTTTTATTATATTATTCTCCACATTGAATTTTCATCACCTTGCACCTTGTTTAACTTACTTGCTTTGTTCTGTTATTCTATAGCTCATCTCCATCTTTGTTAGCAAGATTTTCCCATTGTTTTTCAGGTTTTGTTTTTTGTTTGATTCTTGTGCCTCCATCTAGTTTTCCACCTCAGCCATTGGTGTTTTATGAGACATGTTTAGATCTTCCTCCACATTTCTTTTCTTTTTGCCTCGGCCATCAATGCTCTATGAGGTTTGTCTTGATCTTCTTCCATATTTTATTTTTTGCTTTGGCCATCAATGTTATATGGGACATGTCTTGATCTTCCTCCAAACTTTTTTTCTTTTTTTGTGTTTGTAGTTTGTTTGTTTTTACTTATCAAAGGTTGGTATTGGCCATTTTTGTTATTTTTGTACTGGTTTTAGGAGATGGATGATTTACAAAAAAAACATTGATGATCCACCAAGTTCATGTTGTGGTTGATTTTAATGATGAATTTGTAAACATGTCAAATCCTCTAGGTGATCCAAATTTTTATTATTTAGCCTTTGCATCAACCTCTTTTGGTTATATTGATAGCTCCTAATATTACTATAAATGAAAATATATCTACCGCAATTATAATTGATGAGACTCTATGGTTAACAATGGCAAAAAAAAATTATTTTTGGAAACCAAAGAGTCATAATGCCACAACATGGGCTTTTCATGCAACAAATCATGTTTTAGTCATTCTTTAAGAATTAAGTTCCACCTATCCTAAACTTGAGCAATTGAGATGTGTATTGTGTTATCCCATTGTTGATTTGTAAGACTCAAAAAAATATCATCAACTACAAGTTGCCAATGGAATTTTAACATTCCAAAAACATTTGGAGATGATTCACAAAAAATCTAGACTCAATGGATTGAACAAAAAAAAGTTTATTGGATTCAAAGATAAAAGATTAGCAAAACAGAAATGTGTCCCCACCCCATCCAACATTGCATCTTTCTTTGGTTGTACCATTCCTTACAGTAAGAATGATCCCCATCAAATTCAATTTGAAAAAAATCTTGTGTTATTCATTGCTAAAAAATTAATCCCTTTGTCTTTTGTTGAATCACCATTCCTTAGAAGATTACTTTTGAAGCAAAATCCTCATGTGAGCTTTCCATCAATGCATCAATTGATGAATGAAATTTTACCAAGGTTAGTTGAAAAGACCAAAAAGGACTTCATTTCTACCAAGGTTAGTTAAAAACATTGAAGAGAAATTCATCTCCAAATGAGGCTTTTGAATCTTGTGACACTTGCATGATTAATTTTGATTTGTGGATGTCAAGAGGAGTGAACACTTTTGTGTTGATTGTTCATTTTTTTATTACAATTGGGTTGTTTGAAACTATAGACACATCTAGGGTTGCCAAGTGAATACAAATGAATGAGGTGTTACCAACATATGGATTGAATGCTAAAATCTTGGCATATGTAAAAGATGAAAGCAACAATTTAACTACTATGACCATTACCTTAACTTTTGTTGTTTTTTGCAAGGTATTAAGGTTGACAACACCATTCATAGGGAGTTGTTGGGAGGCATGGAAAATCCAAATGTTGCCAATATGCAACAAATGACACTAAGGTGTGTGTTAGATTAACATCGATGTTCATCAAATAATGTTAATTTATTTTGTGGATACCATCACTTGGACCAAAAAAAGTGGCAAGGGACATTGAGAGTGGTAGAAAGCTTGTTTACACATGGGCATATGTTCACAAAAGTTGAAAACTCTAGTAAAGATGTGATTTGCTTCAAAAATTATTTTATTCCAAAAAAAATTATAATTTAAAAACATTATTGGATGTTGTTATGGCCGACAATAGTTTATGGCCCTTCAAGGATGGGTGTTGAACCCATAGGTTTGGGTTCCATCATTGTTTCTAATATATTTGGGCATGTGGTCAACCAATGTGATGTTAACCAAAGTCGAGGCTATTGGGTATTATTTGATGCACTTGTTGTTGTAATTTCTTTGGTTGTCAAAATGCAAGTACAAGGTTGGCACCTAATTCTTTGGAAACTCAAGATTTTGATACAAAACTTTAAATTTTGCAACAACATGTGCAAAAGCAAGTGGTAATAGTCTTATAACCTTTCTTTCTTTTTACTTTATTTTTTCAAGAATGTAAAATTCATAACATGTTGAATATGATGTTGGACCTACATTTCAAAGGTTTAAGGTTGGTCATACAATATGTTGGGAAGGAGAAAGCCCATTTGATTATAGGTGAATATGATAGGTATGTTTTATTTCCATTATTGGTTCATGTTTATAAGGTTGTGAACTCATTTATTGCAAGTGAAATTATTGTTGCTACCTCTACGTTGAAAAAATTAAATTGAACAATGCTAAAATGAGCAATTATGAAAGTGCATCTTTGTATAACTTAATGGAAATTGATGAAGAGGTGGTTTTATCAATGGTTAAGGAATAATTAAACCATTACAAAATTAAAAAGGTAAATGATGGAAAATGAAAATACTCACTTGCATTATGGAAAGCTCATGAATCACAAAAAATTTATCTTGTTTTTGCCATTTGACAAACTTTATAAATTGTTAGGTCACAAATTGAAGGAAAAAATGTATTCAACATTATAAGCATATGCATAAACATCTGATGTTTCTAACTAGGCATAAAAAATTTGGAGATGCTTATGAGCATTAATAAAAATCAGCTAGATGATGTTCAGGTGGGTACAATGTCCATGGAAGAGTTTATGGAAATGGGAATCCAAATTTTTAAAAGTACACCACTAAAGACAAAAAAAAGACCTAATCTTTAATGGAATCATTTTTTGTTTTATATTTTGATTCTCATCAATATTGATGAATCAAAATGTGTCAAATATTTTATAAGTACCATATTTTGGACCATTACAATTTTAAATTCCATCAATCTCATTCATTTTGTGTTTTTACATGGTCAAATAAGATTATGTAAAGGAATACAAAAAGGGTAACATTGTGATAATATTTTTTACTCCTTAAGGAATTTGGACCCATGGAAAAAACATTTATGGAAGAAAATGAAAACAATATGGGTAAGATTGGGGTTTTGGAGATGCTTGATAACATTGTCAAACTTTAAGTTTTTTATTTATAAGTATGATGAAAAGGTGGTAGCATATGATTGTTGATTGATGGAATGGAACTTTTCATGTTTTTCTTGTTGTTTTTGTTGCATTGTACATTAACCTAAAGGTGCACATCTAGAAATGATGAAATATGGAGGTATGCAAAGTTTGTCACAATAATGTTGAATATAGTTCAGCAAGTTGAAATTTGTTGGTTTCAAGTTTTGGGTGTGACAAGGGGACTATGGCAATCCAAACTGTATGATAATAAACTTCTATGGTGATTGGGGATTTTTAAAGGAATTATTTGGGATTTTATGGTGCATGAGGACTCTTAGAATGAGTTTATGGAATTTTGTGGTCTTTGTTGAATGAGGATATTATTGCACAATGAATGTGACAAAAAATTTCTACTAATTGAGGGTATCTTTGATTTAGATGATCCATCATTTTACTTTTTGAAGGCTATGAGCTGGAGGTGAAACTTAAGGCAAAGACAAGTGATGAAAGAAACATGCCAATTGCAAGCTCAATTATTGATCCAAATGACACACCATTTTTTTAAAGATTTTGAATTGAGCACCAAACTTAAAGAAAAACATGTAAGTAAGTCAACATTTTGCTAATGGAAGGATTGTATGATTTAAATGACCCAACATTTTTTCTTTGAAGGTTTTGAGTTATGAATTGGATGCCAGGTTGTAAGAAAAAAATGTGATGAGGGAAATTTTTTTTCCAATTGGGGGACTATCTAATCTAGATGACCCACCACATATTTTTTGAAGGTTTTAGAGTTGAATGCCAAGCTAAGGAAATAATATGTGACGAAGGAAGGCTTTTTGCTAATGAAACTGGGTTTAATGTCTCATCTAAATGACTCACTAAATCCTATGTAAATTGCAATGTAAAAATATCAAATGTTTTCATATTGTTGTTTTGGGCACATGTGGGATTGGTTGTAAGTTATGTTGCAATAAAAAAATTGTACCCTTAGTTTTTCGAGAACACATTGAAATTGAGTTCATGTTTCTAATGTTTGCTTGCATCCAAACAATGTAAATTTGATACTTGTTTATCAAATTGGACCTTAATTGGCAATTAACCAAAACGTATCCCAACTTAACCACTAATCAACATACTTAAATATAACCATTAATTGGGAACCAGAACAAGCATTAATGACTAAAAAAAACCAAATGTAAACGTGACCTAACTAAACATAACCACTAACCGAAAACCAAGACAAGCATTAAAATGAAAAATATCAAATCTGGAATCATCCAATATTTAAAAACTTAAATTAGAACCAGATGACTGTATTGCCATTTTGAACTAATGCAATCGAAATCGAAACTTGCCTCTTGATTAAACGAAACAACAGAAACTTGATTTGACCCAAGGTTCTTAAGTTTCAAATATCCCAACTTAACTCGAAACCGTCCTCTATGGTAGGTGCATTGATTATTCAAGAACCGCCCAACACTGGTTAGAACCTTGCAGTAGACTTAGGTGTAGTGTTTTCTTTTTAAAAACCTTTGTCGTCAATGGGATTGTTAGAATTGGAACCTTGAATTGCTTTCACGAGTACGCTTGAGTAGGTGTACTGGCATTTAAATGTTGTAACCAGCTTTCATTGGGGGAGTGAACTGACTCCAAAGGAGTTTAATACAAAAGAGAATGGTGGGACTTATTTAACTGTTAACAAGTATTAAAGTGCAGCAACAAAGCATGAGAATCATTCACTTACGCATGCGATTGTAGAAATTCAAAACCCACCCTTCGGCAGAGACGCCAGGGAAACTGCTGCTTCCTAAAACCCCGCCTCGAAAATGAAAATCCATGTCAGGATTGTCAGTGCAATAAGCACCAAGGATTTCTCCAAAATACACTGACGTTTCCTACATTCAATTCAGCCACTCCATTGCAATTACTGTTTTGGAGGCAAGAGTTATTCACAATCCTGGAGAGAAGACGCAACGAATCGGTCCATCCATCATGTTCCTCTTCATTGCAGTCCATCAAGCTTTTCTTCTTCTGTTTCTCTTCGTATGCATCACTCTGTTTCAAGGTCTATCAAGTTCTTTCAATTTCATGTAACGATCCTATATTGTTCCGCATTTTCCCCCACCTTTTCCCCCCCATAGTCTTGGTCCAAGAATCAACTCTTGTATCTTTTCTTCGTGGTGCTTTCACTTTCTTTCAAGTTCACTTAATTTGATGCGAAGTTTTTATTTCGCTATTTGCTCCAAAATCCTTGGAAGGAATCACCTTTTGCAGCACTTGATCTTGTTCGTGATTGATTCAACAAACACTTCTTGTTCGTCATGCAACAAGCTCTTCTTATTGTTCGTTATATAAAAAGCTCTTCTTCTTTTTCTCCTTCTCGTTTGTGATGCAATAAGCTCTTTCGAGTTCTTTCAACTTCCTTCAATTTGGTGCAAAGGTTCCGCTTTCATTTCTCTATTTGTTCTAAAATCACCGTGCAAGAATTGACTTTTGCAGCTCACAAGTGTTGTTGCGGTATACAGTCCATGCTTGAAACGCAAGTTCTCAAGCGTTTGTAATTCGTTGATCTCGCGTTTTGTGAAAAGGGAACTACTATTACTACTACTACTATCACTACCACCACAATCTTGGCGAAGAGGGTTTGAAGAGATGAAGAACCTATGCAAAAACATACTTGCCAAGTTTCATTGTTGAAGTATTTTTTAATAGTTGTTTAGTTCAGTAATTGTACTCGGAGTTTTATGGGGAGCATTGTCGTCGAACATGGTAGTAGGTGAATAGGCTCGTCGCAGATGTGACACAATGCCCGGGAAACTAGTGGAGAGCCTCCTCTTTGGGGTTCTTCTTGGAGTTATCACTCTCCAGTTCTACCATCAGCAGGTGCATGCAACAGCATCGGAAGGTACGCATTCCTACATTACTGTATAAGAACTCTCCCTCTCTCTGGCATCGATAACGAGACAGGGATTGAGGATTGATAGAGATGAGATCGCTTGCCAAGCTCTTCATTATCTGTAAGTTGTGCAAGGAGCTGTGACATTTGATCGTATGACTTTTCAGCAGCGGACTTTCCGAGGAATCTATTACCCTCTTCTGAGAGAGGTCTCCTGTCACTTCCGAAGAATCTTGTTCAGAAATTTCTCTATTGAAACTTGTGTTTTTATTGAGCTTCAACAAGAAGCCATCTGCTGCAAGGAAACGATGCTCATGAGATTCATAACCTTTGGGCAACTGGGTGGACGTAGATGCCGTGCTGGAACAACTCAAGCTGCTCTGGAGGAAAGCAACCTGTAACCAGTTGAAGGAATGGGTGGTCTCTGTGAATCCTTGCACTGGGCCATGGCCTGGTGTTGCATGTGCTCTGAGAGATGGCATACCAGCAGACGCCACTCACCAAGTTCCTTGCTCCATCAACAACTCTAATTGCACTGTGATCGCATTGTAAGTAACCCTTCTTTCACCTCAATTCTCCAGCCGTCTCTCTGAGCAGATTTTGCAAGAGATGATGGTGACATTGCCATTGAATTGTTCTTCTTAAGACTAATGGAAGTACTTGTGAATTCAGGAGGCTACCGAATTGTGGCCTGGTGGGTGAGATTCCCTTCATCCTTGCAGGTTTGCCAAACCTTGAAGCACTGTAAGCCAGAGATCTAAACCCAGAATCTCATCTCTGAAAATCAACCTTCATGATTCTTTTGATGATTTTTTTCCAGTGGTTGGTTTTGCCTCAAAGCTCTTGGGCACAATCCATGATACAAGTGATTTCTTGCAAATAGAAGTTCAGAACTCATTGTTTCTGAGTTTCTCATAGGCATGTGATCTGTGGCACTGATATGATTTGGACACTGGGCTCCTTTGAAATGACACTCTTCAGGGATCTGCATGGAAACTTTCTGGTGGGGGAGATAACCTCAGAGCTTCTGAACACCTTTGCAAACCTCACATACCTCGACCTGTCATCAAATTACCTAAATGGCACTATTCCACAGATGGAAAATCAAGCTCTTGTTGTTTCCTGGGAATCAAATTGCTTCTTGTCAAACATAGGTGATTGTCACCTTGATGCAGGCATGCGAGAGCTGTTGAATTGTCGTAACCACACTTCAATTTCACTTCAACCATGCAGATCCTGGGCACGCCAACATTTTCTTGTGCTTGTAGTTCTTCTCCTTGTGTGCCCATTTGCAACCATAATCCTTGTGTCACTGCTAATCCTGGGGTATTATTGGCGAGCTCAAGAGTTTTTGCCTCAACCTACAACAAATTTCCGTCACCTGAATTCTCAGATCCGTGGTGAAACTCAATCTGATCCAACATCGAATTGTGGTGTGCAACCTCAATTGGTACACAAATAACTCTCACTCTTTGAAGTCTGCCCTTTTTCCTAGACTGCATAAGACCTCTTACATTTTGAAAGCCTTTATCAGCAATGGAATTTTGCAGAGCTTGGTTTAGATTTAGGAAGTGTATATTCTAAGCACCATAGACTCTGATGATCTTCATTCATTTTCTTAAGTAAATATGAAGATTGAAGGGATACTTGTCATCTCTGCAATGGAATCTAAAAGACCAAAACTCACCATTGAAGAATTCTTTTGCAAGGATCTGCCTTCAATACTTGATCTCATGGAAAATGAAGTCCTTACACTGTTCTACTCCCTCTGCCCCTCCTTTTCAATTGTATGCAGTTGATGCAGTTTACATACCAGGAGCTTGAGATTGCAACAGATCATTTCCATGAGAGCCGGCTACTTGGATGTGGATCTGGAGCCTCTGGATCATTAATTTACCATGGTTTGCTTGATGATGGTACGTATGTTGCAGTGAAGAAGATCCAAAGAGATTCAATCCATGATTTCAGTGCCGAGTTCTGGCATGACATTAAAGTCCGTGAGAAGGTTCACCACCCCAATGTGGTTAACATGCGAGGTTACTGTGAAGGTGGTGGGAAAGAGCCTGATGGACCACCTATGTTGTTGGTTTTTGATTACATGCCAAATGGGTCAGTTCTAGATGCACTTCTCAGTGATGATGACTCACTATTGTCATGGGATCGGAGATTTAGTATAGCACTTGGAGTTGTCATGGGGCTTGAGTATCTCCATGAGCATAATATTCCTCCAATCATCCATGGCAAGATCAAGCCAAGCAATATCCTTCTGGATAGGTATGTAATTCTCCATCCCCCATGTTTTTCCTTCCTTTCACCCAAATGCTTAAATTTGGTACATATGGGAATGTTAATGGGTAGCTTGAAGCCCTAAATGCCTGTTCCAGGATGCATAAACCTATGATGTTATGTTTAGTTTAAGAACTACGTAACGTGTGTATGCTGGGCTAATCAAGAATCAGTGATGAAATCCTGAAATATCTTTTGAGCCCAAATACATGACTTCGAATTTGAGGGGTTTGAGATTCAATGCAGTCTTCAGCATGGATAGAAAATTGATTACTTATTTCTTACAGAGGATTCTTCTATGTGCATTTGCTGCAGTGATTTCAATGCCCAACTTGGTGATTTTGGAGCAGCTAGAGTTGGATTCATCTCAGATAGATCAGCCCTTGTTGGAACTCCAGAGTTTGTGGACCCAGAGTATGCAATCACAGGAAGGTTCACTGAGAAGAGTGATGTCTTCAGCTTTGGCATGCTCATGCTGGTTCTCATCAGTGGCCGCAGGATGATGGAATCTCACTCTTCAGGTACTTTTTCACTAGCAAAATCTGAAGTTTCACAGGACTGGATTGCAAGTTCTCATTCAATTTATCAACAAAAAATCAATACAGTAACTAATCATCAATTCTTGACTAGTTTACAGTGGTATCATCAAACCTTGAATTGGACAGAACAAACTCCTACAACACATTTTTATAAAAGTAACTTGCCTAAAATTGATGTAAAAACAGACAGTTAAGGTATGGAATCCAGATAGTACCAGTATAAAAGGCTTCGATTTGGGCAATTGCAGGAAAGGCACAGCTCATGTCATGGATGCAAGTCCTGGCCAAGGCAGAGCTATCAGATTTGGTGGATCCAAGATTGCAGAGCACATATGACAAGCATCAAGTTAGTCTATGTGCACAAATAGTTCTCTTGTGTACTCGGATTCAACCTGAGCTCAGGCCTTGTATGTCTGAGATCAGGAACCTCCTGGAAGGCAATGCCAAAGTGCCAATTTCAGGGAGCTTGGTGGAAAGCCCTAGCTCATCATCAAGAACCTATAGCTTTGTCTCAGTTGGGTACACTCAATCATCTGGTAGTAGCTTCTATGGCACCAGTGAAAGTCTCTGAATTTTTCCAGGTTTATTTGGGTGATCCTTTGAAGTTTGAACTTTGCACACTCGACTACCCTAATTTGATTCTTTGAGAAATGGAATTTTGCTCAAGATTTAAAGCTCCCGAGATTGCACAATCGTTGTATATAAAATATCTCTTCCTAACTATGGACCTTACCCCAAGCCCTAGGGCGAGTTTTGTCAGTTAATAAATAATCCATTAAGTATTTTTGCAAAATATGACACAGAGATATGATGGACTTTATCAATGATCTTGTTTAATTACTCAAATGTCAATACTATAGTAGACAACAGTGTGCGGTGGAAAATATATTAATTCCAAGTTTTGAAAGATAATTGGGTTTTCGAAAAGTTCAATGACTATTTGTTTACCAATATGGGAGCAATATTGCTCTAGGGTACAATAGCTAATTAACGTTTTTCAAAAGGTGAATCCTCATTCTTATAAGGTAAGTTATAGGGTGAAGATATATATTCTCTTGCCTTCCTCAGCTCTGGAAAGAGAGAAACTATACAAAATTCCAAAAATAAAAAATGAAATCCAGTACTTATGATCATGTCAGAGTCTCAGACCCATCATTAAGTTAAATTTAATGAAAGTACGAATTGCACAGTGAAAAGAGGACCCAATAAATCATATCATAAAACTGGGCGGTTTGACTAGCATTGAGCACAGCTTGAATTGCAATCATTTTGTTCTAACTCCTCTTTTATAATGGAAACGGTGAGTTTGTCGTAGCATTTCTTTCACCCACTTGCTGACATACATGCTAACTTCTAATTACTTACATCACCATCACATTAATTTATGCTATTTTCACACTTACATAGATGGTTACCTAGGTAGTGTGAGGTGGAACCTCGGAAACCTTGCAATGGGTTTCCAATGGGTGATGCACTGGGTCACAGAATTTTAGTTTGTTGTGCTTTTTAATTTCCTCAAGGGAGAAGTGAATTTGGGAAGTGATTAGCAATGCAAAGCCCAAGCAAGGATGGGTGCAAAAATTAACCTTGGGGGAATGGCAACTTTTCAAGTCAAATGGGGGGAGTTCATTTGCAGCATTTTTTACTCAAACATTCATGACTTCATGTTTAAAACATTGAAGGTGGTTTTAATATGATTTTCATCATGATTTCACCTTCTTGAATCCTGCCCTTTTTTAATGGATTTTGTTTTTTTGTGGCATGAACTTGATCACTTCTTATTTCACTCAGATCAAAACTTTTGGACATTTGCTACTTGAACTGAATGGGTAACTTTCGCTACCACATTCCACATATACAAATAATACCGGCAAAGAACATTATTCCAGTCCTTGATGTGGAGAGCCACACTAAGCGGTTGATGATGCCTTCTGGCACGGTCAGGGACTCATGCATTTCAAAAACAACTTCCCCCTACTTTCCTGGAGCTGCAGCCAACATTGCCGATGTTGTGATAATCACAGTCACAGATGTAAAGATTTCATGATTAATGTAACAGTAAAAGAAGAGCTTTCTAGGAGGAGGAAGAGATAAAAGACCTAAAATTTTCATGATTAAGCTAACAGTAAGAGAAGTGCTTTCTGGCAGGGGCTAGGAAGAGATAAAAGAGAGAAGTTAACAGCTGAGTTGAGCCCTATCATTAGTCTCCTGTGTAAACTGATGTTGTCCAGTTGTTGGTTTTGAACAGAACCTTTGATCAGTTCTGCCAGTGTTTAAATTTTTTAAGAACCATCAAGTTCAACTTCTGGCTAATTTTTAAAATTTTGATAGAACTTTCACTGTCTGTTATGATAAGGGTATTTTGGTTTCAGTGTTTTTCAGAAGAATTTTCAAACCCCATTAGGTCCAGTTTTACACATAGCCCCAAGATCAAAAATAATTGTTTTGTGTCAATGTTAATTGTAAGACCAATGAGAATTGAACGAATTGAGGCCATGTGAATCCTGTGCACCAGGCAAGATATAAATGTGAACAGGAAACATTTTTTCATTGTAATCCTGTGCAATAGCTAATCGTGGTGGTTAGCTATGTACTAACCAGTGTCATGCAAGTATATTTTTTATCCGGATATACCAGTCAGATATATGCAATGTACATGATATAATCTAACTTATTTCCTCAAAATCAATATACCCTAAACTTATGCATACTCTTTTTCCACATGTGAATTTTATAAACTCTTTCTAGCCATTTTGCATGTGTAAGATTTATGCATATTTGTGGATGAATATGATTGAGAGACCAAGTAAATAGGTCCTTGAGTAAATAGGTCTATACTTATGTAACCCATCTATTTCTAAATATAACCAATGTGAGATGGATATTTGATTTTTTGGACAATAGTTGGGTATGATTTTTTTAAGAAAAATATTTTAAAGAATCGATTGGGTCCAGTTAATAAAATTTTAATTTTAAAAAAAAAATTGCTCAAGGCAGTTCTTTCACAATTGGGGCTTGATGGGTATAGGCCAAAGGCAGGAGTTTGGATATCAATTTAAATACATGTAACTAGGTTATTTAACAAAAAACCTGGGCTATTTTATCAAGTACATTTAAAGGTTTTTGGGGTGTTTGATGGAACCCCGACCAAGTATATTATGTGTGTTGGTAGGTAACTTAGATATTCTTTAAGTTTCTTTACTAAATATTCAGTAAGATGAAATATTCAAGTTTAAAAGAACTGGTAGAACACCGGTTCCTAAAATTGAAGACCCAACACAAAAAAGAAAAAACCTTTAAGTCTGCCTATTAACAAAAATATTCACAAACAGATCAAAGTGGTGCAACTTGAAAAGTTAAACTGTTCTTTCCCTATTGCAAGTTTCAATTTTCATCCCCCATACTCACATCCCTCAAACAACAAAGAAGCAAGAAATAACAAGAAAACAATTAGGCCAAAACTTCACACACTATGTTCCAAATTCCTTAGATTCCATCCCCATAGTCACATCCTTTAAACAACTAACAATATAATAGCAAGACACAAAGAAAAAAACATACATGGCTAAAGATCAAAAATTGTTTCAAACCCAATGGACTTGATAAAAAGTGGAATCCAAAGACCTAATGCAACAAACAAAAACCATAAACCTAGAACATAAGCAAAACTCAAAAACCTAACAAAAGAACCCAAATTTCAAGACACAAAAAATAAATGCAAAAACATGATAGATGGGCAAAGGATGGGCAAGAGAAGGAGCAAGACACCAATACACATAACATAGGATGGATAGAAGATAGAATATAACAACAAACCAAATTGAAACCCTATAGAAAATAAAAAAACACCAATAACAAGTTACATAGCAAACATTAAACATTAAAACCCTAGTTGAAAAAGGCAAAGTATTCATAAAACTGGATTAAGCCAACATATGACACATAGAATACACATCACACAAATGAAAACCACATCAAGGAATCATTGTCTAGCTTGAAATTATTACATAGAAAAAAATCTACCCTTAAAATCATGACATAAATCATATTTCCTCATCTTCACTTTTCTATGGTCCATGATAAAATTACATCTATCATTTTGATCAAGATAGTAAAAATCTCAGCTTCTAAATTATATTGCATGATGATTGTCCATGAGAGTCATCCATACAATCACCAAAACCAACCTCCCATGTTTAGCTCCACATCATAACCATGAGTAATAGACTTGAGAAATTGGCAACACCAGAAAAAAATTCAATTTGGTGAACTAGATCACATTACCACATCTTCCAACCATCTTAAGCCTTTGGAAATTCTTCACATTACATTTCATTTGTAAATTCAGCATGCAACTCCTTAATCAAATCTAATTCTACTTCACATACAAATGCAAAGTCAAAAAACTTAAGGCACCCAACACATGGATCATGTGACCAATTTTTGTTAATAAAAATTATCTTGTCAAGATTTTTTATTTGAAGTTGAAATCTAAAAAATGGAGTCATGATTCCAACAATGGAGAAAATCCTTTCTATTTGAATTTAGGAGGCCATGATACCCAAAATTTGTCACATGTGTTCTTTTGTGTGCTACCATGTCAAGGCATAATTGCAACTATCTCTGTCAACAAGATGTCAATAGTAAATGTACAACTCTCTCCTAACAAGGCCCCCCAAAGTGTATGTAATTGTGTCTATGGTGCAAAAAAATCTTCATTTCCAATACCTAACTAGATGCATCAAGTTCTTCAACAATAATTAGCATTAACAACTTATAAACCTCCATCAACAAAGGCAATAACAATTCTTGGTCATATTCAACAACCAGAGTTGTAACATTATCTAAACCCACATAAATCATGACTAGGTGCATAGATTTGTATATGGGATCCAACATTAATGCTAACATATTGTGACCTTTTTTTTTCAAATGTGTGTAAAATAAAAAGGAAACAGTTTAGGACTTCCAAAACCTAATGCTTCATGTAACACATAAGTTCTTCCAACTTTTGATAAAAATGGAAGACTTTGTATCTACCAGGCTATCATGAATAACCACAATAGCAAGCTTTTCACAAAGAGTGTGTATGTACAAATGATGAAATGTAAAAAGATCCAAGGAATCAATATTCCTCACTCTGATTCATAACACATCTAATAATTATAGGTGATAACTTCACCACCACTTTGCAACTTGCCCAAGTTCTTGGGGAAGGTATGTGACTTTGCAATGCCACGTTTTGATGACAATAACATAAAGCAATAACTATTCAAAATATCAATGCATCCTAAAATTACAAAACTTGGCTTGCAAACTTGCAACATTGAAAATCATAAATTCATGTACATCCAAGGTTTTTTTTTTAAATACTAGATTTTGAAAACAAAAAAAGAATTTCCCACTGATCATCAGATGTTTAGGTTCCTAATTGTTGGACAAGAAATTGATAACAAAAGAAAACACATCATGCACCCCTATAGACATCCATAGATCAAAATTACATGTGGCAAAAAGACATGTAGCTAGTGCATGTTGTACATATGTCACCAAAGTCTTTTACATTAAAGCAAGCAAAACCTCTTCCACAAACACTTTCTTTGATGGGAGAACAACCTTTGGGCATAACCTATAAACAATTTAATGCAACCAAATGGATTCAATGGTTCTAATTGGCAAAAAACATTTTATCACATACAACATTACATTTTCTCAGGGTTTTTTTGAAGCTAGTTTGTAGAGGGAAAATATCCAAAAATTGCAATTGTGGTAACATGAAAGCGTTTAGTGGTTGGCTCACACTCAAATGAAGGTCTAGGATAGTTGTTTACCTCTTCCACATACCTCTTCAACAAGGCACCATGTTTCATATCCACATGTTTTTTCATCACAATTATGCCATTGGACTTGTGGGAAGCAATGAACCTCTTGCAACATCTAGTGCATTAATCTAATGTTTCAAGACCAACAATTTTATTATGACAAATAATACATTGTAGTATTTGGTTCTCAGTAAGATCAATAAGTTGATAGTTGTTCACCTAGTAAAAGGCCCATGTGGAAGAGTTGCAATTATGAAGCTTCCATATAACAACCTATTTTTTCATATTTGTCAAGTGCACTTCAAGAACCCACTCTTTTTCAGTTGCATGTTCTTCATTTTCAACACTAATAAATTGTGCAATCTTTCATGGGGGACTAAGTTCATGCACATTAAAACCAAAACCTTGCATTTATCAACCAAATTGTTTAGAAAATTCATCAAACTTGCTAAAACAATCTATGAAAAAAAGGTTGAAGTGAACAAACAACAATGGAAGCACTTTGAAAGCTTTCAGCAAGCTTGAAATAACAAATTATGTAATCAATGAAACTTTTGTCAAGGAATGAAAGAATGAATGTGCTACACAATGCAAAATTACACCATTTGGTGAAGCTTTTGACAATTTCAATAAATTAGCAGCTTGGAAATTCCAACATTCCTTAATGGAACTAATGAAAATTTTGACAACTATGACTAACATATAAAATTGCAAGAAATCAAAACCTTTCAAAAACGCTTTTAACAATGTTTGATTTTAACAAACTTAGTAGTGAACACCTTGCAAATTCCAACGACCTTGAATGTAAGAGGTTTTGGTGAAGCTTTCAACAATCATGACCAATAAATAGAACACCAAGAAAACATAAGCTTTTGGCAAAACTTTTGATAACCCTAATCAACAAACATAACAACAATTGAAAGTAAAAGATTTTGGCAAGTAGACCGAAAGCTTGAAATGGTAAATCATGAACCAACATTGATATGCTTGAGAAAAGATAATAATGTGCACAAAATCAACACAACAAAACCATGAACAAGCTTACACCAACCTTCAACATAAGGTTTTCAAACGATTTACCTTTCTCAATTGTAAATTTATTTTCCATTTCCATAGCCTCCAACAATCTCCTTTCATTGCCAACACCATTGAACTACTAAAAGTTTACTCCATTGTTGTGACAAGTAACAAGGGTAACCACTAATCACTAAACACACAACACACTCGAAGAAAAGGCTACAAGCTACAACCTTAGCCATCTCAAGTTTGAAAACTTTCAAGAATATTTCACTTATTGTTTCTTACACCCTACACCTTAAACCCATCACTCTAGGTATGAAAAAAGTATTGAACCCAATTTTTTTGTCAAATACCCTCATGAATTATTTGCAACAAGTCAAAGGTGGTGGCGGTTATTGACAATGGGATTATGTTCGGGATGGGGGTGGGCGTGAGTCTACTAAAATGGAAAACCACAAATAGGAAGTGGCCTCAAGTCTTTAATATTGTGAACTTTAATTATTGTATACATGTATAACCAGGTCCTATTCAAAGACCCAATGAATATTTGGTGTTTAGATTCATACATGCCCCACATGGGATATAACCTATAACCTAACCCTAAATATAACCATAAAATCTAATTATTCCATTTGTAATTAACTATTTATTTCATGTTTATGATGCCATTTCTCATTTGTCATTTTTAGCTACACTTTTCTTTCCAATATAAGTAATGTTGGTGTTCTTGTATTTTTTTGAAGCTTCAACAATCATTTGTGGTTTTTGATCATGGAAGTTCTTTCAAGCTTTGATGCCTCAATACACGTATTTTGAACAAGTGATCATTATCACTAGTTTGTTCAAGTGATCATTGTGAAGTTAGTCACAAGTTTTGCATTTCACCATTTACAATAAATATGCATCGAACATTTAAATGTTATTGATGTTCATGGTTGTGTGTTTTTAAAGCTTTATGTAATTACATATGCAACCACCTCCAAGCATGTAATTTTGTATAACATGGACATCCAGCATGCATCTTGATTTTAAAGGTAAGGTTGTCATTCATGTTCCTTACCATTTTTAGAATTTGTTGTTGCACAAAACGCTTGCCATTTGTAGTCATTATTTGTATGTTGTAGTTTTCCATGCCATTTTCCAATTCATTTTGAAATGAACATGTCAATTGAACCTTCATTTCTTGAAAATTTCACTATTCAACCTCTTCAAAATAACGGTGACATGTTGTCACCACCAAACATTGTTTCTATGAGTTCTTCCTATGGCATGTCTATCACCATGATTGCACTAAAAACTTGTGAGGTTGAACTCCAAAATCAAATGGCTACTCTACATCAACAATCATTGTTTTGGATTCCTTAGGACCCAAGTTTGGTCCATGGGCCCTCTATAGATAAAATGTGACAAACCTATTATGCTTGGAGTGAATAGGTTCTTCATTGTATCCTTTGCCATTCTTTTATTTTGGGTGGTAGTGTTTTACGATCAAAAGTTTGAAGCAAAAAGGCTTTAATCTTTTACAAAACAAACAATGGGATTTCAACCATGAAAAAACATGTTGAATGTGAGCATTATGACATTGTTCATATGTATGTCAACAAGGTTACACAACAACACTCAACATCATTAGAGCTCTTTGAGAAGTAAGGTTCCAAGCTCTGCAAAGTTGTCAATCCAACTTCCAAATTTCATTTTGAAAATTTTTGGTGGTATTTCATTGGACAAAAAATGTGAAAACCCACTAGAAGTTTGCATTGATAATCTTGTGTTGCTTGTTGTGAATGAGTTACTCCCTTTGAGCATGATTGAAAACATATGGACGAGGCAATGGGTGAAAGTGCACCATGGTGGTCCTCTTGTAGGCACTTTTTGTTCTAGTATGATAATATGTAAAATATAAATGCTCCAAAATTTTGGCACATTGGGTGCAAATACATAGAAAGGAACCAACGGGATTACTTTACAAAAGGACTATGAGTCCCTTTTAGTCCTTTTTCACTTCTTCGTATGAATTTTTTTTTGAATGAAATCTTTTGCAACTTGTTATTAAAAATACACATAGTTGCCCCAATAGATGATATGTTTTGTGTTAATCATTGTTGAATAAATATGATTTTTCAAAGTGTGTAAATTTTGCCAAATTATGCATTTCATCTTGAAAATTTATCATAATTTTGAATCATACAACAATATATTAACTTTTAGGTTTTTATTTTTGTATCATAAACTACAACTTTGTTTTGTATATTATGCGCATTACACCCCATTTACATGTGATAAAGGATTCTTGAAATTTAAAATTTTGAAAAATACTTTGAATTTAAAATTTTTTAAATTCCATATCTTTTAAATTGTGGGTGTTTTTTGAACTTGGGTAGTAGGTTGTTATCATTTAATTTTTTTTACCATCAAAATTATGTTATTACAATAGTCATTTACCTAGTCCTTTATAAAATTAACCACATCTGACACAACACATATTCAAGTTTAAATGTCCTTTTAAAAAACCAAAACCCAAAATTTAATTTAATGATTTTTTAATTTTAATTCCTCAACTTTCATATTAGTCATTTAGCACAACTTTAGAATGATTAACTTAACTTTAAAATGTCACAAGAAAATCATATGTAAAAAAGTTCATAGTTTTCACCACTATTCGACATGGTTTTTGGCTCCTTTATTTTTACTTGCACCCCATTTAGTTTTGAGTTTTGGTGTTTATGGGTTATAATTTGAAGTTTCATGAAGTTGGTGGCATCTAATACTATTTGGAAAAAAATTAATAATGAAATTAAAGTAACAATGGGTATATTTATATATACACAAATATACCAAAGCCATTTTTCATTTTAAACCACATTAATATTTAATTTCTTTAGTAATCATTTTAATTTTTTAAAAGCATATTCTTCTCACAATACTTTCACCTTTCATTTGAAGTAATTGAAATGTCAACTTACCACATATTTATGGTCCATGCCTTTAAAAAACACCATTTATGGCATGAAAATTATCAAATGATTCACAAACATGGTTCAAATTGTGTGGAATCACATGTGAAATGGATATTAAAAATTCAATAAAACTTTAAAATAATTTTAGTCACTTCTAGAGGATAATTCCATATTTTAGTACATAATTACAATTTTTTTTTTGTACACATATATTCCAACTCAACATAATATGAACATAATTTTTTATTATGTTGTTGTTTGGGTTATGTTCTACCATGGAAGGAGCAAAAACATTGTGAAACTTCTTAGTTTTGACATAATTTAAATTCAAGTATGCACCATCCCCGAAAAATATATATATTTGATTACCTAAAAGGGCCATTGTATTGTGTTTTCACCTTAATTTGTTTTGAGGAAGACCCACCCATGGTATTTCATCAAAATCAAAATTTTAATTAAAAAGGTCTTACCTTCTATGATGAAATGCACACTTGAAAAGATTTTTTGCCTCATGTGAATGTGTCAACTTTTATCATAGCTATATTTAGCCTTTGGATGAACAAAGGTGGATTGATACTTTTCATTGTTGCTATTAACAATTGGTCTTTTTGAGGTGAAAGGGATTATTAGAATTGGTTTTGCTAGACCCAATTACAGGTTTAAAAAAAAATGTATGGTCTTACAAGCAAAACCATATGATATTTATGAAAGATGAAGGGACAAATTTGCCTACAACGGCAAATGCCTTCATGTAGATTGTGAGTTGTGATGATATAGGGATTTAGGAACCATTTCAACATTTTTTTTAAAGCTTACCAATATGCCATTATCAACAAACATGTTTACCACTAGTGAATATTAAGATTATCCAACCTACAATTTAGGCTCATATAACATTGCCAAAAAACTAGGGCAAAGTCAAGGTGGGATTGACAAATGTTTGTTCAAATGCAAGTTAATGGCCATGAAGGCAAAATACACTAATAAATGTAAGGTTTGCTTCCAAAGTGACTACATTTCAATAAGCCCTATAACTTTGTTTTTGCAAGGCAAAATTCCAATGGCATAAACTTGGACCATTGTAAAAATCATTGCATCATTTTGTTGTGAAATAACATATTTAGGCACTTACATCTATCGTTATCTTCAACTATAACTCCATAACAACAATCCTCATACACACATGCATAAAATCACCCCCCTATTTATTGATAAGGTTCCACATAGCCAAATAGTACAACTTGTTAGGTTTTGAATTTGCACTATGGGATTACTAAGAATATTGGACATCTTGATTCCAAAGTGATGAATTCAATAGCTTAGGTGCAAATGTGAAGGCAATATTTAATCTCCTACCCCCCATTCCTTGGCCAAGTATATCACATTCAAAGTTCCTTAACAAAAATCCATGTTGTGTATGGATTGTGTTTGACTACATCTATTCAATTTATTTACATATGCATCAAAGGCAAATCCAATCTCCTTCAAACACCTTGTCCAAAAGTCATGTTAAAGCATCTCATGTGCCAACTTTTGGAACATTTATCATCACACCAACAATATGGTGGTAGCACCACTTGTAGACCAACGTAACATACATTTTAAACTTACATGCATTATTGCAAGGTTTGGGTTGATTATCCCATCAATGTGTGGAAGATAGCATGGTGCACAATTGCAAACATGGTCCTTCCACACCTTTGTTTCTTGGTTTTTGAAAATCAAAACTTTTGAATACAAAAACTTCTTTGACCTTTAGGATGACATGACCTCTAGTAACATCCAATGTTGTAGGCATTGTATGTTGTAAGTATACATAATCCCCTAGGTTATACCCTCTAATCTATGGCTAGTACCTTCTTCAATGTATAATGGCATACTTCAATGTGTCATTGTGTTGAGTAAAAGCAAGATTCTTGAAAATCATCAAGGCATGAATTTTTTGAAAATCTTTTCTTTTAATCATATGCACATGTCCACATGGTTGGACCATTGAGATTGAAGATTGTCTTGGCTCATTACATATTTATGTTGAAAAATCTAGCTTTTGGTTAAAGAGGAAAAAGTATGGTGAAAAAGAAGCGAAGGATGCATGCTTACTAAACATATACCCCATGGCTAACCAAGGTAATGAAGGTCCCAATCATCTAAATGTCCCCTCTATGAACCATCAAAATCCTCCAATCTATATGTAATTGGTTTCATGGGATTATCTCCTGTAATTGATGTAATTGGTAACATCAAAATTGGTGAAGTCAATTAGAATTTTAAGTTCTTGGAAGGAATTGCTTACATTCATCTTCCCATTGCCATGTTTGATTCATATTTGTGAGCTTGGTGAAAAGCATGGAAATGACATCAAATCCTCGGACAAACCTTTCCAACAATACTTTGTTAATCCCATGAAAGCTCAAACTTGGCTAACATATGTGAGATGTGGGATACATATGATACCATCCACCTTTGTCTATTGAGTTGTTAGTCCTCCACATTATGTGGCCCAAATATTCAATATAATCATAAAAGAACTTACATTTTCTTAAATACAACTCAATCCATGGGTTGTTGGATGTTCAAACACCTTTTGGAGGTTTTTTTCATGCTCCTCCATTCTAGCACTAAAGATGATGATATCATTTATGTAACATTGAGCAAAATCCAATTGCTAAAATCTTGTCCATGATTCTTTGGAATTCTATTAAGGCATTTTTCAATTGAAAGGGTAGGAACTACCATTGATATAAACAATCATTTCCATGTTCATTAATTCCCTAGAATTTTTTAAAAAAAATTGTCCACATCCTTGGTAAATTGTTAATGATAGCTTGATGTCAAATTTAAGGTACTAAAGATAGCATGCCCTATGGCATCAAAAGTCTCCCATAGTGTTAGCATGGCATATTTGTTGAAATTGGTTTGATGGTTCACAAGTTAGTAATTCCCATACATTCATCTTTCAATCTAACTAGTGTGAACCTGGTGCATAATGCACCCATCGAGTTTCCCCCCGCCCGGTCCTTCCCCGCCCGTGCTGGCCCCCCCCTTGCTGGCCCCCGCCACCCGTGTTGGCCACCCCCGCC
>Ga0209611_10002037_pt1 | contig 35332 bp, 27 predicted proteins | sample S1TSphgellanicum_3_FD_187693 | JGI IMG/M metagenome (GOLD analysis project Ga0209611, IMG submission 187693) | Host-associated microbial communities from peat moss isolated from Minnesota, USA - S1T2_Fc - Sphagnum magellanicum MG (SPAdes) (version 2) | ecosystem: Host-associated > Plants > Peat...
TTCAATTTTATATATCAATTATGAATTTTTCTTAAACGATAATTCTAAAAGTAGGTACTATACTTTGTCCTCTTTCCGTAGAAAATCCGGTTTTCTTTTTAATACGTATTCTCGGTTTTCTACGATCCTTTGGAGAACCAGTCGTCGCGCCTTGCATATACGGTTGTGCGATGAAGTTACAGTGCTTTCTTGCAACTCTGTCAACAACTTGACGAATGCTGCTTGTTTCCATCCGATCGCCACCATCGCCACTTGCAAAGAAAACGGATCGTGTTCATGTCGCTCGTCCCCGAATCTGATGTTCCGCACAATCGCTGCTATTTCACTCTGCAGTTCACAAACATAATTACAGAATCCTCAAACATCAATCGATATGTGCAAAATATTCTGTGTAATCTCCTTAACAATCTATGTAAAATATTGTTATCTCCTTGGTCAGATCAAAAATTTGGCATCCTGGCAACAGAATTTTAAAAAAGAAAAAGAAAAAGGCCTTGCCACAGGTACAAAGGCTTTTTTATAAAATAAAATAAAACGGCAATTTGTGGTCACATCAGAGAATTCCTTTTTTGAATTTGCCATATTTAGACAATATGTTCTAGCAGTTTGTCGCCAACATGTAGAACGTTTCCTAAAGTTTTCTAAATCTATTTGGCTAAGTTCTCTTTTGGATGATCGCAACCCACCTTTTTTCATAATAATAACGAAATAAAAATTTAATCATTATATAGGGAAAGTTACTCTTTGTATATATATTATAAAATATATGAGGTTGAGATAAAATGATATATCATAGAGTTATCCGTAAAGTAAGGAAAACACAGCAGCAGAACCCTGAGTTTGGTCACCAAGTGAGATTTTTAAAAAACCTGCAAAAAAGTACATTAGCATTAAGGGGGTGGGTGAGACTCAGAACACCCTCAAATTTTGTGGTAAACTGAGTTTCATCCTGCGGTTTCCTTTTTCCTGAGCGCCTCCAATGCTGCTACATATATTTTCACTGCTCCTACCTGTACAACTACTATAATTACTCTCTAACGTTGTGCATTAAATGCTGGGTTTTAGCTTTTTTCACTGAGATATAATGAAATTTCAATACTTTGCAGATACCATTGAAAGAGAGGATAGGGGGTGAAGGGAAGCCCAAAGACAGGGTGAAGACAGGGCGACTTTAAGGATATTTGAAATACCTCTAGACGATCGACAGAAACTTTGATGTTGTTGAGGTCTTGGATTGCCACATAGTTTCCTCGGAATGCAGCTTCTACAATTGCTTTTGTCGCTTTGATCCGCAAATAGAAGCGACTGCAGAAGCTGCTGCTGGGACTAAGCGGCCTGCAGCAGCTTCCGCCAAGGCGCGCGGTAGTTAAATATTCTATGCGTTTTGTCGTCGTATTCTCTAGTTCCTCTAGATGTAAATTTTGATCCGCAACAAGGCCGCATAGTATAAATGTATTGTTGAACATTTTGATCCATCCCTGTATTGCACTTAGCTTGTCGTTGATCTTTTTCTTCTTCAACTCCAGCCTCTTCTGCATGGCTACGTGACTCTCGTAGACCTTTTCGAACTCCTTCGTGAAATCGTCAAGGAATGGGTCCGGAGCTTCTGCAAAAGCGTCAAGCTCCTTCAGCACCACGTCTTCGCAATCCGTCATGACTTCTGTCATGCAGCTGGGATCATCATGGTCAGCTTCCGGTGCAGCAGACATGTGCTCCAGTGCCACCTGCAGCATGAGGAAGGCCATATATTCATCAGAAAAGTTAACAACCCTCAAGTGATCTTCTTGATCAGCTGCAATGACGAAAGCCTAGAATCCTGGATATAATTTTGTTCAGTTCTCATGAAGATTATATTAATCTGTCTGATATATATTACATGTACCCGAATATAATGCTGACGTTCTCGTGTCCTCTGAAGACAATTTTGCAGCACTCCACATAAGTTCAAAGCACTCAAGCTCGTGCCAAAGTAACCCCCCACTAACTCCTTCAATTCTTTATTGGCCCACACATAATCCTTAATATTGTTGCAGCAATTCAGGATCATATCCACTGTAACTTCCTTATAATTAACTTCAAGCTGCAACCCTCGGGTGCAGGCCGTAACATCCTTGAAATTACGTTTGAACGAGACAGCTCCCTGATCATCACGTCCTAGGCGCTCCTCCACAGCTACTCCTACGCCAACACCACTTGACACTAGCGCTGATGATCTCTGCCGGATAATTTGCAGCGTCTGATCAAGCAGGTTTTCATCAAAAAACTTCACATCAGGATGTTCAGATGTACATGAGGTTACTGCAGCTTCGCAATCCGCTAAGCTATCATAAGCAGCAGCACTAGGCATATTGCAAGGCATTGATACTAGAAGCTGATCAACCACGTCCTGACTCTCCCCATATAACCCCATTCAACAAAGCCTGATACAATTAGTGATACAACGCTCGGATCCTCAGCTTCTGTAAAGAAACCCGACCACCCAAAACCAGCAATTGAACTAGAACTAAAGAGAACCCAAAACAAAAATCCACAAAACTGATCGGTTGCCGAAGAATCTTGATTCTTAAAAAAATTCCAACTGGGTCTAAAGAATTCTGAACTTGATCTGTCTCTTTATTCTCCAGGTATTCTGCTCTTCCTCCTCCTCCTCCTCCTCCTCCTCATCCTGGCTGTGGCGTCGTGTCCTTGCTTGTTTGCAATTTCTCAATGACGGAAGTTCCTTCCGCCATACTCAAATCGAGAATGCGATCCTCTGCTTCCTTGTGGCCTTCAAGCAAAACCTCAAGGAAGGAAGGGAAGGGAAGTGAAGGGAGCTGGACGCTTTACTGTCAAGTCTCCTTTTGCGCCTTCAAAATTGCGGTTTTTTTAGTCTATCTGAAAATGGGTGGGTTTCTCTTAATTCATTTTGGGGATGGCAGTACGCTGTTTGGGACATGACAGATGTCAACTTCAGGGAATTGCCTTAAAGGAAAAGAAAAAGAATTTATGGCTATCGGGTTTTGTCAGGAATTGTTTTTTTGTAGCCAAAGTGGCAATCATCTGAGAAAGAGGTAGAAAAAGCATGAATCATCCTGAGAAAGATTTAGCCAAATGTGGCCATAAACCCAAAATAAAGTACAAATATTTGATCATCCTTCTATATTTTTTTGCTACACAATGAAAACCAAATATACGAATCTGGTGATTTTTACCTTCTTTTTCTTGGTGTTTTTCTTTCCTCACTTCTGGCATTTAAAACCCTCAAAAATCACTTCTTTTTTTTAATTCTGAATTTTTGAATTCTCTTTTAGGTGAAAGCTTGCCAGTGAAAAAAAAGCTGCAAGTTCAGACCAGTGGGTTTTTTTTTCCCCTTTTATCATTTTTGTGATGCAGCTGAAGTGGCAATTGTGTATAAGATGATTTAGCCAGATTTGGTGATAAGAATACGAAAGTAAAAGTTTTTGAGGATCCTTCAATATTTTTGGCTACCAACTAGAACTAGGTTTACACAAACATCAGAGATGACTGAATCTTGTGGCATGTTTAACGTGAATGCGAAATGAATTTGTTTATGATCTGTTCAAAAGCATCTCATTTGCTTCTTTTGTAATGTGCATTGTATTGAAAGAATTGTTTCACCACTTGTGATCAAGTTAATATGGTACTTTGATGAAATTTTAAGTATTTCTGTTGACAGACATGAATAAAAAAATAATGGGGTTGTCTTTGGAGCATGTTGGTTGAGAAGACACACGCTAAAGTCACATAATATTTAAATTATGGGACAAAATGTGAGAAAATCTGATATGTGTTCTAAGAGAATCAACCAAAAAAATTCTCAAAGATGACAATGAGGGCTTGTAAATTGCAACGATGTGAATTATGGCACTTGCAATTAAGATTATTATTGTTAGTTTTGTCTTATTAATTGTTATTAGTTCACTGACCACTACACCAGATGTAAGGATCTCTTACATACCACAAACCAGTGATGGGTTTGGTGGTGAATTGCAATTATTCTTAGTAAAAAAACCTTGTGGAAAGAGTGTTTTTTCAGTGTGAAATTTAAAGATTTATAATTACCAGTGAGACTAGACATGGAATTGTTAAGGCCCTGGCCACATGGGAAGGATTTGCAAGCCTTCAAGTAGGCATAAGATCCCTGCCACTCTTTAGGAGTATACATAAGAACCCTAGCCTCCGTGATCTACATATGTTTAGGTTCATAATAACCTGTGCCTCACACTTTATGATGGATAAAGCCCACGGTGAAGGCATTCCCACAATACCGGGCTGGACTCAGGGACCTCCTTATCCTAGGCCCCTTATTTTGAGAATGCCCCCACTCGGGGGCTTTACAATACATATAGAGCACTATCACAAAATTTCATGTAGTTTACAAAGGTGTGAGAAAGAAGAAAAAGGTGGGGGCAGGAGAGGATTATGAACTAGCGGGAGCATGCACTCAACTTTTGTAAACCTCTGGCCACCACATGTTGGGTAGTGCACTAATAAGTTCAATTGGACATGTGTCACAATATAAGCTTATGCTTCACACTCAGTTAAGGCACATCTCCTAAGCAACTCCACAATTTGTGTGGGCTAGTTAGTTGCCTCTGTGTAACGGCCTTGACAATCCATGACAATAAACTGTAAATGATGCAACTGCCTTGGACTGGGGCCTTAACTTTACACGTTTCATTCTCTTTTCTTCTCTTTTCTTTGCACACGAACTTGCTTAAGTAGCACATAGCTTTCGTTCAGCTTCCACATATGACAAAATGAATAAATTATCATTTCCAAATAAATTTATTGTAAAGTTTGAAATTATTCCTCATGTTGTGGTTTAGAATAATCGACATTAATAATTTTATTTTTATGATGAAATTATTCATATCATAGCAACATAACCTGCCATAGTTATGACGATTTTCAACACTCTGGTCAGGTTCCAAGTTCCAACATCATATTTTCACAAAAGGTCATTTCAAAACTTGATGGATTATTTAATGATGAAACCAATCCTAGGGTAAGGTACTTCATTTCACATGTTGGCAGTTCAAATTTAATTTGGACTTGGTTGATCATTCATTTCTTGGCTCCATCCAAATGCTGGGCCTGAGTGAACTCGTGCATCATGCAGGATGGATGATATGTGGACAGGAAACATTTTCTTGTTGTACTGGTGTCCCATATCTAACCACAGTGGTTAGCTATACACTAACCATCCACATGTAGTCATCAAATGCTTTACCTGCTTACATAGCAAGCACTTACATTCCCTACCTAAGTAGTTGTGAGGGGGAAATATGAGTTTTTACATTTGTAGTTCATCCAAAATTGAGTCATAACAAGTCTCTAATCAATGGTACACTAGTTGGTGCTGGGTCATCACATAATCCAAATCCAAGAGACTTATAAAATAATAATAATAATAATAATAATAAATTTGGGGTAAAACTTTGGCTTGAACTTGGAACAAATATGTTTGTGACAGCTGGGAGACATTACAAAATATTTCTCTTTTTAATAATCAGATTTATTTTTTCAGTTAAATGATCTAATCCTGTTACACAGTTCCATCATTTCTCATGATTTTGTTTGAATTTGCCATAAAGGACAGAGCCATTACTTACATGATGAGTTGCTTGTTTTTTTTGCCTTCCTTTTGTTGTTATTGAATAAGGAGGCAATGGATGTTGCATTTTCAGGTCTTAAAAAATGTTGCATAGAGATTAGGGTTTATCCATTTTGGTTGCTTTCTCCCTCAATACTTGTTGTAAGGGCTACATATTTGCAATGCGAGTCTGATGGTGATAATACGTGTCAGGATTTGAGGGGGGTTATGTTGCATGGTTATTTGCTTCATGATGTTCAAGGCTATACAAACTTCAACTGGAGGATTCAAGTTGCCAAGGTTGTGTAAACTTGGAATTTGGAAGTGCAGGATTTGAAGCATATGTATATCTGGACATTTACTGGTTACAAACAGTGTTTTCTTTTTGTTGTGGTGAATTTTTTTTCAGAATATGAAAAAAAAAATTGTGATTTTTAGTGGTTCTTTTCACCATTTTAAAAATAGAATAATTAAATTAGCCACATGTAGGCCTAAGCACTTCCAAGCAACCTTTTTTTTAAGGCGAAAAATTGCCAAAAGGTAACACAAAAATGGGCCTTGCAACATGCTTGCTTTAAAGTGTGGGCCCTAAATCTTGAAATTTTGCCTAAAGTGATGGTCACCAAGTGGCAAGATCGTCACAACCTCACTACCCTCAAACCTTAATTTACCTTTTCCTATCCCGCAGCCATTCCTTTCTCGCCACTTGTGTTGCCATCGTTAGTGTGTTTTCGCCACACTAGCTACATGTTTTGTCTCCATCACCAACATTGGTGATGCACTCATAGCAAGAAATCACCAACACAACTTTTAGTAGTAAGTTTTTTAAAGGTAATAGATTGGATTTAGGCGGGCATTATTATTAATTAATGATTTTGTAAAATTCAAAAATATTGTAGAAATTCCCATTACAACGACTTTTCTCTTTAATGTCCATTTTCATTTTTTGGTGATTCCATGGATTTTGAGAGCTTGTGGTTTAGAGCAAGAGAGATAGTGTATGAGCATCAAAGTTATGAGAGCTCAACAAGATTTGCAACACATCAACAACAATGGAACTCAAAGTGGCCAACCGCCAAAGTCTAAAGAAGTTTTAAATCCAAATTCCACAATCACAACTTGGAGGTATGTCTTTCACTTCACACTACATAGTGCTCATTGGAATTTTGCAACTTGCAAGCATTCAGACTTAGGGTTGAGGGGTGAATTATTCTTTTGATGTCCAAACTTCAAGTTTTTTTCAAATCGATCTTGAAATAAGACAATCCTTGTGAATAATGATTTAGGGTTTGATAATCAAAGGGTTTTTTCCTTGAATGAATCACATTTTGAATTTCCAAATTGAACTTGGGGTTTTGCATTGCAAGAGATTGATCTTATGGTTTAGGAATTGGGATTGGTGGTTTTTTATTTTTTGAACCATATTCCAAAATCCAAAATTGCAAGAGTGGTGATTTATAGTTCAAGCCTCAAGCCTCAAGAGGCAATGGTTTTTTTTATCTTTTAAGTTCTAAATCTTGATATTCAAAAAGGGTTTCAGTTTTCTTAATTTTTTGATCCAAAACTAAGAATTGTGCTTGGAAATTGGGAGTTGGGAGTTTTTTTATATTCAAAAGGGTTTTGGGTTTGGGTTTTTTTTAATTTTTTGACTCAAAACCAAGAATTACACTTGGGAATTAAAAGTTCTTGATATTCATAAGGATTTTGAGTTTTTTAAATTTTCTAATCCATAACTGAGACTTGCATAGTTTAGGAGTTGGGACTTTTTGATATCCATTTACGATTTACAATTTTTTTTCATTTTCTAATCCAAAATTCAAAATTGCACTTGGGAATTAAGACTTCCTAATATGCATTTAGGGTTTAAGGTTATTTAATTTTTTTAATCTAAAACCCAAAATTGTATTTGGGAGTTTAAAAAGGCTAATATTCACTTAAAGTTTAGGTTTTTTTAATTCTTTCTGATCCAAAACTTAAAATTACATTTGGGAGTTAATGATTCTTTATATGCATGATGGGTTTGGGTTTTTTTAAATTTTTGATCTAGAATCCAATTACAAGACAACATAAATCTTGAAAAACTTTAAATTCAAGACAATATTCCTTCTTTTTTGACCCCCTTCTAATGGAGCTAGTCCATCAACTCTTGTTGAATCCTTGCCATTTGGTAGTGCTAATGATGATAGAGGGAAGAGGGTTATATGTGATTTAGCTACACAGTCCAAAGAAGGAAAAAAGGAAGATGTACGAAAGAGCATACAAATCCTAGGATGTTTGGACCACTCAAATAATATGGTCAAAATTGATGTTGGATTAAAAAGGCCAAGTTAACCAAGTGTGTTGCATCATATGTACCTTTGTGGAAGGGAAAGAAAAACCACTAGCCCCCAAGTTAGATAGTTTGTTAAAGCATCAAGGTTGCTATGAGAGGAAAAAATCCATGCTTAGGGTTGATGCCAATCAATTTTATTTCAATAAGGACTCTGTGCATATGAAAAATGAACGTGCTTATACAGTTGTTGACCACTCATTTGTTTTGGACTACCTCCAAACTAAGGTCCATTTTGAGTAAAAGCAAAAATACATGCAATTTATTATTGTTTTTCATATTCTTGCTAATGGATGTCTTGTGACCAATTTTGAATCTTTGAAAGATTTGTTTCAACTTTTAAAAGTTAAAGTCAATTTCTAGGAAACATTGGACTGATGGTAGTGTCTAGGGGATGGCAAAAATTATGCATGACATTCTTTTGAATTCCACCAAAACAACTTTTGTTGTTGCTTCTTTCATTGATGTTTTTATCAATGAGGTTACAATAATCAATAATACCTAATGGCTCTTCATTCACCTATACATGGTTCAACAATGAAAGAGGATTTTGATCTTTTTTTGTGTATAGACAATGAGCATGTTAGCCACATTTAACAACATCTTTTCTTTGATGTTGAAGTGTTTAGTTAAATATGGTGGATTAGGGTTGGAGAAGCTTGTTGGCAAGGTAATCAACATCGGGTGCAACGACAATAGTGTGTTATAGGGCCATAAATCAAGGGTGACTCTACAATTCAAGGAAAAGGTTGTAACTTTTATCACTAGGGTTCATTATTTTGCTCACAAAACAAACTTCGTCATTGTCACTTTGTCGAATGTGCCTTTGGTGCATCAATTAAAGCTCCTTCTACAAAGTTTATATGCCTTTTTTGTTCATAGTCCAAAGAAGGTTACCAAAATTTAAAAGTTCACTGATATGCTACAAACCGAAGGCAACAAATTATTCCATAATATGAAAACCCAATGGATCTTTATGCTTTCATTTACAAAATAGGTCTATTCATAATATCACCCTCTGATTGTTAAGATGCATGTAAAAAGTGCTAAAAGTGATGGTGCAGGGAAAAATATGAGCTCTTTATGTGATGTGGAAGTCATTCTAGGGCTATCATACATACTTCCTTTATTCGAATGTGTGCATGCATTGATTAAAATTGCACAAAACAAAAACATTTTTGTATGCAACTTTGTGGATTCTATGAACTTTATTGGCTCTATTGTGACCCATATGCTAAGTTTGAAGACCCAGCATTTGACAAATTCAATGCCATTGAAACCCTAACCAACAAAAATTTGCCAATGGATTGGTTTTTTAACCTTAATGGTAGTGAAGACATTGTCTACTTTGCCTTTTTGTTTTTTGGACATAAGTACCTTGTCTACTACATTGGTGAAGATGGTTTAGCAAGTTGCAACCTATCACCAAAGAGGCATTCAGATAGGTTGTGAACAAGGTGAAAGAAGAATGTGAAGGAACAACATGGGGGCTGATGTTTAAGTCGGATTAACATTTCCCAAGTGATGATTGCTCTGGGTGTCATCTACCCCCATTTCTAAGCCAAAAACATTGTCAAGGTGGAAACTACTTTTTACTTTCACATGAATGTCTTGAAGGCCACTTTTTGTGTGCTTGGCAAGTTGGGTGAAAATGGGAGAGTTGTGCCTAGTTTACTTTCAGCTCACAACTTGGATTTACAGTTAACCCACTTCAAGGTGACTATGATGCACAACTCTAAGGTCGTCTTGTGGGAGGAGAGTAGCTTGAATCTAATGACCAGACTTTGGCACAAGATCATTGCAAATCCCATCCTCAACCATAAGTTCCTAGAATTCATGAAACTTGCAAAGATTGTTGTTGTCCTTGAAATGTTTGGTTCAATTGAATATGAGCACACTTTCAACATCATGAGCTTCATGAAGAATAGGTTACGGAATCGGTTGAACACTCACCTAGATCTTTGCACCCATTTTTTCAATCAACCTTTTTGTATTCTGCAAAGTTTCCCTTATGATCAAACCATTACCAAATGGCAAAACAAAATCCATTACTGTGCAAATGTGTAGATGTAGCTTGCTTTTGGAAACTACTGGGTTTTTTTGAAAGATTTATGGGCTGTAAAGAAAAATCATGTTGTTTTTGAAATAATCTATAGGGTACTTGGTGTTGCATAGGTTTCTCAACTCAAATGGATTAACTATGAAGAGTATCTTCTACACATGATTAGCATAGTCAATTCATTGTGCATAAACTTTCCATAATTTTCCTAAATTGCATAATGAACATATGTGTCGAATTTTTGAATTAATTTGTGACATAGGGTGCAATATGTGTGGGTCATGCACTGCCAGCAAATCCACTTTCTTCCTTATGGGATTGTAGAGAAGTCTGTGTTTCTTCTGTTTTGTAGGATATTTAAATAGTCCTATGGTCTTTTATGAAACTTTTTTGCATGTAAACTATCACTCATGTAAAGCATGTCTCTATGCATTTGATTGTGAACTCAATATGCATTTCTTTCCTTTCTTACACCTCCATTGGCAATGTGTGGATGCATGTTCATTTCCCCTTCAGCAATAACTCAATCACCAAATACGTGGCGATACACATGTTGCCGCTACATTCAAACAGATTCTGAGGTATTGTCACCACTTTGCAAACACTTGCAAATTACAACTCGTCATCATGGCCACTCGCCAAAAACAAAAATCGCCATGTCACCTCCACCTCACATAAAATTTTAGCCACCTATGCTACTTCATACATGAGCTGTGTAGCCACATTGGCAACCAAGAATACTTGAAAAAAAAAAATCCCTGCTTCCAAGGTCGCCATTTGTAGCAGCACTTTCAGAAAAATGCTCCAGCCAACCTAGGACAGTCACCATTTGATGCTAATTAATGCTAGAGACACTTGCCAGTGGACATACTTGAGGAATTTCGAAAAAAAAAAACCACTGGTTACAAAAGGTTTCTTAAAATTGAGTGGGAATTTTATTTTATCATTCAGAAAAGATTTTTAAATTTGATTGGGAGTTACCTATTGTTGGTCAGGGTTTAATTGGTCAGAAAAAGGTTGTGTAAAATTGAGTGAGAAATTTTGATGCATAGAAAAACAGGTTCATCTTGCGATGGGTTTTTTTTTCGATTTTGTGAAGTGGCCATAGTGACAATCATTCAAAAGAGGAAAGAGCCAAAGTTGGCCATAGGTAAGACAGGACAGCAGAGATTTTTTAGAATCCTGCTATGTTATGGGACCTCCAAGAACCTATAATATGGTGACTTCAGAGTTTTCTTCCTCAAAATATGGCAACTTTTGAGCATTTTTTCCCAAACAAATCCTTGTACTCTTTTGAACTTTTTTTTTCACCTGGTGCAAAATTTCAAAAAAAGAAAAACACTTCGACTCCTATCAAACAAAATTACCAAAAATATTTTTCGAAACTCTGAAAGCTAGCAAAACGGTCAGTTAGGCAAAATAAATGCCTGTAGAAATAAATGCCTAAACCCTAAACCCTAAACCCTAAATTAATTTCTATATATGTCTGAAGACCCTGAGAGGGTAAGGTCTGGGTTACCAGCTGTTAGGTCTCCTTCTCCCTTTCAATCGACTATTTCTCATACTGAATCGGAAGTTCAGCATGGGTACTGATTCTGCAGGCCTTGCCGATTCTGTATATGTCAGATAAGATGTCACAGCTATCGATGCCAGGGAGGAGGTACAGTTTGGGTGATTGTGGATCTTAGCTCACCTGTGGCCTTGCCTTGCTGAGTTTGGCCACAGGTTTGCTAAGAGCCAGAATCCTCGAAACCCTCACCAGTCTTCTAGTACAATAATAACCTCATTGGCCTTTCAGTTGAGAAAGGCCTTGACCCCCAAAACAAAAGATGGGTTTTCTTTTGGGTACCAAAGCAACCAAGGCCACCAAAGAAGGGTCCTTAAGATCACTCTGCCTGTGGCTTTTTTCGGGGGTGCTGAGTTAGTAGATTGGGTTTCTTGCCCTTACAGAGTCTGCAGGCATAGCCAATGTGACCTGATTCAGCTGATGGGAGTGAATGTGTGCTCTATGGGGCCAATTCTGGCAGGTATGCCTCCACAGGACTCGCTTTAGTGAGATTATTCTAGGAGTCTTACCAGGCAGAACTCGGCCACAAAGCCTGTTCTCTAGCTGATGCTAAGGCTAGCATTGAGAGTTCCTTCAGATCTGAATGGTGTCATAAGGGCATCTTTAGCATTAAGGATGACTCCATTGGATGGTGTTTTCTTCTGCTGTTGTACTTCTTGGATGATTCTGTTATAGTTTGATGCCATTGTTGCCTCCCTCTCTTTTGGGGTTTATCATCTAGCTGATGCCAAGGATGCACCCAAGAGAGCCAATTCTGCCAGGCATTCCTGCACAGGACTCAGGCATTGTGTGAGCTTGTCGGAGGAGGATTATCTCACAGAACTCAGTCCACAAGGTCTGTTCTCTAGCTGATGCCAATAATCCTAATGCTTGCATCTGCAGGCATATCCAGTGTGACCTCCTCATTCAACTCATGAGAGTAATCATAATGTTGGAGTTTGTGCCCTGCGGGGCTGATTCTGGCAGGCATGTCTCCCCAGAACTTGCCATAGCAGGCTCACTCTAGGAGGCTTATCAAGCAAAATTGAGCCCACAAGGCCTGTTCTCTAGCTTGTGCCAATAATCTCAATGTTAGAGAGTGTGCCCTATGGGACCAATTCTGCCAGGCATGCCTGCACAAAAACTTGCCATAGGACTCACACTTCTCATGTGAGTCTCTGTCAGTGAAGAAATTTCAGGTGGTTCTTTGCACTGCCCATGGGTGGGAGGCTTCCCAAAATGCAACACCCACACTCAGCTCTGTGCAGACTCCTTATTTTGGGAAGGCCCACACCCCAGGGACTCAACTTTCTTGTAAGGCACTAGAGTGATCTCCAAGAGTCTCACTTTGTGAGAGGTAAGTACTTGCAAATAGTTGCACTATGACAGGCTAAACTACATCCAATTGAAGGCTCTTTCAAACTGCAAATTCACCACAACTTGCAAAAAGAGTCTCCTGGCAGACCAAGTTTGTGGCCTGAATACCCAGTCTAGAAAGTAGCCTTATCACAACTAGTGAAGAAAAATGGATTTGATTATCACTGGTGATTTGCTAAACATCATCCTAACACCACTTAATGTCTCACTTTACTGAACCCTATTTTTTCCAGAGCTTGATATGTTTCAACTTGCAGTATAGAACCCACCCTAAAGAAACACAATGTCTTACCCTCAATCTTGTACAGAAGATATACCACAATAAACTTTACCAGCTCAAGAAATACAAGCAACCTCCACACTTGTTGAAGTTCAACTTCAATAAACTCACAATAGGATGAGGCAGAACAAAAGCCATAGACAGTGTGGAGCACTTAATATTAAATGACTTTTCATCTTTCAGTAGGCCAGTGGTAAACCTGAGAATGAGGATCCTAATCCAGCAAATCTGAATTGATTTGTGTCAATTCCAACAAACCAATGATAAACCATACTAGTCCAGCATTCAGAAATGATCCCTATGCTATATAATGCATATTACGAAATTCTTGGTTCCTCTCAAATGTCTTGGGTACAGGTTTTGCATATACCAGGATGGACATTTGCCACCACCACACATTGAACACAATCTAGTTTATCTCCTTCCAAAAAATCTCGCTCACAGAATGGAATTTGACCTTGATTGCACCTTGCATACTAATACTAAAATAAAATGTCGACAAAATGGGCAAATTTGTTCAAATTGGTGAAAACAAATCTGACATTAGAGACCCAATGGCAGCAGAAAAGAGCTGTTCATCCAGCCACTCAATGATCGGAGAGGTTCCAGGTCAAGCTGTTGCAAAAAGAAAATGGGCAAATTGTTCAAATGGCTGAGGTGAAAAAGAACCATACATTAGAGATTCAAGGGTGGCAGAAAAGAGATGTTCATCCAGCCATAAGATGATCAGAGAGGCTCCAGCTCAAACTATTGCGAAGGGAACTACGACCAATACCCCCATTTCCCTTGCGCATCATGGTCACGAATTCATTGTAATCAATGCGCCCATCATTGTCCTGGTCAACTTCCCGAATCATATCCTCAACACACATGTCGCCCATGTGAAGATCTATGCATGCTTGCTGCAGCTCATCTGTTGTGAGGTATCCACTCTTATCCTTGTCAAGATATGAAAATGCTGCAAATACATTCTCCTCTCGCTCAATCTTGTTCAGGTTCAAAGTTGCAGCCAAAAACTCTCCATAGTCAATTGTCCCATTATGATCCACATCTGCAGCATCCATCAGCTGACGCACATCTTCCTCCCTGAGATTTGAACCCACTTTCCTCAAACCTTCTTTGAGTTCCTCAAAACTGATAGATCCTGAACTGTCTGTGTCCATCATCTTGAACATCTCCTTCAATCCTACAATCTCCTCCTCTGACAATGATTCCGCAATCACCCGGATTGCAATTTTCTTCAACCTGTTCATTGCAGAGAATTGCTTCAGCCTGGATTGTACTGCTGAATCAATGGGCATGTCTGGTGCCACCCCTTCTTCACGAATCCATGGATGGCATAACACTTGATGCGCTGTCAATCTTCTTGCAGGGTTTGGGTTGAGCATTTTGCAAATAAGATCCTTTGCACTCTCAGAAATCTTTGGCCATGGATCAGAGACAAAGTCGAGCTCACCTTTCATAACCTGATCAAAAATCCCTTGCTCTGTTTCTGCCCAGAAAGGTGGAACACCGCTGAGGAGAATGTAAAGGATGACTCCTGCACTCCACACATCTGCTTCCGGTCCATAGTGTCTCTTCAAAACCTCCGGTGCAACATAGTATGGACTTCCCACCACATCTGTGAAGACTTCACCGGGTTTGAAGAACACAGATAAACCAAAATCTGTTGTCTTCAGAGCTGCATCTTCAGTGTGATTTGAGAACAGGAAGTTCTCAGGCTTCAAATCTCTGTGCATGACTCCAAGAGAATGGCAAGCCTCCACAACCCCAACAATCGTTCGAGTCAGCTGTGCAGCTTTGGCTTCAGAATAATGGCCTCTTTGAATGATCCGGTCAAAAAGCTCACCTCCTGCACAAAGCTCCATCACCAGATGCACTGAAGAAGCATCCTCGTATGCACCTTCGATGGTGACAATATTTGGATGCCCAGAAAGATGATGCATAATGTGAAGCTCTCTCCGCACATCCTCCACATCTTCTTTGGAGATCAGCTTCCTCTTTGCAATGGACTTGCATGCAAACTCCTTCTTGGTGGATAGCTGAACACATAGGTAGGTGGTTCCGAACTGTCCTTGTCCCAATTTCCTTCCCAGTGAGTACAAGTCCCACAGATTCTCCGTTTGTCGTTGAAGCACGGAGGCTGCCATGCTCTGCCCTGGCATCACCTTCGCCGCCTCCTCGTACCTTCTCATTGCCCCCTCCTCGACCACCACCACCACAACACAACACAGCGAGCGACAAAACTGCGCTTGCAGAAACAAAACCCCTGAGGAAGATCTAAGGCAGGTGCAGATGTGTAAGCATCCGGGTGATGTCTTCGTCTTTTTTTTTGTTCTTCTTCTTCTCTTCTGATTTCTCTCGAGCAAACGAGCTGCAACTAGATGTGTTGTTCTTCAAAAGCACCGGTTCTTCTGGCTCTTCAATCTCTCCATCTAGAACGTTCGCTCGCTCGCTCGCCGCTTCCTATCCCTTCCTTCTTCACCCTAAAACAAAAAAACCTTCCACAAGGCCGGCAGCAGCAGCAGCTCACAGGAAGCTCTCGTTCCTGCAACAAGGAGGAGCAATCGCAGAAGAACGGCAGTTGCGGAGGAAGGAGGAGGTCGAAGAAGAGAAGAAGAGCTTACCGCGAAGGAAACACAGAGAGACAGAGACAGAGAGAAACACACACTAGATCTGTTGCCGCACTAAGTTTGCTAGCCGTGTCTGTGCTTCCTTGTGGATACTGTAGCAGCATACACCACGACGACGACGAAGTCTGTCTTTTCTTCTGCTGCTACTGTTTGTCTTTCTTCTATTGTTGTATTCTGTCTTTGTGATTGTTTTCTTTCCAAATCCAAGCTCCTCCACTTTCCTCTTCTTCTTCTTCTGTTCAACGGAGCTGTTGTTTTTCTTCGCTGCGGTCCTGAAATACGCCACCATTGTTGTTGCATGTGTTTGTGTGTGTGTGTGCGTGCGTGTTGTGTTGTGTGCTGCAACAAACAAAAAGATGCTCTGCGGAATTCCTGGAGAATGAGGAGGAGGAGTAGTCTCTCCCCCCACATGCCTGACTGGCAATGGATCGGAGCAGTGTTTTCCTTTTTCTTTTTTTGGCGAAATTCCGCCACTTGGCGACTACTACAAAGGACTTTCTGGGAAAAAAATCCCCCAACTTCGCCACATTTCTAGGGAAAAATTTCTGAGTTCGCCATATTTAGACTGTAGCTCCTTGCAAGTAGCCAGTGCATAGCGGGGTTTCAAAAACAATTCTACTTGTCTCTCTGACATGTAGCCAGATTTGGCTAAGTCCTCTTGTGGAGGATCGCCAGACCTCATGAAATTGAGAAAAAAACCCCCAAAAAAAAAAAAAAACACTGGATCATCGGAGCCATCGACGACCGACAGATCCTGCGCAGAATTTGATTCCTGACATCCCTCTTTTTGCGGACGGACTTCGTTCCCTTCCAGGGAGGAGGGGGGCCCCGCGCCTGCTGTTGTTGTACTTTCATCGACGTCCATCCAGACTGCGCGCTTCGGATCCATCCGCCTCTCGTCCAGTGTTTCTTTTAGGAATTTCTCTTTGTAGCTGCTAAATGATGATCATTCATTGGAAGATGAAGAAAAACTGGCGATCATCCCTACGAAGATTTAGCCAAATATGGCTATAAACCAGGAATAAGTACAAATCATCAATCTGCATCCTTCTATGTGTTTGGCGATTTTTACTTTTTTTTCCCTCACTTCTGGCTACTGAAAACCTCCAAAATCACTTTTTTGGATTTGTTTTAAAAATTTGTTCCACATTTTGGCCACATATCACTGGTAAAATGAAGGCTGCTCTTGTCAAGCTTTCTGGTTGCTTGATCCATTGATGGAGTGACCTGGGAGCAGAGGTTTTTTTTCCAATTTTGTGAGGTAGGTGGATCCATCACCTTGGGTGAACTAGCACCAAGATTATTTTTTCTAGGGATTTATAGCCAAATGGCAATTGATAAAACAAGGGTGCAAAATGATGTGAATGAATTAAAATAAAATAAAATAAAATAATGAATTACTCAAAACTTCCTTGTGTACCACCTCATGCACCAAAAGGCAAAGCAACTATCTCCTTCCATCACAAGTCTAATCTGGTTGTCTACAAGTTCTATTGCCAGTCACACATGTAATGTTTTAAGTTTTCACCTTTATAATGTTTTAGGGTTTTAAAGTGTCATCAATTGTGACCTTCCATTGGAGTAGATTGCCCAATTTCGATCACTCAATTTGGTAGGTTGCTGGAAGAGCTTTCCTCCCCCTAACTAGTAATTAGCACTTGTTTAACTTTCAAATCTCATATGTTTCTTCTTTGAAAGCTTGGAGATGGTGGTAGTAGATGGTCATTGCACCTTCAATGTGTTAGAAAGTTTGAGCCTTGTGCATTGTTCAATAGGTGGATCTTGAAGTCATTGTGAACTTGATAGCAGAACTTTGTCATTTAACTTGTAACATCATGCAAATTGATTTGAAGGGAGGGGTCAAAGTTTTCTATAGGTATTATTGACAACAAAGTCTAAAGTCTCAACAATTTCAACATTCATCTATATTAAAAGGAACCTACAAAATATTCCCATATATGTCATCTTCCCTTTTTCATGTTTTTTCTTTGCATTTTGATTCTTGAGCTTTTTGTTTAGGTTTGCAATCACATTTGATTTGTGTTTGTGAAGCTTGTGAAGCGATTGTGTTGTAATGGTGTCGTTCAAAGTCTTAAAGAATTTTTATTTCAAGCTTTTTTTATATTGTTAATCTAGTAGCAATGCTACAAATTCACCCACACTATGTGCAATTCCTATGTTGATTGTTTATGAACTTCATAACTCTAGTGCACAAAATTAACCATGCAAGAAAGAAAAAAAATCTTACAACAGGGTTCATGTGTTCCAAGATTCTTGGGCAACCAAGTTTCTTTAGGCTGAATCTATTATGGGGGAAGACTAATTGTTTTCCCAAATGAAATGCATGGTTTGTTTAATTGTTGATGGTAAAGATAATTTCTTATCCCCAAAATTGGATATTTTGCATAAACATGTTGGGTGGAAAAAATAATTATTACTTCTCTTGATGTTGATGTTGTTATTGAGGACTAGTATTTTAACAAGGATTCTTCACATGCCAAAAACAAAAGGATTGATGTTGGCAAGTGCATTAATATGGTTTTGAATTTGATGTAGTACAATTTTTTATTTTTAAAAAAATTGTTCAATTCACAACCATTTTCTACCTTCTAAATCAAGGTCGGCCATTGTATGAATTTGAATCAATTAGGCAATTGTTTTGCACTTTGAAAATAATAAACAACCCTAAGAAAACATTGGACAAATGATAGTGGTTAAGGAATGGATGAAACAATACACACTATTTATTTATTTTTATAAAGTTGTTATGCAAGGGGCATTTTTTTCTTAGTGAGTGCAAATGAGGTCATTATAATGGACAACCAACAATGAATTAATGTCCATGTGTATCTCATGAAACATTGGTGTCAAATCCCAATCTTGCTCTCCTTGGAATGTATGGAAATGAGTGCAAGTACAAATAATATTATTATAATCCTCTTAAAGTGCATGGTTAAGTATGGAAGAATTTGGTGCGATGAGCTTGGTTTAAGGTGGGTGTGCCTTAATTGTTATGGAAATTTTATATTTCAAGAACATTGCTTTTGAATAACTTCACAATTCAAATATAAAATTGCCCCTTTTTTTATTAGTGTGCATTAAATGCCACACCAAACTAACTTGGCAATTGTTGTGTTATCCAAATTACCCTTAGTATCATGCATTGAATCAACGTTATAATTATCACAGATGTCAATGTCATGGAGTTCATTCGTATGAATGTTAATTCACAACTTATAATGAAGTTTTATTTAACCCCTAATTCATTTATGTTTATTTTGAGTTAGCTTTTAATTAAGATGTTACAAAATGTCAATGCTATGGAGTTCATTCATATAAATGTTCATTCATGACTTGTAATGAACTTGTATTTAACTCCTAATTTAGTTTCAATTCATTTTGAGTTAGCTGTTAGTTAAATTTTAATTCATTTTTAATTAACTTCTAATTTACTTTTAATTAAGTCCTAATTCATTTATATTTAACTTTTAATTCACTTTTAATTCATTTTCAATTCACTTCCAATTAACTTTTAGTTCACTTCCTATTAATTATTAATCAATTATCAATTCATTTTTAATTGAGCTTTAGTTCACTCATAGCTCACACATGGGCCACACATGGGTGCACATGGGCACACGTGGATAAACATGGATCATATGTAGGTAGAAAGCTTTTTGAAAAACTTCCTTGAACAAAATGCTTAATAAATAAAAATAAAAGTAGGATTCCCATTACTTTAAGTTTGTTCAAAACCAATTTTGGGTATGTTTCTTTATTATAACCTTGTTCTATTTTTATTTCTTCCTTGCAATAAAATTTTGTTAGATTTTTGTTTTGCATGTGTCATGTTTTTGTTCTTATTTGACAATGTGTATTTGGAATTAAGCATGCCCTTGTTCTCATTTTGGTTAAAAAATCCTATAAAATTCTGGTTGTTTTCATGTCCATGACATAGTTTTTTTATTCTTTCTTCACTCATTGTCCTATGAAATTTCTAAAGTTTATGAAACATGTTAATTTATTGAGGAATGTGAAAACCTATTGGACCTTCATGTTGAACCCATTAAGATACACTTGAGTATAAAACTTTGATTGTGAAAATACATTTTGATTATGACAAGTTCAAATCTACTCATGAAACCTTGGAGCTATTATGTGACTTGGAATTAATCCTAGGTTTGTGATGTTTCATGCCTATGTTAAAGGTGGTTCAGACCTCCATAAAATATGTCCAACATCGAGATGTTTTTATTATTGATTTTGTGGATGTAGTCAATCTTTTTGAAGTTGAATTGTTTCACCTCTATATTGATCCCATTTCTAGTTTTGATGATCTAGTGTTTGATGACTTCCCCAAACTATTGCAATAGTCCCACGATGTTTTGTCTTTGTTTTGGTATTCTAATCATGTTGGGTTACAATGGTTCCATGATGTGTTTGCCTTTGTCTTGGTGTTCTTATCATGTTGAGCTTAAGGAGTATATGGGTTTTAAGTTTGCAAGACAAAATTATGTTGTCCATATTCATAGCCTTGTAGACAGATCTTGGATCAAGGTTGATGAAATTGATTTCAAGCAATTTGCTATTATAGTGAAAAAAAGTTCATGTGTTGAAGCAATCCAAACTTTAATTTTTGAATTGCAAAGGCAATTTCTTGAGCATGAAGTAATGATGGCCCTTGATTTTGTGTACCCTCAATATTGGTTGAACCCTGCTATAGTAAAAGGGTCATTCTTTTTGCATTTGAATGGTATCAAGTCTACCTTTGGCATTGTTCATAGGATTACAAAAGGAATTATGTTTTTGCGTCTTCTGGATTCACATATGCTTGATGTGCAATCCTCATTTTGCAAGCTCATTATGACCCACAATGCAAGGAAATAATGACTAAACAAAGTAATCTAAATCTAATTTCTAGATTATGAAAGAAAATACATTCTTTTATCATTTTGATTGAAAAGCTCATCAAATTGGCGAAGATTGCCATGCTTCAAGTTCTAGAATCTATTGAGTATGAAAGAACATTCAACAGTTTGTCATAAATGAAAAACAAACTACAAAATCAACTCATTATTCACCTTGACTTGTGTGTTAGGATGTTCAGTCATAATTTTTTTATTTTGTCCAATTTCTATTATGATGAAGCCATTGCATTGTGGAAGGAGGTGGCAATGAAATATAAGTAGACATGTAATGTTAATTTTAGTTCTACTCATATGTTGCAAAATTTTGTATATGAAAATAAGTTCACATGGGTTGGGTCTTGGGATTGGATGTTTGAAAATTAGGTGGGGATTATAATTCTTGTATGGGTTGGGTGTAGGACTCCTTTGTTGTAGCGGGTGAGACCCACTCTGATCGGGGTTAAATTCCCCCAATGGAGAATGCTAATCAGTTCGTGTAATTTATCATTATAATAATTTTTGTGGGGCCTTGATTTCTACATGTAAAATAGCTTTATCACCATACCTATGGAGTTGAACTATCGCCTCATTCTAAATGCTAAATTAGATAGTCACAAAATGTAGGACACTTCTGAAAACAAAATAATCAAATATGCTTCTTAAAGAAAAATCAATTGCCCAGGTGCTATTTTTTTTTTTTAGCCTAACATTTCTCCCTTCAAAATTTGATTATAACAAAATATGCTTCACTATCCAATTGAGGGCAGCCATTCTGGCGCTCTCCATACTCTTTTTTTAAGGTCTGACCAGCACCCACGTTGGTACCATGGTAAAAATCCCAAATTTCATTTAAATTACTTCTAAATATTGCAAATATCCCATGTTTCTAAATCAGGGTCTGTGAGTTCAATTCTTCTAACATTTTTGGGCTTAATTTGGCCACTATGAGGCCTCACTCAAAACGGTGAAGGTACCACAGCGGGTGCCAGTTCACACTTGCCTGGATGGATGATCCACAAGAGGAATGAGCCAAATTTGGCCAGAGGTCAGAGAGGAAAATAGAGAAAAATGTATATAATTCTTGCTTTGTTTTGGCGACCACCAGGAACGTCTTGTCTAAATATGGCGATTTCATAAAGAAAATTCCTCAACATATGAGGACTTTGGCACATTTCTTCCCAAAAAAACAAAAACTTCTTTGTACCCTTCGCACTGGAAAAAAATTTCACTGCGGTGCGAAAATTCCCGCCCCACCCTCCGTTCCCCCGCAAAAAAAAGGAAAAAAAAACACTGCATGGAGGGGGATTCGATCGCACTTCCGTCTCGGAGTGGCGCGCCATGACTTACCGCGAAGCAAGCGTGCGTGTTTCGGAAGCAAATGCGCGGAGGATCATCGACTCCGATCATGGCGACGACAACGGGATCATATTTCCGCCTATGCAATGCGGATGATGCCGGTGTTCGGCCGCCTTCTTTCGGTAAATCCTCGCAGACTCACAATTGAATCCAAGTGATGATCTCGATCTCTTCTTCTCCAGGTCTTAAAGAAGATGTTAACTTGCTCAAGAGTCTGGAGCTGGTGAGGTGCTCAGAGAGAGGAGCCGTTTGGCTTCGTAGATCGCCGCATTTTGTTTCTGCTGAAGCTAGGAAAGCTAGCAACGACAGGAAGCTGAAAACCAGCAGCAACAGGAACTTTGGTTGCAGCTAACTCCCTGCAGAAAATAATGGTGCAATTGCGAGCCTCGGTTTGCTTGCTTGCTGAGGAAAGATCAAAACTCATTTTACTGTAACACGTGCTCTTCGGATTCATCACTGCAATAAAACACGAAATCAGCAGAATTGACTGCAGAATCCGAGACTTGGAGACCGCTAAATACAACAACAACAAGAAGCTGTAACTTGCATTTGTGCTAGCCTCGGTTTGCTGAGGAAAGATCGAAGATCATTTTTCTGTAACACTTTGCTCTTCGGATTCATCAATGCAACAGAACACGAACTCAGACGCAGAATTGAGTGCAGAATCCGAGACTTGGAGACTTGCTAATTTTGATGACTGGAAATAGTTTGGTTTTCAGACATCTGAGATCTTCAAAGTCTCTTGCAATGTTGTTGTGGAGATTTTCTCTGCTTGCAACAGAGTTGTTCGTTCAGTCTTTTCTTCTGTTGTTCCTTTACTCATGCAGTGCTGAAGAGCAATCAGGTATGGAAATTCCAGATCTGTGCAGGTTGAAATCCCCCGCCCCTGTTGGCAAGTCTCTTATAATGGGAGCCTCAACAAGGAGGCGGTCAGGATGGTCACGATGGTGTAAGTACATGTGAAGACATGGAAGGTAAGGTCTCTTTGGTTTCTCTCTGATTCTCATGATTCTCTATTCTGTGTCTTGTGCCATTTCTCTATGTATGCATTGTCAAATGGAGAAGTTCAGTACCAGGGTTTGGTTATGGTCTCACTATTCTGCATGTACTCCTATGGCTGGCCCCATGGTATGCTTTTGTTGGCTGTTGCCTGCTGTGCAATTGCTGAAATAGAACTGGCATTCAGTCTGAGTCCATTTGTACAACAATTACAGATTTTGCTTCTTCCAACCTTCATTTTCATCCTTGAAGAAGAAGGGACCTCTGCAGTAAGGGTGTATTAGAAAGGTGGGATCAGCCCAGCAATAAGATAAGTTTTGCAATCAGTTCCCTCATTCTATCTTCCAGAAGAATCTTAGACTGAAAAAACATGGTCGTGATAATGGTACTACCCTACTTGTGGTTCACTCTGAATGAAATCCCTTTCTTCTGGATTTTATCCAGAGTTCTGATGATGGGAGCAAGCTTTGATGAGGTATTGGGGGTTATGAAGCATAGGATTTGAGTGTAATTTAAGTGTTGGGGAAGATTCATGCAACATCTTTGAATTGTTGGACAAAATTGAACTGCATTTGACAGGTGCTGTTCATGCCAGAGGGTCATAGCCACCTCCTGAAATCAAAGTCTTCCAGCAGTCGCAGCAACAGGTCCATCAGGTAAGCACATATTTTGCATGTTACAGATAATCAATGCTGAGGTTCAAGTAGCGTGTGTTGTATCAAATTTGACCTAGGGCTAGCACCATCTCTTCCAAACACAACCTACAAGGTGACATAAAATCTGCCTGAGATGTATCTGAGATCTTGAGTGGTCAATGATGTGATTTTCACCAGTAGCTCCTAGGTTTTAGCAGACCAGAAATTGATGATTGAGAAACTTTAGTAGGAGTTCTTTTTCAGTTCCTGGACAGGGGTGTGGTCAAAGAAGGTAAAAGACAATTGCTGTGTCATTCCTCTCTCGTTGATGCAGAAAGTTAGTCATTGTTGAAGGATGGCCATTATGGGAAGGCATTAATGGATCTTTTCCAAACAAATGCAACAAGAAGGCATGATCTCTAACACATTCACATTTTTTCAGATGCTCTATGCATTAGATAGCATATGAGAATTGGAGACAGATGGATCCCTACACAGATCATCCAAAAGGGCTGTGAGACAGATGCTTTTGCAGTCAGTTTCCTCATTGAAATGTATGTGCGATATGGATGCTTGGAATGCCATAATTCCAGGACATGTCACAAGTTGGCAAGGAGAGAGGGCATTGTAGTTATTTGTGGAAATGCAATATAAGTCAGACCCTGTAACTTCCAGTGGAGTTTTGAATGTGTGTGCCAGTGTAATGGCAATTGAACAAGGCAGGCCAGCCCAGGAACAGACTGTTGAAAGTTATCTCAAGTTTAATGGGTTTGTTGTCACTAGGCTCATTGACTTGTATGCAAATGTGGGAGCTTAAGAGGACACTTGGAAAAATGTCCAATGAGATGCCCACACATAATTGGAAACTGTAAAACCATTTGCTTGGAATGCTACAACTCTGGGATGTGTGAAATGTGGGCAAAGGCAAAAGACATAGTTGGAACTAATTGGATCAACACAAACAGGAACCAGAGCAGGCAGACCCTGTCCTCTGGGCATGCCCTGCAGCTCACCTGCATTTTCATTCTCTGTCTATTTGATGATGCACTTGGGCTGTTGTCACACTAAGTAAAGAGAAAATGCTGTAAGATGCAGGAAAACTGTGTGCAAGGATAGCAAGAGAGAAGATCAAAAGCTATTAATGCAAGGAGCATTTGGGGAGACGAGGAACATGGGAATGGAGGAAAGCTTAAGGCTATTTTGGTCTTCCTGCAACCTAATGGAGTTTACCATAATATGCATTGGTTGAGAAACAGATATAAACTGCCTTTGCCAATGTGTCTGTAGCTTCATTTTTTTGTGACACATCTTTCTTTTATATTTTCCCTACCAATAGATATGAAGAGGTAGAAGATTTTTCTGGAAAATAATTCGCAAGAATCTGTCCGTCTAGTGGTTGTGGAAGTATCACCTGTAGAGAGGCTCCATGGTGTGGCTACATAAACAAAGACAACCTACAAGAAATGACTTTGGTTCAACAAGTGATTGCATAAACTTGGTGTGCAGGTATCTTCTGTTACTTGGTTATGGCATTAAAAATCTTGGGATATGCAAAAGAAGAGAACAATCTTTGCTACATTTCACAAGATTTCTGCTTTTGGGTATTAGATTGAATACATCATGCTCTGTTCCTTGGGTCCTAAGCTGCGACTTCATTACACCCAAAACCTGAACTCTATCAAAGAAAGCAAATATTACCATCTTCCAACAGACCTAGACATCCATAGAAATAAACACTCTGATTGTAGTGTACAAATTGAGGCTTCAATTTGTGTTTTTTGCACATGGGTATGCAACTCATGGGTCGCGCACACGAAGGAGGAAGCGCGGCAGACTGCCGCGCGAGATGCAGATCCGCCCGCGATCTTCCACAAAACCTAGCAGGCAGAAAATCCCGAGTTTCCGCTCTGCCGCATCCGGCAGACGTCTGCCTGCCATTGTAGCTCCCTTTCTGGCCTGCCCACGGACTGCGGCGCTCCGTCTAGCACTCTGCCCGAGTCGCTCTCTAGTCTCACCGTTCACGTTCGTGCTCACCTGCCTATCCTCCATAGCCATGGGAACAAAAGGATATTGATGAGAACTTAATGGGAACAAGAGGAATTTGATGAGGACTTTCTGGGAACTTTCTGGGAACAAAAGGATTTTGATGGGTTGTTGATGGGAACAAGAGGAATTTGATGGGAATTGTTTGGGAACTTGAGGAGAACAAAAGGATTTTGATGGGTTATTGATGGGAACAAGAGGAATTTGATGGGAATTGTTTAGGAACTTGATGAGAACAAAAGGATTTTGATGGCTTATTGATGGAAACAAGAGGAATTTGATGGAAACTGTTTTGGAACTTGATGGGAAATCAAGCCCCCACCCCTTCAAAAAGATAAGAAACATCCCTTGAGGGCATGTTTGCGCCACCCAATTTGGTGGCCCCTTCAAAATATAAGAAAAATCCCTGTGGGCATGTTGGTGCCACCCAATTGGTGCTCCTCGCATGCTTTATCCTAATGTGTTTTTTTTTTTAGGGACAAGCTACTAGGATAGGTGCTGCCCATGTATGGAATTTTTTAAACAAATTGCCTGGGTCGGGGAGAGAAAATTAGATGCAGCAGCTAAAAAGGTGGGCAGACAATGTTTTCAAAATCATGTGTGCGACCCATCAGTTGGACTGTGGGTGGCAGGCAGTCATTGGTGGGCTGCTGTTCCGATTCAATTTCGGTTTTTCGCACAATAGGCCTGCAACTCAGTTGGAATATGGGTGGCAGGCACTCATTGGGGTCTGCTGTTCTCAGTATTGATTGTGTTTTTATGATCTAAGAACTAGGCTGTGGGCCTTGTTTTTGGATAATAAGACTCATTTGAGAAGGGCCCAGGCCTAATCAACAACCACATTGGGAGTTACATCCCATCCGCGGTGGATGGAGATCCGCATTTGTTCCAGTACTCCAAGAGCCTTTTTGGCTCACTGCTTTCCCAATGGCCGTTCCCAGCTGATCCGGTCCCCCAAGAGCCTTTTTTGGTTCTGCAGAGAATGGTCATTGGGAACACAATGAAGCCAAAAACGCTCCAATTAACCTTTTTTTTTCTTTCCCCCACAGTTTTGGCCATGGTTGGGCTATGGGGGATAATAGCCCAAAGTTAAGACTATCGCCTATAATTGAGAGGTCCGAAAATTAAACCCAGACACCTGCCTGCTACATTGCGTAACATTTTTTGGCCACTGTGCAACACTCTGGAAATGGGTGTTGCAATGGTGGCACAACACCACCAACAGAAGTATTGTAAAATTCTTCACTTAAAAAAAATCCAAGTCATGGGAACAAAGTAATCAATATCATATGCTGTTGTTATTTCGCCCTGACTGAAGGAATGTATATGTAGCAGTTTTGTTCTCATAATTATCTGGTCTTCTCTCAAAACAATGGCACTGGACCCCTGTTGTTCAATTTCTGACTTAAACCAAATATGCAAGCTATTATCTATCTATGAAGGAAGGTAGTTTGTTTTGTTTTATACTTATGAGATCCACCGAACCAGGATGCTAAAGATTGTGTTCTTTGGAAAGCTCTCAACAAGGAGGGTGCATGGGCTTGTTTCCATGACATTTGGACTTGCTATGCAAAAGTTCTTGAATATTGAATGATTTCTTCACTGAAAATTAAATTAAATCGTAGCTGAAAATTTCGGAGGAATTCGAGTGTGCCTTTGGTGTTTTGGGAAAGATCTTGATAAACAGGATTTAATGGAATTCATTTGGTAAGATTTGGATTCACAATGTTGGAGATATTGATTTTTAAGTGATTTCTGCTGCTGAAAAGTCAAATAAATTCCCAAAAACCAGGTTTTTGGAAGGAAAAATCAGTTTAGGGTTGAGAACGTGGTAACACTTGGGCCAAGGACACAGGCCACACTAGTATGTGCTAAGAGTTCAAGTTTTGTATTGCATCACTGGTTTTCCATGCAATCTATCACGGACTGAGGTGTCCTGGAATTTTAAGCTTTTTCATATGTATTCCTGTCCCCTAACAAACCATGTGTGCAAAAGACTGCTTAGCCTGCAGCACCTAACACTGCACCATCCATTGGAAACCCATTATACTTTGGTTGTCGATGAAGCACAACTGAGTCACCGACGTTCCACCGTGATGACCTGTAGTGTAGACCCGCCTACTTTCGGCCTCACACTACCCAGGAATGACCAAGGACCTGTGTAAGTGGGGTACCCTAGGGAAGTAGGTAGGGAATGTAAGTGGTTATAATGTTGGTAAATTAGTAGGTGAGGCACTTGGTGGCAATTAGGTAGGCAGTTGTGTGTGAATGGTTAGTAGGTAACTGACCACCATGGTTAGCTATGATACAAGGGTACAACCAAAAAGTGCTCTCTGTCCACACACCATCCATCATGTGCAGTGCGCTAGTGGGTATTGCTTTAGTCTGACCCTTGATCTGCATACTTTCCATCAGTGGATAATAGGCCACTCTAAGTAACACTAATCTTAATGGCCTTTCTTTCTCCTTTTGTTCATTATCTGCTCGAGAAGGCACCCCTTAGGGACAGAGCACGCCTTTGGGGGCACATTGCTGGTGGAAAAGATTTAGATGGCCTCTGGGAGAGCATCAAATGATTTGGGCAGATCTGTGCCAGGATTGATGGACTCGCCAAAATTACTAGTGTTGCAGATGAGGAGGCATCACCTCCAAATTGAGGAAATGTGTTTGCGTGAATTAGAGCTCAAATATAATAATGGCATCAAAATACACAAGTTCCATGTCTTGATATTTATGTTAATTTTATTTAATTTCATTGCTCTTAGATTACCTCATTTCTTTACACATAAGAATTTATATTCCTTAAGGAATATTTAAAATGCAATTAAACCAAACTTGCATAGGAACAAAACAAAATGAGTCTCTGTTACTATGGAGTAGATCTTTGAATAAGTGGAATATCATGGTACCTTGGCAACTTCGACCCACATTTGTTAAATAAGTAGTTAATTTTGAAATTGTATTTCAACTTAGACACATCTACTTATTTAATTAGTGAAAAGAAACATAGTCCATCATCATGGACTGACTATAATTGATTCTATAATTATTACAGTTAGTTTCCTAGGGGCATAAAAGCTATGTTTTTGTGGTTTTGGTTTAGTCATATTGAACATATCCATTTTTGAGGGAGGCAAAATGGACAAAATTTATTTTGTGTTGTCATTTTGAACAAGAAGTTTAGTCATGTTAGTTATCTTGGTCACAATGTAAGGGATGTAAAAAACATGTTTTTGTTGTAGTACCTTTTATCCATCATGTCATTAACGATTGCATGTTATCTTTATACTTTTTTTAAATTGATTTTTTTCTTTTATTTCTTGTTACTTTAAGATGGGATCTATTTCTAAAAACCCTTTCAATATTATGGAGGAGGTGTGGTAGCATCAAGTATGTTGTGAGGAGAAAATCAAATTTTACATTAAACTTTGTTTGGATTATAGGGAAATCAAACTTGTGTTTGTTGTGTTGTCTTTGAAAATAACATCAAACAACCTCAAATCAATTTGCATAATAAATTTGATGAAAATCCCTCAAAATTTTGATATTTTTCCAATTATTTGTGTGGGGTGCATTCATGAAATAATGAATCAAAGGTGCACCTTGAATAAGGACTTAGGTGACTACTTATTTTGGAATATTCATGAAATATATTATGAATATTTTATTTATAAATTGAAAAAAACATCAAAAATCCTTTTGACTTAAATATATGTTGTGTTATATTATTATGTAATAATATGTTTTAAGAGTCTTCTCAAAATTATGTCATTTTCAAGTCCTTTTAAGTCCATTTAAAAGTTTAAATAAGTAACAAAAGCGTTGATTACAATATTTAATGAATATTTTTGAGTGTTTTATCCTCATTAGATTCATTGCAAATTATTTCACATGTTTCCATAATATATTAAAAACATTATCATCCAAGCACATTAAAAAAAGGTTACAATATTAATACAATTTTAATTTTTAAATGAAAAATTAAGCATTGGTTACACTTGTTATGGCTTGTTATTTTGTGAATGTACCATATGGTTGATCATTTGATTACCACGACAACAATATCCAATGACCTAGAAGCCAAGTTGGTCTTGTGGGCACCCTTTCATCAAGCATACCCTTTAGCTAATTTTGCCTTATATTGGAAGGAAGGATTTCATCTTCTTGATGATTTTGAAGCCTTTCTAATAGACTGTAGTGCAACTTTTGGCAACCATGACAACATTTGTTCAACAACAATGAAAATATGTTCCTTGTATTAATAAAATTAATCATTCACCTCCAAATTATAATAATTAACTTATGACATGAATTGGGATGAATATGTTTTATTAATCAATTGATCCACTGGGGTTTGGAAAATGATGTCAAAGATTTGATGTTGACAATGTCAAATGTTGAGACTTTCACAAAGTTAATTTTTGTTATGAGAAATGTGATAGTTTGTCTTTTGGTCTACAATACATGCAAATTGGATGCAATTTGATTCAAACCTTTTATACAACAAGAGAAAGATCAACATTGTTGGGAAGGCTTATGCATGTATGTGGTCAATCCAAAGACCATTAGGTTCATAACTACCCAATCAAGAAATGATGGTCATTTTGTTACCAAGTGAATGTTAAAGATTTAACAAAGCAAGATGAAGATGGTTGATTAGTTGGATAAGATTAACACATTTTGTTAATTTGAGTTTCAAATTACTTTTGGAAGGTAAAGACTTAGGATGTAGTTTTGAAATTTGATGAGGATTGGGGATTGTTTGTTTTTACATTGGGAAAAGAAAAATCTAGGGGATGAATTGTTAATGGAGGACCCTAGAATTTCTTCAAATCTAGAATTTGTGAATAATCAAAGTGATTACAATATGCACACAAACTTACCATTTGTGTACCAATCAACATTGTTAAAGTATCATGAACTAGTAAAACACTAAGATGTGGAAAATAACTACAATCCCAACATTCCAAAATGGGCAAATGTGAATTACCTAAGAACATCTATGTATGATGCTGCACATTTGGATGTTCTAGAAGAGGCATTACCATTTCAAACGAACCACAAAAGCAAAGGAATCCAAAACGTAGAAATCATGATTTTATGGATTCAGCCAAGTGGCTCAAATTCTTTCTAAAATTTGTGCATTTTATAGAATTAGAAAACATGTGATCACAGAATGTCCACAAATTGATAGGGAAATGAAGGATGGATTTGTTAGACATGTGGGACAACAAATGTTGGACATAAATTTTATAGAACAACAATAGTCAAGAGAATGGATTCAACATAGTTTAGAAGAAAGGACACAAGAAATTATTTTGGGTGAAAAACAATTTGTACTAAACAAACTAAGGATCCATAATCCTTCCAATTTGAGTATAACAGAACCTTTTATGTAAGACTAGACTTTATACCATTGAGAATATAGATGAATGTTGTATAATTGGAGGTTAGGTCACCTAGAAAGTTAACACCATCATCAAGAATGCCTAGAATGATGAGTGGGATACTTCAAATACTAATTATTATTTCACAAGAACAACAAATTATATATGTGATGCTAAATATTACTACAATAGTTTATAAGCTTAGACAAGAATTTAAGCCATCAAAAAAAAGGAAACAAACTAAGAAACTTAATTTATTTGTAAGTTAGAATTACAATACTTGAAAAATCAATTTATAATAATAATTATTTTTTTAAAAAATTTTAATTCTATAAAATAATCATAATTTAATTAAAATAATTAATGTTATGACCATAAGTACATGGATTTTAATATAAAAAATTAAAATATTTATTTTTTGTGACTATTTTTCATAATATATCATTTTTATAAATAATTATAAATGATTCTATTTATTAATTATAGGTTACACGAAAAATTTATTATTACAACATCAGTTTTTATATTATTACAGTAAAATAATTCAATTAATATAATTAATGTTACATTACTTTAAAATCGTTGTAATTATTTCTGAAAAACATTATTTAATATAGTAATTATAATTGCAAGAATTATTATATAGTAATTTTTTTTTGATAAAAAAATCTGCAATTACTTAGCTATGATAAATATGTTTATAGAGTTATTAAAGTTATTAAAAATATATTAATATATGTTCAGAAAATTATTTTATTTATAGTTATTAATTACCAATGGAAAAAACCATTTATAATAGTTATTTTAAAGTATAATAATTAAATTATTTTTACATTAATTATATTTTCTATAATTCGACCATATTTGAAAATATTTAAATCATTTATTTATATATGAATTATGTATTGACAAGTTGTGAATAACTAGATAGTTAATTAGTTAAATATTAAGAAGTTATTAGTTATTTAAATAATCGATAATGAAGAATTAATATTTGTAATGTATAGTTTATATTTTAAATATATGTGAAATTTAATCATGATTAATTTAAAATTTATTTATTTATTTAATGAGTCATGTACTTGAATTGTTTTAAATCTAAAAATTAAGAAAAAAAAGGCATGAAGAAAATTTTGAAGTTGCAACTTAATTTGTCAAGAAAGTGCAATTTCAAAATTTATCCCATATTGTTTGTTTTCCATTTCCAATTTTAACATTATATAAACAAGGGGTGTGGTCATCCAATCTCACATTAAAAAATGTGTGCACATGGAATGAGCCATCCAAAAAATTTAACCCAAATTTTTTTTAAAAATTATGCACAATTTTTAATTACCACCTCCCCAACTTAACTATCTACCTAATTAAGTAGGTGCTTAATTTAACCTACCCACCTAAGTTGACCCATGTACCTACCTACCTAAGTACGTACCTATATGAATAAGTATTTAACCTAGGAAGGTAGGACTTACCTACTTATCTTTTTACCTAAATAGGTAGGTAGGTATTTAACTTAAGTTTGTAATCACCTACTTATATGCCTACTTAAGTACTTACCAACCTAATATTAAATTTGTATTAAATTTTTTAAAATTGTCATGTGGCATTTTTACATTAGGCCATGTGTCATAATATAAATCATCCAAGCATGTGAATTGAACGTCTCATATTATTTCAAAATAATAATTATTATTATTTGAAATAATTATATATTGGAACATGTGGCAACACATCATTTGCCCTCAATAATGACTGAAATAGTCGCATCTTAATTGCATGTGACAATAGATATATAATGGAGTCAAAGAATGAACTTGTATTTGTTGACTTTTTTGTTCATTCAATACCTTTTATCGTTTGCAACTAATATCACATGCAACTTGTCCAAGGCGATTAAAGGGATTTTAATCACAAATGTCATTTGTGACTAAAATTAGTTATAAAAAACAGTTGAAAATACATGTTTTTTTTCTAGTGGATGTTAAACCATAAAAAATTATGCGAAGGAATACAAAACAAATGAGATCCACAACCCCAATAATGGTTACACACCATATTCCTTTTAAATTATAGAAGGAAAATAATTTTCAATACACAAGAATAAGAAGGGAATGAGTAGTTGTAACAAATGAAGGAAGAAAGGAATATATCACCATAGCTGGTCGTAGCAATTCAAGTATAACATTAGTAAACGCAACGTGATGAAATAGATGATATTTATGATTATCATGCACAAATGGTGCTTCATGAAGGTGCTATAATGAATGTACATGTAATACAACCACAAATAAATCAGCAACAGCCATAAGACAACTTCAATTATTATAGATGGTTTTACAAGAACCATCATTCAATGATTATCAACCAACTACAATATTAGTGCCACATAATAGACCAAAATCAACAAAAGGAAAAACTTGGGAAATTGGTCAAAAGTTATAGATGTGGGATAAAATGATGTCATTAAAGGACAGATTTAAAAAAGAAACACCATAGAACCTTAGACCCAAATTTGTAGAGGATATGGTAGTTGATGTCTTAAAGAGCAACAAACTTACTGAGATGTTTCAAGCAATGGTTATAATTAGACTAAAGATGGGTAATTTGGGTTTAAAAGTGCAATCATTAAAAAACTAGATTAACCATAATTGAAGGAGAAAAATAAATATTACATAAGCAAATGCAAATGGAACATGAAGGCCATGAGGAATATAAGAAGTGAATGGGTGGTTGGAAGAAACATAAAATAGAACTGGAAGAGAAATTGAATGCTAAAATGTTAGAGTTGACCATAGGGAAAAAATAGCTAAAAAGGAGGATGGTCGAATGGTCGAATGGACAACTCTACAAAAGGAATGTCACGAACTAAAAAATAAATAAGACACATGGAATGACATAAAACAATAATACTGAAAGGTAATGATAGACTATAAACATAAGGAAGGATTGGAGTTATGGGAGAAAGAATTATGGTTGTAGAAGTTGGAGACTTTATATTACAATTGAAAAGATGTTTTTACAAATTCTACATATGAAGTCTATGGTTGTAGAAGAGGAATTCCATTGACGGAAGGCAAAAGAGGAGAAGGAGAAGGTAATTTTGGAAGTCTTAGCACTATAGAAGATGTTAAAAACCAAGACAAAGTTAGATGTTTAACGGATTAAAATCCTAAAAACTTGATCACATGAAGTACATCACGATGTGACCAATAATAACTAATCAAAAGCACACCATCACCTAATATTAATGTAGTCACAATTTGTTTCCTAAAATCACCAACCAATCTTAAGTCCAAACCATGAATTTTATTGGCTTCTAATGACCATTTTCACAAACTTAACTTGATCACATGGGTGATCAATTGATTGGTTGTGCAAGGTATAGTCCAACATTGACAAGTTTTACAAATTAAGTAGATTCAAATCTAAGTTGAGTAGTTCAAATTCCAATCTAGCTTAGTTTCAAGTTTTGTTCAAATTGTCACTCAAGCTTAGCTAGGCAATTGAATTCTTTTCAAAAATTGAATTAGAACTTAAATAAAAGGTGTTGCCTTATTTTGAATATATTCAAATTCTCTAGGTAGATAAATATAATTTTATTTATTTATAAGTACAAGTTGATAACACAAGTATATAATGTTGATAAAAAATATTATATTATATTATATCATAATATAATATTTTACTTGCTTTTTATTGGCTTTGAATGGTTATACATAATTCTAATGATGAAATTTTGAAGAGATGGTATATGGGTGATTTTGCATAATTTTTTGTAGGCTTTTTAAATCTATCATATGGTCGTCCTTCAACAATTCTAGGGAAAATTCTAGAAACAACTCCTAACTACTTCATTCTTTTACTAATAATTATCTCATTTTTATTTATTTATTGTTAATAACTATCTCTCTCTTTTACCTTACCCACCATGGATATAATGTTTAATATAATTTTAAATTGATATAAATAATAATGAGATATTAAAAATCAAATGAAAACATGATAAGAAAAAAAAAAGGGGTTGAATGTCACTGGTAGTGCACAGCAATACAGAGCCCAGGTTAATATTATATAATTTATATCTCAAATTATGTGGACTAGTTGAACATTGAAGTAATATTACATCAAAAAATTATTATTATGTTGAATTGTTTGTAAGGAGATGAAACCAAACTTGGTCTTAAA
>Ga0209611_10002038_pt1 | contig 35331 bp, 32 predicted proteins | sample S1TSphgellanicum_3_FD_187693 | JGI IMG/M metagenome (GOLD analysis project Ga0209611, IMG submission 187693) | Host-associated microbial communities from peat moss isolated from Minnesota, USA - S1T2_Fc - Sphagnum magellanicum MG (SPAdes) (version 2) | ecosystem: Host-associated > Plants > Peat...
CTTGTAATAGTTTTAAGGAATGGGGGTGAGGAATGATGAGGTTAGAAGGTTAGAATTTAGAGAAACTTCACAAAAAACCTCTCAGGTTTCATAGTATAACTTCCTAGTTATTTAGCTGCAGAGCCTAAGATTTGGTAGGTAGATGCGCCTTGTTGTTAGCTTTCCAGAGAGCTATAGCAAGCTAGATTTGGACAACATATGTGGGAGAAACAATTCTCCAAGTGACTGGGGGTCTGCAGTTGAGTTGGACCAATTTCCTTTGCAAAACCCTCTCGGGTTTCGTAGCATAACTTCCTATTTATTTAGCTGCAGATCTTAATATTTGGTGGGAAGGTGCGCCTAGTGGTTAGCTTTCCAAAGAGTTAAAGCAAGCAAGATTTGGACAACCTATGTGTTAGAAACAATAATTCAAAGGCTTGTTGGTTGTAGCCAAGTTTAAGAAGGTGTTGAGTCCATAATTGTTCATTAAAAGGGGTGACAATTTGATATAAGGTTCTAGGATTTGGAATGTGTGAATCTAAATAACGAATCTATCAATGTTGAATCATGAATGATGCTTGGAAGGCAAAATAATTAACTTCATCTATGAACGCAACCTAATAACTAGACATACATTCGCATTCGTCCTTCATTGGTAGCATTTGTGCTTTCAAGCATAGTCACCTTGTAGAACCGGAGGTAGAGGGACAAAAGTTGCCTCACATGGACGAAAATTGAATGGCCCTGCACCCCCATCCAAGCAATACATACTGTCTAAAACTAAGCAAGTAAAATATCCATTTGTATGTTTTTCAATGTAATTTCAATAAAATTCTTCTCACCAATTGAGGGTTTAATTGAGAGAATCTCCACCATAATACAACCCAAACAAGCTGGCCGGCTACCTTGACATTAAAATGTGCTCACATTACAACAAATGCACTTTCCTGAAGTAAACAATATAGCGAAATAAATATTCATTCTCAACAATGAACCTTACATATCAAACAATTAATAAATTGTCATCGCCAATACCCTGGTAACCCCATTGAAAGAATGTTTTGTGGTGTGTCCACTTTTACTTGCACTAGTGGTTTTCAGAAGCACTCAACTAAATGTTCTCTCTAGCTACCTGCAAAGTGCCCTACCAAACGTCATGAAGGTACCATCCATCCAATTGTAACTACTTTATTACCAGTCACTCCTCCTTGTCCACCACATGTTCAATTAAGCCTTCATTCTAGGCCTAAGTATCATGACTAATGTTCAAATTTCCTATTCTCTTCTTTAACAGAAAAGAAACTCAGCAAAATTGAGGCATTGGTACCCAAGTATTTATTCAATCCTTGCCTGTCATGCTGCTACAACCAAGTCAAAATGTTGAACCTTCATTGATTCTGGTTGCAAACTGCCAGTTCACATCTTTCACCTCCATATCTATCGACCTACCATAAAGTTGAATGTAATATTTGCAGGCATCAGATTGGATGTTGGTCAAAGGAAATCAATCCATGGAGGCTCATACCTCTGACTGGACAATTGAAAGTAATATATGATGCACATCATTTGCCATGGCTTTTGTGTCACCACACACATATATGTGTGCACCCTCAGATATTAATCTCCATAAGTCACTTGCTTGCAACAAAATAAACCATAGACAATTAGGCTACAAAGTACATTTTGAACTTGTAAACCCTAAACCAACATCAACTAGAATTGCACTATGCATCTGAAAATGAACCATCGCAGTTCATGATTATTAGCCCGATGTAAGCATGAGTTAAAAGGCTACAAATAGGTACAAAACTCTTGTGACCACTGAAGGTGCAAAAGCAGAAATAATTTGAACCCTCAAGCCATTGAACACAACCTAAGGTATACCTAACAAAGTGGACTATCCTGATTACTTGTCCTGTTCTTTCATGACCCCTTAGCACTTGAACAAAACAAGATACCTAGCATGTATGAAGCAGAAGACTATCATACAATGCAAGTCAGTTACTAGAAAACACTAGAAATGCCAAAGAAGACAAACTAGCCATGATGAAAGAATAGGGGGTTCTGTTTGAGAAACAGACAAACTGCCACTACCAAAGGCTATCCCCAGTCTGACATTTGGGGTAGTCTCAAATGAGTAGAGAACACCCTGCCCATCCAAGATTGGCATAATCTGTAATTGCAAAATACATCACAACCAACTCCAAAATCAAATAGGTCCCTGCAACATTGCAGCGTAGTGACTCAAATGCACAAAGTGGATTCCCTTGTCTTAGTAATAAGGAGTAAAAGTGAAGACATACATCACCCTTTATGTGAAGACTGTTGATCATAATGCGAGCAACCATGTCATGTAAGGGCCCTGCAAGCCTAGCTGTAAGTAGCACGTTCATCTCATTGGTATCCTAGTCAAACCCCATGTGCAATACTGGCTACAATGGCAACATTGAAGGATATCACACCCAATAGATTGCAGAGACAAAACACGATTCAAGGGCCACTTATTCTTCCCAATGGCATTTAAGGAGGAAGAACAATTGGGTAGAAACTACTGGAAGAGGTCATATAGCATAGCATACAGGAGCACTACAGGGAGAATCATACCTAACCACCACTCTCCATGGACCAATATGTATGTTGCAGGCCAAGCATGGGTGGTGCTATCCCTAGGTGGAAATCCTGTACCTCTAAGCTTTGCTGTAGTCACCAATAGCCACATTCTCATCCATGTGATCCTACCCACAACACTGCAGCTGATAAAAGACCTACTTGATGTCACAGGACAGGTTGAATCCATTATGGAAGTAAAACATTGATTGTTCACTTCAAGGTGTCGAAACCACTTTAGGGAGTTCTTCCTATTGTTGGAACTTTATGTGAGCCATGGATTATAGCTCAACAATTAGTTAAGCTTTAGTTCCGTAATTTTCCTTAATACTAATGATTTGAATGTTTATAAGCCTCCAAGTAGTGATTATTAATAGTTGAATCACCTTTTGTGATATTTCTAACCATATAGTACTTCTTTATTTCAGTTGATGTAACGCTTAATCAGTTAAGCAGCTAGTAAACCTTTTAAAACACATTATCCCTTTTATATTGTAGAGAAGGGAAAAGGGATGTAGAATTAGATGTGATTTATTGATATATAGGGAATACAAGCCCATAATTAACAATAGCATTTCGCCATGACAAGGTTAAGTTAGTTTAATTTCACTTATATCAGACTTTTAAATATAATCTATTTAAACTTAAGTATTAACATTTTCGCCTGAGTAGCCTCAGGTGAATTACAACTTTATAACCGATTTAAAAGATAGATCACAATTGCAAAAAATCTAGAATGCGACGAATGGTGCGAGCGAGGTACTCGGTTCAATGCTCCATGGGAAGGGGGTTGATTGGCCCTCATAGCCAACGATAATGGCCATCACCGGGAACCCACATTCGACAATGGAAACGGACATCATCATCTTCGCATTGACATTCTTCAAACCTTTCTTGCACGGCTCCACGAACAGGAACAAATTCTAAATAGATTGCTAAAGCATGTGGGTTAAGAGACAATCGACAATCCCATGCCGAACGATCGACTTGAGTGCACACCACTCACCTGGGCGGTTCTTTTTCGCGCGACCATTGAGAAATAATCACATTGAGCGGTGCTTCTTCAAGCTCTTCTTGTTTTACTGGTGCAACTGGAGGATTCGAAGGCGTAGCGACATCATTCGCCATGACCAGTTCTCACCTGCATCGACAAAAACCAAAAAGGTAGTACAAACAATGTGGTACTTGCGTTCAGAAAGGGTCGAGGCCTTTTTATTTAACAAATTAGGGTAGGCGTAAGGTGTGGGAATGACGGCGGAACCTCATGAAAATTCGAACATCCTAGATCTAATGGATTCATCAAACCCTAATTTCGACAGCGGATCTAGAAGTATGTGGAGGTTTTTTGTGATGCAAATTTTACTTCCAATTTATTATGTACTACATAATTAGTAGTGCATGGTAAGATAAATAGGTAGGGGATATCAAAAGAATAAATGGTACACGGGGATGTTAGTTCAATCATTGAATTAGTCAAGTAAGAATTCAAGGACGTTATTTGTTACTATCGATAAACTATCCTAGTAGTTAGTTACTTGAAGTAATTAGGATGAAGAAGTAGGATGTGAAGGTCAACAGACGGAAATGATAACGATCAAACTCAAGAGACCTCATCAAGATATCCAAAATAAGGGAAGGGATGAATCCTCTAATCTCATTAGTCATGAGGATTGTCATCTTATTTGATTGGAGGATGGAATATTTCTTGTGTCTCATTGGGCCCAAAAATTTTCATCCTAAACTCAATTGGATGGCAATTTATTCTCAATTCTCATTAGCTCTAAAAGGATGAAGAGGCCATTGATTAGAACAAAGGATTTCAAAGCTTTCATTGGACAAGGGGAACAAGTTCAAGGAAGGTCATGGAGGCTTACCAAGGGAGAGGGTATTGTGTGTATGTGGGAAGAAAAAAAAAAGGAGGGGAAAGTGTGAGGGAGAATTTTTTAGTTCTTATGTGTGGAGAGGTGTTCATGGAAAAGGTGTGTGCAAGAATCAAATAGAGAAGGAAGTTGTGTGTAACAAGTACTTGTAACAAAGCCTCTAGATTTTTGGTTCAATTGGTTGTTCCTCCCAAATCCACCGTTGGATTTGTGTCAAAATAAAACCAGTATTAGTTTGGAAGGTGTAAAAGGTTCTCCCCAAATTTCAGCATCATCGGGTTTGTTGTCAGGGAGCTAGACTGGTTGGAAGTAGAGGGTGTTGTAGTGGAGTTCATGGAAGGATTTCCATGACAAAACCTTTGGATTTTTATTTCAATTAATTTTTCCTCCCAAATCCACCGTTGGATTTGTGTCAAATTTAAATCAGTCTTAGTTTGAAAGGTGTAGAAGGTTCTCCTCAAATTTCAGCATCATCGGAGTTGTTGTAAGGGAGCTACACTAGTTGGAAGTAAAGGGTGTTGTAGTGGAGTTCATGGAAGGATTTCCATGACAAAGCCTCTGGATTTTTAATTCAATTAATTTTTCCTCCCAAATCCACCGTTGGATTTGTGTCAAATTTACATTAGTCTTAGTTTGAGAAGTGTAGAAGGTTCTCCTCAAATTTCAGCATCATCGGAGTTGTTGTAAGGGAGCTACACTTGTTGCAAGTAGAGGGGGTCGAATTGTTTGTTTTTTTCCTTCAATCTAAGCAAAGTGGTTTCTAGTTCAAAACGTAACTGTTGATCAATAAAAATAAAAATAAAAATAAAAACTTATGAAATTTTGTAACATGGCTCCTTTTATATTAACTTTCCAAAAATTAAATGCATGTTAGATTAAGAGGTTATATGTAGATGTTATGACAAATGGATTGGAAGGGTTTCAACCATCAAGCGTGACATTGGATTAAACATCAACATACGGCTCCTTCATAGTATTCCATCATGGTGAGTTATGATTATCTCACAATGTCTTTGTATCTTCAAATTGGACACAACACACTAGATCCTTAGTGAATTTCATTACTTACCTTGAACCACCTTACTTGTTAGACTACAACTACATAGTAGTTCCACTTCCAACCGATTTTTTTGTGAGTGCATATCTTAATGGTGAAGGTGTGCAAGAATTCCTCACACTTTAGTTCAAAAATTTATTTATATATCAATTCAAGTGTAAGACTTGGAGTTTTTTTTCACTTTACCTATATATAATGCATGTATATTTTACATAATTTATATGGAACAATATAAATGCAATGTTGTATTGATTTGCTATGAATCAATGTCAAATCAATGGTATTAGTTGTTTCAACATTTATCAAATGCAAGATTTGATTTATATTGAATCAACGTTTGTTATTTACCCATTTGATATTGCAGCATTTCATAGGATTGTATTAATGTTGTAACAATGAGTACCATTGTTTTAACATTTTTAATGTGTTGATTTTATGTGATATGCAACAACATTGAAAATCCACCTTTATGAAGGTTGTAATAGCGACAATTCAATAGCTAATCAATTTGTGTTTTCTCAGCATTGATAAGATCTTGTTCATTGAATGTGTGTTGAAAAAATGTAAATTATGTCAAAACAATCCCAATGCTAACTCAATACATATTGTTGTGATGCCATCAACATATTGTATCAATTACCATATCAGCATTGAATCTTTAACATATAGTCATGAATTTGATGACTTATTAATGTATGTTGTGCCAATGTTGGTCATATTTTTTTCATTGGTTTAATATTGATAAGATGTCAAATACTTTAGTATTATATCAATGCCATTTCAGGACATGTTGTTACAATGTCAACTTAACATCATATCAATGATTGTATCAACATTGAATGTTGAACATATTGTTAAGGTGTTGTAAAAGCACTCATACAAAAAAGGGGCAAGTTTGTGATGTAGACAAATTAATTGATGCTGGATTTATCTACCCCATTAAAACTACATAGTGGTTATCTCTTTTAGTAATTGTACCTAAAAGAAATGGGAAGTTACAAATATGTGTGCATTATCACAAACTGACTGCCCAAACCAAAAAGGATCCATTTCCTTTACCCTTTTTGGATTTTACCCTAGATTCTATAGTTGGACATGATATGTATTCTTTTATGAATGGTTATAGCAGTTATAACTAGGTTAAAATGGCCGAATAGGACAAAGACAAAACAACATTCATTTCAAAATGGGGTGCTTATGCTTACAACTTTATGTCGTTTGGGTTATGTAATGCCCTTGCTACTTTCCAAAAACTAATAACAAAACATTTAAACCTTATTTTTTAAAAATTATGCAAGTGTTTTTGGATGATTTTAGTGTATATGGAGACAAGAAGATCATTTGGAACAATTTTTTAAATGCCTTGAAGAGTGTAGGTTGAATGGGATTAGCCTTTATCTTGAAAAGTATGCATTTTGTGTAAATTTGGGAATATTGTTAGGATACATAGTATGTCGTGACAATCTAATGGTAGATCCATGTAAGATTACAACAATTACCACTATGCTAACACTTACTAATCTGACAAAAATAAAATAATTCCTAGGAGTAGCTAGTTTTTATTGACACTATTTTTGAGACTTTGCAAGTAAAGTAGCACTAATGTGCAAATTATTAAAGAAGGATGAAATTTTTTTGTGGACAAAAGCATGTGCCAAGTCTTGGGAATGGATGAAGGCATCTATGACAAGCTTACTTGTACTTATTGTACCTCGCTAGAAGTTGGAATTCCATGTGCATACAGATGCATCAAATTTTGTACTAGGATCATGTTAAGTCAAAACCCAGATAAAACTATATATAGACCAATTTACTATGCTAGTAGATTAATGAAAAATGGAGAAAAAAACTATATAACTACTGAAAAAGAAACATTAACAACGAATTACATTGTCAAGAAATTTAAACATTTTCTTTTGGGAAATAGCTTCACATTCTTTGTGGATCATCAAGTTTTGTTATATTTGGTTAATAAACTAATAGTCATTGGCCAAATTGCTAAAAGGTTACTATTATCACAAAAATTTGATTTCAAAGTAATATTTAAGCCAGGTTAGGTGCATTTTTTACTTAATCAATTATCTAGAATTAATCATGAAGAATTAGCTATTGGAGTTGAAGATCCATTGTCAAATGCCCAACTGTTTGGCATAGAAATTGATTGGTATGGACAAATAAATAATTATATCAAGAAGGGTTATTTTGACGACGATATGCCCAAAGAAGAACAAAGTCAATGGGTGATTAAAACAAGACCATACACGTTATATGATGGCCATTTGCACAAACTAGGGCTAGATGGAGTGTTGAGGTAATCTTTAACACCCATTGAAGCCTCTAAAGTCTTGGAAGAATTCCATGAAGGGCCAATTGGAGGTCATTATGGTAATAATATTACAGTGAAGAAAATTATGTCAATAGCTATTGTTGGCCAACTATTCACAAAGACGTTGGTGACTTGTGCCAAAGATGTGGCATCTGTCAACAATTAAAACCTATGTGGTGAAATGGCAAGGGACCACTTAAACCAGTTATGGCATTTGAACCTTTATGAAATGGGGTTTAAATTTTATGGGACCTATCAAACCCATAGCTAAAAATACTAGTAACCAATATATCATTGTAACCCCTGACTACACCACTAAGTGGGTAGAGTCTAAGGCTCTTAGGGACAACATAGTAAAGAGCATAGCTAAATTCATTTATGAAAACATTATAACTAGGTTTGGATGTCCCACCCACTTTGTTAGTGATCAAGGAAGTCATTTCATTAACAAAACCATTGAAGTACTTGTGGAGGAATTTATGATTGTACATCACAAGTTGACCCCCTACTATCCACAAGGGAATGGACAAATTGAATTGATTAATACAACCTTGGGAAAGATTTTGGCTAAAGTAGTTAATGTTAATCATACCAACTGGGACACTATGCTCTTTACATCATTATGGGCATATCGAATAACATATGAAATTACTACACATTTTATGCCATTTGAATTGGTTTATGGCACTCAACTTGTGATGCTAGTTGAATTTATGGTCCCCACCAAAAGAATTAGGGATATACCAATAGAAGATCTTGATCAAGCCATCCATGTAAGAATGGAAGATCTAGTCCGATTGAATGAAAAACATTGGCGTGCGATGAAAATATTAATCATATACAGTTATTCAAGAAGGAAAATTGGGATGACAAAGGGAAACTCAAAAGTATCTGTGAGGGTGATTTAATTTTGTGGATGCTTAAAATAACTAAAAGCAAGGGAGGTAAATTTAAGTTACCTCGAAAGGGTCCCTATAAAGTACCAAAAGCTTTTATTAATAATATTGTTGAATTAATTACTTTGGGTGATGATGAGGTAAAGAGAGTAAACATCAACAAGTTAAAAATAATATCATTCCAAAAATGTAGTGGTTAATGTTATGGCGGCTAATGTTTACGTTGAAAGATATCGTAGTAAGTACCATTAGAACAAATCTCCAATTACAAAACCTAAAAATTCATCTAGGTTTGTGCCCAAACCTATAAAATTTCCATGGATAGATTCCATACCTAAAATCATAGATGATGAGTATTTTTGGGTAGAGGAAGACAAGTCAACAAGTAATGAGTGAAAAATAAGAAGTAGTTGTTACAAAGCCAAATTTTAAAAAGAAAAGTTATTACACCCTACCAACTATGCCTTGAGAGAAAAAGGCTATAGGAAAATTTATTACAACCACATAAGTTAGACCACACAAGGAAAAACAAAGAGGCTATTATTAGGATGTTGAAGACACCATTAAATGAACTATGACCGATATGGCCTTTGGAAACTTTATTGAATCCTAGGGAGTTAATAGAATTGAAAAAAATTAAGCATTGTTATTACTTGTGGAAGAAGTGTTCTAGAAGAGATAATGAATGTGTGAGTGAATGGAACACCCAAACTAGGGAGATTTTTGCACAAAAAAATCAAAATAGAATTGAAAACTTTGCAGAACCATCTATGACTTGGTTCAAACCCATTACAAGTGAGTTTAATGGTAAAGCAATATTTGAAAAATATGAGAAAGGATGAGTTTTATTTAGTTCTAAAAAATCAAGTAGGCAAGGAGTTGTTTGTGAGTGAGGAGACAATGTAAAAGATAGTGGAAAGGAATCAAACGACATTGAAGATAATAGCTTTGAAGCAATAGTACCTATGAAGGCCAAAAGTAAAGGAGAATTTTTAGAGAGAAAAAATGGAGGAATAAACAATGTTGTGAAGAAGTCGACTTACCACTAAAAGACTTTCAAGAGATTTTCAAGCAAGAATGCAAAAAGGAAATTCTTGAACGTGACAAGACCCAACTGTAAATTTGGGAATACCTTAAAAGAAAACAATAGGAAAGGTTGGTTCCTAACATTATGAGGAAGTAGCATTGTCTTGAAATTTTAGTATTACAATTAGGGTTCAACTATTTCTTTGTACGGATATACAAAGAACTGTCGAAACCACTTTACCAATGTTACATTGCTATTTTTTGGAACCAAAAGTTCGATTTGAATAAAGAGCATGTTCTTAAGGTTGACGAGATGAAGCATGAACATGAAGTTGATGTTGGCATGACTTCTATAATAAATATTAAGTGATGAAGGATCAAACTAGTAGAAAAGTTGATGATTGTGGTTGAGTTAAGGAATGTTACTTTCTTGGGATGTATTCATGTTAACATTTCGGCCTTAGACACTCAAGAAGGAGCATGGGCTAAGGAGGTGGGTCTTGAATCATTGAAGAAACTCGATTGGACTCACATCAACGAACCTTTGGTGAAAGAATTGATTTGTAATTTCAACTATGACGACTAGTAAGTCAAATTATAGGGATGACAAATTGATATAGGCAAGGAGGGAATAGTGAAGGTATTCAAATTACCTTGTGAAGGACTAATGGCAGGAACACGGGAAGGGTACAATGGTGTTGTTGCCACCTATTTTACATGTATACAACAAGAATATTATGTTTGCAAATTAAAGTATGTGATTACCTAAGCAGATGGGAAGGCAAAAGTTGGAAGATTAGAAGCATTGACAGATATCCTGATGTTTTGTCAAGGCAACAGGTTCACCTTTGGTTTTTTAGTTTCTGTGATGTTAGTTACTGAAAAGGAACTAGTGAATTGGGCAACATGGTTTTTTCAAAAGTTGTAGAATGAATTAGTAGCAGTTCAATGCAAGGCTGGAAAGTTGATTAGCACTCGAATCGGACTTGTCCTCACCATTATAGGATATTATTACTGAAAGTTGTTTGCCAAGGAATAAGAGAATGTTGTAAGAGAAAAAAAGAAACTTCAAAAGCGGGAGGAGAAGATCATCGTGGATGTCAATGCCATTATATTAAAAAATAGAAAGAAAAAGAAAGGAGCATCATTAGCAACTCTAAGCAAAATGATCACAAAAATATCATTACCTCAAGAGGGGGATATATGTAAGTCTGCTACAAATGTCGATAAGCCTGTTACAGCATCCAATGCTGTGAACAAGGTTCTAGAAGTAGCAGTTGGAGAATATCAAAGTCTAAGCAATGTTGACACAAAGCAAATTATTGAAGTAGAGATGTTACAAGAAGTGGTTGAAGATTAGATGTTGGAGGAGAAACCTAAAATGTTGGAAAATAATGTGGTGATGATAATCAATCAACAAGGAAAATGGGTACAATAACAAAAGGAACCATTCCATCAACTATTAGAGAGGGAGGTTTTGCAACAACATACGGAATAAAGAATTTGGGAATAATAACCACCAAAAATTGTGTAGTAGAACACTTAAAAGGAATTTGCAGCCACCAAAAGAAAAAGCTACACAATAAGGTGAACATAAGCTTTTACCATATCAAGCAAAAGAAAGCTAGTTCCATCATAGCTCAAGAGGGAATGGTGTTGTCATATTGAATAGAACAAAACAATTGGGAAAGATGAACAACATTAATGTTAATGAAGAACTAAGCTGTATGGTTGAGTAATTTAAGGAAATAACCCTGAAAGTTGGAAATAGAAATTGTGTTATGACAACACAAATTGCAGAGCTACAAAGGAAGAAGGATGCTTTGGCAACAATTAGAAAAAATACAAAGTCAATTATTAAACCAAGTATAAAAGTAGGAGTTGGAGCAACATCAGAAGCATATGGAAAAAAAGGTATTGGAGTTCACAACTCATAATGAATTTCTATTCAAGGAAAGACAACAATCCAAAGTGAAAATTTCTAAGTTGGAGAGAAGAAATAATCAATTAGATGTAAACATGAAACAGAGAGAGTCAGCCAAACTAAAGATAAAACAGAAGTTGGAAGAAATAGCTGAGAGACTAGGAGTAACAGAGGAGAAGAATTTGGAGTTACACAATGTGATTTCTAAAATAAACCATTAAGGAGAGGAATTATGAAGTATCATTTGTATGTAGAAGAAAATTGTAGAAGAGTAAAAAGAATTTTTGCTCAAGGTATATACAAAGATAAAACAACAAAGTTTGGAAATTCAATCCTTCAATGCAGAATAGTGGAGTATGTATGAGAGATTATAGGAGATGGAAAGGATAATGTAAAAATAGGAGAGTGTGCTAGCCTCTTAAAAGGAGGTAGTTGAACAAGCTTGGTGGACTCATTACCAAGATCAAGAGGTGTTCATGGCAAAAATAACCAAAATTTAAAATGAGGTATAGATGACTCAAATTAAAGTGCAGAAGTTTCAACTACAAAATAACATAGATTGGGAAGCTATTGCTGTGGCAAACTAGGTTAAGGTAAAATTATATGATCAATTGATAGAAGGTCTTGTTGAATTAAAGGAAGCTCTAGAAAAAATTGAAGTTGAATTCAAGAGGTGGCACTTTAAATAAGTCAAAAACTAATGATGTTAGTGCTTTGGATGTGGCATATCAACAAATAACACAAGATGAAAAGACTGAAGATGATATTGCCATAGAAGGAGAAGCTAAGCAAGTCTAGGAGGAAGGCAAATCAAGTAAAGTAGTCAAAAAGGGGAAAAAAATTCCTACAAATGTTGATATAGTGGATATATCTAATGAAGATGAGACCATCCCATTATCATAACTCTACTTTCATAATGCAATCAAGGAAGAACTTGGTAATGCAAAAATAGGTACAAACTAGGTGGGAACATTTGATGAACAAACTAAGGGATTTCAAAGGTCAAAAGTTGGTACATGAGGAGAAGGAGTGGAGATTAGAATGAGGAAGCTTATTTTTGGAGCTATGCCACCATAGATAAAACATCCTACACTAGTAGATAAAGCATGTATTAAACCTTATATATGAGGAATGATATGTTCCACATGATGTTAGAAATGGAGTACATCATGCCAATGATTCTTGTTCTTGATATGTACTATTTGGTGCATTGTTTCCAAATCTATTTACAGGTAGGAGTAGCACCACCTATGTTGGGAACACACATCACAAAAGACTGGTCTCTTTTTATGTGGGCAATAAATGATCTGGAGTGGAGAGAGTATCTATCATATTACATTGTGTGTTGCTATATCCAATACCACCAACCTAGAGGATACAAGGCCCTGGAATTTGAGGTAGGGTGTTTAGGACTTTATGCTCTATGACATTATTGTAAGTTGGAGATTACGTATGAAGACTATTATCGTCGCCATCAAACCTTTACATCCAACCAACCCACTTATGTATCAAACCATGTCAAAAGCATAACTAAGGATCAACTTGAGAAGTGGGAGCATGTTATGAGTAATTGTTAGGAGTTAGTTTGTCTCATTGATGTTGGAGATTGTGCCATGACTTCTATCATCTTGATGATTGCCAAAAACAAGCTAACCAAATATTTTGTTCAAGAAGCCCACTTGGGAATTGATGAATTATTTTTATGAATAATTATCCTAACGATGCAACAATTGGTGGAAAAGTTGTCCAAATGACCGCATCTTGGTAAGATCATTCATTACCAATAGTGTTTGTCACACCCTGTGAAGATCGATTAGATTGGCAAATACCTTCAAAGGCAACAGATTACATGTACCAAGGAAGGAGTTGAGTATTTAGATAGTGAGATTGGCAACTATCTAACTTTAACATAGTTGGTACTTTATGCCAAATCAAGATGTCCTAAGAATTAATAATATGTAGTGAAGTAGGAAGACTGTTGCAAAATGCTAGAACTTATGCAGCTATGTGGGGACATTACAACATTAAGAAGGGGATAATGTAAGGGAAATACTTAGGCATGTTGGTAGAGTAATAATATTAGATAGAATCCTAACAAATATTTTTTGTACTATCAAAATGTAGTAGGTCAATAGGTCCATATAAGTTAAATTTATTTTGTCGATATGATTTATAGATTGTTGTAACTACATAATGATATGACACAAAGTATTTATGATTACTTCTTGTAATTGCTAGAGGGCATGTCGGATTTGAAGTAAGTTTTTCATATGAAACTTTGTGGGTGTTTATTTTTTGGAGTAAAAACATTGAAGTTTATATGGGAGTGAAAAGATTATTTTGTGAATGGAATGTATGGATATTTTTCTAATGAAGCTTGAACATTTCTTTTAATTTGGTGTATTGATTCTCATTTTCAATTAATTATATGTTGTAGTAAATTATAGTTCTGCAACAATGTAAGGAAATTGTCCAACAATTTAGTCGTCTTAATTAATATTTTTACTTGGTATTTATATTAATGGAGTAGGACAAAAATCTAGAACAATGCATAATTGTATCGCTAATATTTATGTACATTAATTTAAACAACCTTTAAATAAAGCCCCAACTACCTTAATTAATCTAGGTAACTTTTAAGGAGCTATTTGGATAATTTAAACACCCTTTGGCTAAGCCCATAAGCACCTTGGTTACTATAGGCAATCCATAAATATGCCCCAAAGTAGCATAGGTAACTTAAACGCCCCCTAAGTACACATTTAGGTACCTTAATCAACTTAGGCAACCCCCTTTTGTAGCCCTTAGGTACCCTATCTAGGTTAGGAAATCCCCCAAGGAAGTCACTTTTTGTATATTTTAAGAAGAATTTAAAGTTTAAGAATATTATAATGAAATATTTTAAAAATATTTAAAGTATATTTTGAATATAATTTCATAATGGATTGTATGAATTTTATTTATGTTGGAATACATGATAAATCTTTTTAATAATTTGCAACTTATAATTTCTTTCACATTCTTTGGAATAAAATGGAAGTGATTTCCTCAAGGGCAACCTTTAGGCATGCTAAGTAGCTTAGATAGGTAGGCCTTTAAGTAGCCTACATAACGTAGGGTAGATTGAGTAGGTCATTTACATGGTAGTTCAAGAAAAATGTTTATTAAAATGTGGTTCCAATCCATATTACATAAAGAAAATGTTGGTGTGATAATAGGAATTTCATTGTTCAACATGAAGGTGAAAGGATCAAATCCCTACTATTACAAACTATTTTCTTTAGTCTATGCTAGGTAATTTAAATGTTTACTTCATGCCAAATGTTTAGCCTGAATCTCCCATAAGTCAAGGTGATTAGTTTAAACCACTTTGTTCCTTAGCCCATGTTTTAAAACTAGGTGCAACCTGAATTAAACACCTTTGACTAAACAACATAACGTAGGTCAACCAAGGTAGGCCATGTGATGCCATTAGTTCAACTTGGAACTTACCATGTGTCAACATTTTAGTGATGACTTTTTAGGTGTTCACAAGTTTTCACATTTTAATCATAAAACTAATTGCAAATGACCATGTCACATAATTGTATATTAGTACATATTTTAGTCATAAAACCCACTCATGTAAATGATCTTGGGGCGGACATTAATTAAAAAAAGAAAAAATGAGTAAAAATATAGAATGCAATATATTGGTTGTTGGGTAAAAATTATAAGTTAATTAGCTTAAAAAAGGGTACATTTTATTCAAATAATCAATTTAATTATAATATAGGATATATAATAATCTGAAATAATGAATTATAATTAGTATAGGGTGAATTTAGTATGTAAATATATATAAATTAGATAACAATAGGGTGATAAATAATCATAACCCGGATAATTAGCTAGTAAACTTGAACTGGACAGAAAAACCTTTCTTGTCCACCTATCATCCATCTTTCATTGTGTGCTGGTTGGTGGTCATTCACTCTGGCCAGAGGTGAAGGTAACAGTCATGAGGAAGCCAGCATGAAGCCACCTACACTGGTATCACCTTAACAACAACACAACCCACAATCAAAATAAAAAAAAGCCTGATTTTTCAGAAGCTTGAAGTTTCTATGTGAAGATGGAGAGCCTCACCTTTGGCCCAGCTATATAGGTGAGAAGGGGAGAACTTTGGACAAATCACATGGGATAAAAGTGTGGTGCTATTGGGAACATGTTGGAAACAAAAAAAGGTTCTATGTTCTATGCCCTCTCACCCACCTCTCCCCTCTCCCAAGTAAAAAATATGAGCCCTGCTAACCTCATGTTCAGCTATCTCTTTAGCTACGTGCAAATTCTATTCCTAAAACTGGCCTGTTAGCATTTTTGGCCTGAACTAATTACCTCTTCCTAAGAGGGTGAGTACTTATTAAGATAGGTAATTGTTTACTTACTTGTTGGCTCTGCCCAAAAGGAAGAGGGTGCACATTGGTGTAAGATTTGGTCATAAAATTTTGGCTCGAACTTCACCCAGTTTGTGAATTATGTCTAGAGTACTATGTGGCATGTTCCATATAAGTGAATGCATCTAGATGGAAAGTTTTAGAAAGAGAGAAAAGTTTTGGTTTGAACCTATCATAAAGGTTGAGTCATTACACAATGAACTGGTTGTTTGTTGGCTTTGCCCATAAGGAAGAGACTATGCATTGGTGTAGGATTTGGGTATGAAATGTTTGCTCTCTAACTTCATCCAATGTGTGATTGACATAGAGAATACTATGCGTGCATACAATGAATGGGCATGCTCCATAAAAATACATCCATCTAGATGAAAAGTTCTAGATCCAGTGAGGAAAGTTTGAAGTTTGAGCCTGCCATAAATACATGCATTGCTTGTTTTGTTTGTTTGGATGTGATCACATTGTAAGTGTGCTAAGCCATGGGCCCCTGTTCCCCCTTTCCCCCCAGCTTTTGGTACAATTGGAAAGCCATTATGAGATGGTGTGCAGTGTGTACCTTTGTGGATTTAGCGAAAACTTTTGTCTATGAAACCAGTATTTAATTTAAAATGTTTTTTCACAATGGGGTTTCATAAGAACTCTGAAATCAAGCCTATTTAAACTGGAGTAGTTGTTGGGATGGTGATCTTGCAGAAGGTTTGACAAACTTGCGCAACACTTATCTTTCAATTAGAAATGTCACAAAAGCCTATGGCTTCATACAGACCAGGTACATGGTTCTATTGTGGCTTCTCATTTTGCCAATAATTTTAGCACTAAAGGTGGCTTGATCTATAAAGTGCGCCATCACTTTCCAAACCCAACTTGCATATATATATTTTCCCCAAAAGCAAAATGAGTGAAGATGGGTACACCACCAATATGTAATGATTTCTGCATTGTACCATATGGAGAGTATATATTAGATAATTGAGCTATTTGTAAAGTGACCCCTTTTGGGCCCTTCTTGTGTCCCCAAACCATTCTTTCAATCTCTAAACATTGTTATCTGTGAAATAATGAAAAATTATTTAATATGGGTATAAAATGCTTGAACTCAAGATTAAATGCACAAGGTTCGAGAGTATTTATAATTGCAGTACACACAGCAACAACAATAATTGGATAAAAGCAATCACAACAAGAAAAACAAGACGAAACACAGATTTGATAAAATTTGGTGCTAATCTGAGTTTCAATCCCCTTTAAGCCCAATGCACTTTTTTTCCGCTGTTTTATCAAAATGTCACCCTCTTATCATGACCAAACACGAGGTTTTGATGCCGCGTCTTCCTTACTTTGTGGATATATTTAATACATATAAGCTTGAATGAAATCTTCTAATGAGCCACTTGTGGCCTCATCAATTGTACCACCAAGGTACAAAGTCATTCATTTCCCCCAAGAAAAGAAAGGAAAGAAAATAAAAAAAACATTTACATTCTCCATGTGCAAAATGTGTTTGCTAAATTCAATGGTTGGTGAGTCCCCCATGAATATAATTTTTTAAAAAACCAAAAAAGCGAAAACCGTATGCACTGAAAAAGTCCATTGAAAGATAGGGCTCACCTGGGTCCATTGAAATACAAAGGCACCCTACCCACACACTTAAGTGGTGTGACGAACTGTACTTGCAGATTCCCCAAGCGTCCAGGCCTTCATAGTACTAGAGAACAGGCCGGGTACGCAATGAGGTTGGCAGGGTGCTTGGCTGTTTCATTAGGTAGTACCCAGTAGGGTAAGCAGGTCGATGTATGTACACTTAAGCATTCAGAGGTCGTTGAATCTGCCCAGAGGGGTTATTTGTTTATGGTGTCGAAAGAAAAATTGAAGCTCTGGCTCTGGGTGCATCCAATGCATTTTAAATTGAAAAAAATGGTCCACAAATTAAGGAATTATGGCCCCTCAAAGTTGCGAGGGTAAAAAAATCAGAAGAGAAACTCTCAAAACACATGGTCGGCTATAACCAAACAATGAAACATTGTCGACTGGTCTCCTCCTCCCCATCATTGAGATGAATTGAACGAATTGAACAGGGGACAAACCGGGTGTGTTATACACAATGGCCCTGCCATTAATTTAGTATCAACAATTTATATTTGTGACCAATTGGCCATAGGTAGGGGAAAAATAGAAAATAAATTTATTTTAAGGTACATCATGTTGTTGTAAAAGAAAAAAATTCATGATTTTTGTTTTTCATTTTTTAACATCACATTAGTTACAAGGAACCCAAAAGGATCTCACCTTAAATGATGACGTGTTCTAGAAACCTATTTAAACATTTAAAAATTTGTTACCAAATCAAAACCAATAGGGAAATGTTGCAACATGATTTTTCATTTTTTGTAAATCTAATGACTTTTTTCTCCAAAAAGAAAAAATGATTAAATATTCTCTTTTCATATTTATTTTTCACACTTGTGCAGAATTTCAAAAAGAAGAAGAAGGATTCATCATGACATGTGTATTTGAATGTTTTCAATCACATTGTCACATTTTGAAAGAATTACATGAATTTTTGTGTATGATGGATGTCATAACCAGTTTTGGAGAAAGTTTTGTAGGTTATGGATTGGTATCAAAGTCAGTTGGCCTGGGTCCCCATCGGAGGAGGTGGTAGAGTGAATCTTTTTACAACCAAATTAGGATGAATCATCTCACCTAGTTTCTGGGGGACAAAATCCCTCGAAGCTACTATACTCTATAATGATTCTTAATATGATGTCCCTGCCTTACAAGGCAAGACCAACAAACTTCATGGATTAAATTTTTGTGTGATCAAACGTGTTTTTGAAAAATAATGTTATAAGATCCTTGGTTATAGATGTTTGAAAGTTCCATGAACCTTAACCCTTAGCACATGCATGGGCCAGCTAGAAGTTCTCTGGGTGCAAACCCTGTTTTGTTTTGCTCTCTGATCCTCTTGTTCCCCTTGTTGTACAAGAGGAAAATTTTCAAAGCATTTTTCTCTCTTTTTGCAAAGGCGACCATGATGATGGTTGTGATTCTTGTGAGCTCCTCTATTGGTGTTGCTGATGTACTTCATGTGTTGATGATCTGCTTCCTGGTTGGTTGTGATTTTGCATTTTGCACGGTGGGCAAGACATGGGCATACTTTCAAAGGTTACAGTTTGTACAGGATGGGCGATTGATTATAGGCAGACATTTGCTTGTGAGCATGCTTACCAGGTTTTTTTTCACAAATCTTTGTTTGTACTCAAAATGGCAATCAACCATAGAAAGATGTAGAAAGAGTGACAATTGTCTTTAGGAACATCATTAGCCAAATCTGGCTATAATCAAGAACAAATCTTTAATCATCCTTCTATATTTTTGGCTATACACACTGAAACCAAATATAGAAATCTGGCAAACTTTTCTCTTTTCTTCTCACTTCTGGTGATTTGAAAACCTTGGAAATCACTTCATTTTCAAACTTTGAAGTACTTGGGAACATATTCTACACAAATATCAGCACTTGTTATATAGATGAATGTCTCTGTGTCGACTCTGCTGGTGGCAGAATCTACCAAGGTGGTAGATTATGCATTTTCTGTATCAAGGAGGACCCCTGTACTCTTAGGCCAGGGAGTTCACCAGGGGTAAGGTTTACTGACCCTGGGTTTGCCATAATACACCCCCATTGGCCCACTCTCTAGTACATTACACTGATTGCAATGTGCACAAATACTTTAAAAAAAATATAAAAATTGAAAGCATAAAACTATATATAATTGGGGAATAATACCTTTGAAACAAAAAAATTGACAAAATACCCATCAACTAAAGGACAAAAGAAAAGGAAAGCATATTATTGTTATTCAGAAGCTAAAATTGTAAAACACATTATTTGAAAGATTTTTCTATATATATATATATATATATATAATTTTATGTAGCTAATAGGTAGGTGCATATTTGGGCCAATATTATTCATCTCCATACTTCCCTGACATGGATGTGACATTCCATCAGAAGGCATGCATGTATGGAGAAGAGGGGAGTCTGATTACTATGTGCCACTGGGAGCCATAGTGGATTGAAAACCCTCATTCATGAAGCATACCTGACAATCTCATCTATGAAGGCACCCTCCTTACGAACATAATCTGAGATGTTCTTGGTCGGTGCATGTTTTGGGCTGGATATTATTTATCTTCATTCTTCCCGGACATGGATGTGACATTCCGTTAGAAGGCAATACATGTAGCTAAGGGAAAATGGGGGGTCTGATTACTATGCGTCATGAGGAGCCATCGTGGATTGAAAAAAACTGTCATTCATGAAGCACGGCCTCATGATTTCATCCATGAAGACGCTGTCCTTGCGTTCGTAATCTGACACGTTCTTCCCTGATCCCCCGAAAACACACACACGAGAAGAGCACGAGAATACATAGTGCGAGAAGAAGAAGAAGAGCTTGCATGTCGTGCGAGAGCGCGAGATCAGAAAATTTGCGTCTGTTTTCTTCACAGATTTGGAGCTCTTTTTTTGAGAGTGTCAAGAAGATGGCCATGAAGATTTAGAGCTCTCGACCTCTTTGTTACATACAAAGAATCGAGTAGCAAAGTTACCCGGTGTAAGAGGGACAAAGAGACAGAGAGAGCAGAGACAGAGAGAGGAGAGGGAGGTACGGGGAGAGAGGGAGGATAAGAACTCGACAAAGATTCGACGAAGAAGTGGATGATGGTGTGGTCTTTGGTCCAGTGTGGCTCATGTCGGAACTTTTGTTCCATTCCTCCTTCCACGCGTCTCCTCTGTTCTTCATCTCAGGTAGTCAATGACTCGGACTCTTTTTGCAAAATTCTTTCATTTTGTGAGTTTTTGTGTCTTTGGATTGTCGTGGTTTTTTTCCCCCCCTCTTTTTTGTTCTTCTTTTGAAAGTAGATGCATTGGTTGGTTATGGCATTGCTGCGGAAATCGTTTCTCGGAGGAATTTGACGTAGAATTTTTTTTGTTTTTGTTGTGATGATGATTATGATGCAGCAGCAGCAGCAGTACTGTGGTGGACATGGTGGTCTCGTGTCGAGCTTGCAGCTACCGGATCGTACCCAGACGAATGTAGAGCGGACTCAGCTGCTGCTGCGGCGGCGGAAGAGTGAAAATAGTATTCTGCAGCAATCGCCGGTTGTATCCAGGAGGAAGCGAGCGTCGAGGTTCCGTCTATCTGCAGTTGCGGAGCTTCGATCGACAAGTGCCATGGTCGTGGTCAAGGAAGTTGAGGAGGTTGGAGCTCTATCCAAGGATCAGAGACTGTTGTTGCACTGGAACTGTTGCTGGCACCCATTCTGCCTTCATAGATGTTTTCTGTAAAGAAGAAGAGAATGGCTGTGGTGAGGTTGGATTTTTAGCTCTAGTGTAGACCAGAATGTGCAGCTGAATCTTTCTCAAAAGTGCTGCTGCATTTGCAGCTTGTCAACAGTGCAGCTTCCAGTGTTGGACGGGCGATTCAGGCACTTAAAACAGGTCCTGCTCAACTGCTGGATCCATCATCATCATCGTCATCATCATCAGCATCTATTTCTTTGCCTGGAGCAACTGTCGTGACAGCTGCTGGAGATTCAGCAGATCATGGTAGACTTGCACCAGATTCACCTGTCATTGATTCCTTTCGGGAACAATTGAGCAATATCACTGACAGCCTTACTGGAGCAGGCAAAGCAGCAGGGAATATTCTTGAAGAGACAAAGGCTTCAATCTCGGATACTGTCATGGCAGCGCAAGATTCTGTGACAAGGGGCTTCACAAATGTTCAAGAGATCACAAGGGGTTCAGGAGATTCTGTAACAAGGAGCTTCAGAAATGTTCAAGAGATCACGAGGGATTTGGGAGATTCAAATGTGGGTGGCAATGGTGTCAAGGATGTCTATGAGGGTTTTGCAGGAGCAGGCAAAGCAGCAGCAAATATGCTGGAAGAGGCAAAGTCTTCAATCACAGATACTGTCATGGCAGTGCAAGATTCTGTAACAAGGAGCTTCAGAAATGTTCCAGAGATCACAGGGGATTCTGGAAATTCGACTGTGGGCAACAATGGTGTCAAGGATGTTTATGGGGGTTTTGCAGGAGCAGGCGAAGCAGCAGCAAATATTCTGGAAGACACAAAGGCTTCAATCATGAATACTGTCACGGCAGTGCAAGATACTGTAATAAGGAGCTTCACAAATGTTCAAGACATCACAACGGATTCAGGAGATTCCGTGGGCAATTCTGTCAAGGATGTCTACAGGGGTTTTGCAGGAGCAGGCAAAGCGGCAGCAAATATTCTTGAAGACACAAAGGCTTCAATCACAGATACTGTCACAGCAGCACAAGATTCTGCAACAAGGAGCTTCACAAATGTCCAAGAGATCACAAGGGATCTGGGAAATTCTGTGGGCAATGGAGTCAAGGATGTCTATGAGGATTTTGCAGGAGCAGGCAAAGCAGCAGGGAATATTCTTGAAGAGACAAATGCTTCAATCGCAGATACTGCCACAGCGGTGCAAGATTCTGTAACAAGGAGCTTCACGAATGTTCAAGAGATCACAAGGGATTCAGTAGATTCTGTGGGCAGTGCTGTGAAGGATGTCTATGAGGGTTTCAATGGCAATGTCATGGATGCAATAGATAGGGTTACTGGTTTCTATGACAAAACTGTTGGAGATGTGCAAAGCACACTTGACAATACAGTGACAAAGGCAGAGGGAAGTGTTACTGATTTCACTGGCACCTTTCAAATGGGTACAACTGTGAATGATGCTCTCAGGGATGCAGTGGTTACTGTACATAGTGCAACAGGTTCAGCTTTGGAGGCTTCGGCTTCAGCCATAGCAGACTTTTATGGCTCCACCAAAATTCTTCTTCCCACTGAGGCACAGTCAGTGTTGAGCATAGTGGAGCAGAAAATTCATGACCTTTCTGCACCTGTGGGAAATGCTCTCCAGCAGGTTTTTCACACGATACTGTGTTTCCTTCTATTTTTGGTGGTGTTCAAAATGCTTCTTCCAGGAGCCTGCCCAGGCCTGTTTGCCTGTCAGTTTTTTCTTGGCTTGATCCTGCTTTCTGCTCTTTGCAATTGATTTGAGGCCCTAATTTTGTGTGCATGCAGGTATATGTTGGTATTGAAAATGTAGAGAGGGCTGCAGGTGTAAATCCAGAGAATCCACTCACTCCTGTGCTGGTGGTGGTTGGTGGCACTCTCTGTATTGGGTATAATCTACAGCAACCTAGATCTTTGTGTTTTAACTTGTTCTGTCACATCTTTTATTGTTTTGCAAAATGGAGCAGTAGCAGTCAATGATCACTACGGTTTCCAACATGCAGCTATGTTGTTGTTTTCCTCATGTATAATGTATCATCATCATCATGTATCTGCGAGCCTGCTGAATTCTGCAAATACATGTAAGCTACATATGTGGTGCCAGATAGGTAGCATGCATACAAGCCAATGAGGCCTTTGTCTACAGGTGTGAATGATACTTGACTGGTGAAATGCAGAATGGGAGAAGAGAATGCATTTAAGTGCTCAGAAACTAACTTTCACAATTCTTGGAATGTTTGCAGATTGTCATATTGGCAAGTAAGATATGGTGGGTATTCTGGGGACTTGATCCCGACTTCTGCTCTTGACTTCCTGAAAAAGGATGGGAATGCTGTATTGGTTGACTTACGGTCACAGGCAAGCTTTTTGCTTCTTTTGCATTTAGCGACCCTTGAGTTACTCAATCGATTCAGTAGTTTTCAAATTGTGATGTTTTCTTTGCACTTAGTGATGTTTGTTTCTCCGTTGCCAGCAAAATAGTGGCTGTGGACCTTATGGCCCATCTGGGTATTCTGTCTTTTGCAATCTGTTTAGTTCCACTTCACCTCTGCTGCCTTGTTTCCTTTCACTGTAAGAGTACTGATATGAATCAGCATAGTTGTATCAAAGAACTTAGGTTTAAAGCTTGTCAGTTTGAGACAACCTAAGTTGATGGGTTTGGGTGTAGGTGGAAAGAGAAAAAGGTGGTGTGCCAGATTTGCGCAGAGGAGCACGATCAAGATCTGCTACTGTTGAGGCTTTTAAGGTATCCGTCACCTGTGACAACTCTTGGATGTCTGTCTGTTGCAACCCATGAACTGTCTATCATCTCCATGGCTTTTCCTGGAAGTACAGCTGGGGAAACAATGTTATTCCTTTGCATGAGATTTCTCTCTATATGATTCTACAGACAGAATACATGGCAAAAGAGAATTTTGTTTCACTTGAAATTAGGATTTGAGAACTTGTAGACTGAGAAGAGTCCTGACATGAGACCATGTTACTAAGATGGCCAAGTGAGGTGTCCAGGTTGAAGGTTCCTTGCGAAATAAGCTGAGGAACCCCAAAGAAATTGACACTATAATCACAGCAGCTATTATCTGCAACTTAAAAGGTGTGAAGGTGAGTCACACTTTACTACAATTTAAGTTCTCGTCTTTGAAATCAATTTATGTTTTACTGAAATAAAACTGGTTTCAAAAATACAAATAATGTGATTTTTTCTTGCATGCAGCCTAGCTCTAAAGTAATTGTGATGGATGAAGATGGTAGCCAATCGAAGGCGGTGGCCCGTGCTTTACATAGGTTTGGGATAAAGGTATGCCCACCAAGCACATGCGATTCCTGTATTTTGAAATGTGTGATATATAAAATTTGTTCACATTCAACAGAGCTTCTTGATGGCAGTTGATGAGGATGAAATTCTATTTGATGCAACTTGCAGAAGACCTCTGATACAACCCATACTTCTTTTGCTGATGTTCATCTGTGTTTGAAGCAGACTGTCTGCTTAGTAGGAAACTCAGAATTTGGGTGAATTTGATTACAGAGACGCTACCGAATGGATGGGGGCTTCCTAGCCTGGAATGCATCAGGGCTGCGAACAAAACCTGAGGGCACAGAAACTGCAATCACTATTCTGAAGGAGGTGAGACATTCACTTATATGCTTTGTGTCCATTAGCTTCAATCATCTGGGCCACAGCCACTGATGCACCATGAGAAATGGATGGTGGGTGGACAACAAACACTTTTCTATTGGGTTACAGTTCCCTAGCTAACCCCTGTGGTTCCCTCAAATTTGCTGTTTTACTACCTACCTACTAATATCCCATTAGACCTTACCTACATATTTAAAGACCTGCTCTGATTCTTTTAGTCTAATCAGAACCTTACAAAGCATATTTTCTCCTCTGCTGTTTAAGGGGCATTTCGAAAAACACAATGCCTGCTCCAGCAGGTGTTGCGCTTTTTGAAACGCCCCACACTCTTTTTCTGTTTTTTCCCCCATGATACCCACCAGGCATCACAGGAGAAAAACAAATATATAATCAGAGCAGGGTCTTTACGCTTAGTAGAGTCCTCAAAAATAGGCTTTACTGGAATCAGGCAAGTGCTCAGCTTCACCTCATGTGCGCCCTTATTCTGGTAAAGCCCGTGGCCTCAGGCTTTACCCTACATCAATCATCTACGCACCTAGAAGTCACCTATTGTGCTCATTGCCTACAGGACCTATTTTTCTACAGGACATCTTACCAAGGTCCTTACCAGTGTTGTGTGGTTCTCTCTTTTGCAAAGAAAGACCTGGTGGGTGAAGGTTGGGTATCTGGACCCTTGACCAGTTGTTCTCAAAAAAATCAAAGAACTGGTTTTAACTTATAACCGCAGTTCTCCAAAAAATCAGAGAACTGGTCAAATCAAAGAGTCTACAGTGAACCACCAGTTCTCTGCTGGTTCTTTCATTAAAACGTGCTAGTTCTTAGAAAATTTTCAAAGCCCAAGAACAATAGGTTGTTTCACTCTGAAACCGTTCATAAGCCTCAAGCTGGAGGTTCAAAAAAATCTCAAAAACCTGTCCTACACTTGTCCATACCAATCATTTACATCCATCTACTTACCTAGTAATTGCCTGTTGTCCTAACTAGCTACATATCCATGTTACCCACTTTTCAATGGCAATGGTTTTCATGCCGTGTACTTACATGTCATTTTATTTGCACATGCAGGACACACAAGATTTTATCGAGGAAGTAAAACCCACTGCAGGGGGGGTGTTTTTAGTGTGCATGGTATGTGAAAGAGGAAAAAAAGAATTTGGCTCTTAAGTTCTCTTTCTTTTTGTTCCTTTCTCTGCAAAATTCAGCTCTTAAATCCTCTTTCAAGTGCTCAGCAAAGTCAAGATGTTTTGTATAAGAATTTGTGCTCATGGATTCAATTTTGGATGTTTACAGGGCATAGTGGCAGGGCTCTATGCAGCAATTGGTATGCACTTCTTTACCTCTTTCATTGCTTTGTGGTCTATAGATTCAATAGATGTTGAAACTCAATACAGATCATATTTGATTTGGAGGCTATTGGATGACAAATGTGCCAATTTTGATTTTGTGACACTCTACTAGCATGCCTGACCAGAGTGAACCAATAGCCAGTACACCACCCATTGGAAGCCTGTAATGACACAACTGTGGATGAACCCCAACTGAGTTGACATTGAGTTTCACCTCAATAGCCTATGCTCCAAAAAATAGGTCCTGTAGGTTGGTAGGTAGGTACGTAGGTTTGTGGTACAATAGGTGGCTACTAAGCATATAGATGCATATCAATGGTTAGTATGTAGGTAAGGGCTATTGGGTTGTTAGTAGGTAGGAAGAAAAACAGCAACTGAGCTGGTTACCTAAGGAACTGGAACCCAATGGAAAAGTGTTTCCTGTCCACCCACCATCCATCCTTCACGGCTCTTGGTTCACTCTCGCCTTAGCACAACTGCCTGATCAGATATCTGTCCCTGTGAGCAGAGTGGGAGAAAACCTTGCAATTAATCGGAGTTATTGGCATAAGCCAGGTATGATACATATCTACATTGACTTGAAATATGGTTTGGTAACTGAGATGGTGAATATGGTAGTAACTATTTCATGGTGCTAGGGTTCTCATACAAGCAGGTGGTCAGGCCAGGACTAAGAGCTGGAAGTGCCCTGATTTGTATCTTTCTCTGGACTGCTATGAATAAATAGGTCCAAGGGGGTCTGTGGATTGATAATGATGATGTACTTATAAGGCAGATTATCTACTACAGGTGGTCTACTCAAGGGCAAAAGCATATGACAGTTTTGAGGATGTGAAAGCAGATTTCAGGTATACTTTGCATTCCAGGGAGTCTGATGCTATGTTGGAGCTGTGTTCTTATACAGCGGAATGACTCAAGAAGCCCTCTTCAGGATGCATTGAATCAAAAATTTGCTAGACCAGATTCTGTTCAGGATTTTGCTTACCTCACATATTGATGGCTGCCAGAGTTTTGCAAAGACCACTCTCGCTTGCCATGCAAGGTCTCTTGGGGATTTCAGGGCAGGCAGAGTCAGGTACACTGCAGCTGGTGACATCACCCAACACATCTGCTGTGCAAGACCGAGTTGTCCAAGCAGCAGCCAAGCATGGGCCCCTTGCCTCTGAGGATGAGTCCAAGCTTGAGCTTGAGTCAGAGCACATGTCAGAGGTTGAAAGCTTACCATTCCTTTTTACAGAGGAGCTGAATGCTATGCCAACCCGGCCTGAAGAGCTATCACCTTCTTCACTACGAGAATGAGGATGTACTTCGCCACCAAACCTGTTAGTGGACACAAAAGTTTTCCAATTGCAAATGGATGTTCTGTTGTCTAAGTGGCTACCTGTATGTCTGTGAGATGTAATAGCTAGTTTGGATCCAGATCACAAAACTGTCCAAAAACAAAAGGTGTACCTAAATTCTACTGAATCTTTGCTCTGAGTAATGCTGCCATAATGTGCACAAAAGTGAGCAGTGAGCATGGGCAACCTAGGGACTGGCACCAGAAGGAAGACATTTGAGTTTGCTTGCAGATGATGGCTTAAGTAATTCTTCCCATCTTAGGAAGCACAACTTGATGATTCCATATATGCCATTGTATGATATTGCTTCTGATTTGAGCTCCCTGGTTGTATCCTCCTTCAAACAAGGAAACTGCTCACCATTTAGATTTGACAAAAAAAGCTTGCCAAAAAAGCTGGACTAGAAATGTCTTCATAAACAAAATTGATGATATCAAAGTAAAGGCTTGGACCTGCAAAGGCTCTGCATGGTTTGTGCTTAGGGTTATATACAACATAGTTCCTCCTTTCTTTCTCCCTACAACCAGCGTATGGAAGCAAGGAGGAGAGGAAAAGCTCCTCGTAAAATAGAAGAAACATCGTCCAAAAACCGAGCCAAACACACAGCGACTAACCTGTCACGGACTTGAAGGTGGTCGATCATGGTGGACATGCGGTGCTTGTCCTCATCGATCATCGGGGAGAGATTCGAAAATCCACAGGCTTCATGACTGCTGCTCTGATCTCAAATCCACAGGCTCCATGACTTCTGCTCTGCGCTAAATCCGCAGGCAACATGCCGACTGTTCTGCTCTCAATCTGCAGGCTCCATGCCCGCTGCTCTGCTCTCAATCTGCAGGCCATGACTGCTGCTATGCTCTCCTTCTCTCCAGTTTACCTTAGAAATCCACACAATAATACATTGAGACAAGCAAGATCGGGCAATGAACAACCGTAACTGTGGCGCATAGTACTAAGTTAGAAGAAGAAACAACAAAGAGAAGAAGAAACACACGAACAGGGACAGGAAAGCCCTAGAAATAACAGCTCTCTGCCACCATTCTGATAAGAAAGCTCGTCAATCTCTCGTCAGGTGTACAAGAGTCGGACGAATTCGAGAAGACTTTGTTATTGCTGCAGAACTGAATGGCTAACCTATGGCATCGCCATCGTGCTGCTGCATCATGCACAATGCCATTGCACCCGGCCTTGTCATACTCCATCAGCACTTCTGCAGTGGACCGGACGACTTTTCCTCAATCTCCTCCCGAACGAAGAAGACCTTCTTCTAAGCAGGTCTCGACCTTCCAAAAGCAAGCTCTTAGAGAGCGAAGATCCGTGCACAACACTTCTCAAGGAGCAAGTAATAATAAGAAATCCAACTCTCACTTGCTGAAAGCTTGTTGACATGCTTTTGTTGTTGTGCTTTGGATTTTTCTGCAGTTTTTTTGGAATACAGTGGATGCAGAATCAAAACCCTAGCTTCATGCCCATCCTTGCAAAGTCCTTGAAAGATGCTACAAAGATAGTCCTTTGTGCTCTGAGGCTAGTGGACCATAGTGTTGTTGTTGTGGATTTTGCACAGAAGACTATCTTAAGCTGACATATCTTAAGCTTCCAATGGTGGTGCCATTGACCTAGGGGAAAAAATTCCTGGTTCTGGGCAATCCTTGTTTCTTTGTGAAGGGAGGATGTATTTGACCGTTTGTTTCTTTTCAACCACATGAGATTTGCTCTTTGATATCAAGAATAATGGTGCATGAAATCCGCAAAAAGTTTTGATTGCACATGCGTTCTCTGCTTCTCTGAGTTCGTGAACAGAAGGTTGGAGGAGGACAAGATCGACCGAAAAAGGCAGAGTAGTAGTAGAAGCAGCAGTCACAAGTCCATCTAACTGCAACAACAACAACAATGGAGCAGCACAACCGCCTGCAGCAACCAATAACAATGAATTCGATATTGTGATTCTGACCAATGGTCCAGGCGAGGTTGCTGCATGGGTGAAGCCAGTGGTGACAGCTTTGCGACAGCATACCAACAAGCATTTCTCTGACATTCGCATATCGGTGTGTTTTGCATGGTTGTAAACTTTCTTTTTTTTTCGCTTATCTGCTGACCTTTTGTCTTGTAAAATGGTTAGTAGAGGCAGTTGAGCTTCAACAGATGGACACTGCCTCCTTTTTGGTGTTTGTCAAGATGTGGATTGAATACTATTGAACAAAGATTGACTCTGCTGCCTTCTAAAAGGTTTAGGATCTGTCATTGAGCATTTCTTACACAGCCAAAACCCTCTCACCCTAAACCCTACATTTGATCTTGATTGATCAGCTTATGCTCATTGAGGATTGAGGGGAAAATAATGTGGTTGTCTGGGTAGGTTGTGCTGGCACCCTGCCCACATGCCTCTGGCAGTGAATTGCAGCTACTCCAAACATTTGATGAGATTGATAGATGTCAGGTATGTTGTTGTGCCTTTCCACATTTCAGCATAAACAATGACAGATGTTGTCTCATTGAATTTTTGTGTGTACCTACTCATTTGTTTGCATTGGCAATCAAGCTTTCTTGACTGTGTGATGTGCCACTAAAATACACCCCATTACCTCTAAAACAAAAAAACCACATTTGCAGTTCATGCCCATGCACACACACACAAGGAACTGAATGGTGCATCTCTTTGTGCTGCACACTCTTTGATGGTTCCTGCCTGATCCTGGCCAGGGCCCAGAAGGTTTCTGGCAGCTACTTTTACTCGGGCGTAGTTTGCAAAATTGGGACTGGCGGAAACAAGGATTATGCATATTTCTGGGTGGTGACCAATTTAATGTGGTACTAGCTCTTGTCCTTCATGGTATCTGGTCCTCCAAGCAGTACCACACAAGGACATGCAGTTTATAAAAAGCAGATGCAGTAGGGACAAGATCAACAACCAATGCAATTACTTCTCATAAGTTTGATAGAGCAAAGAAGAGAGAAGGTACAGTTGGGTATCATAGAATTGCAGCATTGTGGCAGGACTCTGAATTTACACAAGCTTTTTCAGCTAGTTTTTGATGGTGATAATAGGGTGGATCATTGCTGATATGGATATTATGGATGGTTTTTCGGGGTAATGGGAGGCAGCTGCTACTGGGATACAGGTTGGGTTACAGAACACTGGTTTACACTGAAGATGCTGTGCGATGGCCTGGGTTTGTTCAACTTCTTTACTCCACTCTCTTGACCTCTGGTGTAGCAGTTTTTTTTAGCACATTAAGTCTTTGAAAAGCCAAACAATCTGAAATTGGTATTTTTACATTATTTGTCATCTGGGGCTAGAGATTCAAGTCAGCCATTCCAGCTGCAAATCTCTGTGTTTGGAAGAAAATAGAATGTGAAGACAGCACAGACAAAGGAGAATCTTGGTGCAGGATTTGTTATTGGACCCCTCAGCCACCTTTCCTCTGAGTTGTTCTTGTGTTGATGTTGGGATGGATGAGTAGTCTGGTGGACGCTTACTTGTTGCACTCAGAAGAGATGCTCTCTAAAGTGCCAAAATGGGCCCGCACACAGTGCCAAGTAGTTGGAGATCTATTTGCTGATGCAGTTGCAACATCCATCACAGGGTTGCCTCATTGGCCACCTCTTTCAGGAAATCAGTTGGCAGCCATGACAGCTGAGGAGTCAGTGCCAGTGGTTGGGCTGCTGCCAGGGTCCAAGGTGAACACTAGTAGGATTGTTGATACTTGGGACATTTGTCCACCACTTCTGATTTTACGCTCTAATAGGCTGTTCAATCATCTCTAGGTTTGGCACATTCATTTTACTGTACAATCTTAGTTATTGGAATGAACTGCTTCCTATTGTGCGAAACTCCAGTGTTTCCTAGAACTTTTAGTTTTTCAAGAGAGAGAATGGATCTGTTGTTTTAGTGTAGCCAATATAGCCACTCTGTCACCGAGTCTGTTGATTACCATGTGCAGGATGCAAAGCTTGCAATAGGAGTCCCTTACTTTATTGCAGTTGCGGAGCATCTTCATCAACGGTAATTAATTACAAGCTGCTTATGCTCCCTCTCTCATTTGCACACAGTGCATGGATTCAGGATAAATTCTTGTCTTTCTTTTCTGTGGGGACTGTGATTGAAAAGCAAATCAGGAATGAGAATCAACCACAATCATCAGCCTTTAGCAAATGTGGTGATCTCCTTCATCTCCTTGGATCAAATAGCAGCAGGTCCAATCAAGCAATAGTATCTGGTCTAGATCAGGTTGTACGTATAGTGTGGTGCAAACTTATGAAGGGAGGGAAGGGTGGCAGGATAGGTTGGAGGGCCACGTGCGGTTTGTGCTGCCATTAGCTCCAACTGTCAGCCTGGATGTGCTGGCCCGTCATGCTGACCCATGTCTGAATCCCCTTATTGCCCGCTTTAAATGGGCTGCAGGGAACCTTGTCTTGAATCAGTCAAAGGAAATTCAACCAGATTCCATGAAGCAATTTGAAGATAGAGGGGCAAAGGAAAGCCCACAATTTTTGAAAGATGGGCCAGTGGGGGAACTTCTGACAAAGGGCCAAGTGCATATAGAGATATGGCAACAGTTTCCCCCATACACAGTGTTCCAACAATGCAACTTGTGCCTCACTACTGTACTTGCCTGTCCTCTTGCTCTGTAGCCATTAAGATTTGCAGTTCTGAGGTCTTCTGTTGCTGCATCAGCTCTCTGTCCTGTGACAACAGTATCTGCAGTTTTGTGATGGCATTCAACCACTCCTTGCAGGCTTCACCAAGTGACTAGCTCTAGTAGTTTCCATCAGATATCTTGCGTGCAAGCATTCTTTTTGTTAATAGTCCTGTTACAGTTGGTAATAACTTTGTCCATCCTCTCTGGCACATTCAGCAACTTTGTACACCATTGGTGAAGATGACAAACAGCTGAGTACATTTGTGGGAGATGACTATGCAGGTTGGCACTAATACTGCAGAGCTTGGATCCTTAGGCATTCCTATGCTCGTTGTCCTTCCAACTCATGCTCTAGAGGTTTGCACAATCTACCTATCCCTCCATCCTCTGGCTATTTGAAGTTTGCATGGTCGCCACAGTTGCAAGGCCACAGTCAGAAGACTCTTCCCAGTACATTTCTCACTTTATCAGTTTAATGCACCACATGCAACCATCTCTTGGAATTTGAAAGTGATTTGAATAGATTTGCTGGTTTTGGGACAGATGTTTAAAGGTGCAACAGGAGGGGTAGTTGGTCTACTTGCAGCAGTCCCAGGCTGGATTGGTGATACTGTGGCACACTTAGTGAACCTTGCTCTGCTTAAGACTGCGGGCTTCATCTCATGGCCAAACAGGTACTATGCTGCTATCTCTGACACTATGCACTAATCCAATGCCAATGCAGGGATTTCAGACTCTGGGATTCACTCAGGGGTCTTTGGGTATTTCTGCAGGTGGGCAGGTGAGGAAGTGGTCCCAGAGTTAATTGGCAACATTGAACCAGTTGAAGTAGCAGCTATGGCCGCTGAATACCTTAATGCACCATCTCGTTTGCATTCCATGCACCAACGTCTCCTTAGCCTGCGGCAAAAGAGACCATCATTTACTGACCAGCTTGGTGCAGCGCACACGATTGCTTGCACAGTGGAGCAAATGTTGAGATCATAATGCACATCAATCTCCTCTTTCGAGTACGTCAATCCTCCCACATTCTTTGCAAATGCTGAACCAGGAGATGGTCCATGTGGATCCACCCATGGATTCATGTTATCTTGCATCATTTGCCTTTGACAATGTTCAACATGACATTGTAAGGAGCCAGAAAACATTGAAACTATGAGGAAGAAGTTATCAATGAGACCTTCAACCAACATCCATTTTCAAATTGCACTCGGTGTATTTGCAACGATCATCTTACATCAAATTGTTGTGATAGAAATGGGAGTCTTCATTAGTACACCAAATCATTAACTTGAGACCCCTCACACAAGGTCATTAAATAGCCTTTGCTTCTTTTTTGGGGTTTTACATTTTCAATTACTAACGTTGCCTCCAATCCACTCCATGACTAACAAGAGAAAATCAAAATTACTTCCATGTCAGAATTTGGAATGGACGTTTAGTAGACCATATTATGGTTCCTTTGAACTACTTTGAAGATGGAAAAAGTTGGATAAAATATTTTGGGTGGAGGAAACATTCAAAAGTTTGAAAAATGCTCCAGGGGAAGTATTGGTTTAACAAGGCTTGCTGTGAAGTTGTGGCAACTGTACATTTAAAAAAACACAAAGTTACAAAACAAAAGATAAATGTTGCAATTCATCCAATAGTAAGCAAACTGAGAGGGTTGGATGACTCATTTTGTTCAAGGTAATATATTGAGATTAGTATTACCAATGATTTCAAAACAAATTTTGTTGCTTAATGATTAAGAATTGTCATTATATTGTCATGTTGTGAAACAAATTGTTTAATGAAATTCACTACATGTATTCAATTCTTGTGAATGTGAGCAAAGTGATTAATTGCTTGTGTTGGGCTATATGTAAAGCACATAATGTTTCATTCTATATCCATTGTGTTATTGTAGCAAAAAGTCCATGAGCAAGTCCAAATCATTTCAAAGTTAGTTCCTTAATGCAAAAAACTATGAAAGTATAACACAAGGTTGTTAGAGTCTAACATGGTGTTGAATATGCATGGGCCTTGCATGAGTACAATATGATGTAAAAGAGTGATTTTGAGATTTTATAGATTTTTATAATATAATTTAATGTTAGTTCTATTTAAATGTCATGTTTTAATGGGTATGAATATAAATTGAATGTTTGGGGAGAATTATACATCATAAAATTAGATTTTTCTCAAAAGTATGGATGATTGATTATTTTTGTTTTGGGTAGATTCTGTCAAGTTTGAAATATTTTCAAAAGCATATGCCATTCATTTTATTATTTTGGGTGAAGATTTTGGATGAAGACATTGTAGATTTTGAATGGTTTCAAATGTATGTAGCATTGATTTGAACTTTTTAAATAATGTGCATGATTGATTTGTAATGAATTTGAAATATATACGTCATTGGTTAAAAATCTTTTGAATGGCACTTTTCATCAAAATGACATCACATTATACTTTTAAAACTCATGTTTCATTATCTTGGTTACATGGTCACATCATTTCATAATACAAATTAATGACGTCTAATGTGATATCTTCCAAAATATATTCTCTTGATTTGATTCTTATAACTATTAGGGGCAAAATAAAACATTATATTGAATATCTTTACATAATTATTGGCATCACACAACCTATTATCATTTTCACTTATTGATTATTAATTTGGTGAAATGGTTATGAAAATTTAAATAAATATAATATGGTTATTATTGACAATACAAGCTATAATATATGCATGTGTATATTAATAATAAACTAGTGTGTACCCGGTGCATAATGCACCCGTGGCCCCCCCCCCGCCGTTACTTATTTCTCCTGCAACGGTTGTTGTGAATGCTCCCCGGAACTGCTGGCCAGACGTCATCCAAAAAAAAAAAGATAAAAAAGGAGCAAA
>Ga0209611_10002041_pt1 | contig 35305 bp, 25 predicted proteins | sample S1TSphgellanicum_3_FD_187693 | JGI IMG/M metagenome (GOLD analysis project Ga0209611, IMG submission 187693) | Host-associated microbial communities from peat moss isolated from Minnesota, USA - S1T2_Fc - Sphagnum magellanicum MG (SPAdes) (version 2) | ecosystem: Host-associated > Plants > Peat...
TTTTTTTGATTCTTTGTTATTTTTTCCAAATTTTTTGGGCTTCGTTTGTGTTGATTATTATTTTTGCATGTGTAATAACACAAATGTGCATGTGGATTATTGTTAGTATAAAGGTTCGAAAAACTTTCTATGCATTTTTTTTTATGCAACATCAAATGATGGAATGGGTATGTTCACAAAAAACCTTAATGATCTTCAAACATAAGTTGGATGTCATATGTTGTTCATTTATTGTTTTTCTTTTTAAGGTCATATATTTTACTGATTACAATTTCATTCTAGGTTTTCCTTTTTCAATTTGAAAGTCTAGGGTGTCCAACTTGAGGGTTTAAATTCTACCATGTCCAATTTGAAGGCCTAGGTTTGCATGTCTAATTTGAATGTATGGGATGTTCAATTTGAGGGTCTTAACTTTGCCATGTCCAATTGTTTTGATTTTGTTAATGTTTATCAATGTTAATCCACATTTCAACTCAATCCCAAGTCTTTAATGTCAAGTCCTTTTTTTTCAAGTTGTGTTTTGCCTAAAAGCCTTCTTATGAAGAAACATGTGTTACAAAGTTTATGAATGAATCCAACAATTCATTTACATCTCCACGAGTGATGCAAATCAAACTTTAAAGTTATAGATTGTAGCTTTTGTACTATTTTTTTACTAGTTGAAAATTGTAAACATGCTTCAAATCATTGTACATTAGAGCAAAATATGACATACTAAACATGTGATTTGTTTCAAAGATATGTTCATCATATTATTTCTTCATTCTTGACAAATTACGTGTATAATAGGAAAGTTGGTTCTAAATCATTACAAGTTGAATAACATCAACGCTTTAAATTGCAACCTAAATTTGAATTGCATATTGAATCATATCCCTTTTTAAAAAAAACCTAAATCATATATCTAATAGCCATCATCTTCGGGTAAAGCAATATTACCCTTAAATTCATAGGTTTTGGCATTAAAAAAACCCCTTTTCCAAAGATTCTACCACATTTGTAAAATATAGAATTGAGACCATGGGTTCTTTATAAAAAAAAATACCCACACAACATTGGTGTTTACATATGTTGTATGTTTTAAAAAAGATAACCTACTAAATGTACAATGTAAAATTCTTGATGTTAATCATTTATCACACTCTATGTGTCACTCACATGTACATGATGTCATGTCATGTAAATGCAATTGGATTTTGATTTTGATGTATAAATGAAAAATGTTATTATGAAATGTTTTGTTAGTGATATGTTACACAAGAACTATGTTCAAATGTTAACACACACTAAATCACATAATTGATATAAATATTTATATCACATTAAAAATAAGATAATATAAGATTAATTTGTCTTATTTAATCATGAAATGTCACCATTCTATAGTACATGGGAATGTCTTCGCCATGTTATTCATGATGGCACATTGTTTTACACACACACCCCCACCACCCATCAATTCTCATCATAGTCCATTGCAACTTGAACATAAATTTGCAGTATATTTAACCTTTCCTTGCAAGATGTAGAGAAGGAAATTTGTCTCCACGATGAACTAGACACATGAAATCCTTTGCATGAAATCCATTATATTCAAGGTTTTTTTTGGTATTTGTCTTCAATTTTATGGTTTAGGGTTGAACCACATTTTGGGTGTTTGTTGTTGATTTTAAGGTTTAGGGTTTAAATCATTTATGGGTGTTGTAATCAACCTTGGAATCTGATATTTAAACCATTATTGGGCAAGTATTGACTTTTAAACACAACAAGTTGATACTAGATCCTTTTCTAAGATTTCACTCTTTTGATATTGGCACTAGATATTTTATTAAACTTTCATACTAGCTTAATCTTGGTATTACGGTCCAAGGCTAATTTTTAGTTGGTGTGAAATAAATATATATAAGGTAGCCTACCTTATGATCAAACACCACCCATGACCAAACACCCATAATAATCATTACTAGGGGGGTTAGCAAATAATGATGGCCCTATGGCTGTTCATATGTTGCCTTATCACCAAATGCTTGGTGATAAAAAATTATGTTTGGCATTTTTTATAATTTCAATTAATGACATTGAATTTATGTTTGGTCATGGGAGCGTTAGAAATTTTTTATACAAAGATTTTTTTCATTTATTTAGTGAAAGGTGTTTGTTGATGAAGGTTTAAAAAATAATATAGCACACACATATGTGTACATTTATATGGTCATTAACCACACTATTGGACAAAATTGTTTGGTGAAGGGGGTATTTGAAAGTAAAATTATAATTTGGTTGTTTTATAACTAAAAGTAATGTTTGGACATGGGTTCATATACATCACAAAGCAATGCACATACATTTTCTAAATCTAAAAACTCCAAATGTACTTGGGGCTTTAAGTGTTTGGTGTAAGGTGCGATGTAGGGTAGATTTACAAACAATGAACTTCATTATGTGTTTTCTAGTGTTTGGTGATGAATACAATTTTTAAGGTTGAAACGGGTAAAACACATTAAAGGACTTTAACAACCCATTAAATTGAAAAGTTTTTGAACCTAAGGATCTAATAAATTCCTAAATCTCTTTCCTGCCAAAACAACCCATCATAATTAGAATGTTGGTGGCCTAAATGTAAAATTGTATTGTATTCAATTTAACTTAACTCAATTGCAAATGGACATGTCTAAACTACCACAACATGTGAAAGATGAACTTTAAACATTCTTAAAGTTTTATGTTCTAGTGCAATAGTGCTCAAATCACAAATGCCTAAAGAAAATATAAAAATTTCAAGCAGCATATTAATCAAAGAGGAGAAGATTGAAGGAGCGCCTCAATGACATCAGCTTGTGGGACATTGAGAGACCACAAACCTCAGCAATCCCTGTTGTAGTGCACATGAGAGAAACTACTACCCTAATTTCACGGCGCCCACACTAGTTTAGGAAATTAGGGTGAAGGGAACAATTGTTATGCTATGATTGTTAATCAGTCTCTCTTTTGAGATTTTTGACCTTGGCCCTTCATGAATGATGAACTATTTTGTATGAGAAAGTTGCTGGTTTGGGCATTATCTAGTTTGAAAACAAGATGTATGTTGTCCATTTGTCAGTAAATTGAAAATTGATCATGTAGTATGATGTGTTTGCTGATTAGTCACCCATGTATTTGCTTTGCAGCTTTCCGAACTTTTAAAGGACCCATACTTTAAATGGGCACATCTTTGTCATTTCTCCATCATTCAATGCGATCAAAGTGGCTATGGATGCACGCAGAGCTGATTTGGAAAAAGTATTGGAAGAGTAGGACAAGTTAAACACTGGATATTGGTTTGGTTCTGCCTCATGTCATGCCAGTCTAGTTGGTTCTTTGATACGAGGACCCATACCAGTCTACTATTGCTGGTTTGCAACTTGGAACTTGCCCCGAAGCTTTATTTAAACCATTGGGTGGGTGTGTTTGTAGTCCAATTTTAAGGTTTAAGTGGGGGATGGTGAACATGACCTAATGGTTCTTGAACCCCACTTAGAGCAACAATGCAGTCATTCCCCGACACAATTAGGAAGGTTCTCTAAGTAGGGTCTGCAGGTCAAGTGTCAAGGGACATATAATAAGCCAATGCCCTTGTCATTTGTGCTGATAGTCCATTTGAGATCTTTTTTATTTCCAGTGATTCAGTTGTGTCGTGTGTGATGTTAGGTGTCCTCTGATATAGCCATAAGTACAACTTAAGGGTGACATTTGCATGGGTTTTTCAGCCCCCCGCCCTCGTCTATGGATGATGGAACCTTAAAACCATGAAAGCCCTCAAATGTTGTATTCGTCATGCTACACTTTGTGAATTGTTTAGATTCTAGAATGCATGGGCCACCCGTGCTTTCTTTAAGGATTCTGACACATAAGCTTTGGTGGCCCAAGTGTGTATCTTCCAAAGGAGCAGCTAAAGACAAAGCACAACACGTGTACTAATGGGCTATATCTGAGAGGAATTTTCCTAGTGTATTTGAAAGGCAACTTATATCCATGAATATTCAACCTAGAATCGAGAAGGGATGTTATTATGCCTAGTCCTTCCGGGAGGATGTTAAATCAGCCATGGGTTCTTATTGCAGAAAGTTCAAAAGTAAGGCTTGCTTTTTTCTTTTTTTTTTGGGCCCAATCTATTTTTTTGACAAAAAGATGGATGATGCCCAGACCCAAATTTTAAATCTTGTTATGCACACTTTGGGCAATTGGGCAGTCAGGGAAAAATGAAGCAAATAACACTTTTTGAACTGTCTGGCAATTAAGGACTTGTTGCCAATTTATAATTCTCCCCTTAAGAGTGGAGGGAAGGGAAATCATTTACTTATAGTTGTAATATCTCTCATTCTCTTAAGAAATAGGTGTAAGAACCCTCACCCTTGTACACCTCGTGTTTAAGTTCATGATATCATTTGCGTCATGCTTTACATTGGGTAAAGCCAAAAGGTGTCCAAGACATTCCCAAAATGCAAGGTCAAACTTGGTCGCTGCCTCATCATAGGCCCCCCCTTCTTTTGGAAATGCAACCACATGAGAATGAGAATATCCCTCCAACAAAAGAGGAGGGATTTCAAACCTCCTCAATAAAAGGGGGGGAGTGGGGAGAAATGTTCCTACTCCTTGAGATGAGAGTGGGAGGGATACTAAGCCTCTAAGCAACCTAAGATATTTAAACATAAGATTTGTCTACTCTTAACCAGTAGACATAAGAAAGCTCCCCTGCTTATATGCCTCATAATCTCCGTATGTTTAGGCTCCATAACATTTGCCTGTTGTTTTACAATGGGTAAAGTCCACGGCTAGGGACATTCCAATATACTTGAGGAATGTCCCCTGCCCACCAAATGTTGGGGGGATGTCCACCACCCATGGGCTTTATTATACATTTAAAGAAATGTTGTAGTATATGGTGAGTTTGGCAAAGGAGGACACAATTCCTCCAGCCATTTGCCCATTTTTGCCTTCAAAAGAAACCTTCAAGTTTTATGCGCAATTGGTCCCCCACACCCATTTCATGTGAGGAATTTGGTGAAATTTTTTGTCACTGAAAAATAGAGAGTGATGATCGCCCAAATTTGGCATGTCAATGGTTGCCCTTCACCAGACCCATTTCATGCAGGCGTATTAGGTGACATTTTGCTGCTTAAAATATACATGGTTGGCCCGCTTCTGGGGCAGGTTAAGGCAATTTATGCATTGGTTGCCACTCGGTTTCCAATGGGTTGCCATACCAACCAATGGGTTGTGCAGGAGGAATTTGGCAATATTTTGCCACTGAAACATACATTGGCAGCACCCTTTTAAGGACCACCAAGTGCTTCATAGGTTTGAGCCCCTGTGAACAAGACTGATAGTCTGAACATAAAAAATGAGCCAGAACCAGCATTGGACAGTTATGAAAAAAAGGAAAGAACTCACTAACACTGGCTGACAGCTACAGAAATCATCTTAATCTCTCTTCCAAGAACAAGTTTTACATCAGAGGATTTATCACGTAACAGGTTGAATGATGTAATGTAGAGCTTACCATGTTAAAATTTGAAGATGGTAGAACAAAGCTTTGACCACAACACCCAACACCACCTGCTGATCCAGTGACCAAAGCTTTCTGGTTTGCACGTAGCTGAAGCTCCACAAGCTCTCTCACATGCAAACTCCCTTGTACTCGGGAGATCACTAGTCTGAGGCTTTTCTGATTAGTGACTTCAAAGTGTACAAAATGGTCATCATGGCAGGCAATTACAGGTGAATGAACCCAAGGTATCTAGAGTGCTGAGTAGACTGTAGAAAAAAGACACAGATGAAAGAAAACGCTGTTGATTTTTCTGTTCTCAGATTTCTGCTTTCACCCAATTTCTTCATGTGGCAAAATGTGAACTCTACTGTCTTCATGAATTCAACTGTCAAAGGTATGATGCTATACAATAACTGACACTAATTTGGCTTCTTTTTCAGAATTGCTACGAACTTAGCCAAGTATCTGCAACATAAAAATTGATAAGCAGAAGCTGCTGGTATAAGTACTTCAAAAGCTTGGTAACATTCTACCAATGCTCAGCTGCTGAATCCAGGACACTGACAAATTAAGGTTTGCATGTTTTATGCATTAGAGCGGTGGAGTAGCATGACCACACTAATTGTGATGGCAGTGACTGCACCTGCCACCAGAAGTGAATGACCAAGTGTCCAACCATCTACTTGGATTCCCCCTTGAGAATTTGTTGGTGCAGGAAATCTCCACTTGGTTCTTGTGATCCCAGTTGATTCTTCTATATGCAATGTCAATGGCTGGATTCCACCAAAAAATTTCTACTTCAGTAGTGAATGGCAATCAGATTTTGAGATTTTTGAATAGTATATCTTGAAACTCCCGACTGAAAACAAGCAGGACTAATTGAACGTGCAGACTAACCTTTGAGCCACTCATGCTGGCAAAGTTGACAGCAGCCATGAGATCATTGTCAGTGGCCAGGAGAACTTTATCCCCTTCATCATCAACATACTGTGAAGGCAGAAAACCCCATTGTATCAGTTCTCTAAGGCTCAAAGTCTTTGATGTGGCATCTCCTTAAACAGCCCTCAAAACATCCATCAAGAAATTCACAACTTAGAGCCCAGCCAGGGCTGGCAATGTTGGGACATTGAAGTTGGGTGTGAGAACATACCAGAATACGCAGAGGGCTAGAACAATCAATATCATCACCAACACGTTGAATTATTGCAGACATGAGCTCCTTCATGCTTCCTGTGCCTGCACAGTTTCACATTGTGCCTGTCCTTCTCAACTATTGAATCATGGTACCACCAAAAACACTACACACTACTTCCTTCACAAGAAGACACTGATACACATCCAGAATGTGCAGTGTATGGTTATACAAGGCTTGCCCAAGAGGTTACCACAGGTAAGTCGATGGTTCCGTTCACTCCCATCCTGACTCCTGAGCTTTAGCTTAAACACGTAGGAGTTGGCTAGTCCTGAAGAATGATGATGTTGCCTCCCTGCCTCTGATCCAAATGTGTCTAGTCGTGATGATATATCACTACACCCAAATAAGCCGATCTCTCACATGAGACTGTATGCAGAGCTACCATGTAAAAATGAGTCTATGTGGAGGTGCCTCATTTTCAAGTATCACAATCACCACAAAGTAAAGGATGTTCCAAAGAAACAGGAAGTTGCATCAGATGTGACTGCAATGTAAATCAGGTGCAAACATATCCCACTATGTCTGCTGGAAAGTAGCAATCAGACAAAAGAAACAGAACCTGTGAGAGTCATCATCAGTCTCCGGTGCTTCTAAGGCCAAAGCCGAATCCCAGAACTTCTGAAGCATGTTGCTTGCCATTTCCCCACTTTCACTAGACCCAACCTTCACATGCAATATCACCACTGCTTCTGTCAGCCCCTTTCATGCACTTCTGCAGAAAGCTGTCACAACATACATCATGGCACATTTCTTGGGTTGCTGGTAGAAGAAAATCAGAAGTATCAGAGCCTATGTGTGAACGATTGTAAATATGAACAAAATTCACCAAATCTGCATCCCCTATTTAAAAACAAAGTTGAAGGAAGTAGAATGTACTCACTGTTGCTACTGCCCCATGTGTGAGCTGTAACACGTCAACACATGCCACTATGCACCCATCTGTAGCACAATCAACATAGCAGTCAAAGACCAGACATATAAATCGTTTTTATGATCTGAAGACAATGTGAAGGACTAGTATTTTACCTTGATCCACAACAGGAAGATGAAGGAATTTGCCATCATGCATGGTGTGCAGGGCATCAACCAGTGTGGTATCCAATCCCACACACTCTGGATTAGGTGTCATTACCTGCAGCCATTCTCAGATACCACACACCAAACTTATAGCCATAAAATGTTTAATCCAACACATATCTCAAGTTCAGAACAATTGAGGCACACATATACCTTGTCCACATTTGTTGTTGCTGGAGAGAGACCTTGAGCAACAACTCTCATCAACACATCCTTTGAGCTGCAGCCACAAAGTTCAATCAAAACTGTGTCAAAACTAGCTAGTTTCATCTTGTAAGGGAGCTTGAAAGTACATAACTGCATAACACAAGGAAGCAGGAAGAATGTACTGACGTTAGAATGCCCACAGGCTTGTTGCTGACAGAAGTGATAATTACTGAATTCATCCGTTGTTCCTTCATCTGCTTTGTTGCAGTCAGGACAGTATCAGATGGTGAAACTGTTGCAGCTCTGCATCACCACAACCATACATCTATCACTCTCTCCATGTAATTTTCCATTTCTCCAATTTCCAATATAGATTTTGGCTTGTCAACAGATGTCTTCAATGGAATTCAACAGAACTCACCCTTTGCCATCTGTTATCAAAGTCCCTAAAGTGGGTCTAAATATCCGCTCCCAAAATGTATCAATAAAGCTTGATTTCCCTGAAACAGATGCACCAACAATACTTAGACAAGAATGGCATCAATGTGATGGCAGAGAGATTAAAGAATTAGAGAGGCCAACACAGAAGGTAGTGGTTGACACCTTCCGCTCTCTGAACATACCTTAATGCTACAAAGATCAGTTGCAAAAAAAAAAAAAAAAAAAACTCACAAGCAAGCAAGAGAAGAAGAGCAATTGCTGTAGACTTTTACCTATGTCATTTTGACCCCACTGCTGGACACCCTTGACAGCAGCAGCAATGGCACCACCCTTCTCAGCTGCACGCTCCATCCGCGCTATGGCATCATACAGACACTTTGTAATGTCTAGCAGTGCCACCACCTCGCCATGCTCCACCACTGGCAAGTGCCTAAATTTGCCTGCACCCAATCAAGGGAGAGAGCCTTCAATCAATCCTCAGATCCCGCTATCTTTCTCAGACACCAAGACATTGTAGCCAGCACTCATCTCAAGTAACACGGCGGCTGCTGTTGCAGATAGATAGAAAGAAAGAAAGAACTGCACCTTGCACCATTTTGTCTAAAGCTTCAATGGCTAGTGTGTCACCCGCCACAAAAGTAGGGTTTCTTGTCATCACCTTCGACACTGCTGTCACTTCCGGTTTCAGACCCTCCGCAACAACTCGCGTTACCACATCCTACCAAAAAAACCATTTCAGGCACTGTCTCTCTGTGATTCTCTCTTGTCGCTCTTCCACGATCTGCATACCTATGCAAAGGAACTTTCCCTCTGCATTGCTTAAGAGGTGGACAATTGCGTGACTGGAAAATGGAGGAACTGCGATGAGTGCGGCAACAAGCACGAAATACACACCTTGTCCGTGAGAATGCCGCAGAGTATGGCATTGGAATCTGTGAGCAGAGCAGCATCCACACGGCGGGTGGCCATCCGGCGGCATGCGTCAGCGACAGTGGTGGTATCAGGAATGGTGAGAGCCTTGGACAATTTCAGCCTCTTCACAGTCCGTTCTCCTGGCGAACTGGAATTCACAAAGAATATTCTCAGCAGCTACTTCCTCCTTTTCTTCTTCATCGATTTCAAGAGCAGATCTACTCTCTCCGGAATCCATTAGAAAGCAATGCGAAAACTGCAATAGATTACAAGATCGGGAGCAAAGAACTGGACTCAGAATCCTTGAATTTCTTGAGCTGATTCCGACTTCAGCGTCGCGAAGACTGCGACTATGAAAGAACGACAAAGCGAAGAACAAAACTTACACGACACGACTTGGCTTTCCTGGTGGTGCTCCAACGCTTTCAAATCCCTGCTGCTGCTTCTTCTGCTGCGCGGGAGAAGGACGGTTCTGAGGCGCCGTCTGTCGCTTCATGACGGATCCTCCCTGAGTTCCTTGGCTATTCATTCTGTAATATCTGCTTTCTCCTTGCCTTTTGTCCCCGTATCTATCAACCGAAGCACAGGACGACGCAATCCTCTACTTCTTTTTTCTGCATCTGGATCACACTGCTTATTATTGTCTCTCTCTCGCACACCTATTTTTCCAACTTCTCTGCGTCTTGTCCAGCCAGGAAAAAACTTCCAAAAAATTAGTGAAATTCCGAACTATAACTGTAGAATTCGAAGTTCCAAACTGCCTCATCTACATCCGCTCACATCAGTAATCTCTTCCTCTGCACTCAAACCTCCCCCTACGTTATGCGCATAACGTTGTCGAGCTTTTCTCCAGGCCTCTTTCCGTCCAGAAGTCCTCAATCAAGAAAATCAGACGAAAAAAGTGTTAAAAATTTTCCGAATTTTTTTCTTTTTGTAACACACGAGATCTCTGCAACTTTCTCCACCGTCTGACACTCACGTCGAAAAGTGGATCCAAAATAACAAACAAAAACCTTCGCGATATCTGCGTAAAAGAAATTGTGCACTCTGCAGCAGAAGACGCATGGGAAGCGATCTGGGAGAGACGAGCCGGGCGGCCCGCCGAGGCCCGCGATCTAACGGCTTGTTTTCCGCCGGGTCGTGCTCGGGCGACCCGAATGTTCGGAGTTTTGGCGGGTATCCTATTTCGCCCGACATCGTGGTGCCGGGTCACCCGCTGAATTTAAGTACCCACTCTACCTTTCTAAAATCATCCATTGGCTGGTTAATATAAAGACCCCTTTCAATGACATTGCATGCAACTTGAATTGAATTTAAGTTTTTATATTTAATTCAAATCTAATTTAATTTATGCTGAAGTTGCCCAATTAAATGTTGATTTGATTTTTTTAATTTTAATTTTATTTATTTATTTATTCCTTTTGTAAAAAATTCATCCCCATGTGTAATCTTTCAAATCTAATGTCCAATATTAATTTGGATTTACAAAACATCTGTAAATATTTTGTGAAAACCATAAGAACAAAATTTGTATCAAATGGGAAAATACAAACATGATATATGATTTAAATGATTTGAATTCAATAATAAAAAAAAACATGAAAAACACATGCATATAACTTTATAATAATTCTTATAATGGCATATGTTGGTAAATTCATCTTATTATTTTCATTCTATTTTATTCAAATCCATTTTATGATCTTTCAAAGTTTGTGTTTATTGAATATTGAATTGTTTCCATGGGCCTTTGTTTTTTTTCCTTGGTCTAGGTCACTTGCCTTTTTCAAACAATTTTAATCAATTCAAATATTCATTCGCCTCAAAATGATTTTAAAAAAAATAGTATAATAGGTACTAACAAGTTTGGGAATATATGAAGAAAATATTGTCCTTAGAATTTGCTTTGGTTGAAGAATTGTTCACATGTCATTTTTGGTAGATATTTTCAATTTTCATTCCCTTCATATATGGACTTTAAAAACACATTAAGTGGTGATCAAAGGTCATTGTGTCATTTGATCATCAAATACCAAACATGTAGTTATTGAAAATCATGATATTCATAAATCAAGGTTTTTTAGCAAATGAATAAATATGTAATGTACACACATGTTCACACGTCCAATTTGAATTCAAGGTGTTGAATTTTGTTTAACATTTTTGTTGCACTCAAAATGTTATCACATTTGTCTAAAGAACTTCTTCAACTCCACACATGGCATTAAAAAAGGAAATTAAAAATTAAAACAATACAAAAACATTGAATTGTCAAATTGAATTCAAATGTATTGAATTCAAATACATTGATTAAAATTAGAATTCAATTACATTCAATTGAAAATAAATGAGATTCAAATTGGTGCAAAAGATATTGAAAATTTGCTTGTCATTAGAGTGTTGGAAAAAATAATTAACAAAGATAAATCCAAAAAGACACCTTTCCATGCCTCTTTACTTGGGATTTTGGGTTGGAATTTGGTAGGATGAAACACTATCGAAATCTATAGTTGTTCTACTTAAAGCAATTCCAATGAATCATCATAATTAAAATTTTGTTAATGTTGAAATTTTTAAAATTTGATTTTGTGAAAGAAAATATTGAATTATAAAAAAAATTATGTGTCAAAATTAAAATTTTTTAAAAAATTAATTAATTGACAAACATTTGTCAAAATTACCAGGTAACATTGTATGAACTTAATTGCAAAAAACAAAGAATTTGAATGTGTTAAATGAAAAAGACTTGATATAATAGTTTGAATGACAATATTTGAATGAAAAAAACATTATGCGATATAAGAGGTTTATAATAATTTAGGTATTGAATAATCTTATGATCTTTTTGTGGCTAGATTGGTGATCATCTATAAATTGTTTTAGTCAAATTTGGTTATTAACATAGTATGGTAAGAAAATTTAAACATCCTTGTATATTTTTGTCTACCTACATGAACTTCATGTAAGATTTGATGATTTAAAAAAATCAATGAATAAAATGAAAATTTTGGTGACTATAAACCCCCTCAACAAAATTCACAAGTTTGAAAATTTGGTAAAATCCCCTTCCCCTTCCCCCAAAAAAAATGTGCTGATGATGCACTTGTTTACTTGAGACATTTGTCCATTATGATAAATAATGTACCTTTTTTTTTTTGTTGTTAAAGTATAAACTTGATGATTCATCATAAACTTCTCATGCAAAAATTATTTTTTCATGGGTTTGTGTTTTTTGCACAAAAATCTCATGCATTTAAAACACGTATGATGCATGAAATATTTTCGTTTTTCATGGAATAATGAATTTTGTGTGAATTTTGAATTAGCTGATGAAGCTAGTAAGTTTATGATGATAAAGTTGAATGTGATTTTAAATTCTAAATATTGTTGTTGTTAAGTGTAGGATAAAGCCCTAGTACCAATGCTTTATCAAAATAAATGGCAAGATGTTAAATACCCCTCATTGAATTTTGTTCAGCATGTAAAATAGGCAATGACATTGTGACATATGCATGGTTATTCTACGTAGTTTTCTTTTTGCTAAAAGCGAAAATAAAATTTTAAAAAACATTGTTGTTCTAAAATTTGGAAACTAGGTTAATGGTGGGGTTTTCCAATGGTTTCCTTGGAATCCTTAATCCTAGTGAAGTGGTAGCAAAACATTTACAACATCATCAATGTTTTGTCAAACAAGTTTTAACTTTGAAGGGAAGAGAAGGTGCGCTACACAAACAACAAATATCCATGTTTTTTCAAAAATATGTTCACTCTACATGCTAGACAAAGTTTGATGAAGGATGTTTAATGCATGTGGGCTTTAACTAACATTTGAAGATTGTGACACAAAATGTAACCTCCTACACAAAAATGGGAAATATCACTCAAAAATGGAAAATCTCATCACAAAAAAATAGAACATTTTATTTGAAAATGAAATTCTTTCCCAATTTTTCATTGGGATTTGATTTTGTAAAGCTTGTCAATTTAATATCACAAATTCCCAATCAATTATTTATGAATCTTGAAATGCATCACTTGAGTGGGTAATTATGTCCATGTTGAAATCACCTAAAACAATTGTGGGACATGAAGGTAGTGCTATGATGATTAATCTATGTGATATTACCCAAACCTTTTTGCAAGGGAGATTGAAAAGAATTAATATAAATAAGTAACATATAATTATTTTCTTGTGTGAAAATTAAAAATAATACAATAGAATTTCATCTAACTTATGTCACTATCATATGAATGAAGAGTTATTTCTATACATATTCAAAACAATGTGTTCACAAGAAGAAAAAAAATGTGATTATATATGTTTTTTTTTTGGTCAAGGTGACATGTTTCTTCAATATTTTAATGCAAAAAAATTCACAAACATAGTAATTATAGTTTCGTCTATTTGAAATGAGGGTTTTTTTTTTATCAAATTAATAAAACTTGAGAATAATATAATATTTGAAATGGAGACCATTTTATGCTACTTCATACATGATTGCACTTTGATCTTTACATTTGTTGTGTTTTGATTAAAATTTTATATTTGACGTCATGAAATGAATTTATATATTCATATGTTGTTTGTTTTGTTTGTTTGAATGTGAGAGCGCTATTACCAATATTGATGTGTTATATAATGTTGTGTCAAACATGAATTGAAGCGTGTATCTTGGTATGTCAAACCCCTACCAACATTGTATAAGATTTTGTCATACTTTGGAGATATCATGGTTCTTTGCCAATATGTTCACTTAAATTAACAATTGTACATGTTTATACGAATGTTGGGGCAATTATTATAAGAGTTTAGAAGAAATGGCTCAATTCTTGAACAATTGTGTTTTTCCAAATTTTTATACATGCCATCATTTTCAAAATTTCCCTAGAAAAAGAACCACTAGTTTTCAAGTAAGGCCAATTTTCACCTATTTAAAATTTGAACCCGAGATTCGTTAGAGGGAGATTAATGTCTTAACCCCAAGGTCACAACTTTTCACATGAATCAATAATAGTTGTTTTTATTTTAGATTTCATTTATACCAATGGTTTTAAAGTTAAAGTCATTGGCATGTGTAAAGTTTAAATCAAAAGGTCCTTGTCCTTATAAATTAAAGATTATGGCCTAATGGTAAAAACATTTGACTTGAGATTGAAAAGGTCTTGAGTTCAAATCTTACTACTACCATAAACACCTACTTTTTAGGTAGCTATTTTATATTTAACTTGAAAACTAGACCCAAGGTCCATTTGTAACCTCATTGGGTGTAAATTTAAGTCCATATGATACCTTGGAAATTTTAAGGGAGGTGGTTTGCACCTAAAATGAAAATTGATTTGAATATCAGCTCTTTATGTCACACTACCCAACATTGATTTATACCTACATTTTTTTCTTAGAAATGATCTATTTATAGGCTACAAATATTGTCGTTCATTTCTTGATTTCAAAAGGAACCTTTGGGTCCTAGTTTTAATTTTTTTGTTTTTGATGAGACCTTTGGTTTGGTCTTGAGACCGATTCTTTGGATTTTGACAACCTTCAATTCCAATCATTTTCACGAAGAATTTGGAGCTAGTATGGTTTAACATAGGGCTTGGTTCCATTCCCATTACACATAATTAAACCAATTATTTTTTTTGAAATATTAGTTTATTCAACTAGTACACTGTTCAAGATAAAAAATTATGTAATATTAATAATGTATAACCAATTAACTGTAATAACTTGCTTAAAATGTAAGGCCCAATTTACAAATTTTTAATGAAGTTGTACTTATGTACCTAAAGAACTTGAACTTAATTAAAATGGGACATCACCCCTAGTTCAAGTTTTAATTCAATTTTGTAAAAAGGTTAGTTCCATGATCAAGTTCCAATGGCAATTCCAAGATAGTTTAAAATGTTTGATTTAGAGACCCTAGACATTATCCTATAACTTGGACCTTAACCCCTCAAAATCCAAGAATATGCCAACATTGGTTATAATAACTATCATTTGTGTTTGAATATGCATAGGTAAGTTTGATTCTTATGAGTTGGAATGGAAGGCTTGAGTGTGAAATGTTGTGTGTAAAAGTGGCACATCTTCAAAATGCCTAATGAGTTATTTCATGTTTGCGAAGGGTTAAATTAATTACAAAAGTTGTTATGGATTTCTTTTAAAAACATTTATGCCTCACTATTTTTTGAGTTTGGATGTTAAATGTGAGGTAATAAATGGACCAATGGTTTGGTGTCTTACCTACACATATGTGTCATGAACCAAATCATTATGGTTTTATTAACAATGTTATGTACTTGGTAAAGTTATGGTGATATAATCAAAATCGAAGTTGTAATTTGAAAAAATGTTTTAACAACTTTTGAACCTACCTAGATACATACATTTAATTAATTGGTATGTTAGTGTTTCAATGTTCATGTTCATACACATGATTTGTAGAACATTTTGACAATTGTTGACATTGGCCCAACATATGAAAATGAAATTAATCTAGATACCCATACCAAACTAGCATGTAAAAGTTTAAAAAATCCTAATACCAATATTATGTTCAAATGGACATACCCACCCAACACTAGTTGCCCACCCTTTCCAACTATGCCACCTTTGCTTTACTTTTGTAGTGTACTAAATGGTTAAATATATGTATGTGGGTTCAAGAGCCATAATTGAATTCTCGATTATGTAATGTGCATGTTTTTGGTTTCAATGTTTTGAAACAAATGAAGCAAAAGTTAGTCATTTAAAGTAATTTTTGTATGTGTAAAATAATTAAAAATTTAACTAACTATATAATATAAGAAATTGATTTCCAAAAAAACTTTGAAGTTAAGCCCATTTTGATTGAAATAGCATTGGGATGAATGACTTTACAAGAGGTTTAATATACTTGGGCCAATGACCCAATGACTCATTAGTTGTCATGAAAATCAAAGCAATTAGCATGGTTCATGCATCATATATGTAATGTGATTGATTACCAAGATGATTACATTTGGGGTCAATGGAATTTAATTCATAATAGGTGAATCCATTTCAAGTGTACATATCTTGTGATATTGAAGTGTAATCTTATATATATATATATGTATGTATTGAAAACACTATTGTAGTAGACCCCAACATATTGATCATATCGATGGCCATAACACACCTTTTGAAAAGGATTTTCCCAATTGTCAGAATGTAATCTTGACAATGTGTCTTATTATGCTCATTTTTGAGAGGTGACTATGATTGATATAATAATTTTGAACATCAAAACAAATTGCTAATAACCAATCCCAAGTGATCTATCTACATTAGCTTTGCAACATGTAACTTTATATTAACATTGATGAATTAATCTTACATATTTGAATGATAATGTTGCTTGATAATGAACTTGAAGAATTTAAAATGACTTGGATTCATACATGATAGTTGAACTTGAAGGAGTTGAAAAAAAAGGAGTTGAAGGATTTTAGAACTTCAATTGGAAAAAAACTTACAAGACTTGAAAAGCTTATGGATAAATCCATCATAAACTATTTCAATATTATTTTTTTGAACAACTTGAACCAATTAGAAAAAAAATAAGAAGGATATTAATTAGATCATAATAAAAGTAAGAAAACAAATAAAACATGTGGCCACCGTTAAAACAAGGTTCTAAGTTCAATTGCATGAAAGTTGTGGACGATTGAATAGTAATGATAACAACTTAATGAAGTGTAACCAAATCTAGTCTAGAACCTAATGTCTATGCCTAGCCCAAGTTAGAAACATTTCAATTACTACATGTATGATGCATCCTATGATATATATGTTTACAAGGACCATGCAACAAGCTCTAGGGTCCAAAGGTAGAAATAAACCCTTTGCTTTTTAAAAGTAATGTTGTCCAATTTTGAGGCCTTTATGGAAGTGACTAGACATTTTTGGTTTTCTCTTGGACCTTTTCACTAGGGGCTAATATGTTTTGAACCTCGTAATTTTTTTTTTGGTTTGGACATCTTTGTATAACATGCTTAAATTCTTCACAATATAAATAAAATTCTAAATGTTGTGGACTATGTTTCTTTTCATGTATAAAAGGTTTGAATTACACAACGTCAATTTGCACAAAATTATTACCTATTGTCAAGTTGTGGGCTATAGGTAGTGGATTGGAAAATGTATCCATGGATGGCATGTGAACAATTTCAGCCTTTTTTCTTATTGGTTTTCAAATAATGTATTATCACATGTGATGGTTTCAATGATAATTCATTTATAATGTTCACTTTTGGCATTGTGAGCATTAGGTTTTTCATGTCATTTCATAAACTTCAACAAAATTAACTAATGTAATTTTAAAAATCCCAATTGACGTTGCATGTGCATTGTCAAAATTTTGTAATGTAAATAGATGTGAGAAAAATCCTTATAATAGGGTCCAAATTTTGTGTTTGTAACCTTCTCACCATGTTCACTAAATGTTACAATGATTTTTACAAAGAAAATATCAAAATTATAAATAATGATTTTTTCTCAAGCAATGGCACAAACCATAACAAGACCATTGGTAAAAGCAAATCCTAACCAATCCCACTTATGAAACATTATTGAGTATGCTCAAGTTACAAATGAATGAGGAGTTGAACTTGTTAAATAAAATGTTAAAATTTTGATCTTGTTCCATTGAACTTATCAAACATGTCGATTTCAAGTTATTTTGCACATTGATATGGAGGTTAGGTAACACTTGAAGTCACATTGGCTTCATGAAACTCTTGGACTTATAGAATTAAGGATATAGCTTGAGATTGATCAATTTCGAATTGAACATTCATTTCACAAAGGTTTTGAATTTGTCATTGGAAAAAATGTAATATTACAATAATAGTGACAATGGACTCTTCCATCGTGATTCATCAAGATGCATGACCATTTGATTGATAAATCTTTAAAAAATAAAACAAACACTCAAGAAAATGAATATGTAGACTTGGTAAGCTTAAATATTGAGGCAATGAATAACAAATAAGGGTTTTATTGATAGACAAGACATGACACAATATTCAATTTTGAAGCATAGGAACATTACACAAATCACAAATTGCATTAATGAGATTTAGGGTTGATACCTTCAAGACCTCTCTTTAATACTATTCCAAAATAACAATTCATCAAATTTCTAAAACCTTCACAAATTTGGCCTTGGAAATCCTTTCGTCAACTTAATTTTTAAAACCTTTTGCCAATTTGATGTATCTAAATATTTCGAAACCTTCTACTAACTTGGTGTTTTAAAACATTATACTATTTCTACAATAAAACAAACATCTAGAATCTTGAGAGCGTGTCCACAAATGATCTTTTCTAGTAACTTTTATAAAATCTTAATGATTTTGAAAGGTTTTCAAAGTTCGGGAATAATGTTGAAGTTTCTATGTTGTGAAATCATTGTAAGGTTTCAAATTGTGAAATCATAACAAAAGTTTTTGAGATGGGAAATCATCCCAAGGGTTTTCAAGTTTTTGATTCCAAGGGTTAACACAATTGTGGTAATCAATGTCATGCTCAATTGCAAGGATTTTGTTTCTTTGGTTGAACTTCATTGGATAATTTTGAGGCGTTGTCAACACCTTCTCACAAGTTTAATGTACCCACAGGGAGTGAAATGAAATTTACAAGAAAATTAGTTTTGGAAGTCAAACCAAGCTACAAACCTGCATAACACATGGTGTTTACTTATTACCAATAATTGACCATCACTCTTAATGTATAGCTAAAAAGTACTCATAGGCAAATTTCAGTTCTTCCCCTAGACTTTTAACAATTTGTCAAGAATTTCAAGCATCCCTAGATAGTACCATTCATGAAGTTGAATGTCCAGAAGTAGTAGCTTCTGCATATGCAGTATTATCCCATATTACTTGTTGCCACACTTTTTTGTTTAGCTTTCTAATTTACATGTACAAGCATTGATTTACATTAACTACAAAACAATACAAGAATCAGTGCCAATTGGATTTGGCTGTTATGGAAAAACTACAAACCAGGAAGAATTAAAATACAAAAAGGTTTCCATGAAGTTCACAAAAAATGAATTCACAGTTCCCAGCAACACCTGCTGAACATTCCTCAAAATGTGAGACCAAATGAAAACTACATTACACTCTCTCTCTCAGGGAGAGCCCATAGTAGAATCTCATCAAGCTGTTAAATCAAATAATCTGCCACCAATGGCTTATTTTACCACAATAATCTACACCCCTAACTTTTGTTTGAATAGGGCAAGCATTAGCTTTGCACAATTTTTCTGCAAGACAGAACCAAGCTTTTCATCATGTTATAACTCAATTACCACAATGTGTATCTAGCTCATCATATCAAATCAAATTCCACTTCCAAGAAGCAAACAGGCACTCCTATTTATTACACTTCTCATGTAGATTCAAACAGGAACCAGAGTGGTGACAAGTACGCCAGCTGCAGTGATTCTACCTGGACTATTAATTTGGGAGTAAGCAGGTATTCCTTTTCACAAGACTGGGTAAATAACACAATCTGTTTTTTGGCAAAGATTTGGAAATTGTGTCATGTTCATGCCGTGTTGAAAGCTCCACAGTAAGAAAGAATTGTTTCCATTGTAAACTTTTCAGCACAGATTAGAGCTTCAGGAACAATAATACAGCACACGGCAGAGAAGACATTTTACTTCCAATGTGGGGGAGGGGAGTCACATGAGTGAGCTAGTCTTACCAAAAGCTACTACACAAAAATTAATTTAAAATGGGTTAGAAACACACCAAGATCTAGTCAATTCGCTTGGGTCTCTGAGTCTTTCGTTTATTTACAACTCCTTTCTTTGACAACTTTTTTTGCCGCTGCCGGAACATATGGAGATAGAGCACCAACCATAGACAAGGATACAAAATCATCAGCACCTGCAATCAACAAAGCAACACTTAGCACCTCATCGTTGGAAACAGACCTTTAGATAGAAACAAAATTTTGTTGCAGCATTAGAGAGTCTGGCCATTGTGCTATTTAAGGGTAACGGACCATGTAAAATGAGAAGGCAAACTGGGAAACCATTTGTTTACTTATCAAAGAACTAAACAGATTGTTACAGGACAACTGATTTGAGGATGAGGAGGTGAAGATTAAGATTCAGTGAGGAAAATATGCTTACAACAATAAATGAGTGATAATTGAAGGGAAGCCATTTAAATATGCTGCTGTATACATTTCGCCGTTTGACGGGATCCAGCGATTGATACATCACCAGCACTGCACTTTACCCCAATCAACCAATGTCTTAATACCTATATAGGAGCACATCTAAGATATACATCAGATATAATGAAACATCCAACTCTGTGTTGAATCTGAATAAGAAGACTGTTTGCTCCTTTTCTTGGTAAATGGCCTGCAGACACTGCAACATCCTGTTATGCACTGGACAAGAAGCCATGGGTCTCATATTGTAACCAACAGTTCCTTCAGAGGTATGTCCAATTATGGGACTTTATTCTTCTTCAATTGCTTCAGGTGAGGGGCTTTCATACAACTTATTATATTCAGCAAGACTCAGGGATCATCTACAGTTAACAATAACTTACTCTCTCCATAAAGAGCCCCAACTGGATAGAGCACAATAAAAGCTGTATACCTGCAAACAAACATTATAATTTTAGTACCGGTCCCTGAAATTATAATTTAGGGTACTTCTGTATTCTGCATAACAAAGTACTTCCACAAACATTATAAATTTAGGAAGGAGGAAGGTCCAAGTGACATTGACAAAGAGAACAGAATTAAAACTGAAACCGGAAAAAGCAGAATCTACTAACACAAAATTAATCTTCAAGGTAAGCTGCAAAGAGATTTATGGGACCAACGACAGAACATGGCAAGAGAAAATACCGCAGCCAGGTCAACCAGCGTGGGCACATACCCATCAGGGTGAGCGCATAGTATGGACACCGTATAACCTGCCCCACATACCATCAATAACCATCATAGCTCAGGAATGAGATCAGAATCATAAACCACTTCAAAATCTGTATCTTAATGTGTACTGGGTACTTCTCCATGATTTCAATTTAAGTCAACCTGAAAAGAAGGGAGAGATGACCCAATAACAAGGTTATTGGTATTTCGCATCTAACAAAATAAGAGCAATGAAGCATGAAACGAGGGAACCCAACCCTAAAGAAACTTGTATTAAGGACAGTGCATGCCCAGAGTTCATAAGAAATACTGGTAAGAATCTTAACAATCATATCAACCCTATAAAGTGCTTGAGCATCATACAGCCTTGGAACTTACTCCCATAATGGTCATCTGAACTGCGGCTAAAAACTTAAACACACCTGAAGTAACCAAAAAATTGGAATTCTCTGAGTACAAGGCTTGGTACAAATACAGTGGTGAGAATGTAAAAAGGACCTCTGATAGAGCCCAGGCTGAAAATGTGATCAAGATTGGTGGTTGCTCTTGCACCTGCACATAAGTATGTTTCAACCTTAAATACAGGAAATACTCACTGTCATTACACAACTTGTTCCAAATTTCCCCTGTCAATGTCATGTTCTCACAATTTTTCCTGGAAATACCTCAGGAATTTGAGCAATGATTGCAAATAAGACATGAGAGCGGCCAAGCCATTGAAGGAAGTTGTAGAGTGTTGAACTGTGCACCAGCCCTATTGTACACCAACCAAACTGATTGTTAGCATCAAAACCACTGGAGTCAATGGTACTTTACTCAAGAAAGCCCCAAAAAGAACCAATCCCAAAGCCAACAGAAAGGCTCCTTCTAGAGGTGTGGAGCTGGAACCTTAGATGGCCCCAATCTCCCAAAAGAAACTATTGAAGGTCACATGGGGTTCTCATCCCACTTTTTGCATTTGTTGTAACTACTCAGCTAGCAGTATCTTTAGAGCTCCCCCTCCTCCTTGGGCAGTTTATCTTCATGTTCATTTCCAGGTTGATGATAAACCCATCCAGTTCCCACATCCTTCTCATCTTGCTCAGAAAAGCTATTATAAAAGTCTACTAAACCTAAATTTCCATGCACTATTAGCCTTGAATTTTGTCTAAATCTAAAGGATGGGCCACAAACCAAGAGCAGAATGGAGAACTTCTAGAAATGCTGTGAGCTGAAGCAATCCTGTCACATATTCAGCACAACCCACCTCAGAATCTGAGATTGTTAACCCCACCAAGTCCATCGGGCAAACTGAACTGATGAGTTCCTGACCGTAATGCCATGTTCTTCATATAAGAGGCTAACCAGAGGATGGAGCATGCAACAAATCATGAAGCTGGCCAAAGTTGAAGAGACCATATTGATTATGTTTGAATGCTTGTTCCTAGGAAATTTTACTGGGATCTGGTAAAGAACACTCTGGTGGACAATATGCAATGAAGAATAACAGATGAAGCTTGATCTATGACTGCAAGGCCAAGTTGTTGCCTTGTGGATGGATGAAGATCTGCTGGTTTTAACATTGCACATGTGACCCATTGGCACATGAGAGCTAATCGTCATATCTAGGAGGAAAGTCATTTAGTTTGACAATCTCAGACCTAAAAGGTACATGATCTTTGAACAAGTGAAAGAAGCCCTGAGTGTGCTTCTTAGAGAAACACAGTAATTGAATGTGTGGCAAGCAGAAAAAAAAAGAAACAAGTGTGAAAGGAAGGGCACATACGTACAAGGTAACCGGCTGCTGCATATGCACCCATCAATGACCTACTCTGCAAACCATGATGGATTACCCTTGCCAGCACCAAAGCCCTAATTGCACCACCAGGACAAACCCCAAAAAAGGACAGCCTCTCAAAATACACATCTCTTCAATTCATTCAGAGTCACATATGTAAAGATATTGGAATCGGGGAGTATCCTGCATGAACCCCGATCTAGGGCAAAAACCCCTAATCCCAACTTCATCCCCTAGAGTCTCCAATTTGCTCTCCAACAGGTGAGCACACAACATAGCTCACATAGGTATACATGAGAGAGAGAGAGAGAGAGAGAGAGAGAGAGAGAGAGAGAGAGAGAGAGAGGTGTGGGGAGGGTCTTACCAGCCAAGGGATTGAGCTGAATTGTATAATGTCAAATACATGCTTGTGATCTGGTTCCCTGTCATTTCTGGTTTCCTGCTAAACCTTGTCAAGAAGATGGAAGCGATTGAAGCAGCTTGTCTATGTACCTGTGTAATGACATGGTGGTGATAATGCAGAGAATGCTCAGCAGCAGAGAGACAAAAGACTTCACAACATGCTTACAGATAAAAATTCAACAACGAAGTTGCTCTTGAAAGACAATTTTTTGAAAGAAACATTCAAATTCCCAAAAGGGAAGACAAAGGTTTGAAACACAAACCCAAGGTATATGAGAGGGTTCAGGGAAGGATTTACTTTTCTGCAGCATTATTATTCCAGCACAAAGAAGTGAATGGTGGAAAAAAGCTCAGAACTGGAGCTGCTCTATGCAAGCGAGAGTTTGGGAAATCCGAGAAAGAAGAAAAAACGCATCTCAAACAATAAACAGGGGTGGGAAAACACGATCCAAACACTTCCCGGATGTCACAAACAGAACAATGAAAGAATGTGCAAACACATCGTAGCCACTCACAAAATAAGCGAAGATACAACAAGGTTTCCACACATCTCAACAAGAATGACAGATCCGGGTGATGGCGATACAAGAAAAGATACAGAAACAACAACGACAACAAAAACAAAAAGCGATTTTATTTTTCCAGCAGAGGATCTTCAGATAGAGAAAAGGAAACAAAGAGCAGAGAGAAAAGAAACCGTTCTTAGTTCTCCTCCTCTACATCCCCGAAGGCAAAACATAACAAAATACAAGGTGTTGGTGACAAATCTCTTGACAACGAGAAGCTCGAAATCATCTTGAACGAGAAATAGAAGAGAACAGAAAGCGCGGGGAAAGCAAGAAACAGAAAAGAAACTACCAGCAGGAAGACAAAGAAGCTTACGCACCTTCTTCTTCTTCTTCGTCGTCGTCGTCTGTGCACGCACATCTGAGATGTAGCAGCAACGAGATCAGATGGGAGAAACAAGGGTTTGGCGTTTGGTGAAGAGCAACAAAATAGGTCACACAGTTTAGCAGAGTCTTGAGTCTTCTCTCTTCTTCGTGTTCTTTCTCCGCCTTCCTTGCTGCCGCTCTTTGAACGCCGCCGTCACCACAACAGCCGATGTTCGATGCTTCGTTGCCGTTCCGTCGAACGGGTTCAAATTTTCCTTCCTCTTGTACTGGTACTACGACTCTCCGTGTGTCTGTCCACCAAGACAACGATCAAAGCTAGCTGAGAGCATAGTTGCAGTGAGAAAGAAAACAGCAAACAAATGGCGGAGGTAATTGCTAGCTAGGAAACACAACACAAAGCTTCATCGGATTGTAAGAAGGAAGATAGAGAGAAAACAAAACAAGCAACAACAACAACACATGCGTTTGCGTGTGATATAGTAATTTCTCTGCGAGCACGGTCGAGAATCATCATCATCATCATCATCATTGATAGAGTTTCTTGTGAGTTTCAGATCGGAATGGTGTTTCGTGTTGCTGTGTTGTTTGGATGCTACAACAAACACTACGACAGCTATTTGAGGGCTTGAGTCTGCATGAGCAACTATAACAAGAACAACAACAACACCACTTTGCAATTGTGGAAAACACAAACACACACACACACACACACACACACAATTGTGTGTTTGTTTTCTGGCTTGCTTGCTTGCTTGGTTTTGGGATTTGGTTTTGGTAATGAGTAACAACAACAACTCTTTGCAAATATCACAAAATACACAATTGTGTGTTTTCTTGCTTGCTTAGATTTGGATTTGGTTTTCGTTATGAGCAACAACAATAACAACAATTTGCAATTGTCACAAAAACAAATTGTGTGCGTTTCATGCTTGTTTGCTTGCATGGATTTGGATTTCGTTTTTGTAATCAACAACAACAACAACAACAACAACACTACTTTGCGAATGTCATAAAACAACATTGTCTGTTTTCACGCTTGCTTTGCTTCTTGGATTTGGATTTGGTTTTTGCAATGAGCAACAACAAATAACAAAACTTTGCCAATTTCACAAGGCACAATTGTGTGTTTTCTTGCTTGCTTCGATGTGGATTTGGTTTTTGCAATGAGCAACAACAAATAACAAAACTTTGCCAATTTCACAAAGCACAATTGTGTGTTTTCTTGCTTGCTTGGATTTGGATTTGGATTTGTTTTTCGCAATCAACAACAACAACAACAACAACACTTTGTAAATATCACAAAGCACATTTTCCTTGATTTCTTGCTTGCTTGCTTGGATTTGGATTTGGTTTTTGCAATGAACAACAACAACAACAACGCCACTTCCTTTGCAAATGTTACAAATACAATTGGTATATTTTCTTTCTTGCTTCATGGGTTTTGGATTCTTTTTTTTTTTTTTTTTTTTTTTTTTTTTGCATGAGCAACGACAACAACAGTTTGCCAATGTCAAAAACACAATAATATAACAATTGTGTCTTTTTTTGCTGGTTCTGGATCCAAAATCTTCTTTTTTCCTTGTCTGAGTAGGATCTGTCTTTGAAATCTCTTCTTCATTTTGGATTTTGCAGCATCAATAATGGAACAAGATACCAGTATCCTTGCAAATAGGAAAATAGGCTTTTCTTAAGGAAGGGCCATTAGTCTAGGCCCAAGATAGTGTGGCAGCCAATTGTAGGGAAATACTGTGATACCTGAACAATTTTGGCAACAAACTGTTGAATAATTAATTTAAATTTAAATCTTAACTTTGACATTTGGTTTTTTTTTAATTTCGCAAATTTTCGGCAGATAATGGTTATAAACAAGGCTTCAAGGTTTTATGGAACAATCTAGTGTGTCTAGATTGTCTCGGCCTTAATTTATGCATATACTTGAAGGTCTGCGATTCAAATCTGACAGTTGAACTTTTGATTTTATTAAAATTTTGGCACAAACATGTCGTCACTAAATAAGTTTTCAAGAATTTGGCAAAACAGAAAATAATTTAATTTATGCCAAAATCTTTCAAGTACTACGATATTGCCTATATTACACTCTATATAGGTAGCCATAGCCACTACTATATAGAAAACAAGGGGTGTGTCACACACTGTGCCCTTGCCATTTACATTCAAAAGTATCTTAAGGCAAAAGAAGAATTAAGAAAACTCAAATATTTCACCATGCAAAAATATAATCTTCAAAAAATCCTCTCAAATTAGCCAAAGTCCTTCAAGATATGATAACTCTATAACTAATCTCAAGTTTCAACACAAGCCCAAAATATCATCTTTCCAAAAACCTCATATAAAAATAGACCTATTATTATTATTATTACCTATGGGCCAAAATCCCTAAAACTACTATACTCTAGATTGAGTCTAAACACAATATCCTTGCATTGGTAGGCAAGGCCAACACAATAAAAAAAGATTATTTATTTACCTATAATGATCTTTTTCCTTGCCAAAGGTTTATAATCAATGTTTTTTCTGGGACCAATTTTCGACAAAACAATTGGGAGAATTTTGGAGTATTTTGTTTTTATAGTGTAAATTCGTCTTAAATTTTGCTATTTTTTTTTGGAAAATTTCGCAATTTTTTTTTCATTTTCAAAAAATTTGGTGGCCAAAATTAAAAAACCCCCCTGATTGTAATCAATTCTGAGGAAAGAAAATTAAATCAATTGGTATTTAAATGGGGTGATCCAAATGAAAAAAAAAGTGGTAGCCATTTTATTATTTTCCTCGGGAGCCAACGGATTCCGTTGCCGGGACTCGAACCCGGGTCGCTCGGGTGAGAGCCGAGTATCCTAACCATCTAGACTACAACGGAGGATGCAAAAACGATCTTAATAAGTGTATTTAAACGTCTTCTCTCCGGTCTTTTCTGTGTGCCAAATAGAGACAATCTTTTGCTGAGGAAAAAGCATTTATTTACCCCTTTGTGCAATTTACACATCTTGTGTTGTTTGCAAGCTGCATTAATTTTCTCCATGCTTTTTCTTAAGTTAAAATTTGTTAGTAAGATCAGCTAGTTTCCCATTTGATGGGGTGAGAGAGGTTCATGAGAGGACTGGAAGACTCCAGATAATAAATTGCAAAAGAAATCTGAAGGACCCTCTTTTGACATCATAGCATTGAGGTCTGGCATCCAGGAAATGGTTTGCATTCTGATCCTGAAGTAGGTAATTAGCTGGTGTCCAAATTAGGTTTTCTGATGCGGTGTCCAGAACCCACCAAGAGAGAGTGAGTGTGTGCATGTGTGCGGGTGTGTGTGTCCTCTATGAAAATTCGGCAACAGATTTGTATCATCGTCACGTGCTTTAATGGGTTTTGCATACAGATCCTGAACTAGGTGATTATTGAGTCTGCAAATTGGTAATGCGATGCTGTCGGTGTTCATTGAGAATTTGGGCCACAGAATTGCATCATCATCTTGGAGTAGAACATGTGCTTTGATGGGTTTTTGTTGCACGGCAAAGTAGTCTGGATCCTTTTAGAGTTTCACACTTCTATGGTACTGATTTTGTTTGAAGAGTCCAAAGAGAGATATATACACAAAAGAGTTGGCAAAAGAGGCTTATAATTCACTCATAAAATGTACATGAAACTCATGTTGAATTAAAATGCTGCAAATTGTGAAGGAGATTTGGTACAAGAGACACTGAAAACTCAGAAATGTATGAACCCAGAGATGCATGTTGTTGATGAAAAGTAAATAAATTATTGCAATTGTACAGGCAGGGTGATTTAAAGCATATGGGGATATATGTTGGTTGCAAGGGTAGTACTATGAGCTAGTGGCAGTCAAATGAGCAAGGTTTTTGAAGGAATGAAGGTCATCTGGAATGAAGGCTGTCTGTATGATGATTGCTCATCTGGAAGGGAGCCCATCTTCAGGAAGTATCGCTAAGCACTGTGTTGTCGAGCTGAACTTGTTTGCTGTTGTTCTTCATCTAACTCAAAAGAAACAGTCCTCCGATGTTGTCTGAAAGTCTCTGAAATGCTTGGTGATGCCTGCACAGTGACTACAGATGATGGCTGCTGCTCCATTTCTTCATATGTTTTTGTGTCCGGATCTCTCACGATTGAAGATTTCCCCCTAGGGATTGAGAATTGTGGATTGTTCAACCCACTACTTGATGCAGAACTTGATTGAATTTGCTGCACAACTTGGAATGAATGCTTTTTACTTAAGAGTGCTTCCCTCTGCACAGCAGAAAAAATTCAAACCTTGTATTATTAATTAATCCCCAAGACAAAAATGTAAGTCTAAATTTAGTGACAAACATTGACTCCCTTGAATTCTTCCAAAAGTAAAATACACGCAATCTACTAGTGAACAATTTACTTTCAAACAAAGCCATATCAAATTCTGAGTCATGCAGGTGCAAGATTGTAAGCTTTTTTACAAGCCAGTGAGCAGTTACATTATGGTGATTGCAGAAAGTGCACCTGCAGTTTGGCTTTCACACTGTTGAAGGGAATGTCATAGACAAGAGAGAGGATGTTGTGTACAGTGTTCATGTTTGGTCTTCTGTCTGGGTCAAGCTGCAAGCATGAAGAAATGAGAGAGCCCACCACTTCAGCACCTTTAGCTGGATGTGCCCCTTCCAACACTGGATCCACCACCTCCATAACTCTCTTCTTATCATTCAACAATGGCTTTGCCTGCACACACACACAAGTAAAAATTGTGATAATTTCCACAATTAGAAGATTAAGGATCTCTTCAACATAATATGTTGCCTTGTATTGACCACCCTTGCATCTTCCTGACAGATCATGTATGTAGTGTAGAGCTGACAAATTAGAGTGTTTGCAAATTCCACATGGCTATGGATGAAGAGTACTGCGAATCCAGTTATGAGTAATCAATCAATCATTCATGAATTTTATCCTTTCGAGTTCTTGATCCTTACTTACCCAAGGCACCAAAAATGGTTCCTTATTCTCTTCATCTGAGACGGTTGAGCTTCGTCCAGAGAAAATCTCCAAAAGAACAACACCAAAGCTGTAGACATCACTCTTCACTGTAAGCCTGCCTGTGATGCTGTAATCTGGAGCTAAGTAGCCAAATGTGCCCACCACCCTTGTTGTCACATGACTGCTTCTTGAATCTGGATATAGCTTTGATAAACCAAAATCTGCGACCTGCAAGTTGGCAACACATGAAGAAGAGATAATTCATAAATTTGTTTGCTCTTTGTTGTTTTTTTGGGTGTGCAAAATACAGAATTTTGCGGGTGATCAACAGTTTGTATACATATGCTGTAGTCTTCTGTATTGAGTTTTGGGTGGTAAAGAAACGTGATTGAGAAACAAGTAAGACATGCACACACACCTTAGCATTGTAACACTCGTCCAATAGTATGTTGTTTGGCTTCACATCCCTGTGCACAACAGGTGGATCTGATTCATGCAAAAACTGGCATCACACAAACACATCAACAAAAGTGAACATTAGAAAGCATGGTTTTCCTCCCCAATGTCAGATGCTCTTCTCAACAAAGAAAAAATGTTTCTTTTGAAGGGGACTCACAAATTTAACACCTTCCACTCCTAAACAAGCTGCAAGAAAAATAGACACAAAAAAAGAACAGGGATTCCAAACATGTTTATAGTGAGCACACACACACACACACACACACACACACACACACACACCTACCCTGAGGCCTGCTGCAGCATCACGTGCTATTTGAATTCTTGTCCTCCAGTCCAATACAGCAAGTGGAATTGTATAAGTACCATCTGCAGCACACAACACTTATATATTTCAGAACTTGGGTAAACATGGGATCTGCTAACAGTGCAGCCTTAGGTAATCTTCAAAAGACAGTAATAGGCTAACATAGCAGATTGAGATTGGTTACTCAGTCCTTCAATTCACTAAGTTACACTGTGCCAATGACTAGTCACATTACATAAATAGTGCTTTAGGTTTCTTTCTGCATCCATTCCAATTCATTTCAAATTTATTCAGGCACTACAATGACATATATAGAAACATTTGTTGTATAAATATTATTAAACATTTTCAACAATAACTTGATTTACCACTTCAAGACAGGTAAAATTAAGAAGTGGTTCAACTTTGTAATGGCTCCTTATATTGTGACTACACACCCACCCACATATTACACTCTTCAAATACTCTCAAATTCATATCTGAAAGGATTTATAAAACCTGAAACCTGAAGAGAGAGAGAGAGAGAGAGAGAGAGAGAGTTTTGGCTCCAACTCAAAACCACAATAACTTTTACAAATGAGGATGAAATTGATGATGATGATGATGATGATAATGAAGGAGGGTGACAGTTTGGGGTGCACAGTCAGAAAGGGGTGCATGTGGGTATAAGACTTCATGCACTCAATGCACCCCTTTTTGACTGTGCACCCATAATAGCAACCCCCATGAAGCTTTGATGAGAAACAACTCTCATGAGAATCAAGAAATCTCCATACTCAGCTATCACAAGGTTAAAAACTTTCCTTGAAGTCAAAGAAAAACTTTCAGATATGGACCTTGCAGATAAGGTGTGAATGATGAAGATGAAGAGCAAAATCAAGACAGATGTTCTGACTGACCTTTGAGGTAGTCCAAAAGGCTGCCTCGGGTCATAAGTTCATAGCAAAGAATCCTCTCATCTCCTTGAGAGGAATAACCCAAGAGTCGCACAAGGTGTGGGCTGTAGAGTTGATGCGCAATCATTCCAACTTCAGTGCGAAATTCAGCCTCTCCCTGCATCGAAAGCCCTGACAATCTCTTCACTGCAATTGGAGTTCCATCACTGAGCTTCCCTATATACACTGCTCCAAATCCTCCTCTCCCTATCAATGCGTCTGCACTGAAATTCGCCGCTGCAGTAGACAATTCTTCCAGTGTGAAGATCTTCACTGGCGGTCCGTGGTGTGGCAATTTTGCATTCAGCACTGGTGATCTACTCTTTGAAGATGCATATCCACCTGACTTGCAAAAACCAGATCAAAAGAACATCAGGCAAGTATCAGAAAGCTTGTGAGCGTGAGAATTGGTATCAAAAGGCTTGCAAGCTTGAGAATAAGTATCAGAAAGCTTGTGAGCTTGAGAGTTGGTATCAGCAACCTTGCAAGCTTGAGAATTGGTATAAGAAAGCTTGCAAGCTTGGAATTGGTATCAGAGGCTTGGAAGCTTTGAAATTGGTGTATCAGAAGCTTGGGAGATTGCAATTTGTGTATCAGAAGCTTGGAAGCTCAATGGAATTGGTCCCAGAAGCTCAGAAGCTCAGAAGCTTGAAAATTTATTTCAGAAGCTTGGAATTGGTTTCAGAAGCTGAGAAGCTTGGAATTTGTATCAGAAAGCTCGGAATCTTGGAACCCAGGAACTGGTGTCAGAAGCTTGGAAGCTTGAAACTGGTGTATCAGAAGCTCAGAATCTTGGAATTGGTTTTCAAAACTCGGAACACAACATAGTGCAAGGAGAGAGTAGCTGATGAGGAGGGGTTGCAACAACTTCAGAACCAGCCAGTATACACAAGATCATCATCCTAATCATCTCTTCTTCATCGTCTTGCTTGAAGGAAGATGAAGACAAAAGTATTTCAGAGATGGAATCTGAGGGTGCTACTACCTTGTCCATTTGCTACAAGTCCTTGTCCAAAAGTGCTACTGTCGTCTCCTCCATACCAGAAGCTCAAAGAGCTGTTGTGCAGACACCACTTTTGAATAAGATAAAAGGCTAGTCCAGCCATTGCGAGCAACACAAGAATTGCAGCACTCATTACAGGTGCCCACACCTGTGGCTTCAAACCTCCTCCAGACTTTCTTCCTTTTCCTTCAGAGATTGTTGGAGTAGTATTTGGACCATCTGCAACTTCACAGCAGTAGTTGCAAGAAAAAATAAAAATCAGAACTTTTTTGTCAGCAATGAACTCTTTCACTATGTACAGTTAATCTTGCTGAGCTTCTCTTGTTCCAAAGTTGCAGGAGATCAGCCCTGCAGAAGGTACAAATACTGCTGCTGCACTCAATGGATTTGAGAGGCATTGCTGCCATTGCCATGAGAGCCATGAAAGCTTTGACAACAATCTGGAATGACAATGAGCTCCACGGAATCCACAAACAGTGATTCTTGAGCTTTTCTTTATGGTTGCAGCTCAGGCCTTCTCCATGACCCTTCTCCATCTCTCCTTCACCACTTGAGGATTCAGTTTTCCAAGGTTCAAGAAGATTGTCTGAGATCTTTGTGGGGTTTGACTCTTGGAAATGCAATCGGTGGTCTGAAGCTCATTCCCACATGCTGATACATGTATGAAAATTTCCTTCACCATGAATCTGGCATGCTGCCATGGATAGAGAGTTCCAAGCTCAACAATGAATTCCTTGAAGAAGATGATTGTGAAACAAATTCACGGAGGAGAGAGAGATAGGGATTATGGAGACTTACTGTCTCGTTGTTGAAGAGTTGAAGCTTGGACAAGGGCGGTGATAAAGAGTGGACTGGCACAAAGCAACCAAAACGCAATGTAGTTTCTTCTTCTTGATCTTCGCATGATGCTGCTGCTGCTCCCTGGCACCATTTTCTTGAGCCCCGCCTCTCGCATTCTCTGAATCACCATTCTTCTCGCCGTTCAGGTCGATGAATCCCTCTGCAACATCTTCTTCTCTCTTGAAAACAGAATGCCGCCGAAACCCTTGGAAAAAATGGAAGAAGAATGTAAATAGCAGCAGCAGCAGAGCAGCAGCCGGCAGTTTCTCTAGGTACGAAGTTCGTGATGGAGAGAAGATCGTGAAGAAGGCGTTTCTGAAGTTTCAAAGACTGTGATCTTTTTGTTACAATCCAGTTTGCAGCAGCACCGGGTTTCACTTGCAAGCTGCTGCTGCTTGCTTCTCTCTAAGCAACCTTACAAGCTGCTGCTGCTTCTCTCTATGCTCAAGATGTTGTTGTGGCTGCTGGTTGCAAAAGAATTGGCTGATCCCGAGACAAAGGAATCCATCATGGTGTCGAGACGTTAAAGGAATGCAGGGACGAGTACCTGATCATGTGCAAGAGTTTCTTCACACACAAGTCTAGATGGAGACGGCATTCAGGCAAAAATGTACTGCATCATCAGACAACAACGATCACGACGACTTCAGTTGGTTGACAGACGCAGTAAGTCTACAGAAGAAATCGATTTGAAGATGGCATTCAGAAAACAATGTAACAATGTCGACAAGAAACAAGTTTGTAGACTGACGAGTGTTTGCGAGACATAGTTATCAACTGTGGCAGCAGCAGATTTACTAAGCTATTACCTGCTTGCATGAGGAAAACAAGGCAACTCATCATCAATCTCCGCTGAATTCATAAAAAGAAGAAGATGGTAAATTCCTTGACCGTCTGTTTGTCTGCCTGTCTGTCTGGCGTTGAGAGAGGCGACGAGAGAGAGAGAGAGAGAGAGAGAGAGAGAGCGAGAGAGAGAGAGAAGAGAGCAGGGCAGCTTGATTGAGGATATAATGAGAAACGACAAACTGGAAAAGAAACAAAGATGAATGGTGTGAAGAAGCTCCTCCTCGTCGTCCTCACAGAAGCAGAGCTTCTTTTGTTGACGACTAGGTACCTAAATCGAGTTTGCGCACCAGATTTAAGAGAAAAGCTGGAAAGTCAAATTGCAATAGCAAAAAATTTCCAATCAATGCATCACAGGTTGCATGAGATTTTCATGCAGTTTTCTTCATCAAGACTGATTTCTTCATCAATCAGAGAGAAGTCGAAAATGGGACGAAACCGCAATCAATCCAAATCCCTTCAGTCTTTGGCTTCTTTTGTGCTGCTTTTTAGAAGAAGAAGAAAGAAGAAGAAGAAGCAAAAGAATGAATCAGTAAAGAGCCTGGGGAGAGTAAGTAAGAGTCGAGAGCGAAACAAGACAAGAAATTCTAAACAAAGACAAAAAAGCAACAGCGAGTATGCATGACCCCACCACCCCACCTGCAGCAGCGAAATCCTGCCTTCCATGCCATGTGTTCGTTCCAGACACTTGCTTGCAGATTCCTGTAACTGCAATTTTTGGCGTCAACAGTAGTAAATAAATTCGTTTCCAATCTTCCAAGAGTTGTTTTCCTTCTTCGTGCTACGGAATTTTTCCTTCCTTCCTTCCCTCCGTCCTCTACAACCCATATCCGAGGGTGAGCGAGTGAGTACTTGCGAAGGCAAAGATCCTCTTCCAAAGCCCCTCCTCTAAAATCCTGAGGATCTTTGGAACTGATTTGCATCAATTGGGGGGGGTATATAATCCAGTCTTGGGCGGTTCTTAGAATGCGGGACAGATACCTCTCGGTTATCATCCTGGGGTATCTCCAGTTCTGGTTCGATCTGTACTAAATGGAACCGTAACCTGCGGTTCTAACCCTCCAAACCAGCGGCTACCCACCCAACACTGGTAGACTGAACATATCCGGATGCCGTGAAACGACGGGTGTGTGAGAAAAACACACTTCCAAGTTCCATCCATCATTGTCTCCCCACCCCCGCCGGCCCCGACACAGCAACGGAAAAAAAACATCCAAAATCCTAGTTTCATCCGTCACCTTTCGTCTTTCGCAGTCAACCTAGATCCCCAATAAAGCTCCCCAACGTCATCGCTCCATCACCGTCGTCGTCCTCGAGCTCATTCGCCCCCTATAGCTCTGTTATTATGAGCATCATCGTTATCGTGATTATGATCAGCCTGTAATCACGCGCATTCATTTCATCGAGGACGTATATTCCTGGTTACCGTTGGGGTGTGCGTTGTTTGTCTGCAATTCTCGCAGGTAAGGCACGAGATCTGCCCATTGCGTACGTGAAGAAGAAGAAGAAGAAGAAGAAGTAGCAGCAGCACAACAGTAATTTCATTGTGGAGGAAGAGAATGAGAAGAAAGCAGAAGAAGACGAAAAGCCAACACACAAATTGCCAAGGACCAACAAGAATTGCATCCTTGCAACAGCGACAAAATT
>Ga0209611_10002045_pt1 | contig 35277 bp, 15 predicted proteins | sample S1TSphgellanicum_3_FD_187693 | JGI IMG/M metagenome (GOLD analysis project Ga0209611, IMG submission 187693) | Host-associated microbial communities from peat moss isolated from Minnesota, USA - S1T2_Fc - Sphagnum magellanicum MG (SPAdes) (version 2) | ecosystem: Host-associated > Plants > Peat...
ATCTCCTCTCACCTCTTTTCTTTTCTTTTCTTTCTCTTCACTTCTTTCCTTTCCCTTTTTCTCTTTTGCACTTGACAAACTCCTATGATATTACTAGAGACTCTCAAGCTCTAGTTCTAGAGACTTTTTAGCTCTAGACCTCTTTCAACTTTCTCACCAAACAACCTAAGCTCTGATACCATGTTAACAAATAGGAGATCTACTCAAGTGCAAACATAAATCTTTATTGAAAGGAAACTACAACATAATGCTCACAACACAAAACACAACATCAAAAACTCTCCAAGTTTGTGTATTTCTTGTGACAAGAACCTTGGAGAGTTTTTGATGTTGTGTTTTGTGTTGTGAGCATTATGTTGTAGTTTCCTTTCAATAAAGATTTATGTTTGCACTTGAGTAGATCTCCTATTTGTTAACAGAAAACACAATAAGGTGACTAAATTTTGGTGGATTAGAATCCCTTTTCAAAGTCGTTTCTAGGGTAGTTGAAAATTGGCTTAAAAGATGAATATTTTGATGATATTGGAAGTAACATTTTTTTCATTTCCAATTTCAAGTTATGATGTCATAAGACATATAAAAATATCATAATTTTTTTTCAAAAAATTATTTTTAAATGCTTAAAAGGGCTTTTAAAATAATCATAATTTTTGGGATTTTGAAAAGTCCATAACATAATAAGTTAAAATTACATTCCATTCATTCAATGGATCTTTAGTTTCTTAAACATAATTCATTCAATATCCCAAAGTTTCAACACATAAAATTAACACACCATAAGATAAAAGTCAATATCCATGAGTTTTGTCGAGCATTACAAAATTCATCATCAAGATTCAAAAGTCAAATATTCATTAAATAGTTAAGATTTTGATGTGTTCTTTTGCATTTTAAAAATGCCAACTCTATTAACATTACATATGTGAGTCCCTTTTTAAGTATTTCAATGAAAATATTAATGTTCTATATTTAAGTTTCAAAAAGATGTAGGAAAAACGACAAGTGTGACACCTAAAAAGAGATTGCATAATGCGCTTTCACACTAATGTTGTATTAGCTAGTAACACCCTTATTAAAATGAACTTTATTACTAAAACAAATGTATTGCTAAAGTCAATTCTATCTTTTTTTGTGCATCTTTTAACCACAAGCCAACTTGTTTTGTGATGCACAATTTTTCCTTGAGCATTTTTCTTGGTTTGAAACACCCACTTACATCTAATCGCTTTGTGGTTTTCTAGTAGCTTTGACAACACCCATGTGTTGTTTTTTTTTCAATGACTCCATTTCTTTTTCTATTACCGTCCTCCACTAATTTGCATCATCTCATGTTAAACCTTCTAGGCCAAAGTTGTTGGATCCTCTAGAAAATTTGTTGTGAATTGGATATTCAACAATTTTATGAAATTTTTTCGCCTTTTTGGAAATAAAATTTCCCTTCTAAGTCTTTGAGGTGCTTTTGTAGACTTCAGATCATGGATGGTATCTTTTTCAATAATAACTTCAAATTGAAGATCTTTGTTGATTTGTTGATTTTCAACAATTTGGTTGTTAGGTTCGACGGTGTTTTCCATTGAAATCATGGGAGTTTGTGGATTCTGGACCACCAAAACATTTTGTTAATGCATAATTTTGTTTGAACTGGAATCCACACCCTATATAAATTCCTTTCATAACCCATTTCAATAAACCTTGGGTGGTCTTGCTATCCAACTTTGATTTATCTCCTTTGATTTATGGACAAAAGCCATGTTGCAAATTTTTTTGAGATGGCCTACATTGGACTTTTTTCCACTCCAAGCTTTCAATGAAATTACTCCCTCCAAATAGTTATTAAGACTCTTATTCTTCAAGTATGTAGTTGTGGCTATAGTTTCCACCCATAGACCATGAGTTAAACCCTTGCTATGAAGTGTCCACTATGCCATTTCCACCAAGGTTCAATTGGGCCTTTTTGCTACACGATTCGAACGAGGGGTGTATGGTGTATTGAATTGTTATTGGATGCCCCTATAGCCTTGTAATGGTCTCTAAAGGCCTTTGAAGTGAACTCATCACCATTGTCGTTGCAAACAACTTTGATTTTCTTTTGCAAATTGTTTTCCACCATGGCTTGGAACTTTTAAAAAACCACCAAGGCTTTTGACTTCTTCAATTTTACAAAATAAATCCACACCATCATGGTGTAGTCATTGGTGAAGGTCATAAAGAATCAAACCCCTTCCATTAAAGTAATCTTCATCCATTCACAAAAAATTGTGTGGATGAATTCCAAAGGATTGTATTGCATTTCCTTGGGATCTCCCTTCTAGAATGGATTCTTGCATTGCTTCCCATTAGCACAACCCACACAAAAAGCAAGTTGGTAGTCAAATTTGGGATCCATTTCGATGATTATGTTTTTTTATATGAGGAGCTTTAGATTTTACTCATTCAAATGACCAAATTTGTCATGCCAAATTGTCAAATTCTCTTTCTTTAGCAATTTGAGCATTAACACACTTTGGATATTCTACAACCTAAACATTCTTTGGAACTTGTGAACACATCAACTTATATAACCTATTTTCCTATATAGGTAAGAACCCCTCCAACACTATTATTAATGCTACAACCATCTTGTTCAAACTCTATTTTCAAACCTTAAGCGATAGCTTTGTTAATTAAAAAAAATTCTTAAGAAGACTTGGGATGCGTAATATTTCATGTAGAACTCCCTTGATTTTGCGATCTCCCATTCTCATGGATAGAACAACACTTACTTTTCTAATAGTTGTTTAGACAAAATTTTCACCCATGTAAATGGATCACTTGGGGATGTTCTTATAATTAAAGATTTTTTTGAATTGTTAGATGTCGAGAAGTTCCCAATTGATGTACCAAAACTTGTTGTTTGAAACATTTGTTGTTATAAAACATGTTGGTTTAATTATGATAGTTGTTTTATAGGTATGTGCATGCTTGGGTGTAATCATGTTAATAAAAGCCACTAGTGTCCCTTTAAATGACTACTTTTTGAAAAATATTCTTAGAATATTTTCAAAAATCTTCAAAATTATTTTTTTATTATTTTGTTATGGTTTGTGTTAAATATTTGTCAAAAATATGTCATTTTCAAAGTTTTCCAAGTCCATATACAAGTCTTTTTACTATTTCAAAACAGTGGTTACATGGATATTACACTATTTTTGAAGGTCCAAATGTTAATGAAGTAATTTCATATTTTGGACATTTGTAAAATAAGATATTAGATTTGATATTGTGCAAAAAATTTAATTTATTTTCAAGTTAAAACTCTTTTTTAAAGTTTTGATGTAAAAAACATAAAATTAAGTAATGGTTACAACTACTTTTGGCTCCTATTGGCATGATTACACCCATTTCTTCAAGTTTGTTGCATTTTTTTTGTAGTTTCAAACCCAATGATTGAGTTTTTTGCAATAGTTGCATAGATATTTTTTATAATTGTCCCTTTTAATGGCTACCTTTTGATCTGTTGCAAAGTTGCTAGATGTTGCTTTGGATGTGCAAGCAACCAAAGTGGACCTTCCTTCATTCGAACCTTCAACATCCTTTTTCTTCAACTATTCATGAAGGAATTTAATTATAACAAACTCAATGTTCAAATCAACTTCTGCCTTTGACTTTATAATTACTATCATGTTGTAAAATTTTGGCAAGCTTCACAACAACACCACTACAAGGTCATTTACCTCAAGCTCCACCCCTATTGCTTCAAGTTGTTGACCCATGGACTTAACTTTTTAATGTGATCCAACATAGTATTAATAACATTCATTTTGTAAGCAAAGAATTGACATTTCAAAAATAATTTATTTGGTAGACCTTCAAGTTCATATAGTTTCAAGAGAAAATTCCAAGTTTTTTTTGTTGTTTTTGCTCCAATGATGTTTTGAAGCAAAGAGTCATGCAAGCCCATGAAATTGAAGGTCCTAGCCTTCCTATCTTTTCCTAGTTTGCAAAATTCATCATTGGTTTAACCTCTATCCTTGACACAATGCTTGAAAGTTCTTATTTTTCTAACAACATTTGCATCTTAAACTTCTAGAGATGGAAAAATCCCGTACAAACTTTGTTATGACTAATGCAAACCCCTATGGGCCCATAACTTGTAATTAAGGCTAGCCACAATCAAGATGCCAAGTCCAACAATTACACTTTATGGTTTAACAAAATCTTACCCCAAAAGGACTCAAAAAAAAAAAACCACTCCACTTTGGAATTTGAAGTGTTTTGCTAGGTTCATCATCAATTAGTAATGTTTGATATTCTATCCCATAAGGTAGCCCATAGTAAGCATAATACACATGTTTCAAATCCTTTATATAATAATAGGACCCCAGAGTAATTTGACCAAAAGTCTTTGAACATTGGAAGAACTTTTAGCACATCCTCAAGTTTCATCCAAGACCAAATTACAATGTAGAACTTTAAAAAAACATTGGAAAGAAAATGTTTAATTCCAGTTCTAACTTCAACTTTGCTCTTGTTAATGTTTCTTCCAAACACTTGTGCATTCCCTTGCAGAACAACACATTGTGGCACATAACATAACACACCATTCACACTGAAAATTAACAATTTTTTGGGTCTTGCAAATTTTTAAATTGACATGAACCCATTAAAGTGTCTTTGATCCATTTAGTAAGATGCAAAGCAATATTGAACTACAACAATAACAAAACCTTCATCGGTTAAATAAAGTATAGAAATACAACATCATATTAATCTATTATTCATTATTATGACAATGTGTAATCAATAACAATGTTATAGTCTTAAGTAGGACGTTGAATCACCACAAACTTCCACTAGTGTTTATAGCAAGTATCTAATACCACAATGTGCCATTACCAATTTTTGAAAAAGTAGATTCAAACAAACACTTGGTGGCCACCAAGCCATGCTTCAACAAGCCCACTACCAATTATGATTAATAATATCTATGACAAATAGACAATCATTCAAATCGAGTTAAGGAGATAGGAACAAAACCTATCATGTTCAACAATACATACATCATAAAACAAAAAACATCAAATAATATAGTTCATTTTTTATAATTTCCAAGTTTTGATTTCATCTTGTTAAAAAAAATGTCATCACATTTGGAAGAGCGTTGTAGAGAGCCAATTTCTCATATTGAAGGTCGAAAGGAAGAATGTGTGTAATGTTCCCAAATGGATTACACTCCAAAATTTTAGAAACCCTCATTCTAGACGAATGCAAGGATTCCAAGTACAATATAATGGTTATGAACAAATAATTACCGTCTATTTTAGACGAATAAAACATCTAAAGGAAAATGTAACTAAAAGGAGGGTTAAACATACTTTTATGAAGCGTGGGTGTAGTCATACTAACATGTACCAAAAGCAGTTATATCCACTGCTTAATTTTTAAAATTTTGGATTGTGAAAAAAAATTTAATAATAATAAATAGAATAATTTTTTATAAAATTTTATTGTGAATAAATTATGTACATGTGATAAAAATTTAGAATCAATCTAATGAGTGAAAAATATGTATATTAATTTTTATCTTCTTGTAACCATTGATTAAAAGTTAGATAAAAGCAGCTTAATGCAATTTTGACACTAAAAGCACAATTTGAAAATATTTTTTAATGACATATTTCTAGATATTTTTTAATATACACCTTAACATAATAATATTAAGAAAAATTTAAAGACTTTTCATATATTTTTGAAAGATGTATTACAAAGATTCCAAGAAGATTTATGAATAAAGCAATGGTCTAAGGGGGTAGATGTGGCTCCTAATAGAGTGGTTCTAAAACTTGCATGTCATCTACAAACAATGTATTTCCATAATATGTACTTGGGAATATACAGAAAAAATCATCTAGGTTTTTATGGAGAACATGTTTTTTAAGCTTCTTAGGTTTTTCGAAGAGGAAATGTTCATTAATAAAGCAAAGCATTTGGTCTACTATTATTGAAAATGGAAGAAATTATAGTCTTCTCCTCAATTATTTCCAAATGCCTAGCAAAGTTCTTCCTCATCATGGAAGACCAAATGTAAATAATGAATTTCTTTACACGTGTGCAAAATAATTCTTTCAACTTGGATTTTAGAACCACTGGGTGAGATCTAATTGGACCCTTTTTCATCACCACTAATATTCCATTCAAGTTGAAAATTAAATGAGATTCATTCACCTCTGCTGTAGCCACATTTTTTTCTAACAAACCCGAAGTTGTGGTGATGTCCTAGGACCTTTGCTTAGTTTGTGGGTCATGTGCAATTGAGTCTATGACATCGAATCCCAACATCCGATTCTCAAGTGACACAGATAAACATACAAGATCTTGGGCCTATGATTCTAGCAAATACTTTCATTTAGAACAAAATCTTGAAAGGATACAAATCATAGCACTCAAATTATGGTGCTTTTGATAATTTCAACACTTAATGATGGGGGCAAAAGCTCTAACTCCAAATTCCAACAATTATCAATGAAACTAACAAGCAAGGTAATGTAATGACATAGCAATTCCATTAAAGACAAAAAAAGTAGCACGATACCATAATGCAAAAAGAACCATAATAATCACGAATTGTTTGACTTCACCATACAAAAAGTAGCATACACTAATTGCTGCAAGGTTCCAAAAGCTTTCGAAACCCATTTTCTATAGTAGTTATATGAAGCATCCTACCAAAAGGATTATGATCTTAAAATGTACACACAAACTTTCGAAAGGAATGAAGAGCCTCCAAGTACAGGAGAACCACAACAATCAAGTAGTTCAGCGAAACTTCTATTCTACCATTCCATTTTTCAACAAATAGTATGTTATTAATTGAGTCTGCATTATCCTAACAAGATTATGGTCCACAAGTATAACATTACCAAAATGAGTACTCTAGATTCTCTCAAAAAAATCTATGAGGCATTTATGGAAAATTGCAAATGAAGGTTTTTTCCGTAGAAAATGGTTATTTTTCTAAAAAAACTCACGTCCAAATATGTTAAAAGACTCAATATTTACCTCAACATGCTCCTTCAATTCACTGAAAAACATAGGCACCTTGTAGGGCTTAAATTTAGTCCAAATATACAATCAAACTATTGAAGGCACTTTGGCAGGAATTCTTACAATCCTTGTCATGGAATCACTAAAGGATCAAAAGACGAACATCTATACCATTTCTAGGAGTAAGATTACAAGTTTCAAAAGATCTTCCTTGTCTTGTAAGAACTCCCCTTAAGTTGAAAACATGGAAAAGACTCACCTCCGAGTTTTCTTTAACATTGAAGTTAAATTTGTTCTTCTAGTTTACTCCATCTTGAATAGAATGATAGAACATGTTGTCCATTCTAAAATTCAACACATCTTCAATAAGAGGACTGGGCTTGTCCTCCATTGAATTGACTATAGAGGTCTAGTAGTTAAAGTATACGTTGCAAAATTCAAAGCACATTAATTAAAAATAGGGTGTTTTTCCATTGATTCAACTTCATAAGTTTTAGTGTTATAAGTGAAATCCCTGAAACAGTTAAACATGCATCCATCTCACAAGTTCCTATGTACAGACAAAAGAAATGAACATCCAATTAGAGTCACATTTGGAAATATTGAAAATAACACAAACTCAATAACAAAAAATATTAGTTCATTTATTGATTTGAAAATGTCTAGCAACCACCAAACATTTTCAAAACAAAAAATGAGAGAGGAATATGTTTACTTGTACTACCTAGTGGTCACCAAACATTTATGAAACCAAAGCCAATGACAAAAATGTTTTTATCAATAACGCCTAATAGTTGTTAGATAATCAAGAAAACAAGGTAGAGTAACATAAAATCCCCTGACGAGGATTTCTAAAAGTTTGCAAGACTATAGATGAATTGGAGCCCTAATAGCTGTTAGACGTTTCGAAAACAAATTAAACTACAAATGAAAATCAAGTTTGCATATTGGCAATGCATGGTAACTGGCAAACATTCAAAGAAATCTGAAGGGTATTTTAAAAGTTTCTAAATGCAACACCAAGTGGTCATCAACACTTTTTATAACTTTTTACATTAAAAAAAATCTAACAATAGTGTAATTGTTGATCATAAAGCAATGTACATTTGAATGGAAGATTAAACCTTACATATGCAAAACTAAAATAATGAACAATAAATGAACACCTATTGGAACATACTTCTTATTTTTGTTCATATTATATTCCAACACAAGAGAATATGTATTGAACGCACTCTTTTTATGATTAAACTATACATACATTTAGGAGTCCTATCATTAAATAATGTATTGAAATTTAAATGGGTTCAATTTTTTTTGTTAGAGGAGGCAAGCTTTGCAAATCCTCTCCAACCTTTTGGTTTTCATCTATGGGTACACCATCCAACCCACCTAATGAAACAATCAATGTAGCAAGTATTGAGCTATTACCAAACACACGTACTTCACTATCCTTTAGGATATCCATTTCTTCATTCTCAACGAGTTGGCCACACAAATTGGACAAACTCCCTCCACAATTAACCCCTCCCTTCTTCGAATGTTGGGTTTTACTACTAGATTCGTTCTTTTTGGGTTTGTCCCTCCTCAAATACTCGTATTTTTTGGCCTTTTCTTTGAGGAGGATTTCTTTCTCCACCTTTTTCCCCTTCTCTTCCCTTTTGTCCTATCTTCCACCTCCTTGTTCCTCATTGCTTCCACCTCATTCCTCATTCCCTCCTCCATGTTCCTTCTTCCTTCTTCCTTCGTCATCTTCACCATATCGACCAGCCTATTTGACTTCAGGACTAGTTTGTGCACCAGCTGTGATTTGCAGTGCTCTTACTTTGGGTTCAATTTTTACATTTTGGGTAGTAACACCTGACAACATTTGCAGGCAAATGGATGTTATCATCTCATAGCAATCCCCCTTGAGATTGATAGGAATAGTCTCTAGAACTTTACATCTCATCTCCTGTAATTTGAAAAAAATCCATAATCATAAATCATACACGCAAAAACAAGTCAAAAATATTTTAAAATGATGTGCAAGATATGACTTACAAGACAAACATATGTAAAAGCCCCTCTACAAAATACATTAAGACACACCATTTTGTCAAAAATGATTGGTTTGAGGATTTTCATTAGGGTTTCAGGGTAGATTTCATACTTATATAAACACTTGTTTTCTGGGAACGAGGTTGTCTTATGCTCCACTAATGGTGGCAACTTATTGTTATCAGGAACATCGTCCTTTATATTTGTTTTACTTTTGCAAGGGAACAAATATGCATAAAGAAAGACCAAATCTTTCATCAAGTTTTTTGATGATTAGGTACTTTGGTTGGTCCAACCATGTATTACCTAAATTCAAATAAAAAATTCATCACATATCAGACTTCATGATCGTCGAGAACAGGTTCTTGAAGGAGTCTTGATCACATATGCAAACAACAATTTTGAATGAAGCTTTCGCATGTTTCATTATCTAGAAGAAGGACTCCCAATTGGGGCATGTCCACACTTTTGGATTGTCTTTAATTATGTATGCAGTACACATAACTATGATTTTTTTAATGGCATCATCATGCAAAAAAAATCCATCTTCTCCTTATTGATCACATTAAGAAGACCCACCATGTTATCAACTTTCTCGAACTTGTAATGTGAGTCCAAAGAAATTGCCTCAACTGCATTACCCTTTGGAGTTCCACTTTCAATCCACTTTTTAGTGCACATTAAAACCCCACAAGGGGTGCCTCGTTTGAGGGGTTTAACCTCATTTCTTTATTGTAGAAGTCTTGATTGAACTTCATGTTTAGAATGGAGAAAATCATTTTGTCTAAGTTGTGCTTGGTCTTCACTTCCTTCCATTCATCATCCTTGTAGGGCTCTTGATTATTTGCAATTAGTTTTGGAAATACAAAATGAATCATGATTTCATTATGGATCACTACTTTCCATTTCAGGACCCTGGTGATCTTGTACATCCATTTGAGTTTGAGCTTCCCTCCACCCTTAACTGGACATTCTTATAGTGTGATTGTGTGGTCAAATAGTCCTCTTGTTAACTTCTCAAGTTGCTTCTCCTTCAAATTTGCGAGCAAAAAAATGCTAATTTTCCAATTGGTTTTGGAGGACAAATGAAAACATCACCACTCCTATCTAGAGTATTACACCTTTCCCATTCAACGAGGACACTTTCTCACGATTGGAATATAATGTCTGACGAAAGTAGGATACTCATGCATTTTTTTTGTAGATTCCACATTCAAAACTAGCTTGAGAATCTCCTCGAAAGCCTACAGAGTTTTTTGCACTACAATAGTTTTGTGGAGTAAGTAGATTGATATGGTGGGAGCAAATTGAAAGTCTTTTATATTTACCTTGTAATCCTTGGAATGTCGAACTGACATATCAAGATTTGACAATGGTTTTTCATGAATATTTTATATTTGATGCACATGTCCAAGATTCTCTTGATAAGATGTCTTTGTAGCTAGCTCGCAATGTTTGTTATTCAACACCTTGGACACTTTGCACAAGTGAACAAAATTGTTGTCCCACATAATGACAATCTTGAACTTGCTATAAAGTTTGCAAACTTCAGGGCTTGTGTGGGGTCCACCATGAAATCCTATGAAGAAAAACAAAACCTTTCATAGTATCAATAATCACTTCGAAACCACAATTTTTTCCAAAAAGCTCAAGGTTCCAAAACTCCAGAATGTATGTTGGGAATTGCCTGGTAGCTGCTACGTGTTCTTGACAATTTATTTTTGGAGACCATTTGGTGGTTGCTAGGCATTTTTAACAATGAACTTTTGGGAATCACCTAGCAGTCGCTATGCGTTTTTGACAATGACCTTTTGGGAATCGCCTAATGGCCGCCAAGCAATTTTCAATTCATACTTGTTTAATTATTTTTTCAATTTGACGACTAATTCAAAATCTCATGAGATGAAGGAGGAAATTTACCAATGTTGCAATAATTGTGTGTTGTCCCCCGATAATTAAAAACTAATGATTGTCGATTTCCTTCCAAGTTCTTGACTTGTGTGGAAGGATGCATTTTGGATTTTTTGGAATCACAAAAATGGATACTTTTGTATCATACTTGTTGTATTAGATAATCCTTTTTTAATCTCATGCACGTGGACATCTAAAAGCGACTTGTACACAATGTTGAGGGGAGATTGTTTGAATATGTGTATTTCAATTTCCACATTTAGCATTGAAGCAATACCAAAAGGGAAACAAACATTGTATTCTTGTCCTATGGTTTTTGCATAAAGACAACATTATTTTGCATCAAATTCTTTCTCATCCTTTTCCAACACAATAATGTCCAAGATTTTCTCCTTATTTTGGGCTTTTGTTTTTTCTTTGCAAAGCTTTTTCATTGGTCTCTTTCCACTTGAACTCTCCACAGTAGTTAGAATGCGGTTAAAATTTCTTAGGGATTTTCTAGCGGATTCTTCCTTTTCAAGCTTGATTAGCTCATGGAGGTTAGTAAAACAAATTGTGGTTGGTGATCAATCCAACAAGTCACCCACCCAAAATCCCCTTTCGATGATCTCAAGTGTGAGTTCGTCAATTATTCAACAACACCCATAGACAAATCTAACAATTTGTTGCTTCCCGAGGTCTTTTAGCAAGACGACAACTTTTCTGAAGTCATGTGCCCAGACCACCATACGTTGTAGTGACATTTTTTTCACAAAATCTTGGTCTCCATTTTGTTCAAAATGGAATTCCAAGCTTAAATATAGTTTTTTCAAAATCCTTACAGCCTAAAACATTACTTTGACTGTAAGTCTGACACTCTGAGCATTGCCTCTTTATATAATGGAATGAAGCCAACACTAGAAGAAAAACATGTATTTTTTATTGGTTTTTGTAACTAAATTTTAGTTGCAAGCAATATTTTGTAATTAAAATCTCTTTAGTCACCTAAAACAAGTTGCATTTGATAAATTAATCACAAATGACAAAAGGTATTTGATGAAAGAAAAAATCAACTAAAAAAAATTCATCTTTTGACTCCATTGTATACGTATTATCACATGCGATTAAGATGCAACTATTTTGGTCACAATTGAGGGCAAATGATGTGCTACCATGTGTCTTAATATTTGATTATTTAGAATGTAATAATTATTATTATTTAGAAATAATCTAAGATGTTCAATTCAAATGCTTGGATGATTTTATATTATGACATGTGTCCCAATGTAAATATGCCATGTGGCATTAAAAAAAAGAGTTGGTAGGTACTTAGGTAGGTACATAAGTAGGTGCCTACAAACCTAGGCTACATACCTACCTATTTACCTAAGTAAAAAAGTTAGTAGGTAGGTACATAGGTCGACCTAAGTGGGTAGGTCAAACTAGGTACCTATCTAACTAGGTAAATAAATAAGTTGGGGAGGTAAGCATTTTAAAATTGTGCATAATTTGTTTTTGTTTTGGGTTGAACCTTTTGATTAGTTCATCTCATGTGCATAAATTTCTTAATGTGAAATTGGATGACCACACCATCTTTATATAATGTTCAAAATAGGAATGGAAAATAAACAATATGGGATAAGTTTTGAAGTTACAACTTCTTCAAAAACTAAGTTGTAATTCCAAAAAAAATTTCATGCCTTATTTTCTTAGTTTTTAGATTTTGAAACAATTCAAGTACATGATTCACTAGATGATTAGATAATCATTTAATTAATAATGATTAAATTTACAAATATTTAAATTATAAACTATACACTACAAATATTCAATATTCATTACCAATTACTTAAATAAATAATAACTTCTTAATATTTAACAAACTAGTTATCTAGTTACTCACAAGTTATTAATACATTACTCATAAATAAATAAATAAATAAAATATTTAAAAATATTTAATTACTTTTAAGAATCTGATCGAATTATAGGTAATATAATTAATGTAAAACTAATTTAACGACTATAATTTAAAAATTAACTATTTTAAAATTTTATTTTAAAATTAAAATTAATGAATTAAGAATTGCTATTAGAAAGTAAATTCTTACACGAATTTTAAAAAAAATTATTTGACTAATTACATTACTTACTATATAATTACATTTATTGTTGTAAAAATTATTATAGGTAAGTAATTTTTTTTCAGGGTAATTATAAACTATAAATACAATAATTTGTTAAACATAACATTAATTTTCTAATTATTGTAAAAATATTATAAAATATTTATCATAGATGATTAATCACAAAATTTTAAAAAGAAAACATAAAATACTATATAATAATTCGTGAAATCAAAATCAGTAAAATAATTATTTTAACTACACTATAATTTTTCCAAAATTTTAATTCAGGTTTGAAGTTATAAATTACAGATTGTGAATAATTACGTTCTATTAGAACATAAATATGCACATACTAATTAATTCTATATAAAGTAATTACAATGATTTTAAAATAATGTCACATGAATTACATGAATTAATTTCTTTTAATATAATAATATAAATTATATAATATACAAATCTATGTTATAACAATAAGTATATAGTGTAACTTATATTTAATAAACATAATCATTTATAATTATTTGTAAAAGTGATTTATTATGGATAACACTAGTAGAAAAAACCTTTGAAACTCAATCAATGATTTTTAAAATTAAACTATAAATCTACGGTTCCAAAATACTTTAGAATTCAAATATCAATTTTTAGATCAAATAAGTTTTTTGAAGTTAAACAATAAATTTCAGAATTGAAATGTCAATTTTCAGATTCAAATAATAATATTCAAAATTAAAATGTCCATTTTAAGGCTCAATTAGTAGTTTTCTAAATTGAGATATTAATTTCAAGAATCCAAAATAATAATTTGGAATTCAAATTTCAACTTTCAAGTAAAATAATTTCTTAAAATTTAAATTTAAAATTCAAAATTCAAATATCAAATTTCAAGTTCGAAAAAAAATGTTTAAAATCAAAATGTCGATTTTTAGATTCAATTAATTTTTTTGAATTGAAATACTAATTTTGAAAGTTGAAAATAATAATTTATAATTCAAATACTAACTTTTAGATCAAATATGTTTTTTGAATTTAAATAAAAAATTTTAGAATTGAAATGTCAATTTTCAGATTCAAATAACAATATTCAAAATTGAAATGTCCATTTTTAGACTAAATTAATAATTTTCAGACTTGAAGTATTAATTTTGAGAATCCAAAATAATAATTCAAAATTGAAACTTCAATTTCAAATTAAATGATGATTTAAAATTTAAATGAAAAATTTTCAGAGTTGAAATATAAATTTTCATATTCAAATAAAAATATTGAAAATTAAAATGTCCATTTTTATAATCAATTAATAATTTTTTGAATTGAAATAGAAAATATTATATTCAAATCAAAATTTTCAAATTCAAATAATGTTCTAAACAATTAAAATAAGTTTTTTTAGATTTGAATAAAAAATTTCAAAGTTCAAATATTAATTTTGAGATTGATTATATGAACAATATACATACATATGCATATTATATATATAATTTTAGTACATACATTAAAATACACCACTATGTCAGTTTAGATACCTTTAGGATGTAACTAATTTGTGACTATTGTGACTAATGGGAGATATTAACCTATTAATGGATGAAAATTAATGTAAAATCGATCCAACCAATAGGATGAATTTTTTAATAATTGCATCATAGTTGTGAAAATGACTAAAATAGTTGAAATTTGGACTTGTAGTTGGAAATATTGCCAAATCTATTAGTAAACGATTACAAATCGCATTTAATTGTAAATGGAGTGGTTACATTTTGATTGATTTCTACTACTGCAAGATAGTCACCAACTATTTTTTTCATTACAAGGGGTGTGTACCTGTAATGTGATTACAATTAACACATTAGTGTTTCACTAGATGGAAAATTTAGTTTTCTAATGCTTGGCAACCACCAGGTTCTGTTTTCATTAATGTGGATGGAGTTAAAAAAAATTCATGGTTGCCTTTAGGATTTTTTTCTCATTATAGTGGACAAAATTGGAGATGCTTGGCATTTTTCTAAAGACATCTGATTGAATTGAAAAAAACGCCTAGTGGCCACTAGGCTTTTCCTTCAAGTTTATTTAATTTCTTAAGAAAATTTCCTAGTGGCCACCGGGCTTTTTTCTCACTTGATAAAATGTAGTGAAGGGAAAACACATAGTGGCTGTTAGGCATTTTCCCTCATTCTAATGGAACTTGTTGAATGAAACGCCTAGCGACCATTAGGCAATTTTCTCACTATTCTTGATTGAATATAGGGAGATGCTTAGTGGCCACTATGCATTTTTTGACTTCCTAAGATGTAATGAGTGAAAAACATTTGATAGCCACCAAGCGTTTTCCCTTCATTATCGTGGATGTAATTAGGGGAAAATGCCTAGCGATGCTTGGCGTTTTCCCCTTACCATTGTGGATGTCGATGGGGGAAAATGTTGGGCAGCCACTAGGCATTTTCCCTTTACAATAGTGGATGTAATTGAAGGAAACACTTAACGACCACTAAACATTTTCTTCAAAAAAATTTCCTTTTGTTTCAAGGAAAACCCTTGGTGGCTAGGCATTTTTTTCAAAATGTTTTTTGCTTGTTTGGAGGAAAAACATTTGGTGACCACTAGGTGTTTTGGGTAGATGCAAGTTATGGTGGTTCACTTTTTGCAACCTTATGGACTTTCTATAAAGTGCACTTTATTCAAATGCCATAAACGCATTGTAAAATCATTAATTTGACAAAAATATTTATGGATTAAAATTGTCAACTTGAATAAGAATATTTAGTAAATGGAAATTTTCAATAAACATACACCAATCATATAGTAATGAACTTTTAAAATGAACATATGGACTATAATCCGGGTTTTGCATTAGCATTCAAATGCATTTTTTACTATGATTTCATCTCAATATTTTTTATAAGGACTCAATATATGATACATGATGGAAAAAAAAAATGAATTGGAAAAAAATAAAACTAAAACTTTATCAAACAAATGAATATCAACTTTTGAATGACCATATTTGGGCCATATTTTCAAAGTCCCAATCTAGGTCATTTTTTTGTTGGATTGATAATTTTTTTCCCCTAACATGTATAAAAAATAGTTTTTTAAATGGGTAGCCTTTTATATGGATTTTATTAATTGATTAATACCACATAGGGCCCACTAAACATTGGTTTTCAATTTTTTTCCATTCTGATGTTAGTTTTTCCATTCATATGGACTTAGGGGATTGGGGTTCTTGCCATTTTTGAGCCATTGTAATTTAAATCTACCCTTTTTTCTTGATAAAACATTCAGTTGATGAGGTCATGTAAACAATCTACAAATAAACGAACTTGGAGTGGCTAACGAAAACTTATGCTACTTAGTACCCATGGTGATGTTGATAATGTCCTTGCTTTTCATGTTTCAAGGTTTGAAAAGTAGCTTGCATTGATAACAAAGGAAGATATATCTACATTGTGTTGCTAGAAAGAGAGAAATGAAACAGATGGAGAGATATAATGAAAGAGAAATATCAATAGACAAAGTGATCTATACATATGGAAAGTTTAGATGAGTATAGGCATGTAATGAAACATTAGTAAAAAGCCCCCCCTTTTGCAACTACATTTTCAACTACTATCCAACTACAAACCAAGTCGAAAACTACACATATAATTGTAATTTATTCTTTGCAACTAAGAAATATTTTTTGCAACTACTAACTAGTAATGTTGAAAAGTACAAATCGAAAGTGAAATTATAGTCAAAATTGTATGCCACATGTCAACACCACAACAATAACCATTATGTGCCACTATTTACCCATTTAATTGAAAATTGTTCTATCAATATAGTTGAGGGATGTTGTCAACTACATTCAATTAATGGATGAACTTCATCCGCTAACTAAGCATGACATTAACCAAAAATATAATTACAATTTCAACTAGGTTGCAACTATGTAAGTTGAACATTTCAACTATGTTGTAACTATGTAAATCGAACATTTGGCTAGTGGTTTGGTGACACGTGGTACATTGACAATGTTGACATGTGTCACATTCATAAAATGTGGGTTCAACAAATAGTTTAATGACATGTGGCATGTTCACAAAATTTGGGGTCAACAAATAATTAAATGACATGTGGCACATCCACATCAATAGTTTAGCCCGCCTAGTGCCTAAACATAGGTTAGGTCTAAACCTAGGCTTTTAGGTTAAACCTAAACATATGCCATTTAATTTAAGCTTAAATTAGGGCTAGATCTAAGCACCTATGTTAGGCCTAAACCTAAACCACATGGCAATTAAAAAATGAAGTCTTATTTCATTTGTTGATTGGCTCATCCCAAATGGCTATGAGATTTTCATGTTAATTGTGTTCTTCAATAATCCTAGTGCACTCCTTTATTTAGTTTGGATTCATGGAATGGAAACCAAACAATATGGGATAAAGATATTAGTTGTAACCTAGGGTAAAACTTATCATTGGACATTTAACGATATTGGATCATTATAACTCTCTTGTCCATGGTCTATTTTTTTAAAAACCTCAAATAATTTTGTAATATTCCACTTGGCATATCCAAATCTATAAAAAATGTTACAATCTAATGGAAAATGAACAAGATATGTCCTTTCAAAGTGAAGGGGGTTGTGCTTTGGATTTTTTCATAAATGTTTAGTATGATTTTGAAGTTTAAGCTTTTCAACTATTTTTTTTTTACTTTTCATTTAAAACAAGTTTTATAAATTTTGTAGCGCATTTGTAGCCTTTGAAATCGTTCAAAATGAATGAGAACTAAATAAGATATAGTTGTTAGAAGTAAAGGGGATCTAGAGACAAAATTTGAAACAAAATATCATTCTTTCTCTTCTTGCGTCCTTTCATTTGTTTCTTTGCTTTTGAGGTTCAAAGAACATTTGTAGCTCTCTGTTTTGCGCTTCCATTGACATAAAAAACGTTCAATTTTGTGTTGAAATGAAGGAAAACTTGAAAATGTTTGGTGATAGAGTACCATTTGTTATCTACCCTGGTTGTAACCCAATTGTAACCTAATTGCAACTCAAATAGTTGTAATTTAGTTGTGCAAGCCAATTTAAGCTTAGTTAGGTCTAGACCTAAACTACTAATCTACCTAGTTTAGGTCTAGCTACTTACTATTTTTAACTATATAATTGCATAATTAAACAATTGAACATATTATCATCATTTATTAAATAACTAATTATCATTAAATTAAATATATTTTAAAATTCGAAATTCATTATAAATTTTTATTAACATATCATAAAACAAAGAATTAATTCAAATATAAATATTCAATGATAGATTTTAGATGATATTTTAATTAAAATAATAATTATAATATTGTGATAATTAATAATTGATTACAATTACAACAACAACATTAATAATAATAATGTAGCTAGTAGTTAGGCTAGGCTAGTTATTTAACTATTTTTATTTGTATTTTTATCTAACTTGTTGAAACTATTCAATGACTTAATATAATAATTATTAAATAAGAAAAAAATTATAGTATAATAGGGTCAAATAACAAAAATTTCTGATATTATATAATAATTTATTTAAATTTTTACTAATTATTCTAAAAATTATTATTATTTAATCATAAATAAATAAGGAGTTTTAATAAATGAAAAAATATTGGAACTAATAGAAAAAAATATTAATTCTAAAAAATATTAATTATGTATCATTACATGATATGTTGTAAATTAAAATTGAATCTACATGGAAATAATAAATTACACATGTATTGAACATACACATTATTAAGTTGACTTATATTTCAGAATTAAAATAAAATAAAATTCAACTTAAAGTGTAATTTTTATATGCACAAAAACATTCATCATACATGTTGTCATTCATGTATACAAAAAACATTTACATGTACCTTAATAATTAATGAATATTTATTTTTGAAATATATAAAAACATCATACGTATAAAAATGAATAAACATTAAAGTTCCACAAAATTATGAATTATGTATCATTACTTGATTTGTTATAAAGTAACATTTGATTTATATAAATAAATAAATTACATATATTGAACTTACATTATTACAAACTCCTATTTCAAAATTTCCTTAAATTTTATTTTGAAATTAAATTTTAATATTTATATGCACGAAAAAAATTTGCATCATACATAAACATTCATTTGCACAAATAGAATTTACATATAGTTTAATGTTTAATGAATTTTTATTACAATTTAAGGAACATATTGAGATATCATGTCTATTAAGATTAATAAACATTAGAGTTCCACAAAAAATATTAATTATGTATCATTATTTGATATGTTGTAAACTAAAATCCAATTTACATATAAATAATAATTAGGTGTATTGAACATGCACATTACTACAATTTTATATTTTAGAATTTCCTTAAACTTCCTTCCATCAAATTTTATTATTTGTGTGCACAAAAACAATTTGTATCATACATAACCATTCATTTTATACAAAGATAATTTACACATAATTTAATTTATTAATGAAGGTAGATAGTTTGTTTTGTTTTATTCTATCATGTTTAAATTTCCCAAACCAAATTACTTCATATAATGTTATATCTTTGAAAACCTAATAATGAATAAGGGGTGCACTAACTTGGGTTCAAATGTTTTTGAGCTAGAATGCAAAGGTTATTGATTATTGAACCATTTTCTTAATAAACATTAATAAAATCATAAATAGAAATTTTATTCGAATCCAAAGGTGTGCTTAGTGTTGTTGGAAAATAATCATTGAGTTAAATTTAATGGGATTTATTTCATAATTTTCATATTTAAGTTGTGGAAGATATTGAATTTTGAATGAATTATGTTCTTGAAAATTCAAAAAAATTACAAAAAATTAGGATTAGAAGGGAAAATAAGTTGAGTGTGTTCACACTTGGGGCCAGCAACACATGTTACCTTATTTACATATGAAGGAAGGTAGTTTGTTTTGTTTTGTTTTGTTTTGTTTTGTCATAATGATATCTCCCAAGCCATGGTGTCTTAGGTTATGTTATGGAACTTGTCATCAAAAAGTTCTCAATGAATAGGGGTGCAATGACTTGGTTTAGAATGTTTGGAGCTACAATGTGAAATCTATTGATTATTGAACCATTTTTTCATTGAATTTTTTGAAAAACCAAGATTGAATACTATATTACAATTTGGGGGCATTCTTGGAATGGTTGGAAAACCCTCACCAAGTTTGATTTAATAAAGTTGATTTCGTAATTTTGAAACCTAAAATGTGAACAATATTATTGAATTTTTGGTGGGTATGTATGGTTGTTGGAAATTCAAACAAATTGCAAAAAGGGGTTTGGAAGGAAAATTCAATTGAATGCATTCAAACTGAGGCCAATGACATAGGGTACATTAGTGTTTAATGAGTTTTTATCATAATTTTAAACAAATATTAAAGTATCATGTGTATAAAAATGAATAAACATTATAGTTGCACAATATTATTAATCATGTATCATTATTTGATATGTTGTAATGATCTACATAGACATAATAAAGTACATGTGTATTGAACATAAACATTAATACTAACATATTTTTAAAAAATTCTTAAACTTTATTTTGAACTAAAGTTTAATATTTATATGCACAAAAAAAACCATTCATGTATACAAATAAAATTTACATGTAATTAATGTTATCATAATTTTAAATAAATATTACAATGTTATATGTATAAAATGAAAATAGCCTATTAGTTGTTTAACCTAGTTGAAGGAGATAGTTGCAAACAAGATTATATTTCATCCATCCTTTAATACATTTTATATCCATACATTTTATCATCCAAAGTAGTTGAACACTAGTCAATGTCTTGACTGTGTGCCAATTAAAAAACCTTAGATGCTAAGAATATTTCAAAAATGACCCCTTAGTTGAAACATGCCTCACATCATTATTAACATAATTGGAAGTTCAACTTGGAAACATTGTTGCCGAGAATATTTGGCAAATGACAATGTAGTTAAAAAATGCTTGTAATTATATACCAATATAGTAAACAAATCAACTTAATTGGTAATTTCCATAATTTTATTTTAAAATTAAAAAATTCCAGTTGAAACATAGTTACAAATGTCATGTGGTTGAAAACTTTTGGTTAAAAAAGGGGGGGTTTTCTACTAGCGAAATACATAAGCTTGCAAAGAGACAAAGAATGTGTGACAGAAAGTTTGCAAGAAAAATGATTTGACATAGAGCTTGCAAACAATATTTTGTGGCAGAAAGATTATGTGTGTGCCTATCTTTGGACTGCTTTGCGTTTGTAAGTGAGTTTTCCTTTCTCTCTATTGCTCTGTCACTATCTATATCGTTCTCTCTATTTCTTTTGTTCCCTTTCTGTCACTCAAATTATTTCTTTCTTTCTTTCTTTCTTTCTTTCTTTTTGTCTGTGTAGAAAATAAATGGAAAAATGATTTGCTTTTCTATCTCTGTCACTCAAATTGCCTCTTTCTTTCTTTCTCTTTCTTTGTCTACAAAAAAGAAAAGGAAGAATGTCACATTCTTTAATCTTTGACTTTCTTTCTTTGTCACAATCTTGTAGAATGTTCCTTTCTATTTATCTTTGTGGTAGTGTAGCAATTTGTTTCTAATTCTCTCTCTTTCTATTAAAAAGAATTGAAATAATGTCTTGTTGGTTTATCTTGCACTTTCCCTTTTTGTCACTTGCAGAAAAGAACTGTAATAATTTTTGTCTTTATCTCTCTTTCTCTTTGTGTTTATCAACTTGTTTGCACCTCTTTCAATGTTTGTTTTTCGTACTCAAAAAGTGAAGAGAAAGAAATATGAAAAAACAAAAAACTAGAGGAACAAATGAACCAAAATTAAACCTAATCAAACCTAAGTCCTTAAACAAACAAAACAAAAATTGTCAAAGGTCAAGAAAATTTAGAATGTTTAAGAAAATGAAAAAGGTTGAAAAAGATGAAAGGAAACAAAAGAAAATAAATTCACCTTTATATAGAAAATGGCATTGTGTGATGATGATTAAGCTAACTGTAGCATTCTAGATTCTTGTCAAGTGTTTTGGAGTTTCTTCCGAATTGTGGAAATGTGAAGTGCATGTGATTCGAAAGAAATACTACAACAAGAAAATGACTATGAGAAAAGGAATAAAGATATAGATAAATGGGAAATAGTGTGTAAAGAAAGGAAGAGGAACAAGAACAAAGAAGACATGATGTGACAAAACACAATGAAACAAAAGAAAAGGAAAAAAATTGTATGGTGGGATACTCTAAACCTTAATGCCTTTCGAAGTTCATTATGTGCATTGTAATTATTGCACAAGAACAACTTTTCATCAAATAGCATTCGTCCATCCATCATTGGTACCCGATTTTAAATGTTTAATAGATTTGATAAGGTATAGAATTTGGAATTACACATGATATAAGAAAAAAACCTTAAACCCAAATAAGGTTGAACCTCAAACCTTATAAGACAAGACCCTAAACCCTAATCACATTGAACCTTAAACCGTACAACACAAAATCTTAAACCCTGGACATTTTCACTCTAGAACACAAAACCATGAACCCTAAACCCTCAACTCAAAACACTTTCACCTTACACCATAAAACATTAAACCCTACAAACATTGAACCCCACAACATGATTTAATTTTGCAAACATTAAACCCTACACCTTACACCACAAAACTTTAAACCCTATACACTTTGACCCTACACCCCACAACATAATTTAACCCTACAAACATTGAACCCTACACCTAACAACACTAAACCCTAAACCCTAAACACTTTGACCTTACACCCTACAATACAATTTAACCCTGTAAACATTTATTCACCCTACAAACATTTAACCCTACACCTTACACCACAAACCCCTAAACCTTAAACCTTATACACTTTAACTTTAAACCCTACACCCTACAACATTAAACATTCAACCCTACACTTTATAACACAAAACCCTAAACTTTATGACACTAAATTTTAAACCTTGAAGCTTCCTTACAAACATTAAATCTTGCAAACATTGAACCCTACAAACATTAAACCCTACAAACATTGAACCTTACAAACATTAAACCCTACAAACTTTGAACGCTACACCTAACAACATTAAACCCTACACCCTACAACACTAAACTTTACAACATAATTTAACTCTATAAACATTGAACCCTACAAACATTGAATCCTACACTTGACAACACTAAACTTGAAACCCTAAACCTTACACCCTATAACACACTAAACCCCACAACACAATTTAACCCTACAAACATTGAACCCTACACCTTACACCACAAAACCCTAAGCCATATACATTTTGACCTTATACCACAAAACCCCAAACCCTAGACACTTTGACCCTACACCTTATAACACAATTTAACCCTCCAAACATTGAACCTTACAAACATGAAACCCTCCAAACATTGAACCTTATAAACATGAAACCCTACAAACATTGACCCTACACCTTACAACACTAAACCCTACACCTTAAACTTGCAAACATTAAACCTAACACTTGACAACATTGAACATTAAACCCTAAACCATACTCCTTACAACATTAAACCCTACACCTTAAACTTGCAAACATTAAACCTAACACTTGACAACACTGAACATTAAACCCTAAACCATATTCCTTACAACATTAAACCCTACACCTTAAACTTGCAAACATTGAACCTAACACCTAACAACACTAAATGCTAAACCTTAAACCCTACTCCCTACAATACCAAACCCTACAACACTAAACCCTAAAACCTAAACCATACAACACAATTTAAGCTTATAAACATTGAATGCTATAAACATTAAACCTTATAAACATTCAACACACAAGAAGAAATCTTGTCCATTCCAACCATATGGTTATGACTATAAATGCAATTAATGTCCAAATCAACTACTTTTACAACTATAATTGGGTTAGTCCTACATGTCATTTTAATCGTAAATGTGTGTAGTCATATATGTGGTTATAATGTTGACATAATTGAATGAAGTCACAAATGAAATTATAATTTGTGACTATTACATGTTTGGATGGAAAATAAAATGAAAGTGCACATTTTTCATCCAATATTGTGAATGGATTAAAACCTAGTTGTTTTTGCAATTGGTCATACTTGTTTTGGCAACTAAGGCCAATATTGTTTTCTATTTACAATATTTTGATGATTAAAACATGTGGCATCTTTGGAATTATAGTATTTGTTTGATAATTAACTTGTGTTTAATTATTTATTGGTAAAATCATAACTTATTATAATCATAATCAAATATGATATATATATATATATATATATATAATCAAATAAAGGTTTAAGATGTATAAGAAAATATATCATTATTTGATCATAAGACTTCTACCATAATTTTAGATAAAAATTTATATATTATATTTTTAAAATATAAAACTTAAAATTCCATAAAATTCATTAATTATCTAACATTACTAAATGTGATTTACATTAAAATATAAACTATTTAAAAATACATGATAAAATATTATAATTGATATTTTTTAAAAAAAATGTTTTGAAATGTGATAGATATATTATCCATTTATAAAAATGATAAATGAATTAATTAAAATTATGATAAATTATAATCACATGCTATTTTATTTTTTAATAAAACAAAGGATTAATATGTGGGTGATAAATTATTTATTTATTTATTTATTACTGAATATTAGATGTAAAATACTATTCATTTATAAATCATGTGCTTGAAAAACAATTCTACCAAATCATCATCAAAATGTAATTCAATTTAACAAAAATTTTAAAACATTTATTCAAATTAATGTACATTTTTGGAAGAAAAATATATTTACTCGTGTATGTCATTGAAAGTATTTTAAGAATCAACTTTAAATTTTTCCATTTGGAAAAATGTAAATAAAATATGAAATATTGAAATTGATGTTTGTGTAATGTTTAAAATCAGATATAGGTTATATTGAATGCATTCCACTATATTTGCACATCAAGTGGGGTGGGGTTTGATGGGAAAAAAATGATATCCATCCATGGGGTCTAAAGATCAAATGTCGCAACCCCACTTTGAAGGAAGTGTGAGGTCGCCACTTACACTCCTGAAAATGGGACTTGGGAGTCCTCCGGGACTCCTGAAAATTCAGGACGCAATTGTAGGGGTCAAAACACCTTGCATTGAGGTGTTCTTTATACCATTGAAAAGGTCTCAAAGTGTAGATGTCCACAATGGCCTCGCATGAGCCATTTGGACATTTATAACACAAGTTATGGTCGAAAGAAGGGCCGGGAGTCAAACTGACAGTTTGACTCCAGACCACTAAAAGTTGGGAATCGACCCGATCCTAGTGTGTGCAGGTGGAGTGCGACATGCCGTTGGAAATCTCTCGAGGAAAGTTACAAGTTTGCTTTAGAGCTCATTTCAATTGGAGGTCAAGGCGAGAAGTTATGAACGCCCAACGTCTTAGGAGTCGAAATCAGGACAATTTCGGGACTCCACTTTGGGAGTCCCGGGAAAAAGTGCCATTCGGATGCAAGTGCGGCGGTGAGATGCAGATAATACTATATGGGGGAAGGTGGTGGCTTCCCTCGAGTCCGGGCCATGGTGAATCAAGTGAGTCTAGTGTTGCTCGTGGCTTGTCCTAGCACCAAGGGTGCTTCAAAATGCGAACTAACCACCTTGTTGGTTAGTTTTGGATGAAAGACTGAGTAACTAAATAATTGTCCTTCTTCCAACTCTAATCCCAGAACTTTCAGCACACCCTTCTTACCCTTTTTAGTGCTGGAAGCTGGGAGTGTGCCCCGAGTCCCTTGCATTTCCACAATTTGAGTGACTTAACCCCCAACTTGGGATTAATTAAGGATTTGGGAGCACGTCATCAAGCCTCACGAATTACATAGTTGTGGTCAATGATGGTATGTTGATTGTATGTACCTTACATAGTTGATCTATGTGCCTACTTAAACCTACTTAGGTACTTAGACTTAGGTGGCCTACTTAACTACCTAAATTAGGTTTTAAACTTAGTCTAGGTAATGACACATGTCAACAACTTGTAGGTTGAACATTTATGAAATTACCAATAATATGAAGTATTATATTGCATTATTTATATAAATATAGATAATACAATACTTAATATATGTGATTAAAAAAATATTAAATCATTTAAATTTAATTATTCAAAAAATGTTGTCCAATATTTTATGTAATTGTATCTATAGTCACATAATCTTACAACTAGTCAATGGATGAAATATCCTTGTAATCATAAGCAATATGTGACTATAAGGGTGACTATACTTGCCATGTGGAGTTTTTTGCGACTAATTGTCTTTTGCCACTTGTCCAAGGCAGTTATAATTTATAATTTCATGTGTTTGTTATGACTAAAATTTTGTCTTTTGCAAATAAAATTGTAGTCATTTATTTTCAAATTTCTTTTAATGACCTTGCACCTGACAACACTAAACCCTAAACCCTACACCCTACAAGACAAAACTCTAAAGTTCCCTAGACACTTTGCCCTACAACACAAAACCCTAGACACGATGAACCCTACACTTTACAAAACAAAACCTTAAACCCTAGATGCATTTCCATGACAATTCTTTTGAAAAAGTAAAATTTAATAGTGGATGATTTGTAAATGGAAACATTAAGTTTGTTAAAATAAAACAATATATAAACTATATATTTTATATTTTAAACCCTCATTTGATTTAAAAATTCATGTTATACAAATTTCTTTCTAATATATCATAACTTTAGTATTTTTTTAAATTTAAATGTACATTGAGTCGTTCAGTCCATATAATTTATCCACATGAAATATTTATAAATGGATCATAAATTTATTATATCAATAATATATAAAATAAAAGTTTTAATGCTAGCCATATTCATAAATATGATTTCTAATTTTAATAAAATATAATTGAAAATGCCAATAAATTAATATTATATTATTAATTAATTCTATAAATTTATATGTTTCGTGCATCTTATATAATTTATTAAGGTATATATATTTTTTCCATGACAATTAAAAAAATTATGATAATTGTTTCTTATTCACATAGAATGTTGAAATCTAAATGATAATATATTGTTAATTATTTTAAGATAAATTAATAAAAGTTCTTATATTATTTATTTGAATGCAAAATATTAATTTCATGAATCATGATAAATTTTTTTAATTAATTTGTTTATATGCTACAGTATCTTCATAACATTTTAGAATGTTGGTTTTATTTTTGAAACCTTAAAATTTGTAATTTAAAATTAATTTTCAATAATTCTACATTGCAATGAAATACTTGCAAAAAGAGGGGGTTGGTCCATGTGGAATCCCAAAGTTGTGAAAAACATGTACCTCCTCCATCATTATGCATAGAATGGACATTTCACTTTCAACATTTAACGTTACAATTGGGAAAGAAATATGAGTTAGGCTAGAAAAACTTGTGGACAAAATTTTTACAATCACTAAAAAAAACTTCAAATATATGATTAAGATTATGATTGGTATTACAGTCACAAAGAACAAAAATGATTAATAGCCCTAAAGTCGTTACGAACAAATCATTCAAAACAATAGTCATTTAAGACATGATGTGGCACAATGATGTGTCAATGATGTGGCACATTTCATTCATTAGTCATAAAAGACATATGTGAAATCATTAGTCATAGTTTAGTCATTATGTAATTTATTATTATTATTACAAACTGTAATGATTAATGTTATTATAATGTAAATTATAAAATATATTTTAATTTTGATTATTTTAATTTCATTAATTTCATCCTATCCATTGTTGACATGTGTCACCACCTAAACTAAGTTTAAAACTAGCTTAAATGGTTAAGTAGACCACCTAATCTACCTAGGTAAGCACCTAACCTAGGTAGTTTAATTAGGTATAAAACATTCGGTCAATATTCCGACATTGATCACAACAATGTCATTTGCAAAGTTTGGTCCTCCAACCCCAAGGATGGAATTGAATTCCTTTACCACCAAGCCACCTTGCTTGTTGTGTAAACAATCTAGTGTTTATTTTATTTAGACCATACTTCATTTAAACATTACACACAACCTCAAATTTGATGATTCATATCTTATTGATGAATTGTTCAAATGAAAAAATTAAAATTCTATTCATTAATTTCCTTCAATAATGTACACAAATTATATATATATGTAAAAATGTGAATTCATTTCAATGACCATTCTTTGGAAAAAAACATTCAAACACACGATTTGTAAATGGAAAAACCTTTGTGGGTAGTACAGAAGAATAAATAAAATATATTTTCATATCTTAAACCTTCATTTGATTTATGAATTTATATTGTAATTTTTTTTCCCAGTATATCATAATTTTATTAATAAATTTTAATTTAAACATATGAGTTCATAAAATTTATCCACATAAAATATTTATAAATGGATCATAAATCAATTATAATATTTAAATTTACATATATAGATAAAATAAATGTTTTTATGTTAGTCATATGAAGTTGATTTATAAATTTAATTTAAATATTTAAGTTATAATTTTAAATAATAATTAATATTAAATACTGAATAATTTTTTGAAATTATAAAATTTATTCAATTTTACAAACATAATTTAATATAATTATGTAATATTTATATATATGCACATAATATAAATTTTTAAAATTTAAATTGATGATAAAAATTTAATGTAAAAATAAAATATATATACCACATTTTACATTTCTATTTGATTTTTAAATTATAATATTAAAATTTATTTCAAAATGTGTGATAATTAATTTACTCATATAAAAGATTTTTAAATGGATCAGATATCAAATACATGCAAGAAAAATATATTAATTTTAAAATATTACTTATATGTATAATATTTGTTGAAATCAATTCCTTACATGTCGTAATTCCTTGTGTGTGAACTTATACCAATAGTCAATGGATGATGATTCAATTATTAATGATGAGTTATATTTATAGGTTTCTAACATTAGAAGGGAGGTAATCAATATGTTGGATTTTTTCCTTTCATTCTTAAAGGTTTGTGATAAAAAGAAACCCCATAATATGCTAGACCCTAGGTATGAGAGGCTTCATATAGTATCCTCATTTGTTGGAAGAGAACAAGGTGTTGCTCTTGTTGACGAATATGATAGGAAAACTCTATATCCTATGTTGGTCAAATGTCATGAACATTTGCATCCTTTGGTGAGATTGTAAATTAATTTTGCTAACTAGAATATGTTTTATCAGGATTACAGTTTGGATATATTTGAGCATAGTGCAAGTACAAATGAACCAATAAAAAAACTTGTCAAAAGGGAGCTTTTGATTTTTAGGAAGGTATCAATTGGATGTTAAAGACATCAAACGTCTTCTTCAATGGTGACATAAACATGAGGCAATGTTTCCTACAATTGGATTTTTAGCTTGACAAATTTTGGGGATTGTTGGATCACAAATAGAAATAGAATACATTTTTTTTTGGCTAGAATTCTTACTAACCTTGAGAGAAGTTGTTTACAAATAAAAAACTTAGAAAAGTTTATTTTTGTCAACAAAAATTGGCGTAATGATCTTAGAATAGGATGTAAATCTCCATCTTTATTATAATTCCTTGAAAGGGATATATACTTAGAAGAGGAGTTTGAACAATTTGAAGCGAAATTTGCAAGTCATGAAGTTGTTGAAGTGCAAAATTTCAATAAATGAATTGATGGTTATTTTAGAATTTTTTTTCTAACAACGCTTATAATGTTTTCATTGTTAAAAAAAGAAATCAAGTCAATAATTATTTAATATTAATATTAATATTTAAAAATAAAAATAAAAATAAAATAATAATACCCAATTTGTGAGATTCAACAAAGGAGAACTGGCTATTCTCAAATTTCTAAAAACTAGCATTGCGAGAACTAGTTTAATTTTTTTTTAAAAAAAATTTGATAACCTTATTCGGTGTAGAAATTTTAAATTTTTTTTGGGGGAAACAATATCTGGTGTGTATCATACTTTGTGAAAATTGGACCCGACGAGTAGCATAAAATTATGATTCCCACCCAACACTAGTAATAACAAATGAATTCATAGGAATGCAAATAGTTTCAAAGTTATTTCTTTATATAAGTTAAATAATCCTTACTAGTAACTAAAATAATTACCTAAAATTAAATATGGAATAATTCAAATAATCATTAATAGTTAATTCATATACCAAATTTCTTTTTAGGGTGAAAGCATGGTATTTTATAAAAAAAAAGTTGACAAAAAAATTTCAAGCTTCAAAAGAGAGTTTTTCACAAAAACACAAAAAAATAAATTCAATTTATGCTTAAATTTCATTTTGAAACCATGGTTCTTTCCAATGGGATTGTATTAAATTGAATACAAGATTTGAGAAATTTTCAAATAATAAAAGTAGGGAACAAGTACTTTTGAATTTAACTGGGCAATATGGTGTTCAAAAGTACATTTTCATTAAAAATTTAATGAAATAGATTTATGTGAAATTATAACATAAAAATCATTGTATATTCAAAGGAAGGAAAATAAATAAATTTTATTTTCTCTTTGGTAAAATATACTTGACACATATTTGAAATTACAAATGTTACACTATAAAAAGTAAACTTCAAAAGCTACATACATTTAGAAAAGTCTACTTGAGACCTACTTTTACAATGTAAATTTAAAAATAAATTCATACTAATGAAGAAGTATCTTTCTTTCATCATTTAAGTAAAAATATTAAATGCATAATAATTTTATGATGGGTTTTAGTCCTACTTTTTGTTAGTTTGACAAGTAGACTTCAATTACCTAATTACATGACTAATAGTTCAAAAGACCACATTGTAAATGTTGCTAACCACATTAGTTGCAAGCACATTAGCAACTATGGTCCACCATGACTATAGTTGCAAAGGACATAGTCCTGAATCCAGCAAAACATATGGCAACTTCACAAAGTGCCACGTGTCACAATTTTTTATCATGTGTTTTAATAAAATATTGCCACGTGCTAGCCTTTTAAGCTAGGGGACCTAGGCTAAGAAGCCTAACTTATGCCACCTAGCCTAGGCGTTAAAAAAACTTCATAAACTAGGCAAATCACCAAGGTATCTAGGTATCTGATTGTTTAGGTGTTTAGGTGTCTAGGTTTGCAAGTGGGAGAACTTGAACTCCCCACCAGTATTTTGGGGAACAAGACTTTTAACCATTGCACCACATAATTTATTTATGACAACCATTATTTACCATTAATGTATAAACAATAATGTTTTTAGCTCAAGTTAACCTAACTCATTATAGGCTAACCTAGGTTGACCTAGGCTAATTTAAGCTACTTAGTAACTTAGCTTTAGCTAACATAAGTTAACGTAAACTAATTTAAGCATTAATTTATTTTAAATGTAAGCCTACTTACCATAAACTAACGTAAATTTAGACTAGGCTAAAGTAGGCTAAACTTGGTTGGACTTGGCAAAACTAGACCATTTAGGTCAAACTTGATTAAGTTTGGTTAAATTTTGGTTAAATTTGCTTCAATCTGGTTTTTAAAAAACTAGTTAAAGTTGTTTAAACCAAGCTAAACTAAGTTACTTATATTTTGCTAAGTTTAAATTAGGATAATTAAAATAAAATAAAATAATTTAAATTATTCTAAATTATATTAAATTAGGCTAAATTGAACTACAATAGGTTAAATTACACTAAACTATGTTATTTAGGCTAAATTAAGATAAAGTAAGTTAATTTGTGTTAAAATAGGTCAATTTAAGTTATGGTAAACTAAACTAGACTACTTAAACATTTGTTTGTCCATTTCAAACTAAATTGAATTTGGTTATATTATTTCAAATTCAAATACTACTTTAATATGAATATGATGGTAGCGATATGGCAACGACTATATTGTACTCATAATTTTGATTATAATCATTAAGATGGTAACAATTAAAGGCCGCATATCATTACATGACTATGTTTGGACATTAATCACAAAATGTCTTAGTCATAAAAACCATAGTTTGGTGTTGTGTGCAAAAATCGTTGATGTGATAAGCACCAAACACAATTTTGGTTGCAACACTAAATTCAACCTTGATTCAAGCACTAGAATAGGCATTTGCAATTTTGTGGCACATCTTTTGCAAGCAATCCTACATGAGTATTGTTACAAAATTTGGAAACAATTAATGGGCCTAGGGTTTCCAATTGATGTGCTATAATTGTTTCTTCTTCATGAAGCTAATGATAGACTTGGTCACAAAGATCTTTGAATTGTTGGTTGCACTTTAGTGATGACAATTTGAATATTTTTTGCACCTATGTGTGCCATGGATAATTTTTCTTTTTTAAAAAGTTAATATATTGATACATTAATGTTTTATGCATGTTGCAACAATCTCCTTCTATTGATAGGTTGGATCACAACATCCTACTCCAAAAATACTTCAACTAAACAATTTTCCTCATGGTCTTATTTCTTTATTCTTGGCATCGAAAAATGAACATATTTATCATGCTTTTCAATGTTCATTTACATCAATGGACCAAGAAATAATTTCATGATTATCATCCTCATGTAAATTGGTGAATACATCACCTAGAAATTTAAATGTAGATTTTGAAGACTTTTGAAAACACATTGAGACCATTATAGACCATTTTTGGGCTAATACATTTGATTTTGAGATGAAACAATTTGCAATAAAAATGCTTGACCTTTCTTCTTTTGACAAATAAGGACTAAACAAATTCATGTCCTTACAAATTGTAATTTGTGCATGTGACCAAACTTCTAACCTATTAAATAACAATTTTGATTTTGCATTAGTAAAACATTTGTATTAACTAAATATCCTTAAATGAAAGAAGATCTCCTTGGTGGGGCATTTCCATGTCTTAGATGAAGCCTTTAATTGGGCTTAGGTACTTCTTTTGCATTCATATGTTCTTGATTTCTCCAACGTATTGAAGATGTGATTTTGGAAGGTTTTTTTGGACTAGATTGCTTCATCTCCTTTTCTTGGATTTCTTGGAATGGATTGTGACCAATTCCCATCATGTAGTTGAACTCTCATTTGAAATCTCCATACATAATTGCAACCCATATCTTTGCAGGTCATGCCATTCCTTGGTGAAGGGGAATGACCACTTGAGTTCAAGCTAGTTGAATAATCTTCTTCCACCTTGATGTGGTATATTCAAATTGGTCATGTGGGTTTACATTGTTCAAATGGTTTAACATATTCCTTTCACTTACCTTATATAAAAGCCATAACCTTTTGGAATTCCCAATTGGATTGGCAAAAATGCTTAATTGTTACAACATCATTGGTTTAATCAAAAATTGGTGTTCATATTGTTTTATTTTCCCTTTTTGAATTTGAACATCACTTCTTCTGCTTTGTGATCCTTAATTTCTTGTCCATGCGACTACAACAAGTATAGTCTTTTGAACATTTGGTAAATAAATATAGTTTGAAATTGAACTCATATTGAAATAAAAATGAATGCAATTGAAGATGTTGAGGAAACTTATTGGAATTTGTGATTTTTGTTTTTGGTGCATAATTGAATTCAACAACATTGTCATTGTTGTGTCAAACCATTGTGAATCTGTTGCAAAAAAAAACCAATAACAACAATAGTAATATTGTGAAGATTTTTAAAATTTGAAGTAACAATAATGTGTTCAAATTCTTGAAGTGGAAGGTTGCAACTTGCTACAAACTCTTAAAACATGCAATATTGTGAAAAAAAAAAGGGGTGCATGGTGCTTGCGCATTAAGCACATTGAATTGGGGGTGGGAGTTTGTGTGCATGAGGATGCAATTTTTTGCAAATTTCAATAACATTGGGTTATTATCGTTTTTTGCAATAGTAGGTAACCACATTGTTTTGCTAAAACCAAACAATCAAAGATGTTAATTTTATATTTAACATTAATTTGCTTGCAAGAATAACATCAATACCATTTACCTTGACACATCAATATTTGGTGTTAATGCTAACTTTAGGTGTGGACATGCAACATTTTGCAATTTTATTAACATACCTTTACCAATTGAATAACTCTAGTGGTGAATTGACCATTAGGGTGATTTTCATATCACATGTTCCTACTTAAAATATTATTTGCACAATTTTATTTTTTCCCATGTGCCAATGTTTTTAGAGTTGTACAAAATCTATGCAAATTTCAATTTACCTTACCTTTTAGCAATTTATATCTTATGAAATTGAACATGAATGTAAAATATTCATCATACATTTCTTCCATGAAAAAGTAAACATTAATCATTTATCTTTATTTTGTTAGGAGTCTTAGTTTAGCTACCCAATTAAATTTTAATTATGTTGGTGCAAAGTTGGGTTAATGTAATTAATTGTGCTTTAGCTTTAAATCAATTCAATTTATTATTTAAGATATAATTTGAAGTTGTGCGCTTTCAAATCACTTTTGATGATTTGAAATTTTAGAACACATGATTTTTTTGCTTTGTAATTTTGATGTGTTTTAATGTAAGTTCTTTACACATGGTTTTGTGTTGTTATTTTTCATTTTGTGTTTTGGGCTTAGATTCTTGCTCGTTTATAAGTGAGTCATATTTTGGTTTGAAAATGATGCACCATTAAGATGCATTTGTCATTTGTGATATGTATGTGTAAACAATAATAGTTATAGGCATTGACATGGTAGTGCATGATAACCTTAACTTGGATTGACAATTTTGCAAAGCATATAGGTATGCCTTTATTCTTGTTGGACATGTTGTAACCAAAAAGGAGGGATCCAGAGAAACGGAGAGGACACAACATTAACCAAACCTCTCCCGACGCTGCTTCGCTCTGACAGAGCGAACATAATGCAATTCCACCACTATGCAACATACAATTCAAACGAAATGAATCTCAGAGGCAAAATTCCATGATTCTCATTACACACAATGTCTCGTACAGAACCCACTCTTCTGCCTCCTCACAATTGCTATCTCAATTGCCTGCTCCTAAACTCTCATTAAGCTCTTCTAGATCAAGGAGCCGGAGATCTCTCAGGTCACTAATCGCAGCGGAAAAAGAGAGCGACCTCCACTAGCGTTCTCCAAGCTCCTGGTTCTTCCGC
>Ga0209611_10002046_pt1 | contig 35268 bp, 32 predicted proteins | sample S1TSphgellanicum_3_FD_187693 | JGI IMG/M metagenome (GOLD analysis project Ga0209611, IMG submission 187693) | Host-associated microbial communities from peat moss isolated from Minnesota, USA - S1T2_Fc - Sphagnum magellanicum MG (SPAdes) (version 2) | ecosystem: Host-associated > Plants > Peat...
GGTTTTAGTAGCTTGGTTTTTTAGTAGTTTGTTGCTTTCGATAATTAATTATCTTTGTATATGAATGTCCCTTATTAGACATATGTTGATCATAACTTCAAGTTTAGTTTGAATTGAAGGCTTCTTGTTGTTGTATGTAGGGTTTAGAGTTTAACGTTTATATATCGTAGTAGGGTACACGGGTTTACATATTGAGTTTAGGGTTTAAGGTTTATATATCGTAGTAGGGTTGTGTGGGTTTACATATTGGGTTTAGGGTTTAAGGTTTATATATCATAGTAGGGTTGTGTGGGTTTACATATTGGGTTTAGGGTTTAAGGTTTATATATCGTAGTAGGGTTGTGTGGTATAAGTGAACAATGATAACAATTGAATTTTTTGAAGATCAAGGATAATAGAGTTTTTTTTTAACCTATTTTCGGATGTGCGTTTCCATCTCCAACAACTTAGAAGATCGGGCCAAATTGAGAAATTGTCAATGGGTTGCCCTTGAATTGCCTCCAACAACTGTCAAAATAATTAAACTATATTAAAATCCAATTAAACTATATTAAATTATATTTATTATTTATTTATTTATTTATTTATTTTCTTCATGAGCATCATCAATCCATCACAACCAGCTCTCAACTTTTACAAAATAATATTATTAATTTAATACTAACACAAAAGATCCAAAGGAACAAAAATGAGAAATTCTGCTCACACCCAAAACAAGTGGATCTAACTACATAGCCGATTACTATGGTTTAGACATGGGACATGAATACAATGAAAAAGTGTTTTTCTGTTCACACATCATCCATCCTGTGTGTGCTACTAGTTCACTAGTGGAAGAGAAAGAAAAAGAAAAAAGAGAAAAGAGACAGAGAAAAAGAAAACAGGCCTCATCCGTTTGGATGACATTATTGTTATATAATATTTCTCGTGCGGTTTGCTCATGGGATGAAATCATCTGTTGACCAAAACCCACCAACCCAATTAGCACCATGGTTGTTGAAATCAAACCTTAAACCCTTTAAAAAAAATTTAAACAAAGGAATTGGGGTTTCAATTATGCGGTTTAATGTTTTAGACCTTAATTCTTATTTTTAGGTTTTACACCTTAAACCCTAAATTTTGAGTGCTTGAAACTTTAAAATTTAACCTTAACCTTTAAAAATTTAAGAAACAGGGTTTTTTTTTAATTATAAGGTTTAATGTTTTATTGAATGTTTAAAACCCTAATTCCTACTTTTAGGGTTTAGGTTTAAAAACCTTAAACCCTAAATTCTTAATGTCCTAACCTTAAAATTTGACCTTAAACCTTGAAAAATTAGGAATTAGGGTTGAGAACTATAAAAACTTAATATTTTAAATATTAATTCCTATTTTTTAGAGTTTAGGTTTAGGGCACTAAAAATTATAGTGCCCTAAACCCTAAAATGTGCAAAAGCAAATCAAATCAAATCAAATCAATTAATGTTATGCATATGAGGTTTCTTAATAAACGAATGAATGTGTTTCCATGTAAATTTCCCCACTTCATAATAATGCATGTAACATTATTTTCTTCTTATGCAAGATTGTGGAAACAAAATGGTGAAATCGGGAGGGCAGGAAGGAAAAAAAAACACAATTTTTTTGTAATTTGAGTGATAGATTGCAAAATAATTTTTCAACCAATATTAGTAGAATTGTTAATAGGAGTGTGCACCTGTATATGAAGTCCAAGAACATCACCTTCAATTATCTCATATGATGTTTTCACATCAATAGGCAACAACATCTACAATGAAACACCAAGTTATTATTATTATTATTATTATTATTATTGTTACTATAAATTTTAAAAACTAAAGATCTAGTTTTTTTTAGTTTTTTTTTTTTTTCACAAAAATTGTATGATTTTTTATTTTAAAAACCAACTAATAATGCATTATGATGAAAGTTCTAGAAAACCCAAGCATTGGATTTTGCATTTCTAAGACGAAAAAAGCATTGAATTGAGCCTCGTTTCTCTCTCTTTTATGTCCATCTCCGAAAGCTAATTTAACAAGGCATCATCACAGACACGCTTGGCCTACCAATAGATAAGAATGTTGTACATCTACCAACTGTGTTCACACTCTGAACACCAAAAAAAATTCGTTCCAATCTAAACAATCTAAACACTTTCGCGTAATGTGAAACTAGTTCTAATAAGGTAAAACTTCCAAAAGTTGGATCCAATGCAATAGTCCTTGCCCAACAAAGAAAACAAAGATTGAAGTTTGTTATTGGGGAACTAAAGAGGACACAATTCATGTCTAGAAAATGTACTTCAAAGAGTAAGAAAATAATGCATTTGGTATTGAATTTTTATTTTATTTTTTTCATGGGAGGTTTTGGTGAGGTGAGGTGAGAGAGAGAAAGAAAGAGAGATATAAACACCAAGTCAACAAGTAGATTGGAGGATTGTGGGCCGGGCAATGATGAATTTTCAAATGTGATGGTACCGCTCTCTTCATCCACATGAAAATAGTGAATTGTTGCTTGACAAATCCCTCCTCCCCAATGGCCACCAACTTCAAGGGATTGATGTACCTATAATGATTCTCAACAACACCCATACACCCAAAAAGTTTGACTTGCCATCATCATCATCTTCATCATCATCATCTCCTTTTGAAATAGGTGCTTTTGGATGCACTACTACAACCTAACTCTTTGAAGACCCATTTTGAAAATTTCTTTAAAAAAATTGGGCCACATTATAATGCAAATTGTAAGTAATACACATTGCAATTTCCTCAATTTAAAACTCGATAAAAACTTTTTGGTGAAAGAAATCTAACCTTATTGTTTACAAGAAGATTGACTTCAAATGTAGCAAGTTTCAACAATGGATTTGTTAGTAATCCGAGCAATGGATGAACCTGAACACAATTTTAATCACACAACAATCCATGTGTTTTACATAGAAAACCATTGAAAACATAAAGGGTAGAGAGATCAGTCATAGTACATTTAAGGTAAGGTTTCTCGTCATTTTTGCAAGAAGCACCATTGTTTAAGTTGTTCAAAGAGTGGATGGAGCCTTCCTCTTTGTGCATTTATCACATTAAAAATCGACAAGAATTGAGAAAGATAGGCCAAAGTGTTCAATGGTATAGGCTAGTGTTTGATGATGGGTTAGTTTACCCTAATTGTATCCACAAGAAAGAAATTGGATTGACCATTGTTGATAGAGCACTTGCATATCAACGTCTCATCATGTGTGCAATACATGCCACCGACAAGCAATTTTTTTAAAATTATATGTATGAGGAGGAGGAAAGAAAGACCAACCTTACCAATGGAAAGTTACGTGTATGATGAGAATTTTGTTGCATAGATTCTAGTTTTATAAGTTCTCGTACCTGTATTATTCAATCCAACTATGAAACGATTTAGCAACATTCAATGTGCAAGAAATTTTTTATCAATATGAGTTGCAAGATCATGGTAGCAAATTGTGCTTCAAATTCCTCTATCCTTCCATCCACAATATACATTATTCAATTTCAATCAACACAAAAGTGTATGGTATTGTGAAGTTTAGTACTCTTTTGGCAACATCTTCTCTCCTTTTTCTTTCGTTATCATCATCCATATCAAAGCCTTTTTTCATGTCAAACATTAACAAAAAAACAAAACCATTCAATCTTTCACAACTTTTTAGTAAGTAGGTTGATGGGTTTAGGGTTTAGGGTTTAACTCAAGAAACACGAAAATCTAAAAGCCTCATTCACATTCTATTGGGTTACAACTTACAACAACAAATGACAACTACAAAAAATTTATTGATGTTGTTCTATAATTTTTTTTTTTAAAAGCTCACAAATTTGAATACCTCCAAGTCTTAGAATTTCCTTTTTGAGAATGTCAGAATATGAAGCTGTTGTTGTTGTTGGTGATGCTTGTTTGTGTTTTTCAACATCTTGTTGTTTTGCTACTTTAGGACCCAATTTCTCAACATCCCTATAATTTGAGCTCAACTGCTCAATCAACTCAAAAACTCTCGACTCCGCTGCATTGATTTGCTTATCTAAATTGAGGGCTTTCTCTTCATAATTTGCTGATTGGTGAGTCGATTCTTGTAATTTTTTCTCCTCGCTTCCATTGGAATTCATCATCTCCTCCTGTTATCCAAACAGCTGACTCAAACAAGGCAAGAGCATGAGTTCAATTCCTAGTGTCAGATCTGCATTGCAACAAAATGACCCAAGTTCAAAATTCCTCAACACTGCACAATAAACTCCTAAAAATGCACACCAAACTTTGTGAGAAAGAAGAAAAATTTACAAATCTTCCCAAAAAATTCATAATGGGTGTTCAAGTTGATCATCACACATGAGGAGTACACTCCATACTGAAGGGATCATCAAAAGAATGAATGCCAAGCTAATCCATAGTTACCACTGATTATAATCTTTAACCATAGAGACATAGGATGATCATCAAGAGAATGCGAAGCAGATCCAAAACCCCCACCCCAATCATGATCCTCAACCATAGAGATGTGTGGTGAAATTGTTAAAGATCTTGTACCTCGTGTTGTGAATTACCCATAGTAGACCTGTGATGTGTGAGCTCATGTTTTTGTTCATCATGTTGTGTGCGCATCTCATCTCTAAGTTCCATTTCTGAAACCACTTTGATCACCTTGTTCAGACTCCTGATCTCGTCTTTCTTGACCCTCAAGTGGGTAATGAATTTCACCAACTCTGCCAATTCTGCTAGAGCTCTTGTAACCTCCACTATTTTATTTTATTTTATTTGTTTTGATACAAAGACCACATACATATTCATGAGTGAGGATTTTGGCAGCAGAAGCATAATTAAATGTTTTAGTTAGTTTTTTTTGGACAAATTTCAAGCAGTGTGTTCACAAATTTTGTACATAAAATCTGTCTTGAAAGTGTTTGTTTGTCACAATTGTGAATCGAGAAGCAACAAGTTGAAGATTCAAAATCACCATAAGAATCATGAGCTTTTGTCTCATTGATCATGTGACTCACCAGGTGGCATCACAAGCTCGGATTGGGTCATCATGGCTTGCTGGGTTTGTTCCAAGACCATTGCTTCTGAGTCTTGTAGTTGTGCCTTGTCAAGCATGAGTGCTCTCACTCGTGAAATTGCCCTCACGTTTACTGGATGTTGATTACCTGAGCCCCCAAACAATTTTCTTTTCCCCAACTTGATCATCAATTCATCTTCCAGTACGCAAAAGCAAATTGTGTGAATTCCACCATATATCCATTGTATGACTTTCATAGAATCTTGATGGATTTGGTCTCTCATGATTCAATGACACTCTGCAAGCATTTGAGCTCTAGTTTGAACAATTATTATGCCCACAGAATCAGATACAACAACTAAATTTTGGGAGAGAAATTAATTAATTAATTCATTCATTCATTCATAGTGGTGAGCTAGAACTTTACGTAAAGTTTGAGCATTGATCCCGTTCAAGGCATCATGCAAATCGAGAATGGCAGCAGCAGAGAGTTGTCTTTCTTTGCCGAGTTCTTCTCTCCATACTTCCAATTCCTCCCTCTGTTGCATAAGACTTTCAAGTATTCTCTCTTGATGCCCACATTTGTGTCTTAGAGAGTTTTGAAGATCTTGGGTTAGCATGGAGTTGCCTAAGCTTAGAACCATGTCCACAGCAGCTGCAAATTCTTTGAACTCATCCAGAATTTGATGCTGTTGTTGTTGCATGATCAACTCTCTTTCCATTTGAACCTCTTGCTCGTTTGGACCAATCAATGTGCCTTTTTGTTGTTGTCCTGGCAATGGAGTTATGACAGAGCTGGTTTGGCTTGCACCATGCAAGCTTCTTTGAAGGTTACGACATTCTCGTTCCAGACCTTCTTTTTCCTTTCTCAATGCTGCTAGTGAGTTTTCCAAATCCTTTTGCACTGTAGCATGCTCTTGTTGCATTGTTGCAAGTACCAATTTGCTTTCCTTTCTTTCTTTCACTAATGTCGAAACCTTAGCAACAATGTTCAAGTTCTGTTCGTCAAGCTTCAATGGCAGCAGCTTGTTCCCAGGCTCGACATGCAACAATAAAACATCTGCCAAAAAGAAAACCCAACACCCACATGATCACAAAACATTTTCCAAGTTGTAGATCATCACTCACAAAACCCAAACCTTCGAAGCTACTAAGATTGATCTGAAAACATGATTGAACAAATAACAGAAAAAAATAAATGTAAGAGATAATAAGGGAGTAGTTCAATTGAGGGAATATATCCTCTGACCGTTTTTCACATGATGTCCTGGTTGCATATCACCATCAACTTCAAAGCAATCATGAATTGCCGCCTGGCTCAATGCAAGCTTGTTTTTCTCCTCTTGTGTTTGCACCACAAGGATTTCTGCTTCTGCCAATTTTGCTTCTAATGCCATAATCTCAGCCTTCAAGTCTGTCTTCTCAAGATTGAGCATCTGATGAAAACACCCAAATTCTAAGAACATAAAACAACACCCAAGTCAAGAGTGAAGAAGAACAGGTTTTAAAGATCATGCAAAAGAGGTTCAAGCAGGGACACAACAATTGATCACCTCAATTTCTGCTCTGATCTTTTGAACTGCAGTAAGAAGCTTTGTAGCCTCATCTGTTTCAAGCTTGCTGACATACTCTCTGCCAGCATCACTAGACTTTTTGGTGATGGAGGAGGTGGTGCTTCTTATACTACTCCCATTCTTAAATTCCTCTCTTTTTTGTTGTGGTAAGAGCTCTTTTTTTATGTTGGAAACAGTGGAAGCAATCAACTCCTTCTCCAATCTCATGTCCATGACAATCTGACTTGCAGCAGTCGCCTATTCAAAAAACAAAATTAGTGCAGTTTCTGTTTTTGGGTTCTTGAGATTCTTTTTTTTCTTTTTTCTTGGCTTAGGAAAAAAATGGATTTGACAAACAAAAAAATCAAACAAACACTCTTTGCTCCTCCTCCTTTGTCTCATGATCCTGTTGGTTGTTTCGAATTATAGTTCAAGGGTTCAAATTGAGAAAAAGTTCAGCACAAAGAAATACTTTTGGAAGTTGTTCAATAAAACCTTGGACACAATAACCTGCACCGACTGCAAAATCCTTTGGAAAAGATCAAGTGATGGCTCGATAGGTGGATCACTAAATCTTCTGATTCTCCGGCTATCATGTGTTTTTGTAGCAACAATTTGTTGAATTCCTCCTGGAGACTTTGATTTTTTTCTACACTTGGCATTATAATCAACAAGAGCTTGTTTGTTGTAATACTCTTCATGGTAAATACTATTATTGTTGTTATTATTCCATTTCGATTGCAGCAACCCGACTGCTGCTGTTGTGTACTTCGACCACTTGATGTTGTATTTTGTTGGGTTGTACACCAAAACTCCTCCCATCATATCTGGTGGCTCTGGCCATGGTTGTGATGCCACTTTTGAAAGCTCACCTTCCACCTCCCAAAGACTTGCTAACCCATCTTCAAGCTCTTTCACACGGTACTGCCAAATTTCCAAATGCATGAGTTTGTTCTCAGTAATACAACAAATCACCTATAAGAGGAAGAAGAATTTTTTTTTTAAAAACAGAAAAAAGTTCAAAAGATGTTGTTTGAGGATCAATTGCACTTCTTCTGCTGCTGGGTTTGACAAAACCAATCATGAATGTCATCTGTAATTGAAGAATATTCCAGACCCCAAATATAAGAATCTGAATCCGATTGCAACTATCTGGAAGTGGAAAAAAGGAGCTCAGATTTAGTGATTTCTCAGATTCAGTGGAAAAAAGATTCGAGTTACAAGAGCTGTATCCCGATCTATCATCACAATTTGCAAATGCTCCTCAAGTTCATCCTTTGTGACAGCAGCTCGATCCACCATTTTGTTTGCAGTTGCTGCCTGTTCCACCAGTTGTTTGATTTTCTTGTCTTTATCACTCGACATTTTTGTCTGTCATCCATCACAAGCGTTTAGAGAAACAAATCCAAGTTTAGACTTTTTTTCCATAAGGGAAAGAAAAAAAACTGAATTTTCAGAAGCAGTGAACAATCTACTGAATTTGTTACTATGTACAAACTATCTATCTAGAATGCCTATCCTCACCAGTTGTAGATTCTGGTTCCGGATTGCCAATACCCTTGTTGCTATTGATGATGATCGATCCACCCATAAACCAGTGTTTGAGTACTCTTTGAATTTAGGTATTGGCTTATTTGTTGTGCTGCTGCCAGAATCATCATGAGATTCAGCTTCTCTGGGACCATCATCAGGATTTGCATCTGGATCTAGTATGGGTGGGTCACTCAGATTCATCCTGTTCATGGTTGAAGATTCTTTGTAAATGTGCTTGTTGTTGATGTTGGGGATTTCTTCGACATAGAGAGAGATTTCTTGAAGCTCGGTTTGTAGATTCTCCATTTGTGTCTTTGTTGCCTCCAATTGCTGCTCCAGGAAGCTAACCTGCAGTGAACACTCTCTCTGTCTCTCTCTCATATCTTTCTCTCTCTGTTTCTCTGTCTCTGTCTCTCTTGGCTTCAGTAACTACCATAACTTGGACTATGGGTTGGTGCATTTCTGGATTCCAAAAAAAAAATTACAACCAAAAAACCAATCTTGGGAACACAAATTTCAAGCAAAAAAAGATCTCTCAAAAGGAAGGAAAGAAATGGGGAGACACAAAAAATGAAGTACTGTGCATTCTGTACAACATGATCTAGTACAAGAGAAGGTATAATTTTACACAATCTAAGAATTTGGAAGAAATAAAAAGAAGTGAAGTAAAGTGAAGTGAAAGTGGGGTTGCAAAAACTCAGCAGCAAAGTTTGTTGTTGTGCATAGAAGAAAACTTGGAATAAGAAGAACAACAACAAAGAAGAGTTTTTTCTTGCCTGATCATGATGAAATGGTTGTTGCCAGGACTTTTGATGCAGAGAACTCATCATGGCTGATGTGGACATAGAAGCTGATGATGATCTTAAACCAGAACTACTGCATTTGTGCCTCCTCCGCATCATGATGATACTAATTTTGCAACCACTCTCAATTTCTCTCCAAATCTTGGTCTAAGCTGATGATGATGATGATAGGTATGATGGGTGCTCACCAGCTTGTTGCGATTCACAGAGCCTCATAATTGTGTTCCATTTCTTCTTGTTATATTATCTATCACACACATTCCATTCCATTGCGCATTTAGAGAGATCAGCTGCAACAAAAGAATTGGGTTTTCTGAATTTTTCATTTCCTCTATGATCCCACATCCACCATCATCCCAACAACGCTTCCTTGGAAGGGCACTGGAACCTTTGAGGTACTTTACTTGATCAGCCATGTTCATATAGGTATGTTTCTATTTCTTTTTTTTTCCCCTTCCCACTCATGACTTTTCGGATCTCCAGCACCCAAGCCAGGATTCCAATTTCTGAAGCTTTTTCTCTCAAGGGATTCAGCTCTGGAGCTTCAAACTGGCGGAATTTTGCGATGACAAATCGCATGAGCGAGCTGATCAGGAATGCCGCCACTTTCGTGGTCCTTGGGTGGGAAGTCCTTACTCTAAAAAGCCACTTTTGTTGTCCTCTGGTGAGAAGTCATACCTCTTAGAACACCACTTTTGTGGTGATCAGAAACACCACTTTTGTGGTCCTTTGGTGGGAAGCATTACTCTGAAACGCAACTTCTTGTGGGTCATCAGAAACGCCACTTTTGTGATCCTTTGGTGGGCAGCCTTACTCTAAAAAGCCACTTTTGTTGTCCTCTGGTGGGAAGTCATACCTCTACAACACCACTTTTGTTTTTTTCAGAAACGCCACTTTTGTGGTCGTTTGGTGGGAAGCCTTACTCTCTAAAAACTTTGTTGTGGGTCATCAGAAACGCCACTTTTGTGGCCCCATTCTGGGAAGCTGTACTCTAAAACGCCACTTCCAAAAAATAAACATTCTTTACATATGTGCCACTTCTTTTTTGGGGAGGTTACCATTTATTGGCCATGGGTGTTCCATTTTTTTCATGTTTTTTTCTGGAGACTTTTTCTTTTTATTGGGTGTATGATTTTCAAATTTATTTCATCAACAAGGTCTAGATGATTGTTTGTGGTGTATTTCAAGGGTACATAGAAACAAAAAACCACCAAATTTTGCTTAGTGTACATTATTACTGCGGACAATTTTAATGCATAATTTTGGTCCTTTGGTTGAAGCTTTCCTCTAAAACGCCACTTTGGTGGTCATAAAAATTTCAATACATGCTCCTTCTGCATTTTCTTCAAAATTATTTTTGAATGAGGTCTAGATGTTACCATGCACAAGATTGTGTGTGCGATTCTTCACTACAACATGTTTGAATATTCTGTGGAAAAGAATCTTGAGTTGTTTACCAATAGCAAGCATTTCAGGATACATTTTATCACTACAAAGCTCTACATGACTTCTGAAAATCTTTCTGTGCTTGCAAAGATTTAATGAACCTGACAAGAATCTGATCCAGAGATCATTTGAGACGAAGACAGACTGCTGCTGTCAGGCATCACCAGTAATCCCTGCAAGAACATAAACCATCCTCAAAGTGATGGAAGGGATTAGCATCTCTTACTATGATTGCTCTCCCAACTAGCTTTGAAATGAGCTTGGTAAAAGTGTGGCAATCACCGCATATTCGCAGATTCTTGAAAATGCGGAGAGGAGTACCAGGACTCGTGCTGATGAGCCCAAAGGCAATCGCCAGCTTCTCACTATGTTGATGCAAATGCAACACTTTTTCTTCTTCATCTACATCATGCAATGCAAATCTAGTATCAGGCACATAGCCAGCTCCTTCATGTTGCAAGACATCTCTAACTCTGCCTCAATATGAACCATTTGAGGATGGTGTTTATCGTCTACTACGAAAGTATGCACCTTGTTATTCACTTCAATCCAGGTGCAACCTGGCTGTTTCTTCACACCTCTTTCCTTTCTCAATTGTTGAACATTTGCACTCAGATCCCACTTGCCAGCAGCAGCATAGATGTTTGATAGCAGTACATATCCTGCAGCATCTGCAGGGTCTAATTCAACAACTCGCTTCACAACACATTCTCCCATCTCTACATCACCATGAATTCTGCAAGCACCAAGTAAGGCATTCCAAACACCCACGTTTGGTTCACAGGGCATTGTCTTGATGAGATCCTCTGCCATGTGCAGATGGCCCGCTCGGCCAAGAAGATCAACCACACATGCATAGTGCTCCACCATTGCACAAATACCATGCACAGAACCCATGGAATCAAAGTAGTGCAGGCCTTCATGAACCAGGCCTGCATGGCTACAAACTGACAGAAGATAAACAAGAGTAACAGTATCTGTCTTGATACCTGCTTCACACATCTGGTCAAAATGTGCTTGAGCTTCCTGAGCATGCCCGTGCCTGGAGTAGCCCCCAAGCATGGAATTCCAAGCAACCATACCCTGTGTAGGCATCATCCTCTTGAACACATTCCATGCATCATCAATGCTCCCACATTTTACATACATGTTGATGAGGCTACTACCCACAAAGGCATCAGACTCACAACCGCTTTGAACAATCTGTTGATGAACAAGTCTACCCTCTTCAAGTGCCACCAGACTTGCACATGCATTGAGGACCCCCATAAAAGTGACAGCATTTGGCTCCACACCTTCCTGTTGCATCTCTTGATACAATGCTAACGCCCTCTGGCCTTGGCCAAATTTCACAAATCCTAGAATCACGGCACTCCAAGAGACCACATTGCGGTTTGGCATCTTGTTGAACACATTCTCTGCATCTGCTATGCTACCACACTTGGCATACATGTCAATGAGGCTATTGCCCACAAAGACATCAGACTCACAACCTCTTTGGATAATCTGTTCATGAGCACACCTACCCTCTTCGAGTGCCAGTATACTGGCACAGGCATTCAGTACTGCCACAAAGGTGACCTGACCTGGCTGCACTCCTTCCTTTTGCATTTGCTGAAATAGTTTCAACGCCTTCTGCCCTTGCCCACATTTCACATATCCCGATATCATGACATTCCAAGACACCAAATCACATGTGCTTCACATCTTGTTAAACACTCTCCAAGCATCCTCTATGCTACCACATTTGGCATACATGTCAACAAGGCTATTGCCTACAAACACATCAGACTCAAAACCACATTGGATGATCTGTTCATGAATGTGCCTGCCTTCTTCCAGTTCCACTACACTGGCACAAGCATTCAGGACCCCAACAAAAGTGACAGAATCTGGCTGCACACCTTCTCGTTGCATTTGTTGAAATAGTTCCAAAGCCTTCTGTCCTTGCCCACATTTCTTATGCCCTAATATCATAGCATTCCAAGAGACCACATCATGTATCAGCATCCTGTTGAACACTCTTAGTTACATTTTCATATATTTATTTATTTATTTATAGTTGGTCAAACAATGTCAACTATATTCAACATGATTATTAATTTTATAATCCTAATTTATAGTCAAATTAATTATCTATAATCATATTTATAGTCATGTAATCAAAATAATGATAATAACTGAAGTCCAAATATGACTACATGATTGTACTTGGATAGTAATTACAAGCTATCTTAATCATGAAAACCATGTTTTAGCATAGTGAATTACAACTATTTACCATATCATACATGGCATTGAAGATGATGAAGTTAACACTAAATTTTTTTTACCTATGTAATCATAGTAACATTTATTTGACTTTATTTACATTCTAATTATTTAATTTTGGGAATTTCTTGGCTCCCATATTTCCATACATCCAAAATTGTGACAATTATCCACTTTTGTTTTATTTTTTCATTTGGACTGAAGCTTTGTACATTAAATGTGTGTCATATGGGATCAATAATGAAGAAAATATAAAAGACCCTTCAAATAACACAAATGATGTTACAAAATATTCATTGTTCCATAAATAATTACAATTTGAAAGAAAATGAAATTACTACACTCTCAAATACCATCCCAAATTATGGCCTAGAGAATTATAGCAATAATAGACACCCCACTCTCCCATTCAAATCATGTTTTGCACAAATATGAATGTATTGCAATTCTTAATACAAATGGTGATAATGATTTGCATAAAAATGGAGGGTATTGCATTAACCACTATCATTCACAATGAAAGCTTATAGAAAATTGAAGAACATTACATCACCAATTGTAATTCACAATGAAAATTTGCAAAAAATGGAAGTAATGCAATCTTTTGCTATCATTCACAATGAGGATTTTTAAAAAGATGAAAATATTGCAAACTCCCACTATTTTTAACAATTATGGTTTTGTAAAACATGGAGAGCATATTCTATTAACATTCAAGATTATGGTATATATAAAAATGAGATATTTGCATCAAAATTCTTAACTTTTACCCTAAATTTGTGGTGATTTGAATATATATATATATATAGAAAATATTGCAAAATATGTCATGTTTGAGCTAAGGTACCTTTTGATACCTTTGGACAACATATGAAGTACACCAAATGCAAACATTACACTAGTCCTATTGTGCAATACCTTCATTTCTATAAGTCGCCATATTGTCAAATTGAAGTCATAAGGTACTTCAATTCAAAAATGACAAATATTTTGCCATACCTTCATTTTGTTATAAATTAAATAAAATTTTAAATGTTTATAGTTTAATGTTAAATGTGCACTACTTCTAATCATTGCCAATATAGTTTAGGGAATGATTTTTACCACATTTAAACCAAATATTTGTTTGTAATATAAAATGATCATGTTGAAATCACACATTAAAAATTGATAATGTGACCCTTTTAGGGTATTAGAAAATATATCAAGTAATGCCTAATGACCTCACTATTGGCATCATGGAAACATGTCCCAATTTTAGAAGCACTCTTTCACATGGCACTCAACTACATTAAAAGTTTTCATTTATTTTAAAAGCACATCAAAGGTATGAAAGTATGATAATTCATGATGAATTTGCATTTGCATGAAGTATCTAACAAGAAATTAATGCCCAATGTGTTGAAACATTAAAAATTAAGTTTTCATTAATTTCACAAATACGAATTATGATACCTAATTTATTGTAAATGTCACCCACACATTGGTTATAGATTTCTCGCAAGCTTTTCAAACTCACCTCCAAGATTTCCAAGTGCTTGAAAAAAAAAACTAAAATATTTAAAAACTCATGGCCTCAAAGTGAAATTCAATGAGAATATGGACTTAGGAAAAAATGTGATAAATGAGTGAATTGACAAGGCATTAATGTCCAACAATTAGTGAATAGGAGCTAGTCCCTAGTCCAAAAGGATGTTATTTTTTAAAAAATTACACCTTATGACTATTTTATTTTTTAAGAACAACAAAAACTGACACAAGTAATTTTCATGCTCTCGCTTTGGGTTTAAATTTTTTAGGAGGTGAACATGAAGCATTTTGGTTTTCTTTTACATTTAAAATTGTTTTACTTAACTCTCATTTTGGGTTTTTTTTTTTCATTTCTAGGAGGTGTATTTTTGTGCTTTATAAATATTTATTGATAAATTAAGGCAGTGCTCAAACATTGCAACCTTTGATGCAAAATGTGTTTTTATTGGTGTTGTTAGCTTCATTTCATGTAAATTAAATTCCAACCATGCACACCTCTACTCTTTGACCATTTTCCTTAGATGGGACACAATAATAAAAGCAAGGCCCCAAATTAATGTAAGTTTGACCAACTCACAATTGCTTATAACTTGTTAGACAAAATTATAAAGATTTTTCATGTGTTTGATTTTTCTAGTGAAATGATCTAGGTTTGAATGTTGCATGTGTAAATTTCATAATAACTAGTTTTAAACTAGTTGAAACCTTATCATCGTTAATAACATATTGTGCATCTTTTATTCATTGCATGCCCAAAACATGATTTGTCATAAGACACAAACATGTTCAATGCTTCACATGTAATGGCAAATTTCAAGGCCATTGTCATAGTTTTTAGATTTGTTCTTTGGTCTTTCACAAAACATAAAAAATCTTAGAGGTGAATTTGAATGATTCAAGTAATGTTTTCAATTAATGTTTTACTTAAACGGACCCCATGATTATATGACAATGTTCCCATTATGAAATAAGAAGATTAATGACAATAGCAAAAGTTTCATGTGACCTTTTATTCATCCACAAATCAAAAGTGACTATAACCATTAATGTGTCATTAAGAAAAGGCTTCATGTAACATTTTCAAACATTGTTCACCATAGATGAAAAGATCTTTTCAAAAAATGCTCTTTGAAAAATGAAAAGTAAATATTGGATCAAGTTGTAATGTTAGTCAACACATCCACAAATTTTCACAAATGTTTAAAGGGAGATACTCTTTAAACACGAAAAGCACCCAATCTTTTAAAAAAAGCCTTAATGAAGTTCATCTTATTTCTCCTAAAGATTAGGGCTTCCAAAGAATGCATAAATTGAACATGGTGCCATTTATAAACATCTTTTTAAAAGTAACAATACCTTCCCATCATCATTTTGATGTTGTGAAGAACCTAGTGCTTTCTTCACCTTTAAAAACTTGTGCTTGAGATATATGTACATAAAAGAACCAAATGTTTTGCCCTCCACATGTTGCTTCGTTGAATTTGTCTCATACTCTTTGTTGTATGCACAAATGCCTTTCTTTCCTTTTATTCTATTTTCAATCCAATTAGGAAAGACAACTTGAAAAAAACAAATAAAACGATGTGTTTGTTGCACATTTTCATCACTTGGGCTACACCATTATTCACAACAAAAAAAACACTTGAGGTCAGGACTTACAATTTTGCTTGTTTATTCAAAGACATTAATTTTTTTGCAAATCAAGATTCTTAAATGGCAAAGGTTTTAGTGCCTATATTAATTCTTGTGGATGAAAAGGCCTAAGTGCTTTTCAATGTAGAATCAGTTAATGGAAAGGAGGTAGGCAAAAAAAATTCATTCAAAAAATTGAAGTTATTTTTTAAATTTGGCAATGGGCTTAAAAAATGTCTAAGTCCAATAACCCTTATTCATTTGTCATAGCCCTAAATACAAAATCAAAATATGAATTGTGAAATTTTGCTTTCACATCTATTGTTGTAAAGTATACCACTTATAAACAAAAATCAAACTCTTGTTCATTGTGTGAAGAGAGAACACAAAAAGGAATTGGAACAACTCTTGCACTTGCCCACTATCCTTGGAGGTTGTGGTTTGCAAAACAAAAGAGATATTACACCTCCTATTATGCATTGGCAATTGTGGGTTTTTACAACAAAGCACAAGGACAATCGAGAGCTCATTTGGAACACATCACTATAGAAGCTTGTAGCAATTCTACAAGTTGCAAAAACAGACAGTTTCTACACTTTGTACAGCGTGGATACTAGAAACAACAGATGCAGCATAAGGGGGAGTGGAGGGAGAGAGAGAGAGAGAGAGAGAGAGAGAGAGAGAGAAGGGTTGATGTTGTAGTTACTGGACAAAGTAAGCAAAAGTTGGTGGCCTTCTTTTTGTACGCAACATAAATTCTTGGAAACAGGAAACAGTTTTCCTGTTATAAATTAAAACACAAAGTTCCAGTCCTGGACAAATGACAGGTCCAAGTCAATTCATAGAAACAGCTGCTGGCTGTTTCGCACCTTGGAAGGCCAACCCCCAAAAGTTTCCTACACTGAACACCCAGAAGAATTTATCTATATAAGAATCGAGAACTCCTCAATTCCCATTCCAAAAAAAAAGACCAAAAGAGAAAAAAGACATTGACATGAAACCTTCATGCCCTGAAAGTTTCATGATCAACCATCGAGACAAAGAGAAGAAGAAAATGAAAGATCGCTTTGAAGGCTTAAAAACTAATGCCAGTCAAGACATCTGTGCGAAACACAGGATTAGATGCAAATCTGTGTGGCACCACAAACTAATGTCTCTGATTAAGTTCTACATTTTTTCTCCATTACTGCCAGTTAGCTGAATGATACCTGGCATATTTCACAATGCTAACCTTTGTCATTCTCTCCAATAAACAAAATATTTTCAGGAGATGATGAGAATCTTTCACTGAGAAGACTGTAATGAGTCTATTTGAAATGGCTTCCAAAAGTAATGCTTAGTTGCCACATTTCAACTGCCCATCTCTTACAATGCCAGGTTCTGCCAACCTGCACATACAGGTGGGTGGGACACTTAATTGCCATGATTGAAACGGACAATCACACAAGTGATGTTATCGGCACTTCCTCTGCGATAGGCTTCATCAGTGAGCATTCTAGCAGCATACTCAGGATCTGGAACAGGCCCTACCATTGACACAGCTTCATCATTTGTCACCACATCCCATAGTCCATCACTGGCCAGAACCAGAAAATCAACTCCCTCCTTGATTGTATCCTCCTGAATCTCAGGCTCAGCCACTACATACCGCTTCAACAGCCGGTCACCAAATGCACGAGATACAGCAAGAACACCTCCTACTCGCCAAGTGCCAACCCACATCACAACCCCTCCAGCATCCTCAATTCGCTGCCGCTCATCAGTTCGATTGGGTTTGTGATCGGATGACAGAGGAACTGCAGTTCCATCTCTGCATATCACAGCCCTGGAATCGCCTACATTGGCAACCAGCAGACGTTCCCCCACCAAGACCGCTGTAGATGCTGTTGACCCTGCATCCCTCTGATTACCATTCTCAGTTCTCAAATAATCTTGGTCCGTCTGCTTGTAGGCCTCAGCTATGGCTAATTTGGTGTCATCAATAAACTTAGGATGCTTCAACAAGTTATCAAAGAGGTGTTTCTTGACATATTCTGCTGCCCGCGAACCACCATGTCCATCAAAAACTCCAAATAACCCAACCACTTGTCCACCAACTTCATCAATCTTGGCATCATGGAAGTCCTCCATGGAAGCCCTTTTCCCACGCAAGCTTGAAAACCCATAGCTGAACTTCTCGTTCTCACTCTGGCCACCCCCACTGCTAGGAGGACTGTCATGCATGCTGTTATCTTTAGGGGAGGCAAAGCGCAAGAAACTCATTGTTCTGCCGTCGATATATTCTGATGCCTAACATGCACAGTCAAGCTCACAGTTTGTCTCAGTTATTCTCTCGCTCTTGTGCTAGAATGCTGGACCAGCAGTTTGTCTCTGTCTCTCTGCAGAGCTTGTTGTAGAAGACAATCAAAATAGTACACTTTGTCAGTCCCATGCATTGCACTCACCTATCCCCTCTCTTTGCTGTTTGTGGTACAAAGACACACTCTGCTAGTTTTCAAGGCTACCTCCTTGATGTGCTTGTAAGGAAAAAAACAGATTGCTAGCTGCATTTCTTCAAAAAGAGAACCAAGACTTTTGCACTGGACAAAACCAACATCATGCACTTGATCATTTGCAAGTTGCTGTTGCCTATGCCACCAAAATTGTACAGAAGCCCTAATGCATCTACTGAAGCTTCACACGTTTTACTGCTTCAGTACATCTCCAAAGGTATCTATCTACATAGTGTACCATCAAGCAGATGAGTTGACAAAAAGATGAGAGAAAGAAAGCTTGTGAGAGCAAAAAACAAACCTGCAAAACAATTCTCCAGATTCAAAGAGCAAATTCTGTGCCATGCACTTCTGGCAGCAGCACCCTTTGCCCTGACTCACCCATGGATCTGTGTTTTTCCTGCAGTAGAAACGTTGGTGGAGACGGTCACATCACCAGCGCTTTGAAACATCGCCTGAAAGAGTTTCCATGCATTCAGTGTGCCAGCAATCACATAGGAACATCGACTAGTACGCACTTTTACAAACTTCTACATCGCAAGACACCTTGTGCAAACTGTGATACCGATCTACAGACTTCTGTAAAAAGATAAGGAAGACATGCTTGTAAACACTCTCTACCAGAGAATCCTTTCTTCTCTCCCTGAAGCTTGGTCACTATAAGACCACTTCAAAACTGAAGCCATGAAAGGCGCAGTGCAACTCGCGTCTCTCTGTCTCTCTGTCTCTCTCTCAACTCCTACATCCTCACCAAGCTAGTCGAATGAGAAGAAGTCTTAGTAAAGAGCACAAACATACCTGGTTGCTACAAGAAAAGCCGAGCCGATAATAGTTGCCAAAACCTGTGATGAAGAGGAGAAAGAGCAAAACACTTCTTCAGAAATGGATCTCGGCTATGGAGGAATCAGGAGTCCAAGGGACTTAGCCTTTCGTTTCCTGCGAGCTTCTGAAAACGAAACAAGCCTTGCTGGATGTGTAGTTTGCAGCAGCAAAGCAGGAGCAGCAGCAACAGCTTCTTCTTCTTCTTCTTCAGCACAAATAAAGGGTTAAGTAAAACAAGGCTCTCTTCACTGTTTTCAAGCAGGAAAAAAAAGGTAATGAAGGTGAAGAATCCTACTCTTCTGCATCCTCCTGTCTGTAGCGATTGCTACACATCCTGCGCGCCTCGATCTTGCTCGCGATCGCTCAGAAAAACCAAAGAGAAGTCTCTCGCAAGAGACCCGATCGCTCGTGTTTGTGTGTGTGTGTGTCTCTTTCTCTCTCTCTCTCTCTCGGTCGACATTTAGGGTTTCTCCTCCTGCTGTTGCCCCGTTCACACGGCACTTGTTACCATTGGCCATTGGCTTGTTCCCCGCTCACACTGCAGTTGTTTCCACCTGGCCATTGCTTCCATTTGGCCATCGATTTGTTGACCTCCGTTCATACATTGAAATTGCTTCCCTTCCCCATTGACTTCTGGTCTCTGTTTACACTGCAATTTCTTTCATTGGCTAAATGATTTATTCCCCCTTCACACTGCACTTGCTTCCACACCTGGCGAATTGACTTGTTCCCTGTTCCCTTGCACTGAAATTGCTTCCAATTGGCCATTTGAGTTGTTCCCACATTCACACTGACCTTGCTTCCACCTGACCATTGACTCATAAGTTCCCCAGTCTCACTGCACATTCTTTCATTGGCCATTTGACTTATTCCCCTTTCACACTGCACATTCTTTCATTGGCCATTTGACTTATTCCCCTTTCACACTGCACTTACTTTCATTGGCCATTGACTTGTTTCTCTGGGCCCTTATTCTGTCCCCATGTGGAAACCTGAGCAACCCCGTATTGGGCAGTCTACCCACGTCAGCAATTTTGGTTCAAGGGCTTTGCCATGTGGCCTACCTATTAGTCTTCCCTAAAAGTCAATCTCTTTTTGGATGCCAACTTTTGTCAAATGCTTAGGAACTTTCTAAAAAGTTTGAAATTGGATGAAAATTGATTAGTTTGGAAAGTTGAACAACCTCTAACTTTCCAAAAATATTTCAAGTTCATCCATTGTCCCGCATTCCTCATCGCCCAATTTCACCTCAAGTTCATCCATTGTTCCCCCATCCTCATTGCCCAATTTCACCATCATCCAACTTCAACCTTTTAGAAGTTTCATCATTTGTTCAACTTCTTCGAGTTCATCCATTATACCATTTATGTGGGTTTCATATTCATCAATTTCCTTGAGGGAGCTGAGTCAAATGTAATCCTCAAGTTCATCCATTATCCCATTTTCCTTCGTTCATCACCAGAATTCCAACTTTCTAAATCATGGACAATTGAATTTCTTGTTCAACACACAACTTGATACAACTGGGGCCAAGGTCGAAGCAATGATTTCTGTAATAGCCCAAATTTGTGTTGTTAAAATTTTGCATTAGAAAGTGAATGTTTGTTGTGTCTAACAAACATGAATAATAGCCTTATATTCAAGGGCTTGTTAAAACATTGTCACTTTGGATGCAAACCTTGTATTCACCGGTGTGTTTAGCTTTCATGGTTGCAAACCTATAACTAAATAAGTTTTTTTTCAATCTACCCTTCTTTTTTTCTAATTTTTTTGGCCATGTTATACAAGTTTGAATTAAAGATTATACAAATTTGATGCTCACAGGTTGCAAACCTGAACTTATCTTCTGATTAGAAGTGGCATATTGACAAGTTTTAGGAAGGTTTTTTGGCCATGTTATACAAGTTTGAATTAAAGATTATACAAATTTGATGCTCACAGGTTGCAAACCTAAACTTACCTTCTAATTAGAAGTGGCACGTTGACAAGTTTTAGGAAGGGCATGTCCAAAACAAACACCTTCACATGGTGCCAATATCCCCAATCTTTCATAGTTAATAATTTGTTTAAGAATATTTGTCATTGTAGACAAATTCATGCCCTCATCTTTCACACAACAAATAATTTTGTTAATCAAGTTGTATTTTTCAAACAAAACTTTGCTATTAACTAGCAAGATTAATTCCAATAGTGTCTTATGCCTTAAATAAACCAGTTATAACATGTTTTAATTCCCAATCTAATGTTAATAAATTAATCACAAGGGCAAAAGTAACAAGTGCACCTTTGCTCATTCAAAGTTCAAATGTTGTTGTGATAGAAACTACAACATTGATATAAAGCAAAACAAACTCTTCAAGTGTGTGTTTCACCATACAAGGGAATACCTCTTTAATTAAAGTTCTACATGATGTAACACCAATTGTGGGTCCCTTCGTAAACCAAATTGCTTCATCCATATGTTTTCAATTGTGTTTAAAAAGAATAATCCTTTTACAACAACCAGCACAAGATCATCAATGAATTTTTTAAATTTTTCATTTAATTTGCTATGTGTTATAATATTATTGAAAAATGTAGGAGTTACAACTTTTCAAACCTTGGAGCTTTGTTTCTCATAGGCATTTGTTTCAATAGAACATTGTTGTTGTATAATCTCATTAACATACATTTTTTAAATGTTATAATCTTTAGTTTCACAATTTTTTTCATGGTTGAACTTCCATTTTCAGTTTTATAAGAGATTAATCCTTTCCCACCTTGATTTTTTGATCCCAAAACATGAGCATTCAAAAGAACTAAATGACACAAAATACAACAAAAAAATGTTCTATTTTAAGGGACATAGGTTCATCATTATTTGGTTTGAAAAATGCCCAAGGAGTAGATTTTCGATCCAATGGAGCCCAAAACTTTGTTCTTTGGAAAAATGTAACTAGTTATTGATTTGATTTAAAAACAAAGGTAGTAGATCTATTAGTGGAAGAATACGCAGCAATAGTGTGGCCATCACCATCTGGAACTAAAACAAGAAAATTGGGGTTTTATTTGTCATGGGGAAGTTGCAAGGATAACAAACATGTAGTTTTAGACTCTCTCTTTAATTCTATTCTTAAAGAATAATCCTTCACACACACCCATAAATCTAGTCAAGGAACAAAGTCAAAACAATATAGAATAGGTAGAAAAAATAAACATCTCGATTTCAACCTTGTGTCACTAATATAACTACTATAAAGTAACATCAAATTAGGTGAAAGTATGTGTTAACTAGCAATGATTTGCTTTATTAAGTTTATAAGAATCTAATCCTTAAAAAAATAAAAATAAAATTGAAACTAATTGAAAATATGTGTTCAAACATACTTATTGGTCAAAAAAATTAATGAAATTGATATGTAATAAGTTAGGAAATGAAAATCAACATATGTTTTGTGGCGTCATAAAAACAAATCTATTTTTTTTTTGTAAGAACCTACTTGACACGTACTTGAAACCAAAAGTCCACAAGTAGAAATCAAAAGTTGCTTGTATTTTGAAAAACCTACTTCAAACCTATTTTTACAATTTGAAATATGAAAATCAATGCACATTAGTGTAAACATATAATATTATTAATCATTGAAATGAAAACATTCAATGTTCCACAATTCTATAATGGGTTTTGTTGTTATTTTAAATTTATTTGTTCTAGTTTTGACGAGGTAATCATGTTGTTTATTTTATTTTGCTTACACCCAACAACAAAACTAAAAATTATTTGAAAATTCCCTAGTTACATGGAAATTCACAAAACTAGTTAGGGTAAACAACCTTACTTAATATGTTGTTGATGTTGTATTTGTTTAATGTTGTCCCTTGCAGGGTAGATGTTAATTAGTTGTTTTTTCACCCTAAGTTGTTGGCTACTACTGTAGTTGTTGTCAGCTACAATTGATGTTTTAGGTAGTTACAACATTTGGAACTTGCATCCAAAAAGACAAACAGAAACACATAAAACTTCCTTGCATACAGAAAAAAACATAAATAAGTTAGGTCAAAATTCCCTTGCAAACTCCCTCATATTCTAAAATCTTTTACTACAAATATAACAAAGGAGGCAAATGCACACACACAAAATGCAAACTCCTTTATACTTTAGATTCTCCTACTACATATGCAATAAAGGAAGCAAATGCACACACACAAAATTCCCCTATAAAATCCCCCATCCTCTAAAGTCTCTTATTATAACATAAAAAAAACATATAGACACACAAAGTTTCACAAAGTTTAAATAGACCTATACAAAGAACCTTTAAAACCAAAGAGAAAAGGAATCAAATACACATAAAACTTACTTATAAACAAATCCCAACCACATTCAAATGTTAGGGTTTAAGTTAGATTGGGCGGTGTTTTTAGGGTTTATGTAAATAATGGTGGAAATTTAAAAATTTAAATGAAATAGTGGTGGGTAGATTTAGGTTTTAGGTGAAATTTACCATAATAAGATTTACCCGGGTTTGAAAGTATATCTAGGCTTGGGTATGGGTATTTTATAAATTATGTCCAAGGTTATGAAATGAGTATATTTTTTCAAATTTATATACCTTTGGGTATCCATTTGATTAGGGTATATTGATTTTGAAAAAAAAAGTAGGATAAAAAAATACTAGTTTTGTAATCAGTGGATATATTGGATAAATGATATACTTGCACAACACTAGTTGATACCAATGGTATTATTTCCAAATATTACAAATATTCCATGCTTACATAAAATCAAGGCCTTTGAGCTCAAATCTAATGTTTTTTTGGGTTCAATATTGTTAATAAGAGGTTTCAATAAAAAAAATGAAGGTACCAACATGGGTGTTGGTTCATCGTAGTAAAAGTAACAATGTGAGCGTTGGTTCACCCTATTTAGTAAAAGCAATTCTTACCTATGTATAAACCTATTATGCTTGATTATTGAAAAAACACCCACAATTATTAATAGAATTATTAATAATTTAGCTAGTGATTATTAGTTTTTTAAAAATTGGGTAAAGAACTTAATTGCCTTGTAGGTACCATCTAAAGATTCAACAAAACCCTTATGAATCAAGTATTGAATTTTCAAATTTTAATAACCTACTTGGATGATTGGAATTTCATCCATGTAGGTTATTAACCCTTAAACCTTAAATATACTTATGATCCAAAAATTAAAAATTAAAAATTAAAAAAAACCCTAAAACCTACCCTACCTATGTAATGTAATTGACATTTAGTTTTAAAAGGTAGTTATTTGATAATAAACCCCTATGCATAACAAATTATTATTATCATGAAAATAATTAAATAAATTGGTAAACATGGGTGTTATTTTGATAGTGAAATTAATAATGAATAGGTTTATGAATATCACATGTGGTTCAAAACTTTAAAAATAAGAAATAGCCTACTCAATTAATTATGATAAAAAACAACAAATGGTCAACACTAGTATAAATTGGTGTTGAGTAGGTCTTTTGATTTTTAAATTTTAAATATTAGTTCCAAATATATATTTTTAAAAAAATTTGAAGGACTATCCAAGACTAGTTATTTGAAAAGAAAACATTAAAAAAATAATTGGTCAAGTTTGAATATTTCATTTTTTGAAAATTTTATGAGCCAATCAAATATAGAGGTTTGATAGTTTAGGAAAGTAAATTTTTATGCTAGTTTTTTGAGAGAAAATTGACTAGGTAGGTGAAACAATTCTTAGCCAAATAACTTGTAATTTGTTCCACCATGCTAGTTATAAACGAATCCATGGATAGTTAACACAATAAAGACTTACAAGAACCCAAAGCCTCCTTGCAATCACTCTTGATGATTTCTTTTAATGAATTCACAACTCACAATGAAAAGATACCTCTAAATGTCTTTTTTCTCCAATGAAGTCACAACTCACTCCAAATCAAAGACCAATAACAATGGAAGCCAAGCACCAACAAGAAGTAAACACAAATGGGTGAAAGTATGATTGGGTGGTACCACTAGATATATCAAACCTTCATATTTTTTGGAGCTTTCAAACTTTGGAAAAATACAAAAAACACTTAAAAAACATTTTTTTAGTAGATTTTTTTGAATAAATTAATTAGGTTGTATAGACATTGAAACTTTAATGATATAAAAAATAGTTTGAATTTCAATGTTCCTATTCATTACATTCAAAAAAGTTTCAAGAATGTCATGATGGTTACTTCCTTAAACTTCTTTTTTATTACGAACACTTTTCAAAAAAGGTTTGGGGGTTTTTTTTAGATGTAATTTTCTAAAGTAGGTTAGATGATATTATAGATACTATATTTCAATAAAACGTAAAAGGCAAGATGTTTAGGTAGAGAATTGTCTTTCACAACATTATGAGGGCACATTCAAAAGGAAATCCAAAGGAAAAAGGTGCAACCATGGGCTTATCAATTGTTCACTCTTGCTTCACCATCATGTTCAAACTAGAACACATGCTTGAAAAACCCTAAGCCCTAGTAAGAAAAACAATGATTAAAAAAATGCAACAACATGGGTTTCAAGAAAAATAACTTTAACTAATTTTTGGGGCCAAGGTGGAGGCATGCTTAGGTGCAAAGATTTTATTTTATTTTCCAAGTCAAAGTAAGGGCAAGTGTCACAAATCCAAGGTGTTGTTTTAGGCAAAACCAGGAGCAAGACTTTTGCACACGGACCTATGGGTGAAAAATAGTCCTATTTTAATTATTGTAGCAATAATTAATTAGGGGATTATTAGGTAAGCTTGACATTGTTCACCTAACCCCCTTTGATCTAGGAGGGATATTAGATCAACCTTTGCCTAATTTAGTAGTGGTTGGGTAACTAATGGGAAAGGAAAGACTTGGAGAAAGATCATTTTGGAGATGTGTAAGAGTGTAAAAGATAGTTATTAAAGTTATAGTAGCAAAATCCTATTGTGTGTGTGTAGTTTTGGTAGTTTAACGAATGTAGATGATATGTACTTGGTGAAATTTTAGTTATGGACTTGTTTGGTGTGAAAATAAAGTTTCCATTGTTGTAGTACTTTTTGTTTGTTTGTTTTCATTTGTTGTTTTTTGGTTATCCTAACACTAGTTATAGCCTTTGTGTATGCACCCATTAGCAATATTTCATGTTTGGACATGGTTCCAATAATATTTTGGATAGAATTCTGACTCCTATTATAGTCATAACTTAGAACTTATAGAGAACAACCCTGTTAACTTTAACAATATTGTATTGTTTGTTGTTTGAATTTTTTATTTAAAAATCTAAATAAAACTATTATCATTATTTTCCTTGACTTAATTTTGTTTTGTTGTATCATGGGAAAGAATTCTTTTTCACCCAATGCCCATTATATGTGTATATAATTAATTAAAAAATTAACAAGTGGTTTGGTCTAGATTAAAGAACCACCCAACATTGGTATGAACCATCTACTTACCTAATAATCACCTTTTAAAAAAACTTATTTACCTATTTATTATAAAATGAGTTACCAAGATGAAACCATATACTAATTCAATTGAATTCACAATCAAATCATAATAGGTATTAGCGGATGGTGCGTTTATGAGTGTAGAGTGTGTTGGTAGGTGTTGATTCACCCTAAATTTATGTACAAAATGATTATTAAGGGGAAACATTTTGATGTTCAAGTTTCCTTCCATCCATCACTTTGCACTTTATTGCCAAGCTCCACTTCCTTGCTTACCCTTGCAATCTACTAGTACTTGCCTCGACAAAAAATTCAACTTTGTCTTTATGACATTTAACATCTTTAAATTGGGCCTATACTCAAAATTAAAGATCTTCAAGCTCTACCTTAAGCACACCCTTATTTTGAAAATGCCCCAACCTTTCATGTTATCATCAACACTAACAAGTTTATCATCTTGTACAAAATTTGAAAAAATTTGCTAGTGTGTTTGAAGAGCACACTATTCATCTTAATAATGCCTTTTCAAAGATGGGAAACACCTTGTGCATTTTAATAATCTTTCATAAAAAATAGGAATCACCTTAAACACCTTAACAATGCATCCTTCAAAATAAAAGGCGCCATATGCTTATAGTAGTTTCTTATAAAAGTAAGATGCCTTGCATTCCTATTGTTTTGAGATTGACATATGTTTAGGCTTATGATAATGTTCACTTCATGTTTTATGATGGGGAAAAATATGGCATTATTCTTTACATGGGGCTTGAGGAAATCACTCCTTGTATATTTTTTAAAATATTTAAAATAAAAAGAGATTTTTAATTTTTTAATAAAATAATGACATATTTAAAGTATATTTTCATAATGAATTATAGGCACCCTTTTAAATATATTATAAATTATATATTTTTGAAAATAAGTTGTGTTCCTTTTTTCTTTTTTTTGCACACCATTTGAAATAAAATGGAAATGACCTCCTTAAGAAGATGTGATGAATGACGAAGTAATGACATTACATCCCCTTGTTATAACACAATATAAAGATATATTGGTTACCCAAAAAAATTTAACAACATGAACTTTCATCCTTGATGTTTTGACCTCTTCCCCTCCCCCCTTTTAAGATTTACATCATGTGTTTAATTACCACACCATTGAAAAGATTTTCTTCTTGTACAACCAAAGGGGAAGAGAAAAACACTCAAATATGTGCCATCCATACTCGATTAAATTTGTAAGAAAAGCCATATAGCCTTACAAGCATCTACTAAAGGTTAATATTGATGGGTTATTGTAGGTGAATATTTTCAAATAGTGTTGCCACATGTGGGTGATATTGTTAACATCCCAAAAGTTTGCAATTCCCTTTTCGTAGACCAATGAAATGAACATCCATTCATATATACACAAAGGGAATTTAATAAAAGGTGTATGCATTTCTATAGATTTTGACCAAAATAACAAATCCCGTAGTTCAAGTTACACTTAGTGAAACTCCAAATGTCTCTTCCTTTATTGTGCAAAGATACAAGTTTATCAATAGGGGCAAAAACAAGAAAATATTAGGGTTTGAAGCACTACGGAACTAACTATTCAATGGTGTTTTTCATGTTTGTATGAATCTGTACCCGAAAAAAATCTCATTCACTTGGCTAGTTTGGAACCTTAACCCTTCAACAACTTGCACCCTACTACAACTACCCACCCCAATTCATTGTGTACAAGGTTCATGGTTTGTAGTTTGTAGCTACCAACCAAGCGATCATCATCTTGAGTCTCATGTAACCTTCTTCTCTATTTGTGCGAAATTTCAGCAGTTTTGCCTTTCAAAAAGGGCATTTTTCTTTTTTTGGTATCTTGGGTCAAAGTTTGCACAAACACTCTATTGCCAGAAATAGAAATCAACTAATGGCATGAAGAATGTGGCACTGTGCTTGAGAAAGACACAGATGGGAGAAAGAAAATGTCAAAAATTTGTCATTCACTATCAAATTGATTGTCCACCTCAAACTGTGGAAATCGAGCAGAGCACAATTTTGACACTTGTGGTTTGTCACCATGGAGGTGCTCCCATTTTGCCAAATTCCCATCCCAAGAACTGCTCACTAGCATTGGCTGTGTTGGATGCCAACTACAGTCTCTCACAGTTCCACGGTGAAAACTAAGCCTTCCCACTTGCTTACCCGTTACCTGTCAATGCAACAAAATATTGTGCCAAAGTCAATGTCAAGAAATGGTCATTTAGAAGAAAGCCACTTAAACAGAACTACTTCAAAACATTCTAGGGTATAGAAGTAGTCAGAAGTATGCACCTACATTCTAGATGGGCGCAACCATGTGCCTACATTCTAGATGGGTGCAAGAAGGCGCTTGGATTCTACATGTAGGCACCTACATTCTAGATGGGTACAAGTAGGTGCCTAAATTCTAGATGTGTGCAAGTAGGCACAAACTATAAGAGCAATGACAATTAAGTAGTTTGTTCATTACAAAGCAAAAATCCTATTGCAGCAGGCATAAGAATGACCCACTTGGTTTAACAAATAAAAACCATATTGGTTTGACAGACAGACAAGATGGGTAATAAGGGGAAGGCCAGGGACAAAGATTTTACCATGTCAAAGATGTACACACAGCCATCATGTGAGCCAGTGTAAATGTATTTTTGTCCAGTGCTGCACCCATGAAGCATCATCAGTGAGTAAGGTATATCATATTTCCTAACATGTTCTTCTCTGCATCTTTTTGAACTTTCCTGAGTGTGAACAAATTTATTAACTTGATCATATTTGAACACAGTTGCATCACATAGAAACAAGTTGAACAAGAAAAATAAAATAAACACACAGTCCCCCCAGCACCCTAAATTTTCAATCATCATGGTCACTTGCATGGACCGGATTTGAATTGGGTGTTTCAAACTTTGGTCACATACACAGGGGTCGAGACGCAGTTTTAAGGTTGGGATTGGTGGGTTTAGAGCTCACCTAGCAAGAGGAGAGAAGTAGCATCGGATAAGAGTCCGCAACACCAAATGACCTTTATATGTCATGAGCGATTGGTCATAGGGATGCCGCACATCACGGCCCATGCCAGGATAGTCCATCCACCTGTAGTCCCACCGGAACATTGGAATCTTTTGCTGATGCTTCGAACCCCTATTACACCCACCATATCAGCACAGAAAGAAAACAGCTTTCACATATTAGCTCAGAAAGCAAAAAGAGAAGAGTTCATGAACCTGCCCAACAACTCTTACATGTCTTATCATTTGCACAATTTTGCTGGTCTCAAAGCTACCTGTGATTGAACTAACAAGCCTGGCATTCGAATAGCACAAATTTTGCCTCACAAACTTCTGGCTCCTTGCAATCGACTAAACCTTAAATTCCATACTGGATTGATTCAATCTTGGGTCCAAGGAATAAACCTTGAGGATGCAGATCCTGAGGTCATCTTACGAATATCCCACAGCTTGATGGTCTGATCCTTGCCGTTTGATATAAAGTAACGGCCATCACCACGGCTGTCAATGAAAGTTATGCCCTCCAAGTGACCCACAAGTTGTCCAGCTGGTTTATTCCTTTGTGCAAAGCATCGCCGGTCCCAAATCTGTAGCAACCCACCCACACTACACAGTCTACTAAACACCTGTACGTAGATGCAGACATCAAACAGACAAAAAGAAACAAAAAAAAACGGTCTACTCCTTGGGAGGAGAACCTCAAAAGAAACTATGCGCAAGGTTTAGAAACTTTTTTTGCCAACTACCTTGCAAATGTGGTCATCGCTGCCTGAGTAGATGAGGTGACAAGACTCATCAGCAAACACGACTGCATTAACATCATCCTGTCCCAACCCCAGTTGTAGCTGATGAGTACAATATTTCTTCAACCCAATTCAATTTTGTGGTTCATGCATGTTAAAAAAGAGAAAAAGCTGGAAGGATGAAAAGACCTTGTGGGCAACAATGCGAAGGACAGGTTTGTTAGCTTCCAGGTCATAAACATAAATGCTTTTGTCACTGCTGCCCGCCACAAGCTCACGGCCATCATGCGAGAATTGCAGTGTCCACAACCCAAAAACATTTTCACCTCTAGCATCTGTGCTGAAGTTCAAACCCTCATGAATATCCTACATCCAACACCCCACCAATTCCCCAACACAATAAGAGCTGATGTTGTATGCACTTCGGAAAATACTGAAATCTCATATTGAAACTCAGAAAGAAAGCAACCATGATATGACCCTATCAAAACAGTAGCAAAACATAAAATAAAATGTAAACATCTATGTGTTCCTCAGTAATGGTGAGTGAGAGGGAAGAGTAGATGTACTGTGATGTTTGCCAGAGACTGAACCCCACCACTTTCATTCCCAACATTCACCAAATGTACGATGGGTGTTATGGACGCATATACCTACATCAATCAGGAAATCTCAGCCACTATACAACTTCCAGATTCCATTCTTGCTGCTGCTGAAACCCATTCCTGAATTTCATTCACAAAACCAGTCATCACCACAATTGACTTGCAACATCTGAACCTAAACTGGGGGGGTGTTTTGTTGAGTCTAGTTCTGTGAATCATCCAGGCATGTGCAAGAGGGGAGATGAACTAACGAGGAACCGCTGGTCAGGTGAAAGAGCGGTATCAGTCACAGTCCATCGCAAATTACGGGCAAGAATATCCTTCTGGACTGTCCATCCACGGTCCACATTGTATATCCTTATGCGTCGATCCTACCCAAGCCCCCCCAAAAAACGGTAATCCAACATTTAGCTGAGACACCACACCAGTTTCTAAATGTCCCTGACAAGGAGAAGATAGGAGGTTATGGTAACTATGGGCTGCTGCCAGGTCTCCAAGGGTTACAGTGCCATGGTTAGGTCTGGCTCTGCAAAAGCCTTGCTTTAGGCCTTCGCTAAACAGAACTGGTGTTCACCAGTAAGATAAGTTCTTCAAGGAAATTCATCTGGCAATATAAAAAATGGAGATGTATTCTGACCTGAAATCCAGCTACAAATAATGTGCCATCTTTGGAAAACTGGCCAATGTATGCCCGGCTATTGAGCTGCTCCACAACTAAAGGACCATCAGTTGGCAAATACCGTGATGCTACATGGCAGCACTCTGCCCTTGAAAACTTTCCATTCTTTGATACATTGAATTCCCTCCCAGCAAGCATAGTCTGTGTGTTCACCAATTCACAGGGCTTTACATTTGCCAACCTTGCAGAACCAGCACTTGCTGCATTCCTCAAAGCAGTGGCATGTGTCAGATCATGGTCCAATGGGGCTGGTAACACCTCTGATCCTTCACTTCCTGATGACACTGATAATGGTCCAAGAGAGACATCATATTCATCCTCCTCTACAGAAAACTCAATCTCCTCTTCGTCGTCATCGTTATCATCAGCATTCTCTTCCTCATCACCCACATACTCGGGGTCATCTTCATCACTTTCTTCGCTACTTGCCATTGGATCCTGTGAATTGGCCCTGCTTCTTGTCCTCCGACGAGCACGTTGGCTGCCACTTGCACTCTCGTTGCTGGAGCTGCTCTGAAGCATGCCATGTGAAAGGCTCCCACGCCCTCCATGCCCTGCCATGTGAAAGGCTTGGGCCAACCTAGAAATGCGGCTCCAGAGTTCCTGGTAGGTATCCAGGGTGCACAATCTTTATGCCCTTTCCTGAACATAACATGACATACAAAAGAGAAGTATGTCAGTATACAGAAACACTCAAAGCTGGCAAACACACACACCCATACCATTTAGGGTTGTTCCTCACAGGTGAAAATCCTTAAGTCCTCGGTTGAGAACTCAGTAGCAGCACCAGCTGCTACTAAGTTTGCATCTCCATCTCCTTTGCATCATCAACAGAGATGCAAATCCAATAACCCAACATCCCACACCATCGAAATTTCAGACGGCCTTTGGTTGACATGAGAATCTCATCATGTGTATTTCGCAGAAAAATCCATAGAAATGTGTTGGCGAAAATTGGATTCCACAAAACATTGTTCCCCAAAAAGCTATGTATGTATGTATGTGTGTGTTGCTGTGAGTCTCGCATGCTAGATTCACAGCAACAAAAACAGAAATTCACTACTTTGAGCTTCTCTTGTTTGTTTCCCATAGATGGGATTCTATCAACCCCTCCAAACACTCTTGTTATACATTACTGGACTGGGGATGTGGGTGGAGAGAGGAGGAGGAAAGGTGGTACTGTAACCAAAGAAAAAAAGAAAGATAATTCCATGACTTGCTTCTGCTGCTGAACCCCAAATCACCAAACAAGAAATTCAGATTCTCCTTGAAACTCCAGGTTCCTTATTATTTTCTGGGTGTCCAGAAACAAGAAGAGGAAAAAAAAATACAAAACCTCATATCACACAAAACAACCCAGTTTCTACCCCACCCAAAAAAAACAAAATTGCAGTGAGGGACTCTTCATGGCCACACCATACCTTTGAAAGAAATAATCAGTTTTTCAGCAATGAATTCTATGAGCAAAGATCTCCGTGACTAGCAAAAAATTAGGAGCAATTCTGTAACCCATCCATCCCCAACCCCAAAACCCAAGAAGAAAGAAAAAAATAATTAAGAGCAAGAAAAAAAAACGAGAAAAAGAAAAACCGATTCCAAAGAAAAACCCAAAAATCTGAGTACATCGGTGACAAGATCCTCACTCTTAATTGCGATTCCAAGACCACCCATAAGCTCAAATGTTTTAGATGATCTCTCTCTCAAGTCTCTCGCAAGGATGTCTTGTCCTCGCGCGAGAGAAGAAGAAGAAGAAGAACCAGAGGAAGAGAAAAGGGCAAGGTTGGGTTTTTTTTACTTTTTTACTGGGATGGTAATTTTTTCCTCTCGTTCTTTTTCTCTCGTAATTGGTGGCGACTGACTGATCAGGGTTAAAAAATTATATTTACTTTTAAACCGCCACTGTGAACTTGTCAGGAAATTACCTCATATCGGTGGGCCCCACCACCACAGCTATTTTAAAGATTTAATTTATTTAAATTATTTACTCCATTTCTTACTCAATTTCTCTTTTTTTCCCTCTATTTCTTTATTTTTCCTTTTTTATTTGAAAAAAAATTCTGGTGGTCAGGGGCAGCATGGATTAACCAGGTTTTTTAATTAAAAAATTAATTTAATTTAATTCTAAAAATTTTCAAATTAAATTGGGTCATGAAGAAATGGCCTAATATTGGGAGATTTAATGGTTTGATATCTCTATGTGGCATGGATCAGGTTTATTAAATTGGAGCTTCAATTATTTATTTATTATTTGTGTTGTTGGATCTTAGAATTGGATGGTCAGATCTCTCTCTCTCTCTTGATATATATATATATATATAATTTTTTTTAAAAGGAAAAAAAGGAAGAGTATTTTGGTACTCCAGATGTGGGACCTGAAGATCCCACCCACCCTCTAGAAGTTAATGCTTTTGTGGATGGATTGTTTTTATAAATAGGAACAATTGGATGACTTTTTATGTGTGTATGAATGATAGTCCACTTTTTTCTCCCCTATGAGATATTTTTGGTTGGAAGGTCCATCCATAACCATCCAAAATAGTGGGCATTTTTTCTTATTACAATGATTGTAGTAGTGTATCTCTTCATTCAAAACAAATCCAAATAGTGTCCTTTTTTCTAAAACTACATAATGTTTTGTGAGTTCATTTAGGGTTGTTTGTTGATGTGGGTTCATCTATAACCTTTAAAATGTTGTCAACTAGAATTGGTGAAGAAGCTATAGCTCTTATTTATGACCTAAATCCAATGCCAAATCCATCTTTCATCCCCATGATGATAGATTTCAAAATGCGGGTTCCAAACTCCAAACATTGGGCATTTTGCATTCTTTAACTTGCCATTGTTGTTAAAACCTTTTTGTTAACAATATTTGTTTCACAATAAGCCAATTGACCTCAATTAATTAATTAATAATATATTGAAAATATTCTCAATATATTAAAATATTTTATGTAGTCAACATTTTCTAAGTTTTAAGGATTGTTGTGTTGTAAAACTTTGTAGGTGCATGACGACAAAAAGATTGTCCACATGCATCACACTAAATGGCAAATGGTGTAGACATGATTATTTTAATATTTAATTTGTTTTCAACACAACAATAGCACTTTGTTTGCTATCATTGGTTCATTGAGAAAGATATAAAAGTAAATTGATTTTGGCAAGCATATTTGATTTTTTATTTATTTATTGACTTTACAAAGACATTATTTATTTTTTAGTTCCACATCAAAGGTGCTATGATACCTTTTTATATATTTACTTTCCTTTTTCAATATAATTATTGTTGGTTTGGAAATTGGCATGTGCATTTCATTTGGAGTTTTGCATCATCAATATTGAAAGTCTATTTTACACTAAAGGATTAAAAGCCCAAGAAATCTTTGACCTACACTAAGTAGACTTGTTCATGGTCATCTCTTGGGGTCAACTTTGGACCTATATTAAAATGTGTCTTTGGTAAATCAAACACCAAGTAATGTAAACTTAATGGGATGGGAGAAGAAAGCCATCCCTTCCTTATGTACTAACGAGTGTGAACCCCGTGCCTAATGCACAGGTGTGTTCCACCTAGGATGCCACCTAGGTGCTTCAGTTACCCACTTACCTTGGGGTTAGACCCCTCTGTGGAGTCCAGCAAAATCTGGCATGGGGCCTTCTGCTT
>Ga0209611_10002047_pt1 | contig 35257 bp, 19 predicted proteins | sample S1TSphgellanicum_3_FD_187693 | JGI IMG/M metagenome (GOLD analysis project Ga0209611, IMG submission 187693) | Host-associated microbial communities from peat moss isolated from Minnesota, USA - S1T2_Fc - Sphagnum magellanicum MG (SPAdes) (version 2) | ecosystem: Host-associated > Plants > Peat...
CTCCCAATGTGTAATTAGTTTGTTCAATTAGTACCCAAATTTTCAGATACAAATTATGTGCAACTAATCAAATGTAATAACTTGTCTCAAATCTAAAACCAAGTTTATACATTTTTTGAATAAAATTGTATTTGTGTATTTTGAGAATCTTGACCTTTTTGAAATGAGGCAACACCCCAAGTTTAGGTTTTAATTCAATTTAGGAAAGATATTAATTTTACAATTAGGTTCCAATGGCAGTTCCAAGGAACTTGGAACCTCAATTTGAAGACACTAAAACCTAACCTTATAACTTAAGTTGAACTTGCTAAAATTTAAAAACTTGCCTACTCTAGTTTAAACTTACAATGTGAAAAGTTACTAAATTTTGAATATTTTCGTCATTGAAAATTCAACAAATTTTTTTAATAAGAAACTGGAGCATGCTCCTAATAATGTTGAAAAAAAATTTATGGATACATTTGCATGGAAGTGAATTTGTAATTTTAGGGCCCATGGTGTGGGAAATATTGAATTTTGAGTAATTTAAAAAAAATAATTAATAGAATTATATATATAATGAAAATCATATGTAGGCTAAAGGTGTACCATTTTCCCTTTCAAAATTCATTCAATATTAAAAATATGTGCTCAATAATACAAGTCACACCAAGTTTAGTTTTTTTTTCAATTTTATGAAATAGGTGTATTGGCAATTATCCATAAGAGGACTTATCCAAGTTTGGCTATATGTCATAGAGGAAACTATATATATTTTTAGAACTTGGTTATATTCTAGCATCATGCTAGAAGTAACAATTTGAATATGGTGATTTCAACCTTTTTTCCTATAAAAATTATGATGATTTTGGATCATTTTTCCAAAGAGAAAAAAAGATTGGAATCCAACTTTGCATACACAATCTAGGATTGACGGAAATGTATTTTAAAAACAACATAAACAACTTTTAAATATGAAATTGTTGAATCATTAGAGGTAAGACCAATGTTGGGCATTTGCCATCAAAACATGTTGATCATTTTATGCTTGGGCATCACCCACCCTTACTTCCAAAGTATTCACATAAACTCTCTTCCAAATTTTGGTGGCATTATGAAAAAATGGGGTGACTTGCACCTGGTCTTACAATTAGGCTTTTGAATTGCAATTACCATTTGCAATTCATCCCAACTCAATGTATTTCTACAAGTGTGAATGTTATCAAACAAGTCACATGAATTACAACGAATGTAATTCATTGTATGTAAAACCTTATACATATGCAATTCATGCAACTCAATTACAATTATGTACAGACAATTACAGTGCAATTTGTTTGCAACTTCAATGATAACATCATGTTGATGTTTCTTTTCATCGATCCATCAAAATCTAACATGTGGCATTATGGGAATTTTTGGGTGACTTTTTTTTGAAATATTGATCTTCACCATCCATTTTATTATTCATTTTATATGGTTTTATATTGTGCCACTCGGCATAATCAAAAGTTGCCACATGGCATATTAATTAAATTGGAAACAAAATTAAAATAAATAAATATTTAAATAGCTAGGTAGGTTGGTAGATCGTGTGCCTACCTACCTAGGTATAGAAGTAAAATAAGGTAGGTAGGACATAGCTACATACCTAGGTTACATACTTACCTATTTACATGGGTAGGCATGTAAAACCTACCTACATTACATACTTACTTACTTACCTAAATAGGCAAATAGGTAGGAAAGTAGAAGGGTAGGAAGTTAAATAATAGCCATGTGAATATATATTTTTAATTTTATGTTTCGTCTTTAGGTTAAGTTTTTTATAATCTCATCCCAAATTGACACATGTATTTTAATGTGAACACATAAGAAAATACACCTTCTTTATATAGTTTATGAAATAAGATTCAAGGGCAAAACATATGGGTTAAAATTTTTGGTTGCACATTAGTTGTAAATTAGCTTGCATCTAGAAAAAAAGTTCTTTCACATTCTTTGTGTTTGTTTTTAATTTTGTAAATTGTACAATTGAATAGGTAATTATATGATAATTATGTATGTGAATTAATTAGAAAAATATATATTTTTGAAATAATGATTGAATTTTTTTTTGGAATTAATCACTCTTAAAATAATTAGTTGGTTAGTTATCAATAATTAATAATCTGATTTTTTTCTAATTCATTTAATTTGCTATTATTTACTTCAGATAATTAATTATATTAAATCATTCATATTAAAATTAATTAATATTTAATAGTTAATAAGTTATTTAAAATATTTTTTAAATATGAAAGATTAAATATATATCTTAAAGTTATTAATTTATTAACAATTGCAAAACAATCATGAAATAATATTTTAAAGTGGCAATATAGTGCCACAACTAGTTGTCTAAATGGAAATCATAATTGATAATTAATTGCAAGTGTCATATCTAATGGGTGATGAAAATGCATACACATGGCTTGATCTTATATGTCAATGTCATACATTAGTTGCAACATAATTGCTAATGAAGTGTTACATTTACAATAATTGTAATGCAGTTGCCACACACAACTAAAATGTAACTTGTCAAAAAGTCAACATGAGTGACTATGTTTATATGTACAATGCGTACATTACATTGTACATGTGTCTCATTTGCAATTATGTTGCAACTACATTACAACTCCTTGATTTTTTTACATGACATTTCATTTATTAATTGCACATATTTCCATGTTCTTGTTGTAATGTAGTTGTATATTAATTATTTTGGAGCTTTAGTTACAAGGCAGTGTGGTTTGGGTGGACTTGATTTTTCATAGTGTGGGTGGGATTAATTAATGTTGGGATCCTCAATAATGGACCTACTTGACCAATTTGATCCAAGAAAGAAAAACCTTGCTTACCCTAGGCCTTTGTATAGCCTCATTTTAGGCCTCTTACAACCTCACCTTAAGCCCCCTCTTTTGAGAACACCCTTAACTTGGGGCTTCACCCTCCACAAAAAAGCCTTCAAAAGCCACCAAAAACCCCAGAATGACAATCAAACACAAGTTGAGGAATAATGTATAGAAACAACACGTTGTTGTCTATCTCAATCCCTAATGTAAAATGATCACCAAGTTTTGATGATAAATGCCTACCAAGTGCCTACATCAATATTTTTAAAGTCAAGGGCATCTTGCCCTTGGTCAAAAATATGTGCATGTGAATAAAAATTATTAAATTGTTAATGAAAATAATTTCACCAAATAGTAAATATTATAAACAACAATGATAATTTTCTTTTTACTTTGTATTGTATCAAAATCACAATGTATCATTACATCACGCCATCATGCATTATGTTGTGTTATCATCATGAATGTCATGATACATATGTATTTTATAAGTAAGGGCATGAAAATTTTCAAATTTATATAAACAAGAGGTTGCCACATTTTTGGGTTTATGGTTGTAGGGTAGCTACTAATGTATCAAAAAATATCAATACATTACTCATGGGTTAGTGGTATATTAATATTTTTCAAATTAACACATAAAATATGTTTCTCGTCACTTTTCAATTGTAAGGTTCCAATTATTATATGCTAAGTGTTTCTTGATACACTAAAGATTAGTTTATACACAAAGGATTTTTTCGATTGAAAGCTACCATGCATGTTTAAACATAACAAAGGTGGGAATTTTTTTCAAAATGCATGGATAAGGGGTTACCATGTCTATGGTTATAGTAAAATATTGTTAATGTATCAAAAAAATATTAATACATTACACACACATTGTGTGACCATTATTGAATTCCATCTATGATTATTTTTTCACACATGAAAAGTTCATGACTACATATAAAACTTTGACACCTAGTTTATGTTTCTTGCCACTTTTCAATTGTAACCAATTGTTATTTGCTAGGTGTTTTTTTAATATTAAAAATTTGTTGATACACTTTTTAAAAATCAATTAAAAGTTGTCATGCATGTTTAAACATAACAAGGGTGGGAATTATTTTCCAAAATATATGGACTTGAAAGGTTACTAGTTTTTGCGTTTATGGTTATTGTAAGCTAGTTGTTAATGTTTCAAAAAATAACAATATGTACTATTCGCACATTTGTGAACATTGTAGTCCATATATCACCATTTGTTTTTCACACATGACAACTAGATGGCTGCACATCAAAAATTGACATTTAGTCTATGTTTCCCACCACTTTTCAACAATAATGAATATTCACTAGTACAAAATTAGGGTGCCATTCAATAGCCTAAATCACTATGGGATTTTAAAAATGAAATAAGTTCATTGCACTTTAATGATTTCATCCTGGTTAAAAATGATACATTATAATATCATTATATAAACATTATGTTTCACTACTAATTGACATAATTCACTATTATAATTTATTGTGTTAAATAGGTTTTTTTTTATGTTGTTTTAAATACCTTATGTTATTTTATGTATACCCTATATTATTTGAGGTTACTTTAGTTATTTTAACTTATACCCTAAATTAAATTAAATTATTCAACTAACCTTCAATTATACCTTAAGTTATTTTATTTTAAGTTAATATATGTTATTTCAAGTTTTATTTTAGGTTATCCAAGGTCATTATACTTTGTGTTATTATAAATTATTTTATTTTTAAATAATTTTTAAAAATAATTTAAAAAATAATATAATGACCTAAGGTAAAATAATTTAGAATAACCAATAATAGCCTACAATACTACTAATAGCTTATAATAATATAACCTAAAATATCCAACAATAACTTATAATATAATAAACACCAATGGTCATAATATAACCTAAAATAACTAAAAATATTCACTAATAGAATATTCACTAATAACCATTAATAAAATAGTCACTAATAACCACCAATAGCCTATGATAATTTAACCTAAAATAGCCACCAATAGCCACAAATAAAATATCCACCAATAATCATTAATAAATAGTTCCACCGATAGCCATTAATACCTTATGATAATTTAGTTTGAAATAACCATAAATAGAATAGTTATTAATAACCATCAATAACCATTAATAGAATAACCATTAATAGCCATTAATAAAATAGCTACCAATACCCACCAATGGAATAACCACCATTATAATAAGCACCAATAACCACCAATAACCACCACTATAATAACCACTAATAAAATAACCAACAATAGCCACAAATACCCTATGGCAATATAACCTAAAATAACCAAAAGTGAAATAACATACAATAGGTAAAAATAACATAGAATAGCCCAAAAACACTTACAATAGTAAAAAATAGCCTTAGGTGAAATAACATAAAATAATAAAAAAAAGTAACATAAAATAACCAAAAATAATTTAAAATAATTGAAAGTAACTTAAAATGAAATAATTAAAAAGGCAAAAAATAACTAAAAATAACCATAAATAGCCGTAAATAATGTAAGGTGAAATAACTTAAAACAGTGAAAAGTAACCTTATAATAGCTAAAAGTAACTTAACATAAGTAGTATTATTATATTAACAAAAAAAATCCATTTATTAAACTTTTTTTTTCAACAAAATGGTCATTGAAATGTTATTGAATAGTGATATTCAAAAAAAAAAATTCAAATGATTTAACACTTTCAAAAAGAAATAAATGTAATTATGTACATTATTGAAAAAAAAATTAAATTAAATTTTAATCATTTCATTTGGACAAAAATCTCAATAAGATATGAATTTTCAAAGTGTGTGTTTTTGTAATGTTTAAAATGAAGTATTTGATAAACAAAATGCAAAATAACACATTACCATAACAAGCATGGTGGCTTGATGATATGGGCGTTTGCCTCCATCTTAAAGGTTAAGGGATCAGACCTCACAAATAGTGTGTCTGTGGTCAATAATGATAAGTTGACTAATTTTCCTACATAATTTTTTACAGTATGTGTTTACTTAGGTTGATTACATGGCCTATGCATTTAAGTTAGGTTTTAAACCTAACATAGGTAATGACACATGTCAATAATTCATAAGGTGAAAATCGTAAAATTATATATTAAATAATTTAATTTAATTTATTCCCATGACGCCTAATCAATTAACTAGTAAGTGAAATGGTTTGGTAAATTTGTGTTTCACTAAATATTAATGGATCAATTCATTGTCCGTAAAAACTGGTCCTTGTTCATTGGGGGTTGACCAAATTCACCAAATTCATGATAAAAATGTTCAAATTCAATAAAAATCTAGTGAAACCCAAAATGAATTAAGATGCATTTTGTGTAGTGATTGTTATTTGCTAAGTGGTTTTTACTACATTAAAATTTTGTTCACACATTAATGATTTTTTAATGCATTGAAGATTTTTTCAATTGACAATTGTTGTGCATGTTTAAACATAGCAAAAGCGAGAATGTTTTTTCAAAGTACATGTATAAGAAGAAGTTATGTTTCCAGGTTTATGGTTAGTATAAAGTAATCATTAATGTATTAGAAAATATCAACAAAATATTCACATTGTGTGAATAATATTATGTATATATCACCATTTTTAATTCCACACATGACAAATATATGGCAATATATCAGAAGTCAACACCTAGTTTACAATTGCCACCATTTTTCAACTATAGCTACCATTTGTTATTTGATATACTAAAAATTTGTTGATACATTAAATATTTTTTAATACATTAAAAAATTAGTTGAAAGTTGACATGCACATGTATAAAGTGAATTGTTTTTCAAAATACATGCTCAAAAGGCTTTCATATTTCCAAGTTTAGGGGTAAGGTAAAATAATTTTTTATTTAGTCAAAAAACAATAATTTGTTAATGGCACATGATGTGAATAATACATTTAATGTTTTATTGTTATTCCACACTTGATAAATAATGTCCAACATATGAAAACTTGACACTTAATTTATGTTTCCCTTCATTTTAAAAATTGTAACCAATTACTATATGCCACTTGCATTTTTGAAATTTGAAATTGTTGAACAAAACATCAAATTAATATGTAGTCATTGTATTTTTCAAAAACATTCATCAGGATGGAATCTTGTTTCAAAAATCAATCCTAATTACCATTGTTTTTAATTAATCTCCTCTTAGGCAAATATTCCAAAATGTGTCATGCACATGATCATTTCAATTTTCAACAATTAAATGTGTGAACCATTAATTAAACGATGTGTTGCCCAAACATACCTTGATACATTCATGCATTGATGCATTAATACATTGATACAATGACATATTACTACATTAATACATAAATGCACCAATACACTAATACATTGATGTATTACACTTGAAACATAGATATTTTATTTACAATACTTTTGATACATGACATTTCGAAATGTATGATGTATAAAACTACATATGAAAATATCACATCCATGATTTACAAAGATAACTTGAAAGCTTTGCCGATTTGAGGAATGTGTTATATGATAAAATATGCCATTATACATTGTTATATTGAATTAGTTAACTCTAGGAATTGCACCTCAGTGTATTGCTTTGATCATAAAAATTTTAATTAATGATATCATGAACGAAATTTCAATATATTAATGAATGAAAAATAGAATCCCACATGTACACTGATGCATGTCACTATTGGATAGAAAAGGTGAATTACATTAAGTAGTACATTGCCAAACTTAATTAACAATATTCAAGTTTGTTTGAACCAATGTTTAGTCCCCTGGCAATTAAAGTGTATGAAGAAAGTTAATTACATCCATTCTAAATTGGGCACATTCACCATTAAATTGGCCCATACAAATAATCACAACTTCGTTTATCATTGATTTCATCCTTCTCAACAAGTTTTTGAATTTAAAAAAAATAAAATTTAAAGTATCAATGTGCCACTCTAGCATTCATTCAAGATCTACATCCACATATTCAATACAAGATGAGTTAGTTTGTAAAGTTGAAGTGTTGAACTTATGATGATACATTATAATTTGTTGTGAACATATTACTATATTTAAATTGATACGTTGATACAATACAACTTGATAAATTTAAAAACTAAAAATAAATAAAATTTATCACATATGAACTCATCAATTGTAATGCATAATGTATTGCTTAGATGTTATATTGTCCAAATATTAATACATTACAACATTAATACACTAACATTTTAATTGTGATGACCAAAATTGGAAATTTCAACCTACATGGAAACCTTTTTTAAAAATTGGAAAATAATTTACAAATTACATAAGTTGAAAGAAAACATGGTTCATGGATTTAGTATCAAATGTTGTGAATAATGAATGGTTGATTTAGGAGTTAGTACTAAATGATCAAATGTTTTTTGAATGTGCCATAATTATAATTTAAAAAATATTATTATGTTCTCATTTGATCCAAATCCACACAATTTTATGAAAATATGATGTGGTTCATGAATGTTTATTTATGTGTTAAAGCTATTTTTGTTTACATTTTTTAAAAATTATTTTGTTTCATTTGATTTCATTACAATTTTACATTCTAGGGTACAACATTACTAACTTCACGATGCCTAAGGATCATTTTTTAAAATTTGAAATTGAGTTAAAAGGTTAAAAAACTAAAGAAAATAGGTGCAAGCAATTGTACATTAGACCTAGTATAGCAAAATGTTAAAAAATACGTTTTATAAGCTTTACAAATGTACCACAAAGTTTTGAAGTAGAGGGGATTCAAAATAAATTCACAAAATGAAAATAATCAAAATATATGCTACACATTGAACATAAGATATTTTTCCACATCAATATAATGGATTGCAATGCATCAATTCTCTAATACTTAGATCTAGTTACATTGATACAATAAAAAGTTGAAACAAAAAAATCATTAATATAAAGAAATAACAGACTTTCAAAGTTGTCAATGCATTTATGAACATGTAGCAAATAACCAAGTTCACAAATTGTAAATATTACGTAGGAAAATCTTACAATAAATTTTATTATCACAATTTTTTCTTTGATTTGATTGTTGTAAAAAATCACACAACTTGTTGCTGCCTTTTACTTGGTTATTAATTCCAATATCATGAATTGACTCAAAATGTGAAAAATGCAGAATTTATTAAGGAAGTTCAGATTTCCTATTAATAAACATGCAAATGCACTTTAAAATAAACATATCAAAATTGAACTTTACTTGTGATACATTGTACCATAACCTTTTTTTTATCTCTCTCATCATGGATGTAAACCTGTATTCAAATTGGCTACCATGTGCACAATGTGAACTTGAACTTGAGTTCATTCCCATGTGCATAAAATTAATTACCAAAATGCATATTTCACTGTGGAAATTTCATAATGATAAATGTATGCTTTCTAATTTGTTGTTTAATTCATTAACTTCCAAGGAGGAAAAATGAAATATCTCACATTCGAGTTGCATTTCTTTTTAAATTATAGTTACTTATTTGGCTAATACCTTTAAAATGATGGTTGACCTTACATATTTAACAATGAAATTATTTTTAAAAAATCAACAATGAATATGACAATATTCTACTTGCAACATCACTCACCTTCACATGTTTATCATTGTTTGACTTTTTAAAGTAAATTGAGTGTTGGAACTACTCCCATTTGAAATTGCTATTAAGAAAAAGAATGACATAGAAAAAGGAGAGAGAAAGAAAGAGAAGGGATGTTCAAGAGTTGTTTTCTTGATCTTCTTCTCTAGAAAACCCCATCTTCTTTTTTCTCTTGTTCCTTGACTTTTTAGCACACAAAAAATTACATAAACCACCAATAGATAATGCAATAAATGTCACAATAAAACACTTAGTTTGCAAACAAAATCTTTCACCCAAATCTTTAAAAAAATTTAAAATAAAAAAATCAATTTATAATATTATAAAAAAATATTAAAAAAACCAATAATGCAAACCATACCCACTTTTAAACCCTAAAAAATGCATCATGATCATGACATGGGAAACTTATGCTCCATGATTTCACCATGATTACTTAAATGTTAATAAAATATAGTCATGATCATGCAATGATACACAAAATGTTTGCACTACAACAAAAGGTGTCCCTCTACACCAAGTGATTTCATTGGATGTTGAGTGAACTCATTAGTCATAGTGAACAAGACCTAGTGGGAAGTAGTGGATTCACTAACCTAGTGAACAGGGATTAATGAATTGCACCCACATTTTGTAGTAGTGTTGATACACGTTGTGGGCTTTGCTAAATCTGTAACAACCACTATTAATAATAATGAATGGGCCAAATCTTGCTTGGGGATGGGTTTTGATGGGTGAATGGGCTTGCTAAGAGGTGGAATTGGCCTAACCCTACCTTGCTTTTTAATACATCAAGAACTTATAGGTGTTTAAACATGGATTTACATTTTATTTAGAAACTTGCTTTGCATAATTTTGACACCCTTAGGTTCATTTTCAAGGACCAATGTTTGTATTTTTGTGTTGGCTTTGTTTGTCTAAATTAGGGGGGTGAGATATAGTAGTGGTCAAAAAAAAAAAAGGGAACACCATGGCCACCACTAGCCAACAACAACAACAATAATCATTCTAGCATTCGACTAAAATTTTGAACACCAATATTTGAGCCTATTCAAGTGCTTTCCATTATGTGGAATTATTTCTTTCAATTTACTTAGATAGTAGGGTTTTTTTCTAGATTTTTGTCTCATCAACATTGTCGTTGTTGGTGGTGGTTGCATTTGCCAAGAAAGTGGCCAAGGTTTCTCCAAACATTTTAAAGTTGAACCAATAGATTCTGATATCTCTATGCATGCAAGTCTTTTACAACTGCCTTTTTAGCAAGCAATTACACTGTAATTTCCAAAGGAGAGAAAATGTGACAAAATTGAAACAATGTAGATGTTGAAATCATGGCGGTTGTAGTCCTTTAGAGACAAGCCCAAAAAAAAGACCACATTAGTGGATTATGTTTTCTTTTAAAGGCCACTATGTTTGGGGTTAATCATTTCACTAAAAGGTTGAATTATGAAGGTTCTTTTTAAAGCATATGTGGATAGTGGGAACTAAGCAACAAGGGAAAACAATTGAGAATAGTAATACGTGGTATTAAAGGGTCCTTACAAGGCAAGTAAAGGCCAATGCAACATAAAATACATACCTCATTGGGTCACCTAGCCAACTAGTTAGCCAAGAGCACTGTGGTGCATCCTACAAATGTGTGAAGACACAATAAACTTTCCATTGCAAAGTTAGGTATCACTTGAAACTTTGTTGTACATAACTTTTGAAGTTGATCGACTTTCTTGTGAAGAGGGTAATTAGTCCATTAAAGTTGCTTTTTAAGAAACTTTTGTGCGGTGTTACTTATTTTAGGTCTTGCAAAATTAAAGGCAAGGAGTGAATCTTGTAATATTTTGGTATCAAGTTGTCTAGGTTATGTTGAAAGAAATAGAGTAATCACTACTAGAATTCCAAGTTTTCAAATTGGGTTTTCAAACCAAAAAGTACCCCAAGTGACAATGGTAAGAAAATCCCCTTAGTTTTATAAGACAAGTCAATTTTAACAAGTCTAGTACAACTGGAATGATTTTTTTGACCAACCATAGGTTGGTGCTTTTGACCACGTTTTTTAACCAATAGCCTTTTCGACCCATGGTCAAATTTGACACATTGTAAGGTTATTTTAATGTCCCTTGTGTCATCATTTGATACAAGCATTATTGGTCAAATCTTGGTTTGCCATGTGGCATATGGCTATAACATTTGCCTCGCCTACCACATGTATGTACCTACCTATATCTATACCTACTTATTTACCTTCCTTAAATTTACATACCTACATATAGGTTGAATAGGTCTACCTACTTTCCTAAGTAGGTACCCACCTAGTTCAACCTACCAACCTAGGTAACTAGGACCTAGCTACCAACCTAGGTAAGCAAGAATTAGTTACCCACTTGGTGACTAGGTCCTAAACCTTATTTAAATAATGTGATAAATATTTTTATTCTTATTGTGGGTCAAGTTTTTGATTGGCTCATCCCAAATGAAAGTTGTTTTTTGTTATGATAATGAAAGGCCACAACCTTTATTTATGTAACTTTCAAAGTGAGAATGAAGTGACAAAGAATATGGGATAACTTTTCAAGTTGCATCTTACTTGCACACTATAATATAACTACAAATGAAGTTTCCCCCCTTTTTATGGCATTTAAAAAGTTCTAAATGATACAACTAATTAACTAAATGTTTAATTATCTAATGAACTTATCATGTAACTAATAATTTTACACCTAAGTTTTATTTATATTAGAATAATAATTAATATAAATAAATAATAATTCATGTAGAATTTCTCATCATTTGAACAAAAACTCATACATATTTCTATATTGCTCCATTGCATTTGACATAGGAAAATATTTTCCAATAATATAAATTTTGTGTCATTTAATTACTCAACTTCATAGTAGTTATTATAAAATTTAGTGATTTATTTCCTGTTCTTTTCAATAATTATAAGTTTTAGTAATTTAGTTATGTGATTGGTAGTAATTTTCTTAGTATAATTTGCAATAATGTAATTACTACAAATTTGAGTAATTTACTGTAAAATATCAGCAATTTAATACTCTAAATTTCAGAAATTTATTTGCTATAATTTTCAATAATTTCATTACTGAATATTTCAGTAATTCATGCTAATTACATTACTGTAATTTTCAGTATTTTAATTACTATCAACTACAGTAATTCAATTATTGTAATTTTTAATAATTTCATTATTTTTGCTTTTAATGATTTAGTTACTATAAACCCAATTACTGTAATTTCCTGTAATTTAATTACAGTAAATTTCAGTAATTTACAATCGTTTACCTATTCTTGTTTTCAGTAATTTAATTACAATAAATTTCAGTAATTTAAGTTTTACTAATTTAACTACATTAATTTCCAATCATCTAATTATTGTAAAATTTGGTAATTTAATGATTATCATTTCCAGTAGTTTAGTTACCGTAAACTTCATTGAATTAATTATTTTATTTTTCAGAAATATAATTAATATTTATTTCGGGAATTTAATGATCATATTTCCCAGCATTTTAGTTATTTCAATTTAAAGTAATTTAATGATTGTAATTTTCAATAATCTAATTACTGGAGTTTTGAAGAATTTAATTACTGTTATTTTCAGTAATTCCACTATTACAAATTTGAGTTACTCAATTTCTCCAATTTTCAGCAACTTAATTCATATAATTTATAAAGGTTTTATTCCAAGATTTTATGATTGGTTAATTTTTATAATTGAAAGGAAAATAATTTTTGTAAATTATAGTAATGTGTTTTTTTTTGTAAATTTAAAGTAAACTCATTTACTTTCCTTAAATTAAAGTAGTTCATTTTCCTTAAGTTACTGCACAAAATAACTTAATTATTAGTACACTTAGCCTTCATGGATTTCCTTGGTGAATAATGAATTTATTTTCATTTTCCCCCTTTTTGTAGCAATTAAAATAATTTCCTCAAATGACAACAAATGGCCAAAGAGTACTAAATCATGAATATTCACAACTAAAAGACCTATGATACCGACCTATTATATGGAAATATAGGTGATTTTTTTTATTACAAATTTGTTTTCTTGACCAATGGTATTTGTATGGCCCTTTTATTAGCCTTTGATTGAGACAACTATTTTTTAAACTAGGGGGGCCTTTTTTTGGTTTTAGTTGATTGGATGGTTTATTTGACATATAGTCAAATCAATCATCATAGTCAAATTGAATAGTTAAAAGATAACCATGTCTTTCAAGGCCTTGGCCTTTAATCAAAATGTAGATGCAGTGTGGTCAAACATGACCATTCAGTCAACTTGCATAGTTTGAAAAACCTATAATTCTAGTAGTGAGTGATCATGACACCCAAGCCTATAGCAAAGTTAAAGTTTAGCTTTGGCATAACACCCTAGTTAGGGACCCTTATGAGGTTTCCTAGTTTTTTCCTTTTGATGCATTTAGTCTTGTGTGGTTGGCTTTGTAAATTTAAGATTGCTTTGTAATAATAGGTAGTCTTTAGAAAGTGGGGCTTATGTTCTTAATAGGCCTCTTTCTTAAGAGGCACCAAACATTCCATATTTCTTAGTTCATCTTGTCTCATCAACCTTTATAATTCTCATCACCTTTTTGCCTTATTATGCACCACCACATATTTATCCTCCACCCCATTTCCCATGCAAACCATGAACCACCCACTAGTTCCCCTTCCAATTGTAACAAACCACACACCACTTATTAGTTCCCCTTACTAATCTTCAACCTTTTGTGTGAATGTGCGGCACTAACCTTACATTTTCCTAAGCCCCCTTGATCTTACATAGGTAAACCTTTTCCCCCTTTTATTGGCCTTTATAGTTGCCCTTAACTAAACTCCCCAACCTACCCCCATCTTTTCAACACACTTGCAACCTCCACCTAAAGTTTCATGCCCCACCTATGGGCGCCAATTTATTAATCGAAGGTTAGTTCGTCATTAGTGTTTTTATTAAGCATCCAATTCTTTTAATATAAACCCTTATGACCATCCTAGTTCAATATCCCCCTTGTTCTCACCTTGCTTACATAAACCTGGGTTTGGGTTTTGTTATTGGATGTCTTAAGTCCTTTCATTTAGGTTTTCATTGTCTTTGATTGTACAACTGCATCATTATCATTCTATGACATGATATACGAGTGACATTTTGTTTTCCATTAAATAAGCTGACACATGACCCCTATGTATGTGATAACTTGGCATTTGCACTTTTTGTTACCCCAATGATGTTTTACTTTGCCCCTTCATAGCAGGGCAACATGGCATAGGGAAATGTAGGTTCAATTCATGCGCTTTCTAGCAGGTGATTGGAAAAACTTGTAGGAAAAGTTTTTTTTACAGACCCAAGCTTTGGTGGCAAGTTTAAGCTTAATGCTTTTTCCTGAACATGATCTTCTAAATTATAAACATTTTTTTTACAATTTAGTTTTTAGATGTGTAAAGGAATACTTTTGAGCAACTCACGTTTTGGCACCATTTTCCCCTACACCCACATCCTTTGACACCACTTCAACTTTCACAACATTACATCTTGAATCGGATGGCTATTTTTCGATTTTTGTAAAAAATTATGAGCTAGACCAAGACCTTGAACTTTCTTCTAATTCCTTCAAATTGACATTCCAATGCATGTTGCATTTATCAACAAATGGTCATTTTGAGATGGTTTTTGAACACCTTCAAGATTGTTTTCATCAAAAAGATTCAACGTGTGGATTCTTGTAGTTGTTTCAACTTTGTTTTCATATCACATAAGGTCACATTCCACCTCAAATTACATGTGTCTTTGGAGCAACATGCTTATTAACCATGACCAAGCTTTTAGGTGGAGTTCATTCCATTGTATTGGGGGAACATTGTATCGGATCACAAGTTACGTTTTATGTTTTCAATTTCACGACACCTTTACAACACATTTCTACTTACATCAATTTCAAGTTACAACCAAGGGCGGTTATGAACAATAATCCATGGCATTAGGTGCACCTTGAACCTTCACCCTGACTATATTGTTTTTAAGCTAGACGTGACAAACCGCCTTCAATTTAGTGTCAAGAGGGGTCATATTTCAAGAACTTTGTGTAACAAGTGGAGACATCATACAATTTATCCCCTTTGTGCATGCATTTTATGCATTTGAGTCTCCCTTATTTTAAAATCACTATAATCATGAAGGTGATGTCACAATCATCCCATTTGCCATGGGAACTTATCAAGATGATCATTTGGGAAGGGCATTATTCACTTTAACTCACTTCAAGGCTATACATTCTTAATTAATTATTTCCTTTCTTGTTTATTTCCATCCATTGCAAATGACACTCACATCATAAGACCCCCTTCAATTGTATCATCTGCATATGAACATTTATAGATCGAATTTTGTGTAATAGGTCTTCATATCCAACCTCGAAAATGTGTAGCATGGTCATCTTTTAGCTTGTCACTTAACTTTAACACCCCATTTTAGTTTACCATCCCGCCAAAAAGAATTAAAGTTTTGGGGGTTCCATTGGGCACCTCATCATTCACATCATCCTTCATTAAAAATGCCATGTTAAAAGATGTTCGACATGTGGACCTTCTCCTTACAATGGGTGATGTTCAAGTAACATTTAAAATTTTAACTTATGCTTCATGCAATGACCATCGAATATCTTATGATACACACCTCCCTCCTCCACTTTCATAGATGCCCTTACTTTTTTTGACTCATCCTTCCTTGAAATGTTTAAGCATTTCTTGGGTTTCGAATCTTTTGATAGCCCAAAAGGACTTTTAATTTGTAAATAAACTTTCTCCTAATAACTTTTGGTGGCATTAGGTTCATACCAACAACCACCATCACCCCTTGTCCAAGTAGTTATTTAGGGAGTTGGGCCTTTGTAGTTTCAATCATAGTTACTAGGTTTATGGCTGATCAACTTCCCTTCCTTTTTGAAGCTTTAGCATGAGTTGATAACAACACTTTCTTTTTCCAATAACACTTCAAGGCGACATGTGATCTTTTATTGTTCTCAGTTCACACATTTCTTCTTCCATTTGAAAAACTCATTGAACAACAAAATGGTTCAATTTCAAGATTCTATCTCGAAGCGTTTGCACCATCATACCCTTTCCAACATGCTCTTTGATAAAATATTTGACTCAAACCCATTGTGTTCAAATTTTATCATGTTCTGGCCTAAGGGTAGGCACTTGGTTTACAACTTGAATAGTCTTCCCACCTTTTTAATTATCTTCCCCAATTTTTTCCATAGTGTTTCAAACATGATTTGAATTATCTAATCCTTCAATTGTAGGTATTTTTTGATGCATATGCACACATCCCATCAACCCAATGGGTATCCACTTCTTACATTCAAACATTCATGGCAATGAGTGCATAAGAACCCATGATGTAATCGTGACACCTTTGTTGCCATTGTGTGAGATGTTGGTTTCCATGTGGGATGAGAACAATTACATGCGCTTTTTTCAACCATGTTCAACTTTTCTTGTTGATGCGCCAACATTGTGTTCACTAAAGATGACATTCACACACTAGACGACATTGTCATTGTTGACCCAACACGAGCATATTTATTTCCCCGATCTTGTGCAATTCAAGGATTTGCTACTTTGGATGTGGCTCAAGTCAAAGAAAAGAAATATTACAATTAACACCCAACTAATCAATTCCTACTTTTAACAATTAAGATATTTGAATATCTACATAAACAAGTTGATGTGTTTTTAGACGATTGTGCCAATGCCATCTGAAACTTGAAAGGGCTAAAAAGCCTTCATTTTTTTATCTTAATTATTTTTCTTTGTAAAAAAATTTAAATCATATTGCAAAGGATGTAAGCATCTTCCATCTTAAGTTGGGTGGTAGGTGTAGGCCTAACTACTTCCTAACTTTCACCTCTTAGGACACACCTACCATCATCACGGCCAACCTAGTTCTCGTGGTTGATTTTTGACATGAAGAAACATGATTGATCTACTACAAGCGATCATTCATTTTTAGACATTGAGAGACTTTTTAACATTTGGTTTGAGCTAACTTAATGTCCTGTAAATTCTCCCTTTTCTTTTTTCTTATTCCTTTGTACATTTTCCAAGTCTACGGTGTGTTTATAAATAAAGTTTTGCAGGGTTGCATCAAAGTTACCCATGGATTTCCCCAACTGAAAACTATTTAAAACCTTTCCAAAATCCATTTTCACCTGTTTATTAAAATAGGGTAGACCCCTGTTGTAAACAGCTGCCATCAAAACCTGGCTATCATTTTATTCTTGGGTGTCCCGATAGCGCGGGCCGCAACGACAAAGAAGCGCAGCAAATCCGTGTTTATAGCAAGTTCCAAATTCACTACACCATCTCACTTTTTGCCTCTCGTCGTCGCTGTCGCTGTCGTCGTCGTCTTCTTCTCCTCCGTTTTCTGTTGTCGACATCCTTTTTGCACCGTTGTTGTTGTTGTGGCGTGTCATTCATTCTGTTGGAGCTTTTATTTTGTCTCAAGCATCCTGTTTGTGTCCGCTTCGATGTCGAATCGCTGGCTGTTGGAACAACAAGCTATTACAATTCTTCCATGCGAGTTTGGGGAGTTGTTGTTGAGAGGTTCTTGCACGTCCGGAGTGTTGGTAGATCTTACTTGCTTCAGGGATCTTTGAGGAGATTCACGCACCTTAAGGAAGGCGGAGAAGCTCTTGAAGAAAATAGCGGAAGAGGAAGAGGAGCAAGAGTAGAAGGAGAGGAGAATAAGAGACAGATGAGCACCTACTATGTCTCGCATGGATCGCCCATGCTGGCTTCGGAGGACACGCCTGCCAGGGATTTTCTGAAACAATTTGCTGCCCTGCATGTCCCTGAGAGGTGAACAATGTCGTGCCGGATCGTTGTCTTTGTTTTTTCTTTTTGTTTTTTTGGGAGGATTTCTTTCTTAATCTTCTCTTGTCTCTTGAATGCGATGAACTGATTGTTCGTCAAGACACGGCATTCGTTAGGAACTCTGGAAATACTACTACTGTGCAGGCCTAAGGCGATTCTTGCGATCTCGGCGCATTGGGACACAAATGTGCCTGCGGTGACTGCTGTGAGCAAGAATAGCACAATCCATGATTTCTATGGCTTTCCATCGGAGCTTTATCAGGTCTGTTGTACTATGTGACATTGACATGCTGATGCTTTCTTGTGTAAAGCATATGATGAAGAAAGAATGCTGCTACGTGCTACTGGTTGGTGTGTTTTTGTTCCCAGAACTTTGAGGAGATTCTAGTTGATGATGATGAGGATAATCAAAGAATCAAAATTGCAGTTGCTCAACTTCTCTTTTCAACCCGAAGCAAATTTTGATTGAAATTGCTAACCCCACAACTTGTGAGCTCCATGCAGTTTTGGTTCAAATCTATGATGTGAGAACAAAGTGTAAATCCTAAATTTGTACTCTAGGGTTTCTAAAAGAAGTCTCAAAGTTATTTGCAGAAATATGACATTTGACTGTTGTTTGCCTCTGTGGAAGGAATTTAACTTCATGTGGTTGAATTTTTTCCCATTTTTCAACATGTGTAACACTAATTTTGGATTAGAGTAGCAGTTCAGTACTAAATGGACTTGCAAGAGAGCTCTCTCATGAGTGAAATCTGTCTTCTTGAAACATCAAATGCCCTGAAAATTGTCAATTCCTGATGAGAACGGAAACTTAGGAAACTCTGGTTAACTTGAAATGACTGATTGTTTAGTTTGCTTCCGATTAAGTAATTGTGAATTGTTAGGTATTTTGACTTTGTTCATGTAGCCTAGAGAATGCAAAGAAGTATTTTGTTAAATGGGATACATAGAGTCTGGCCTTACTTGAGAAATACATGCAGTGTTCTGGAGTTTGCACAAAGTATGTACTGCTGTGCATTTCAGAAATCACTGGACAACTGGTTTCAAAATTGAACAGTATGTGTGGTACTATTTGATGGTGAAAATCATCCTCTTCAGAGAGTTCCAGAATGAGTTGGCACATTGTTTGCAGGTTTGAAGTCTGCAGCTCCTTTGTACAGTTAGTAAGTATCTTGTGTGTAGTCTCCTGGTAGAATACAGTCCACGCCACATATGTGGATAGTGATTGACATTTTCCATTGGAAATGCTATTCAGTTGCAATACCCAGCACCAGGGATGCCAGAACTGGCTAGAAGAGTGAAGGAGCTCCTTGTTAATGCAGGATTCCAAACGGTTGTTGAAGACAAGAAGAGAGGGTTGGACCATGGTGCATGGGTGCCTTTGCTGCTCGCATATCCAGATGCAGACATCCCTGTTGTCCAGCTCTCAATTCAAAGCTGTAAGGATGGAGCGTACCACTATAAGTTGGGTCAGGCACTTGCTCCTCTCAAGGATGAAGGCTTCCTTGTATTGGGCTCTGGAAGTGCGACCCACAACCTGAGGCAATTTGATTTCAGTGCAACTGGTATTGTGCCATGGGCAAAGGAATTTGATGACTGGCTTTATGAATCATTGAACAATAACAGGTTTGGATACTATCTCCTTAATTATTTGATGGCTTTCTGAACAATGTGTCTGTGATGGGAAAGACACAAGAGGTTGGGAGAATCAGATACCTGCATTGAGGTGCGAAAACTTTGAGCTGCTTTCTTCAAGTCATTTCAAAACTGAGTTGTAGTATTTGTTGCAGACATGAGGAGGTGATAAACTGGTTAACAAAGGCACCTCATGCTCGCAAAGCTCATCCTTCTCCTGATCATTTTGTGCCTCTGCTTGTGGCCCTTGGAGCTGCCGGTGAGAAGCCAACTACTGAGCGAATTCACAGCAGCTTTCAGATGGGCACATTCTCTATGGCTTCCTTTGCCTTCCATGGAACAGGGCCTAAATAGGAGCCAATCTCTGATGCATTGAGATGGATACACTCTTTGGTCCTTAGCAATGGATGCAGATATGTTTCACTTTCTCCAGCATTTTTGTTTACTAGAACTGTAAACAATAATACTCTTCCCTTTACACTTCTCTTTTGTGGAAGCTGAGACATCTGAAAGTTGAAAAGACTGAAATAGTGGGGAATATGTTAAAAGACACTAAAGGATGGAAACGAGACTGAAATCCTGGAATGTTCATATTCAAAGTAAATATATGTATGTCATCCTGTTTCTGGAGTTCATCTATGATGGCAGTTTCTCTTTTGTTTATGTCAGGAATATTCTGTGGGACTTCGGTATTTCAGTTCCATATATATCCTATTTGTGTAGACTTTTCAAATGTCCAACTTGATCAAAGATTGAAGTGAAGATCTGACTCAGGTAAGCAAACCATATGCCATATGACTGCGACATAGAATGTTTGCCATCTACAAACAGATATAAAAAAGTTTGTCCATGTCAAAAGTCATAAAACTGGCAGTTAAGAGGATGATTTAGATGCACAATCTGAGAAGAAGGAAATTGACAGTGGTTGAAATGTGTGTTGAAAAGTGATTGAATTCTTTCGAGAAGAAGTGTTTGGAATTTGACAAAATTTACAAGCATCTTTTTCTGCTATAAGCCTGGATGTACCTTGCACAAATGATGATTGTTGGTTGGTGTCTCTTCAAATTTCCTCACAAGTTTGTTCTAGCCCTGCTTTGCATGTGTGAAGGGTCAGAAAGAAAGGTCTTTGAAAGGGACAAGAAAATAGATCCAGAAGGAACAAACCGTATGGAGACTGTTAACCTGAGCTGAGCAGCACAGTCTCTTCTCTCATGAGCTTCAGAGAAGGTTGTGTTTGCTGCTGCTGCTACCACACTCCACACTGAATTCTCCAACCACGATCAACACAGGTGTGTGTTTCAGTTTGAACTTTCAATCCAAAAACTGGGTGGGTTACATGCAAGGGACTAGGCCCACACACCATCAATTAGAGGCCTGATTCTCTTGGAATCCTTTGACAATCCCAGAATTTCAATGAGGCCATCATCATTCTTGTTCACTGAGTCTGAGGTTTCGATTTCCACCCCTAGCTCAGGTTCAATGTCAGCTGATGATGCTGGTATGAGAATGAATTCAGCCCCTTCATAGTTGAGAAAGTCTGGTGGATCAGCAGGCACAAAACGCCTAGACCCAAACTTGGCTTGCAGATGGGCTGGGAACAGAGCCCTTCTCTTGCTGCCAATACCTGTAGATGGTGGTGCTGGTTGTTCTGGATTCTTGATCTGTGGACCAGAACAGGAAAACCCTTGTGAAACCTTGTGCAAATGGCAGGAAAACTCAAAAGTCTGTTCCATCAAAACTCTTCAGTTTCCAGGTTCCCAAGGACCAAACAAAAAAACGAAACTGATTCCCAAATATCTTACTGGATTATTGAGCATGTAAATCCAATGCATTTTTTACTGCATCATTCACCTGGATAATGTAAGATGCCTGATCTTCAATGTTGAGGGCATCCTGTGGCTCATGCTTCTTGTGGGGACCAGGATATTCAAGCTTGTAGACCAAGCGAGTATCTGTTCTTGTACCAGAGTGATGGTGGACGAGAGTGTAGACACCCTCACCAACAGGTCTGGCAGCTGGATTGACCCTATGACCACAAGTCTTTGTTTCATATTCCTCTACAAACCAAGAAAGTGTAGCATGTGAGGCTAAAATAATCAAAAATCAAAAGGATGATGATGCAAACCATAGTTTGACCAAAAAAAAAAGGGTGCATCATCATGCCATGATCAATCTCAACCTATTCTATCAACACACCTGCAGCAAGCATTTTCTTAAGGTCATCAGGGTTGGTGGTGACAAGCTCAACAAAGCCCCAATATGGCCGAGTGCGCTTAGTAGTCTCTGGAAGACTTTTCCGTCCCATCACAATGTATCTGAACAAGGGCTTCTTCCCAATTTCAATTTTCTGGTCCACAAAAAAAAGGCAAGTTCCCAAATGTGAGTCTCTCTGTCATTGAAAGCAAGTGAGGTTGCAATCATAATTCCATTGCAAAAAAACAGTGTAAATTTACCTCTGCACCGTCACCTCCATGTTTCCCTTCCTCAACAGCTCCATTTTTTCTGGAGTTCTGGCTCACCTCATTTTGTGCACTGTCAGAAACTTCAGCTTTTACTTCTTCCTCAGCCTTTTGCCTGAGCTCATCAGCAGCAGGCTCTGGTTTCACAGCAGTACTACTCTTCTTCTTCTTCATCTTCTTCTTCTCCTTCTTCTTCTTCTCTACACCCTCCTCACTGTCTGACTTGATCTCTTCTTTTTCTTTGAGCTCATCATGCCTAAACTTACCCTCTTTGCCTGTGTGCATAAGTACCACCCACCCCGTGCAAACAAATCCTGTATCATAAGTGTCATTCTTAAAAGGGTCAGAAGGTGCTTGCCACTTTCAAATCTTCTAACATGACTTCCGTCTTTGTGTGAAGAACAACATGGACAAGCAGCAAAACTCTGCAGGAGCAGCAACTGTTCATTTACATGACACCCATCATTTTTCCTCTGTTCCATTTTCCTTGCAATTTCAAGCAAAATGGTGATGCCTCCACCACCACATGTACATCTTCTTGTTGAACTCTCTGTACACATGCATGTCCTTGAAGTACACACAATTCCCTTACAAGCAATCCCAAGTAAAGGATCATGCCTCCAGCGCCTGTATAGGGTCTTCTTGCACATAGTCCTTCTTGAACACTATGCATATGTATTCCCTGAAGTAGAATTCCTTTGCAATTTCAAGTAAATGATGATACCTTTCAGCACACATACAATGTGTGCACTAGTTGCTGAAGAATTTTCTCACATACTTCCTGTGAAGGAAGTGTAAGGACAGGACTTGTGTAAGGGCCTTGTGTGCAGCAGGGCTTTAATCCCTTGCTGTGTCCTTCATTGCTACAAACTTCAGACCTTGTGTGCAGAAGGGCTTTGATCTGAGTTTCATACGTGTTTCTTCCAATTCTACAAACTTGAAAACTGTATTACAACAGACAATAAAACTGGATTTTGACAAGCAGTTTAGAAGGAGACTTGATAGGAGGAACCAAAAAAAAAAAAAACTGTGTTAGAAGAAACTATGCCTGAATCAGAGCTTTGCTTCTCCTCCACTGCTCCTCTCTCACCAGCAGCAACCTCAGGCCGCAAGACAAGGTACATGTGTTGGACATCATCTCTGCTGTGCGGCTCCTCAACTGAGACTTTCGGCCTGTAGAAGAAGTAGATTTCTCCTCGTTCCTGCAGCAATGCAATTTCTCTCAACATCATCATCATCATCCTCCGCCTCCTCCATGGTTGCTGCAGGCAGCCAGCAAGCTCTTTTTCTGCAGGCCTCCCTTTGCATCTTCTTCTTCCTCAGTTCCTCATGACTTTCCTTACTATTATCGTTCACGTATCATGCAAAATCTCTCTCAAGATGATTATCAGAGCTTTTTTTTTTTTCTTCGTCTTCTTCCTTGCACATTTCTTCACAAATTGTCTGTCTTCCACGATTTCATGCAATGAGAGCATAATTTCTCAGCTACAATCTTGAGCATTTCTCAGCTTGACTCTTATATTTGCATTGCATCGCAGCAACGACGACGACGACAACATCAACGTGGAAGTTTACGTGAGTGGCAACAACGCACCAGAATCTCGTAAGGTTGTTGTGGCGCGTCTGGTGGTGCATCATCATCCCCGGTTGCCATTTCTCTTTCGGCTTCAGACTTGCAAACTACACCTGCAAATCCAAATCTCTCTTGCGCTCTGTGTGTGTCTCTGTGTCTCCAATTCTTCAATTGCATGTTTCTATTGCCTTGTGCTTTCTTTCCCGTTCACAAGATCTTCGGATCTTCAACCGTTGCATGGCGTGGATTTTGTGTCGCCACGTTGCTGTGGACATTAGTATGGCACAGTGCGTGCAAAGACGGTGTCGCGTCTGCAGCTCGTTGAGCACACGTGGTAAGCAATCCATGCGCACTGAAGTCTTCTCTCCTTTCCTCTCCCTTCTGGCAAACTAGAGATGGTGACCTGGACATCAAGATCTGGTGCAATTACGCCTGAGAATCCAGGATCTGTTCAGGATGACGAAGATCGGCAAAGGAGCAAATGCGAATGGCAAGAAGAAGCCGCCGCATACATCATCGTCAGAGGAAGGATCGCTGCAGTCTGTGCCTGAATCAAGACAGGAAGCGACAGTACAGGTTTTGAAACAAAGTCGATCTGTCTTGAAGGTTTTGGAAACGGACACGTCTTTTGGAATCGAAGAGGTGGTGGTCTCTCCAGGCAGCAAGAGGAGAGACAGAGAGAGACACAGAGAGAGTTCGGTACATGTCTTTTTCTTGTGTCCCAAGTCATGACTGAGAATCCTGAATTTTGTGATGATCTCAGGATCCTTTGGTGCTCCTGGTAGAGAAAGGACTTTCTTCTCGAGGTTTGCACTTTGTGATTCTTACGTGTTCTCATCATGCAGATTGAGTTTGTTCAGATATATGACATATGCTTGAGCAGCTGCTGAATCTTGAACCCTTCTGCTGTTTCCTCTAAACCCTAAACCCTTTTGTTTAATGATCAAAACCCATGCATGGAAGAGATCGTTGGTTGAGAGAGTGTGGACACAGGTTGACATGATGTATATAGCACAACTAGTGAATCACTCACAAGAGGAAAAGAAACGAGAAATTGGGAACAAGAGATGAGGATGGTGAGTGGACTGAGCTCTGGCAACAACTTGTCGAGCAGCAGGGACTCTGCAAGTAGCACATCAAGCAGCAGGAATAGTGGAACCAAGGTTCAGGAGAAGAAGTTTGACTTGTACACAAAACAGGATCGTGCATACCAAGGGATGACAACCACCTTAGACATTGTGCCAAAAAAAAGGCTTTGCATGAAGCCACAAAAGGATGTGACATTTCAGATTCCTCATGACTCTGATGGGTTGAAAGCACTCACAAATGCAAGTGATGGATTGAGGCTGCAACAAAAAGAATGTGAGGTGTCTCCATTTCTTACCAGCTCTGGCAGCAGAGGGATGATCCACGTACACAGTGACTGGGAAAAATCAAGAGGTACTCCAGCAACTATTCACATGTCCAACAAACTATTGCCAAGCTTGAAGAAGAAGAAGCAGACTAAGGAAGTTTTACACAAGGTCAGAGGAAAAGCATCATCTGAGGAAGTCACAGGAGTTGAGAACATGAGGAGAACATTCCAGATGCTTGACACAACAGAGGTCAGTCATCCTGATGACAAACAACAATGGCTAACCCTTTGTGACAATGAAGACAACCCTGTATACCGAAGCTCCATCACCCTCAGGCCTTTGACCACTCTGCCCTACTTGGTGCAGACAGGGACAGTAAAGTGCTCTGAATGCCAGAATGTTCAGGTTTCTCATTCTTACTCCTCTTGAACATTGTTGGGTGTAAATTGATGTGTCTCTCTTTTTGTGGGACAAAAAGAATTGTCCTGTGAATTCAAACTGTGCTTCATAAATCCAAGAAGACATGGCAAGTTTTGTTTTATGGCTTGTCACCTTCATTATGGACATTGATATCAGTCAAGGTTTTTTGCATGTCAAACAAGAAGTCATCTACATACAAGCATTCTTTAGGCCTGTGAACGCAACTGTTTTTGTCAAATATCAACACTATGTGAATGCACAGAATCGGATAAAGATGCTGGAGCTGAAAGATTCTGATTCCTCAAAACTGCAAGGGCAGATACATGCTCTGGAGAATCAAATGGGAAAGACGGAGCAGCAGAATGAAAGGTTCCAAGAGAGGAATGAGGCATTGGAGAGCAGGCTGGTGGCTTTTGAAGTGGAGCAAATGAAGCAAAGGAGGATAATCAAGGTTTTGGAAAACAGGATTGCTCAAGTTGGATGTCCACCTACAGGGGCTTCTTTTCTGCCTGTTCTGTCATTGGGCCGGAAGTCAGTACATGTGAACCGAGTAACAGCACAGAACATGGCATGATGTGTTTCTTGTCACTTGAGCTTGAAGGCTATCAACAACAAAATACTACTCTCTGAACAGCAATGAAACAGTAAAAGGTACCCACCTCTTCTCTCTGTCTTCTTTACCGAGTATTTCACTTTCATATTTTCACCTAATACAGTTTTTGGCAAACATGAAGAGATACTTGGTCATGTTGGTGTCATTCTTCTTCATATTCTTCAGCTGTTTTCTAGTCAACTTATAATCAGTCAAATGAGGCAGTGGATTGTGATTTGGAAAGTATAGTGTTTGTTAAAATTCTCAGACTCCAAAGACAGCAGGACATTTCTAGATTGGAAGGTTGTCCATCCAGTATATATATTTTCATTTGTACGGGGAAACACATGAAAACTTTGGAATAGTAGAAGTTGGCTTTATGACAGGTAGTAAAGACTCCACAATACCAAGAGTTTTTCATTTTGAGTTTCAGGAGGTTTTTGCAGCCTCTTTTACAAAGCTTGTTGTTAGTTTGCAACAAGGTTTAGGGTTTAGGGTTTTAGATTGGTTTCAAAATTGAAACTGGACTTGTGTTTCTGTTTTCTAGATAAGATGCTGGCCATTCATTGGTGATGTTGGCTTAGCAGCAAAACCAGCCTTATTATCAACTTCAGCTTGAGAATGATCCTTTCATGACAGAGCCTGAGTTTGTGAATGCTTCCAAAGCATTGGAGGAATCTTGTCTGCAGTTTTTGAGCTGATGGGGCTTTGAGTTGATTTTTACAACTTCTCATATTTGGACGAGGGCAACCATGCTGGAAATGATGCCTCAAATCGTGAAAAGATTTGTGATTTTGTCAATTTACATATCATATTACCTATACGTGTTTCATAACATATGGTTTTGTAACCTTTGGAGACTTGGATGCTACTATGCATGTGTGATAATGGTCACATTTTGTTGTGTTGCTTGTTACATGTAAAGACATGTTGGGATATATGCTTTATCAAACAATAGCTGGATGGGTGATGTCATAAGGATAGGACATTTGACAACAACAAAGGAGGTGGAGGCTAGGGGGTGGTCAAAGTGTTTGGCAATGTGCAATGTTCAACACAACACAGATTCTCAAGCACGTTTATAAGGTAATGCTCGCTGATAGGTTGGTTATACCTTCAAGCACTTCCTCCTCACATAGCTTAAAGCTAAATTTGTTTATGTTTTAGAATACAATCAAACAACCTTGCACAATTATGTTTAGGGTAGTGTGAGATGATGGCAAAGCCCTTGCAGGAATTTCCTAGTGTATTTGGAGGCCACTTTATATCCGTGAATATCTCTGCTAGAAAAGATGAGGGATCTTTACTATTTATAGGCATAGCATCCCTCTCAGTCTTTAAGGAGTAGGAAGCACTCTGCCTTTCACAACTCAACTCATGCAATTACAAAGCCAGACAAACACACATCTTTTGTGGACTCCAAATTGAATTGAATTAGTTGTGTTTGACCAATACATGCTTGGGGAAAACCTAAAATCATACATGCATGTCTACTATCTTTGGGCAATAATACAATTTTGTAACACAAAAGGCAACAACAAATACAAACAAATTAATCAATTAAAACTTAATTTCATTATGACTTTTTTTTTATTAAATTTTTATCAAAGCTTTATTGATGTTTTAAAATAATATCAAATTAATTAAAAACGTTTATATTTCAAAAAATAATTTTATATTAAAATTTTAATTTATTTTAAAGTTGACCTGTTTTATTTTAATCACTTTTTGCATAATCTTTCAAAATCATTTTTTAAGAATCTTGTTTTAATAATATTTAAAGGAATTAAAGCTAATTATTTGTATGTTTATCAAAAAAAAATTATTTAAAAAATTAGTCATGTGAATTGTTTTTTACATTTCATGGTGATATGAAATCTTGTGATACAAAAAAGGTAAGTGACAACCCCAAAAAATTCCAATGACAAAGATTCATCAAAACTTGTTTATGTAGGATGGGATTTTGGTGATTGTCGTTGTGACAAATCCAAAATCATTTCAGATTATAATTCATCATAATTTGTTTGTATTTTGTTGTTTGTCTTGCACCCTTTCAATGATTTTGTCTGTTTGTATCTTGTTGTTTGTCTTACACCCTTTCAATGTTTTTTTTTGTAAAATCAAGAATGAAAAAAAATATTAATGAAACAAAATGACATCTAGTAAAATTTATCTTTAAAAAAAATAAAATTACAACAAAACTATTATGTCCACACAAAATAATTTAATCATCGTTATTGGTAGTGCAAAGCAACATGAAGCCCAAATAAAATGATACGGAGGCATGACTAAATTGGTTACCCAACATTCATATCTTGAGAAGAAACCCAACAAATAGATGGGTAGAATTCAAAACAACCCATCCATTGGATGGGTGCACCCAAAATCTACACATGCATGTCCATTAACTTGGGGCAATAAAAAGCAACGTAAAAGGTATGGGGCATATGTGTGTTGTGATACTTTGTTTAAGAACAAATTCACACACAATTTTTAATACATTAATTCTATCAATATAGAATAATTCAATTAAGGGACTTAATTAAATATCCATTATGCCATAATATTGTGTGATCAACTTTCACATTGGATAAATAAAGACAATGTTTTCATGCACATGTAAAATTATGTTTTTTCCATTGCCCATAATTTCCATTCAAATTAGCAACGTTTTTTTGCATTCAAAATGTGCGTTAATGTTGTATCTTCTTGGATTGGTAAGGGTAAGAGTTCCAATTTTTTTTAATGAAAAAATTGTTATTATTATTAATGTTTTGGTTTTATGGATCATTTTGTGACACTTTTCAAAATCTCATAATATGGTGAAAAGTTTCAAAATAATTATAATTTCAAAAAATATATAAGCCAAAGATGAACAACCCTTTTGCATGCATTCATTTGGTTTTTTTTAAATCACTTTATTTGTGTTTGTTGTGCTTTTGTCACCCATATAATTTAATATGCCTTGTGAATTTATTTTTTCGATTATGATGACATGATGGTGAATTGAACCCATAGCCATTTAAAAAATGGCCTTGAATCCCCACCTATTGTGCTATTGACTTATGTGCCAAATGCCATCTAAAGGTGGATTACACTAAAGGTCAAATGAAAAACAATTATTGTAGTACCTTCACCATATTAGCATAAATTAAATTATTTTTCGTTAAGCTGAACTTTTGAAATATTATTTATTACTTGTGCTAAAATTTTAATAAAATCAAAAGTTCAACTATTAGGTCTTGAACCATAGACCTTCCATGATAGTAGTTTAAAATTGAAGCAATCTAAACACACTAGACTGTTCCATAACATTCACAAAGCTCTATTTATTATTATTTATAACCATTACCTATTGAAAATTTTTAAATTAAAAAACCAAGTGCCAAAGTAAAGATTTCAAATTAATTAATTATTCAACATTTGTTGTTGAAAGAGTAAAAGTACTATAGTAGTGGCCTTGATATTTCATCTTGGTTCCTTTTTCACCAAAATGTAAGTCTTTGAAGATTTTGATTGACCTTATAATTGTTTACATTGTAATGTGAACCATATATAAAATTGGTTCAACAATTGCAAATAATAATCAAATGACCAAGTATTATTGAATAGGTAATCAATTTCTAAAAAACCTTTTTATATGTTCACAATATTTGCATGTGTCAAAATGCCAAACAAATATGTTGAAATAGCACATGAAAACACATTTTCATTTATGTTATTTGACTTGGGCTTTGTGTTGTTGTGCAGCATAGTGACAATCAATTAATCAATTGATAAAAAAAAATGAATTGATTTTGTGGAAATTAAGTTTCATTCAAATGAAAATATTGAATGACATTGCAAAATGCATCTTAAATTAAATTGAAATTCAATTCAATTCAATTTAGATTTAATTGAATTAAATTCAAATACATTGATTGGAATTTGAATTAATTTCAATAAAATTTTAATTCAACAATTGAATTAAGATTCAATTCAATTGAAAAAATTGGGATGCAAATTGGTGGATAAGGATTTGTTTGTGAATATGGTGTTGGAAAAAAAAACTTTAAAAAAATGCAAATCCATGCCAATGTTTTCTTTTTGGGTGAATTTTCACATTGTGGTGACAAAAGAAACTTGAAAAAGTTAGAATTTTTTTTAAAAAAAAAGTGCAAATTCAACTAGATTTACTAGTTTTTTGACATTTGTTTCCATTTGAACCTATGTCACAATACTGAAAAGAACCCTAATTCATGCATTTTTCCTTGGGACTGGGCTAAATATATTTCACTAGAAGAGAAATTGTCATTTGCAACTAGTTTTTGCAACTAAAAAATGTCATTTGCAATTGAAAAGTAATTACAAATGACGATTTTTCTTCTATTGTTTTGGGCTCAAATTTGGTAGGAAAAAATGTTATGAATCTTATTGGTCCTACCTAAACCACTTACAATGAATCATCATCACCAAAATTTTGAAAACATATTTTCATTTACATTATTTGATTATCACCAACAACAGTGATAGAAAGAAATTTTCTTTGACCAAACATATTCATAAACAAAATTGAAAGTTTGTTAATGAATATATCACACATTTAAATTTTCATTATTCTCATCAAATGAATCAACATCAATAACAATCAAAATCTTATAGTAGCTTTAACTATCAAGCTAGACCAATGAAATGAACATAATTTTTGAAGCAAAAGGAAGTCATTTCAGATGTCATTTCACAAATAATGCTTAATAGATATTTCATTTGATGACTTACACCAAGTGGAATGTCAAGGGAAGCTTTTATTCAACATTGAATGGTTAAGGCATAGCACATAATGGGAGGACATCTGCCATCAATTTCTATTGAATTCCATGGGTGCATTATGTCAAAGGGTTTAGGTTAATAACGTGGTGGGAAATTTCGAAAGTGTGGATACTTGTACAAATGAATTTATTTTATTTGTCCCTAATATTCCATGTTAAATACTTGGCAAAAGATTTACCAAGAATTGAATTTAAGATCAATTGTTTTCAAATCAAGATAATTCTTACCATTGAATTAGGTTATCATATATCTTTTTTAAAAAATTGAACCATGTACCTTTATTTTCAATTGTCAAAACTATGAAATATCCAAATTTCATTGTTGTTGAGTCCATTTATTTGAAATTTTTTTTTGACAAAATTGACTAATCATTAGCGATAGGTTTGATAATTGAAAATCAAATGTGAAAATGTTTTCATAATAGACATTAATTGGATGATTTTTGATCTCAAAGAAGCTAAACTATGAACCATTCAGGTAATGCATGGATTAAGTATAACATATATAAACTCTAGGACCAAACTAAAAATCCATATAAAATTTTGAAATATTTTTTAATATATTTGAAAAACCATGATTGAAAACATCAAATAATCATAAATATATTTGTCCACTAAGATTTTTAAAATCATAATTATTGCATTTAAATATTCATCAAATCAATGAAATTGTTTCCCATTCTATTCATATAAGGTACAACAATCAAAGGAATGTATATATGTCAACCAATTAATTAGTTGATGAGGAGTAACACAATGTTTTACACAACACCACCCATATGAGAAGGGCAAATTTTTACCAAGAAATAAAAATTGAAAAATGACATTATGTTCAATTTGGAATATGAGTTAATTTGTAACAAAAGGTACATTGGCTTTGTGGAAATTTTGTGATTGAACTCAAAAGAATGGCATGAAAAAAATGAGGTTAGGAAAGCATGAAACAAATGTGATGAATAAATCATGAAAAAAATTTCTTTACATATTTAGATGAGTTAAATTATATAATGCAAATATCAAAACCTAAGAATTTTATTTGCAAGATAACAATTGTGAATTTTACATGTCAATGGATTTTTTTTTATTGTGAAATTTTTTAATATCCTTTCAATAAATTGTAGATTTTGATGGTATTTCAAGTTATCATCATTTTACTTTTCACATTTCTTGCTTTAACAACATCATTTTTCTTCTTTTTAAAAAATTGTTTTTGGGTTTTGTTTTCATTCAAACATATTTAAACATGGATTGATTTTGTTGTGGTTGAAAAAAATTTGATTCATGTATTTAATGCAAATGACATCAAATAATTTCAAAGCATAACATAAATTCTATTTCATAATGGCACATAAGGATGCACACTCATATATTGCACAAATCTTCTTGACAGGCCATGGCTTATCAAGTTTCTAATGTAAATAAAGGTTGGTTTAAGCAAGAGATCCATGGCATTTGATAAAGAGTTTGAAATGTTGCAAAAGGTTAAGAAGATGTTCACTTGCAATTTCTAAAAAATAACATTTTGAAAAATGTTTGTGTAAAAGAAAGATTGCATGATCCTTGTAAACTATGGTGTAGGATTACTTTCATGGGCATGTCACATTTGAGAAGCATTCAACATGGGAGGTTTGAACTATTGATTATTCTATACAATACATGTAATGACATGCTCAAGTGGGATTGGTATAATGAAAGTAGGTCAGAAAGATAAGAAATATCCTACTATTACCCCTTATAGTATGGGATGTTTTCAAACCCTAAACCTCATTTGAAACCATTTATATGAAAGACATGGTTTAATGTGGAATGTTTTTCATTCCAACTTTATTTGGAACACATTAAAACAAAAGAGAGGTGTTTAACAACTATTCACAAGAAATGAATAGTAACATATTCATGAATACAACACATTCCAACTTCCAAAATTTCTTTCCAATGTTGAAGAGGACAACATGATTTCTAAGTCCAAAATGTCATCAAACCTACCTAAGACATTAACTAAAGCAATTTCTTCACAAATAGTTAATATTTTTATGATGTGCTTATTGTTTCTAGTCTTTAATTGGAGGTTTACTTACCTTATAAGGTTGTCTTGCACTTTCACACAAACATAGTAATATAAAGGTCAAATTCATTGGAGATCATTGTGAATTAATGTCACAGTGGCAATGTGCATAACTGTTTTCAGAAATTGAATGCAAAGAAATCTAGCAATAGTTGAACACTATCAACATTAACTTGGCAAATTCATTGTTATGGTAGTTGAAAACGTATTGAATCATCTTCGATTGTCTAAAAGCATTGTTGCACAATATCAATATTCTTTCAACTCACCCAAGGTCCTCAAAGAGAAAAATATGGAAGAGGTTTTTTCATTAATGTTTGTGATGAGTATTGAATTAGCTTTTAAAAAAAATAATGGACATAGTTTTTGCAACAATGTTATTTGGTGGTTTTTGAGCTAGTACTTGAAAAAATTATATCTCACAATTATGCCCCTCCCATTAGCTTTGGCCAAAAATGGTGTAATACATAGTTGAAAATAGAAATTCTTGGCATCCAATGACATGAACTAACATGCACTCAAGTAGTTCAATATTTTCTCTTTTGGGGTAGGGTTGTGAGGTAGGGGGATTTTTATTTTTTTTGTCATGGGTGCACAACAAGCATGTTAACTTTTTTTTTTAAGGAGGGGGGAGAGGGGTTTTCAAAAGAACAAGGATATTCATCCCTATTCACACTAAGGAATTCTTCCCAATCATGTTTTTTAAATTGCATGTTCCATGCTTAATATAAATAAAACTTGTCTTTTGCATGAGTTTGCATGCATTTTATTATTTAAAATAAGTTGCATTTTTTTATTGCCTCAATTTAATGGATGTGCAATGTGTAGATTTTGGGTGCACCCATCCGATTGATGGGTTGTTTTGAAGTCTACCCATCTACTTGTTGGGTTTCTTCTCAAAATAAAAATGTTAAGTAACTGATTTAATCATGCCTCTTATCATTTTATTTTTATTGGTTGTCACTTGTCTTTTTGTTTCATGAGGTTTCATGTCATTATGAAATGTTAAAAAATATCATATGATTAATTTTTAAATAATGTTTTTAAATAAACATACAAATAATTAGCTTCAATTCCTATAAATCCTATTAAAATGAGATTCTTAAAAACTTGATTTGAAAGATTATGGTAAAATTGATTAAAATAAAACAGATCAATTTTTAAATAAATTAAAACTTTAATGAAATTTGTTTTTGAGATAGAAATGTCTTTAATTAGTTTGATGTTATTTTAAAAGCTTCAATAAAGCTTTAATAATCAAAATCATAATGAAATGAAATTTTAATTGATTAATTTGTTTATATTATTTTTTCTTTTTATGTTATAAAAATGTTATAAAAATTTATTATTGCCCTACGATAGTAGACATGCATGTATGACTTTAGCTTTCACCAAGCATGTATGGGGGCAAACACAACTAGTTAAACATTTACATCACTAGGCCATGTGAATAGTTTCCATTTTAAGACTATATCAAATGGGAGTTTTTGTTTTGGGTGATGGACCAATCAAAAATGTCAACCACCAAAAAAATAATGTGAAGATTGAGACCCCAACTAATTAATAGCAATCACAATATTATATTACCTTGGCTAGTTAAGCATTAATTAATTAATTTTGAAAATGTCAAATTTTTTTGAAAAAATGTGCTTGCCATGCCAAAAATATGAATGAAGAAGCTCTCCAACACTATAGCTTCATTATTAAGTATAATTTCGGATTGTAAATCATTATCATTTTTTCTATTGAACATAATTGACAAAATTAATTAATGCTTAGGCACCTTGTTGCTGAAGTAGCCTAATTTTTTTGGTAACATATTAACACCATAGAAAATTAATGGTTGTGCTTCTTGCAATAGGAAGTTTGGTGAGTTTTGAATTGGATGTGAACTAAATGAAACAAGTTGTTGGGATAG